>Ga0210404_10000760_pt1 | contig 15107 bp, 16 predicted proteins | sample IncBWH28MmetaG_FD_155455 | JGI IMG/M metagenome (GOLD analysis project Ga0210404, IMG submission 155455) | Forest soil microbial communities from Barre Woods Harvard Forest LTER site, Petersham, Massachusetts, United States - Inc-BW-H-28-M | ecosystem: Environmental > Terrestrial > Soil >... | reverse complement strand
GTCCAAGCAGCCTTCTATCATTACCAACGTCGACGATTGGCTCGAATTTCAGAAACGCAAACGCATCACCTATGACGACTACGAAGCGGTCCGCGATCTTTGCAAATCGTGCAAGGAAATCGGGGCTTCTCTGGGCGGGCGCCTCGAGGTCAAGAGCGGGTTGAACTCGCTGAAAGACACCAACCTGCGCGCCTGGACGCCACAGATGTCGCAGCTTTACGACGTAGACCTGGTGGCGGGGCGGCATATCACGGACGAGGACATGCGCGGAGCGGCGCCGGTCTGTGTGATTGGCAACGATCTGATCGAGAATCTGATGCCCGGCATTGACCCCATTGGAAAAGAGGTTCGCTGGAACAATATCCCCTGCGAAGTGATCGGTTATGGAAGCAAGCAGGGCTCGGCACTGGGAAACTCCCTGGACAACTGGATCATCATTCCGCTTACCACTTATGACAAGAACTTTGGGACGCAGCAGGACTCGCTGCGGGTAACTTCGCGCGCCGGTTCCGCGGCGAAAATTCAGGAGAGCGTAGATGAAGTCCGCCAGATTATGCGCGGACGTCATCACCTGGCTTACGCCAAGCCGGACGATTTCGCGATCGAAACCAGCGATTCCTTTCTTTCGCTGTGGAAAGACATCAGCGGCTCGTTTTTCGCCGTTATGATCGCCATCGCTTCCATTTCTCTGGTCGTCGGCGGCATCGTCATCATGAATATCATGCTCGTATCCGTTACCGAGCGGACCCGCGAAATCGGCGTGAGGAAAGCGCTGGGCGCGCGCCGCAGCGATATTTTGCTTCAATTCCTGATTGAGTCCTCGACGATCTCTGTAATCGGGGGCGCCATCGGGGTTTTGTGCGGCGTCCTGGTCGCTAGCCTTATAACGTGGGCTTTTTCGCTCCCGAGCTCCGTGCAATTGTGGTCGGTGATCAGCGGGCTGCTCGTTGCTTTAAGCGTTGGGCTTTTCTTCGGAACATATCCGGCATCCAAGGCTGCCAAGCTTGACCCAGTCGAAGCGTTGCGTTCGGAGTAGAAGAGCGAATTTATGGCTACCTTCGATAAAACTTTGCCGCAGCCCGCAACGCTGCCTCTGCGCGCACGCAGGTCCAAAGAACGCATACTCAAGTTCCGCGAAGAAATCCTTCTCGCCCTGGATACACTGCAGAAGAACAAGGTTCGGTCAGCGCTCACCGTTCTTGGGATCGTCATCGGCATCACCACGGTCATTACCGTCACGTCGGTTATCAATGGGCTCAACGAAAATGTTCTTGGCGGAATTCGCGAGCTGGGCTCGGACACGATAATCGCCTACCGATTTCCATGGGCCTCGCTCTCCCGCCCGCCGAGCGAATGGTTTACCCGCAAGGAGCTCCAGCCCGAATGGGCGGAGGAGATCGCCCTGCTTCCGTACGTCAAGGCAGCCTCGGCCTCCATGCGCATCTTTCAACCGCAGTTCGGTTCCGGCACGGAAGATGTGCGCCGCGGCGCCTATCGCGCAAAAAACGTAATTCTGCAGGGGAATCAGCCGTCCATCGGGGAAATCTTCGACTTGAAGATCGCGCGAGGCCGCTTCTTCAACGAAACCGATTCGGAACATCGCGCCCCGGTCGTGCTTCTGGGCTTCGACACGACGCGAATTCTTTTTCCCGAGTCGGCAGAAAATAGTCTGGGCAAGGAAGTTGTCATCGACGGCCAGCTCTTTACGGTTATCGGCACGCTTCAGAAGCAAAGACAGGGCGTTTCCGGCGGCACGAATCCGGAGGACAACTCCGCGTACATGCCGGTCACCACGCTGCGTAAACTCTATCCCAACAGGAAGGACTACGTGATTTTCGCCAAGGCCCGCTATCCGGACAAGGTCGGCGAGGCTGTCGAGGAAATTCGCGATCTCCTTCGCCGTAAACGCCGGCTTACAAACAACAAACCCGATGACTTCGCTCTGTTCACTTCGGACTATTTTCTGGATCTGTGGAACAAGATCAGCGGGCTGATCTTCCTTCTGATGTTCGCGATCGCTTCGGTCGGCCTAATCGTTGGCGGCGTCGGGGTGATGAATATCATGCTTGTGAGCGTCACCGAACGCACCCGCGAAATTGGCGTTCGCAAAGCTCTCGGCGCACGTCGCTCCAACATCCTTGCGCAATTTCTAATTGAAGCTGTTACGCTCAGCGCCGTTGGCGGCGTGATCGGTGTTTTATTCGGGTCTGGCATCTCCCTGCTGCTGCGCTACGGTTTGAAAATGTCGGCGATCCTTTCGTTTTTCTGGATCGTCACGGCACTCATCATGTGCGGGCTCATTGGCGTCGTTTTCGGCGTCTACCCCGCCTGGAAAGCCGCGCGCCTCGATCCCGTCGAAGCTTTACGTTACGAATAAAGACTCAAATGACGGCCGGATTCCCGATGCGCTAGGGAGTTTCGGTGAGATCCGCAAGCAGCACCACGGCCGTCTTGCCATAGTGTTCGCCTTCGAGAATACGCACCTGGCAGCGCGAATCCAGAATCTCCAGGATTCTTAACGGTGTCCCGTCCGGCACCATTAAGAGTTTTTGCGACGCAATCAAGAGAGACAGTCCGACGTCGTCACCTACTGCATCCAGCTTTTCTCTCTCGGCTGCAGTTTCTTCATCGACGCACACCAGCGAGAAAGCGAGCTTACCATCTGTGCGAAGCCTGGCGAGTTGGCCTACCCGGGAAGATTCTGTCGGAACTTTCGCGGGCTTTGGCGCCGCCGCGTGCTCCAGTTTGCCGATGAACCGGTAACCGCGCTTTGGAAGCGTTTCGATAAAACGTGGTTTCTCTTTGCCGTCGCCTAAAGCCTGCCGGAGTTTTCTGATGGCGGTATTGAGGCTGTGATCGAAGTCCACAAATGTGTCTCCAGGCCAGAGCCTTTTCTCGAACTCTTTGCGTGTGATGACTTCCCCTGGGTGCTCCAGGAACAAGACAAGCGCCTGAAACGGCAGGACTTGCAGCCTGATTTTGCGACCTGATTTGTAGAGTTCTCCAGCGCGAAGATCCACTTCGAACACGTCAAATCGCACGCTGCCGGAGGAGCGGCCCGGAGAAGACATGGAAATCCCCCTGCTCCCGATGACTATACCACTGCCTGGAAATTCCACGATGAGTGCGGGGCCCTGCCATTAAGTTCAGCGTTTCTGCGGAGTCTGCTGTTCACCAAAAGTCGCCTTTCAGTTCACCCGCGGTGCATTGCTCTGTAGAAGAGAATGCGGCAAAGTGCACGGCATCTCATGACGATTCAGGGACGCCAGGAGCAGAAAAACAAACAGGCAGCCCGGAAGAGCTGACCAAAATGAAAGAGGAGGTTCCCATGAAAAAGCGATTGGTTGTGATGGCAGTTTTGTTCGTGCTCACCATGGCTGTGGCAACCCAAGTTGCCCAGGCGCAGCAGCCCATGTTGGTGGACATTCCGTTTGAATTCGTCGCAGGCAGCGTCACTCTCCCAGCTGGTGAGTATCGCGTCCAGAAAATGGACCCGACTTCCACCGTGCTATTGATTAGCTGTTCGGATCCGCGTGCGGCTGTCGTGCTGACCACGAATGCAGCCCAGGCATTGAAGATACAAACCCAATCAAGCCTGGTCTTCAACAAGTATGGCCACCGCTATTTCCTCTCGCAGGTCTGGACGGAAGGATCCATTCGCGGAAGGCAACTCTTGAAATCGCAGCGAGAGAAAGAAGTAGCGCAAATAGCGAGTCTTGAAACAAAAGGTGAAATTACGCTGGTTGCCGGCCTGCACCCCGCCAGGCCGTGAAATGCTCGCAGCCCCGCGGCAAGCCAGCGGACCGGAAGCCGGAGCCCCACGCTCCGGCTTCTTTTTTTGCCATTCGAATCACTCGCTGAGCGCAGTGGTTTGGACGTTTGCAGGGCAATTAACGATTCGAAGATTCGCTGCTTGTCAGCGTGGACCTTCCTGCATACACTCCTCTCGAAGTACGCGATTCCATTCGAAAAGGCCCGACCAGTGAGCCAGGAAGATTCCCAACCCCGGGGCGATCGCTTTCCTCCGACGCGGCGCTCCGTGATCGAAGCGATCCGCAGCATTGATGCCGAAGAGCGCGAACGGGCGCTCGAAGCGCTGTGCGCCGCCTATTGGAAGCCTGTGTACAAATACATCCGTTTGCGGTGGAACCGCCTTCCGGATGCGGCGCAGGACCTCACCCAGGGATTCTTCATGGAAGTTATCGAACGCGAGCTGCTGGAGAAATTTGAAGCGAAAAAAAGCCGGCTGCGCACCTACCTGCGCCTTTGTGTGGACAGTTTTGTGATGAACGAAGACAAGGCGGGGCGGCGCCAGAAACGCGGTGGAAATGCACTACACGTCGCGCTGGATTTTGGCGGCGCGGAAGAAGAATTGGGCGCCGCCGTGATAGACCCAGCAGCGATTGCCTCGCCCGAGTCGCTTGAAGAATTCTTCGAGAAGGAGTGGCTGCGCAGCCTTTTTGCGCTGGCGGTGGAAGACTTACGTGTGCTGTGCGTGGCACGCGACCGGGAGCGGACGTTTCGGCTTTTCGAAGCCTACGACCTGGAGGGCAACGAAAAGATCTCCTACGAGCAGCTTTCAAAAGAATATGCAATTCCCGTTACGGACGTGACCAATGCGCTGGCCTGGGCACGCCGCGAGTTTCGAAAGATCGCGCTCGAACATTTGCGGGAACTCTGCGGCAGCGAGGAGGAATTCCAACGCGAAGCGCGTGCCGCCTTTGGCTGGAATGCGAAATGAAATTCCTCTCGGACAAAACACTCGAACGTTTGCGGGACGCGGGGGAGACGCCGGATCTGACCAGGACGCGCTACCGCCTGTTGGAACGCGTGGCGCGCGGCGGCATGGGAGTTGTTTACGCGGCCGAAGATGAAAAACTGCAACGATGCGTCGCGCTCAAAGTTCTTGACGTTCCCGGCACAAATCGCGATCTGGCAAACCGTTTGATGCGCGAAGCGCGTGTGCTCGCCCGTCTCGAACATCCCGGGATCGTGCCGGTGCACGACGTGGGAACACTGGCGGACGGGCGCGTGTTCTACACCATGAAATTTGTTGCGGGCCAGCGATTGGACAAGCACATCGCCACGGTGAATTCCGTGCCGGACCGGCTGCGCCTTTTTCTGCGCATTTGCGATGCCGTCGGATTCGCTCACGCGCGTGGCGTGCTGCACCGCGACTTGAAACCCGCGAACGTCATGCTCGGCCAGTTTGGCGAAGTGCTGGTGATGGACTGGGGACTGGCGAAAATTCTTCGCGGCGGCGATTCGAATCGCACCCAAGACTCCGATCCGGACGCTACTATTTTTGAGAAACCGTCGTCAGCGAGCGGCGGAGCCACCGAAGTTTCCGTGATCACCGAGCATGGCACGGTAATGGGCACTCCGGGTTACATGTCGCCGGAGCAGGCGCGCGGGGACGTGGAACATCTGGACGCGCGAAGCGATATTTATTCTCTAGGTGCGCTGCTGCGATTTATCCTCTCCGGGCGGTCGGAGAATAATGCATCTGCCGGGCAACCACGGCTCGACAAGTCACTGGAGGCCATTTGCGCAAAATCGATGGCCGCGAGTCCGGGGGAGCGCTATCCAAACGTGCAGGAGATGGCGCTGGACGTTTCGCGATACCTCGATGGCCTGGCGGTTGGAGCGCACCAGGAATCCATTTTTGAGAAGGCTGCTCGTTTTTACCGGCGCTATCGCTTCTTTATCCTGTTGATTGCGGCGTACTTGGTGATGCGGGTCCTAATTTTGCTCTTTATGCACAGATAGAGTTAAAGGAATTCGGCAACATGTTGTAAAGAAGGGTAGAGAAAAGGTGGTTCGAGACGGAGGAAAGTAATGAATAAGGTGCTACTGGGACTTTTGCTCGGGACCGTGCTGGGCGCGGTCGACGGCGGGACGGCGTGGTTCACACCGGCAGTCCGAACAATGATGGTCGGGATCGTTGTTGGATCGACGATCAAAGGATTGATCGCCGGAGTGGCGGCCGGCATTTTTGCGCGCAAAGTAAATTCCGTGCCGCTGGGAATTCTCTTCGGCCTGGCGGTTGGGTTTGTTCTCGCGTTCATCGTCGCTTACAAGCAGCACGGGTACTACTTTGAGATCATCCTGCCGGGAAGCATTGTGGGAATGATCGTGGGTTATGCCACTCAGAAGTATGGAGCAGGTCCAGCAGTGACGGCGGCGACCCGCTAGGCTTAAGGGAATATCGGCAGCAAATTCCATTTGTAAAGTTTAGGAGGATAGGTATGTCTCGAATCATCCATTTTGAAATACCGGCGAGTGACCCGGAGCGCGCATCGGCCTTTTACAAAAAAGTGTTTGGCTGGAAAATTGAAAAATGGCCTGGTCCCATGGAGTATTGGATGGTGACCACGGGCGCGGAGGGAACGCCGGGGATCAACGGTGGCTTGATGAAGAATACGACCGTCAAGACAACCACCAACACAATCGGCGTGGATTCAGTGGACGGCTCCGTTGAAGCAGTAAAAAAGGCCGGCGGAAAGCTGGTTATGCCCAAGACCGCGATTCCCACGGTCGGCTATTTTGCGTATCTTGAAGACACCGAAGGCAATCTTTTCGGCGTGATGCAGCCCGACCAGAATGCCAAGTAAGAGCGCCGCAGATGCCGTCGCGCTTTCGTCTGAGGTGGCGATGACTTTCACGAAACCTGTGCTGGGACTTGTTCTAGGAGGAACGATTGGGTTGCTGGATGGCCTGAGCGGCTTCTTCGAGCCGTCACTGGCGCCGGAAATGGGTAGCGTGATTACGTTTTCGCTGTTGAAAGGATTGGTGGCGGGAATCGCCACGGGATATGTTTCGCAGCGAGTGCATTCGATGCTGCTGGGGATTCTGGCAGGGATTGGGATCGCCGCAGCACTCAGCCTTCTCGTGATTCTTCGCGCCGGGATGGCCCTGTTTTGGGACATCATGATTCCCGGAATGCTTCTCGGATTGATTGTGGGATTCGCAACACAAAGGTTTGGGCGTGCGCCCGTTTCTGCGGCGGGCACGCAGTGAAGTTTTCCGCAGCTTGGAACAATTCTTAAAAGGAGAACGATCGATGAAAGGCTTGGCAAGAATTCTTGGTGCGGCGGTGTTGTTCATAGGATTCATGGCGGTGAGGACCAATGCGGCGCCGGGCGCGGGAGCCGAAGCCTTCGAAAAGCTGAAGGCGCTGGTAGGCCACTGGGAAACCGACAAGACCAACATGAACAAGGCCACGCTGGACCTGGAGCTGACCTCCGGGGGGACCGCCGTCCTCGAGAAGTTCCACATGGTGGACAACGGCCAGCCCGTGGAAATGACCACGGTGTACTACCTCGACGGCGACCAGATCAAGCTGACGCACTATTGCATGGCGGGCAACCAGCCCACGATGCGTGGAACGTACGCGCCGGAAACGAAGACCATCACTTTTGATCTGGTGAGCATCTCGAACTTGAAGAGCGCCGACGCCGGGCACATGCATCATGCGGTGTACACGTTTATTGACAACGATCATCTCAAAACCACTTGGACATTCCGCAAAGACCAGAAAGACTCTTTCACGGAAGATGTGACGTACGTCCGGAAGTAGCGCGAGCGATCTTGCAGCAATCCGGAATTGAAGTTCCTTTAAAACCAGTGGGACAGACAGGAATGTCTGTCCCACTCTGTGTGCCCGATATAGAATGACTTGCATCGAAGCAGCAGGAGCGATGCATGGGATTTGCAAGGTTTGACGGTCACAAGTATTTGAACCTCGAAACGTTCAAAAAAAGCGGCGACGGCGTGAAGACGCCGATTTGGTTCGCTGCGGACCCTTCGGCGAACCTCGCATCAAACGACGCGAAACTGTACGCGTACACCATCGGCGTTTCAGGAAAAGTGAAGCGCATTCGCAACAATGGCCGCGTGAGAATCGCGCCCTGCGACATGCGGGGCGCAGTGCTTGGCGATTGGATGGATGCGCGTGCCGAGATCGTGACCGGCAGCGAAGCAGAAAAGGGAATGGCGCTGCTGAACAAGGAGTACTTCCCGTGGCGGCAACTCCTGGGTTTCTTTTCGTCCTTCAGCCGGCGTGGCCGAACCGTTTTTGTTATCCGTCCAGTGTGAAATACACGACGCCTTTGGCCTGCGGAAAATCGTCCCGGCTACCCTTGAAATGCGAACCAGGATTGTGCAGGATTTGGCTCACCAAGCGAGGTGACCCATGTCGTGCGATCCCGAAGCGTTGAAACACGTGCCGCTCTTTGCCCTGCTCGACGAAGAAGAAACCGCCGTCCTGGCCGGGCAAGTGGAACTCAAGAAATTTGCTCCGCGCCAGCGCATCTACAAAATGGGTGACGCAGCCGGCCAGGCCTATGTGATGGTCTCCGGCAGAGTGCGCGTCACCACCCTCGACCAGGATCATCAGGACGTGATTGTCGACGAGCCGTCGCACGGCGAATTTTTCGGCTTCGCTTCCATGCTGGAGCAAACTCCCCATCAAACCACTGCGATCGCCCTGGAAGAAACGGAGTGCCTGGAGGTAACCCGGCAGGACATCTCCGTTCTGCTGCAGCGCAAGCCGCTTGCGGGCATGGACATGCTGACCGTGCTTGGCCGCCAGTTCCACGCATCGCAACAACTCGTGCGCGTTCGCGCCAACCGCAACCCCAACGAGGTCATTGAGAAGGAAGCAACACTCGGCGAGCGTCTGGCCGACACCGTGGCCCGCTTCGGCGGCTCCTGGACTTTCATTATTGTTTTTATGGTTCTCTCCACGATCTACGTGAGCGTCAACGCTTTCTTGCGTAAATCGGCTTGGGACCCCTACCCTTTCATCCTTCTCAATCTGTTCCTCTCGTTGCTCGCGGCGATTCAGGCGCCGGTAATCATGATGAGCCAAAATCGCCAGGACACGAAGGATCGCCTGCGCAGCGAACTGGACTTCGACGTAAACCGCCGGGCGGAGTCCGAAATTCAAGGCCTGGCGCGCAAACTGAATCTGCTTGGCGACCAGATCGCCGACGTTGAGGATCTTCTTCGGCAAAAATAGACGTGGAGCCGAAGCGAGGCGAGGGGGCCGGGGCGGCGAAAAAAACCTCTTGACATATTCCCATATAGGCATGTAATGTTGTTTCATGGCACGGGCGGCGACAACCTCGGACGCTTTCAATGCGGTGGCGGAGCCGCGCCGGCGGGCGATCCTGAACTACCTGGCCCTGCAGGAGCGGCCGGTGGGCGAGATTGTGGATTTGATGGGGATGGAGCAGCCTTCCGTGTCCAAGCACCTGCGCGTTTTGCTGGAGGTAGGCCTCGTCAACGTCCGCCGCGATGGCCGCCGAATGCTCTACCGCACCAACGCCGAGGCCATCCGTCCGCTTCACGAATGGACGGGCACCTTCGAGCGCTACTGGCGGCATCAACTGAGCCGCGTCAAGGAGCGCGCCGAAGAGAAAAGCAATCCGTCTACGGATAGGGGTCCGGATTTTATTCCAAGGAGGAAAAATGATCACGACAGCAACAAGAATTGAGGATTTGACATTGGGCATCACCGAGGAAATCCACGTGCGCGCGTCGCTGGATGCGACCTTTGCTGCCCTGCTCGAACAGCTGGGACCCCACAATGAAGGCCCTACCAGCGGCCCCATGCCGATGAAGCTTGAGCCTTGGCCGGGCGGCAGGTGGTACCGCGACCTGGGTGACGGCAACGGCCACTTCTGGGGAGTGGTGCAGGCTATCAAGAGGCCGACGTTGCTCGAGATTACGGGGCCTTTGTTCATGTCCTACCCCGCCGTCTCTAACGTCCAGTACCGCTTGAGCGAGAAAGATGGCGGAACGCTGATCACCTTTCATCACACGGCGCTTGGACTGATCCTGGAAGACCACCGAAAGGGAGTTTCGACAGGCTGGTCGTTTATGCACCAGGGCGTGAAGAAGCGGGCGGAGGCGGCTCAGTCGCACCGTGCGACGGCGCGGTAAGCGTGACTTTCGCAGAAGGGTAATGTTATGTGTCCAGCGTGTATGGCGAGTGCGGCCTTGATGATCGGCAGCGTGATCTCTACGGGCGGATTGACCGCTCTCGTACTGAAAAAGTTCGGCGCGAAGTTCGGCATAAAGAAATCATTCCAGAAACAAAATCCAAAGGAGGAACCATGGGTGAAGTGACGAACGAACAAGTCAATCTGATGTTGCGGCTGTTTGAAGAGCGGCGCGAACCAAAGTTGAGAGAAGCGCGGGACTGGTTCGGAGCCAATTTCCATGTGAAAACTGCGGACGACTTAATGCGTGTGTGTCCTCTGGGCAGCCCGGGGAACCTTTACATGCGCATGGTGCTCGGTTACTGGGAGATGGTAGCGAGCATTGTGAACCGCGGGCTGATCAACGAAGAATTCTTCTTCGAAAGCCATGGGGAACAGTGGGCTGTTTTTGAACAAGTGAAACCCGTGCTATCCGCCTGGCGTGCCATGTTCAGCAGCCCACAGTTTCTCGCCAACCTCGAAGAAAATTGCAAGCGCTTCGAGGCCTGGCGCGAGAAGCGCAATCCCGGATCCAACGAAGCCATCCGCAAAGTGCTCGCCCAAATGCAACAAGCAGCGCAAGCACCCAAGGCGCAGGCCGCGACCAGTTAGAGTTCAGGCTCTAAGCCTGCTCTCTATTCAATGAATCGTCGGTGAATGCGGAAGTTGGTTTTTGGAAGGGACCACCGGACTTTCGCATTCACTGACCGCACCACGGTCTGCAAATTCTGTTGGTCATACATCGTACTGCAAGATTTGAGTAGGAAAGGAGAATGAGGCATGGCAACAAGAGCGATGGAACAACCTAAGGTGGTGACGCCGGCGGAATGGCTGGCTGCGCGCAGGGAACTGTTGAAGAAGGAGAAGGAGTTCACGCGGTTGCGCGACGAAGTAAGCCGCCAGCGCCGCGAACTGCCCTGGGAAAAGGTCGAGAAGACTTACGTGTTCGAAGGGCCCAGCGGCAAGGAGACGCTCGCCGATCTTTTCGGCGGCAGAAGCCAGCTGATTGTGTACCACTTCATGTTCGGCCCCGGATGGGTGGAAGGCTGCCCGAGTTGTTCGTTCATTTCGGATCACATCGACGGCAGTGTCGTGCATCTCGCGGCGCGAGACGCGCGGCTGGCGGTGGTTTCGCGTGCGCCGCTGGCGCAAATCGAGGCGTTCAAAAAGCGCATGGGCTGGCGATTCCACTGGGTCTCGTCGAATGCCACCGACTTCAACTACGACTATCAGGTGTCCATGACCAAGGAAGAGCTGGAAAAAGGTGAGGTGTATTACAACTACGTAATGCAGAAATTCCCCAGCGAGGAACGTCCCGGCGCCAGTGTGTTTTACAAAGACGCGGCCGGCAATATATTCCACACCTACTCAAGCTACTCGCGCGGGCTGGACATCTTCATCGGCGCATACAATTGGCTGGACATTACGCCAAAGGGACGCGACGAAGAAGGCTTGAAGCACGGGATGGCTTGGGTTCGCCACCACGACAAGTATGGCGAAGGCTACCAAGTAGACGCCAAGGCTGACTACGTGCAGCCCGGCAAGACGACTGATGCCTCATGCTGCTCGGGTGAACACAAGCCGTAAACGCGCAGGGTCAGTAGTTAAATTTCAGCGAAAACTGGATTTGGCGGGAGGGGCCGGCGGTCCTGCTGATGATCCCGAAGCCGCTGCCCCGGACGATGTTGGATGGCAAGCCGAAATTGACTTCATTGAAGATATTGAAAAATTCAGCTCGAAATTGAAGGACAGCGAGTTCACCGTTTCCGCGACGGCCGAACGCGGTGTCCTTGATCAAAGCCATGTCAAAATCGCGAAAGCCGGGACCGCGAAATGTGTTGCGGCCGAGAGTGCCAAAGCCGCCGCGATTAGTCCCCGTTCCGCAAGGAATGTTTCCGGGAATTTGAAAAAACAAGCAGTTCGACTTGCCCAAGCCGAAATAGTCCTCGCGCACGGCGCGGCTGGTGGAAAAATTCGGCATGGCGAGAAGGTCGGGCCGATCGGTTCCGCCGAGGCCGGCGCCGGTTTGTTGAACGCCGGAATAAACGGTGAATGGCGGCCCCGTCGTCAAGGTCGTGATGTCCAAAAACTGCCAGCCTTTCGTCAGCGTTTTCCCCAGCGGCTGGAGAAAATGAACGCGATCCAACGGCAAGAGCTGAATCAGGCTCAGCGTGAAAACGTGCGTCACATCGAACGTGGAAGGTCCCTTCTCGGCCTCTGGATTAAACGGATCCTGAGGTAAGGTCTGCAAGATCACGCCCGAGCTTCCGGAAATTCCTCCAGGGACGGCGCTGGTGTCGTCAATACTCTTTGAAAACGTGTAGGTAGCCTGGAAGCTGAGCCCCATGCGGACGGTGTTCTGACTGACGCTGGTCTGCAGCGCGTGATAGCTCGAATGCGCTCCTGTGGACATTACGCTCTCAGGACCGAAACCGCCAATGGCTTGGCCTGTTGCATTAAATTGCGTAAAGCGCGCAAACGCCGGATCCGCGCCTCCATAAGCGTTCGGTGACAGCACGCTGGCAAGGTTTATTCCCGCGGTGCCGACGTAGGAGGCGCTCAACTTCACGCTGCCGATTTCGTGATCGATGCCCAGGGTGTCCGTGGCGATATAACCGTTGCGGAGATGTGGATCGACGCTGATGGCTGTAAACAATTGAACCTGATTGCCGGGAGTGAGGGCGGCCAGATCGTTTTGGAATCGTTGCACATCCATCGGCGTGTTGCTAGGCACGTTGCTGCTGCTTCCGGAAGAAAAAAGAAGCTGACCCTGCGTGGTGTAAACAGGGGGAAGAGTGAGGGGCACGACGGAATTTTGAAAGTTCAGCGGAACTCCGGGCTTGGCGATTACTAACGGTTGAAAGACAAATGGGAATGCGCCAGTGACATAGTTTTGCAGCCACAGATTGGGAAGAATGGTTGTGATGGCGCCACCGGCGTGAAGTGTAGTGTGTTTGCTCACGCTGTAGTCCAGGGATAGGCGCGGGCCCCATCCATTCCGGTCCATGGCGTACGGTGGTTGCGGGTTATATAGGTAGATTTGTTTGGTGCCAGGAGCAAGGAAACTTGCGAGCTGACCGTCTGGTCCAATCGGTACCGCAAGGGAAGTGCGATTTTTCGCTTCATGGATCCGGCTGTTCAACTCATAGCGCAACCCGTAGTTGATACTCAATCGGGCGGTGGCTTTCCAGGAGTCTTCAAAGTAGAAATTGTAGGCCTCTCGACGCACCGCCGCTTCGTCAAACTTATCTCCTTTTGGAGTCCGGCTCGCGGCCGCCGTGATGGTGTAGGAATAGGGAGTCGCCGTCAGCAGGCCGGTGAGGGAGTCCGGGAGTGGGTCTCCGGGATGGATATCGTGCAGGCCGCTGGCAGAGGGAATCAGCACGGTAGAATAGGCGGTTCCTCCTCCGAAGGTATAGCTCCCATTGGGATTCACGCCAAAAATCGTCGCATCGCGGTTGAAACGTAGCTCCACACCCCATTTGAAGGAATGGGAGCCGCGGGAGTAGGACATGTCCTCCTTGAACTGATAGACGTTTCCATAGGAACCGAAAATGGATCCATCGGCGGAATTGAATCCTTGAAAGAGCCCGTCCCCGAAAGAGATGGCAGGCTGCGTGTGGTTGCTGGTGATAAACAGGGGCGTGCTCCGGATGTAGCCGAGAATGGTTTGTACGTTGAAGTGGGGATTGAGCGCGAGTGAATATTTTATCGCGGCACTGCGTTGGTGATCGAAGAATTTTACGGCGAAATCGGGATCGATCGCGCTTTGATCGGGATTCGTGGTTGGGCCGGTGACTTGGTTGCGGCTTGCGCGGAGGAACAATGTTGATCTATCGGAAATTCGATGATCAAGCCGCAGCGAAGCCTGATCCGTGTCCGTAACGACTTTGGATGACGTTGCATACGTCCGCGCGCCGTACGCGCCGTTCGGATCGTTCGGCATAGGATATCTTGCGAGCAGCGGCGCGATGCTGCTGCTCACCGGTACGGTCAGCGTATCGCCGGGAAAAGTCGTGGTGTCGATTCCCTGCCGCTCCGCTTGAGTGGGCACTGGCATGACTTGCGTGGTCCCGAGAACTTGCCGGAAGCCTTGATACTCCGCGAAATAATAGGTCTTCCCGCGGCCATCGTAGATTCGAGGGACAAAGATGGGGCCGCCGTTGGTTACGCCAAACTCATTGCGCGCAAAAGGTGGCAATCGCCGGGTGTCCAAATCGCCCTTGTGATCGAAGAAATTTCGCGCGTCGAAGGCCGCGTTGCGGACAAACTCGAAGAGGCTGCCGTGGACGAAATTGCTTCCTGACTTCGTGACCACGTTCGTGAATCCGGCAGCGCCATGGCCTATGTCCGCGGGCATGACACCGGAACTGGATTGCACTTCCTGAATGGCGTCCACGTTGAAATTGGAGAACGTAGCGCCGCCAAGTTCAGGATCCGACGTGTCCGCACCATCCATGGCAAAGACCGCGGCGGAACCGCGCTGGCCGTTGACGGCAAACTGCTGCGTGAAATTCGCGGCCCCATTGGTGTCCGTCATGGTCCCGGCTGCCAGGAGCAGGAGCTTGCTGAAGTCTCGCTCATTCAGTGGCAGGCTGGACACTTCTCCGGTCGAAAGCCGTTCGCCGCCGCTGGCCTGCGGAGAGGCGTCATCGCGAGTGACCAGGACCCGACCTTCCTGCCCTTGAGGCGAGAGCTGAAGATTGGACGTGAGTGTCGCGCCGTCTTTGATGACCACAGGATCTGCTGCGGTCCAAATACTGCCTGCAGCGCTTACGGTTAGTCTGTAGTTGCCTGCTGCAATTGCGCTGAACTCAAATTGGCCGCTAGTGGAAGTTGTGCACGAATACTCGTGGCTGCTGTCTGTCGCGATGAGCTTGATCGTAGCCATCGTGATGGGATTTCCCGCCGGGTCGCGCAGGACGCCGCTCCAGGATGGCTGCGGAGAAGAGTAGAGAGAGGGAATGAGGGCGAATACGAAAAAAAGCAACAAGGCACGCAGGAGCGAACGAGACCAGGAAAGCATCGAGGGACATTATACGCGTGTTGGTTTTGGCCACGAAAGTGTTGGCTGGTTTGCCGAGATTTGGCTGTGCTTAGCCCGCCGAAACTGCAGATTGG
>Ga0210404_10000759_pt1 | contig 15109 bp, 12 predicted proteins | sample IncBWH28MmetaG_FD_155455 | JGI IMG/M metagenome (GOLD analysis project Ga0210404, IMG submission 155455) | Forest soil microbial communities from Barre Woods Harvard Forest LTER site, Petersham, Massachusetts, United States - Inc-BW-H-28-M | ecosystem: Environmental > Terrestrial > Soil >... | reverse complement strand
AAACCCCTCTAAATAATACACATTATTACTAATATAACAATATAAAATAAAAGATATACTTCCTAGCATACTCTAACGTCTTTTGCCAACTTGATCTCTTTCATCTATTTTATCTTAAATATTCCTACATTAGGAAAATTATAGAGATATATTATATATTTCTTTTAAACAATCAGGGATTAGCCCTATAAGAATCATTGTAAATAAAAGAGAATCCTCATCTACTCATTAATAATGCCCCATTTTTAGATTAGCCTTAAATTTTCCTTATTTTATCGAAAAATACCAATAAGTGTACCGTTTTTATATATTGCAGATATATTTTTACAACCTTTTCACAAATTTAAACTCAATTTATTTAAATTATTACTAGTATAAAATATATAAATATATATCAACAAGTGCTTTTACTGTATTGACAACCTATCCATTATTTTTCTATCCTAGAATTAACCTTATAAAATATCGTAATAATCAGTATAATCGGTATAATCTCAAAGCTAAATGATATTTTAAGCTACCAAGCAATAAAAGGTTTTCACGATATTTGAATTATGGATATAGTAAACAATTTTAAAATATATTTATTTTCACAAAAAAATCCTCCAAGTGCTATAACGATAAAAAACTATATTGCAGATATTAGAAAATTTATTAATTGGTATCAAACTATTTTTGAAATAACCTTTATTCCTAGTAACTTAACAGCTGAAGTCATAACACAATACAAAAAAACTATCCGATTAGGAAATGAGACCTCGCTGCCAGCGGCTCGTTCGGCAAAAAGATATCTTTCTTCTCTCCGCAAATTCAGCAGCTTCTTGGAAACAACAGGAGTGATTGTAGAGAACCCCTTTACAACTGACGAATCCAAACTTGTAGACATAGATCCTTACTTCCTTAAAGAGTTTAAAAATTATCTTTATACTGAACAGGCAAGCAGACTTACAATAAAGAATTACCTTACAGATATAAAACAATTTCTCAATTGGCTTGAGCTTGTAACTATCCAGGAAATGCCAATAAAAAATAGCAATCTTATTCTTATGATTGATAATAATATCTTGGAACAATATAAAATGAGACTCTATAATGAGGCAAAGTTATCTCCCATCTCAATAAATAGAAAATTATCTTCTTTGCGACGATATATCCGATGGCTCGGTGAAAAAGGAATTTTAAATATGGCAATGGTTGAATCGACTCTTGATGAGCCAGAGATAAAAGCAACTCTAGAAGAGTCAAAACCCATTACATCCGATGTGCCACTCATTGCTCTACAAGGCTTGGCTGAGAACAAAATAGAGAACGAACAACCTTCCTATTCTCGTTTTGCACCACTCAGATTATTTCAAAAAATAACAAAATTTATCAATTTAGGAACTGATTTATTACTTTTTAATCCTCTAGCTCATTCAGCTGAAGCTATTCAATATCTCTTATGGAAAAAAAGTGGAAGAAAAATTTTTGCACCAGTTACTACAATTATTGAAACCTCCTCATATATGCCAAAAAATGTTTCAATCAAAACGATTATACCAAAAAGCTCTAGCACCCAAGCACCGAGATCTGCTAATTTAAGCTCAGTTTTAAAAAAAATACGGAGTTATAATATAGAAACTAACCCAAATACTGTACATAATTTTGCTAAAGCACTCTATGCTCCTTTGGATATCTCAACCAAGCATATGCATTGGAGTAATAAATTATTACATAATCTACGCTATATACGACCCAATTGGTATAAAAAATATCATACTTATGCATTTGCACACTATCTCCATCTTTCAATTCTATTAATCGCGACCATTATTACAGGCACTACTCTCTATAAAACCTGGAATATCAATAGTATTAAACAACATGAAGCAGTACTTTCTGCTCAAACAGTTGCTCCACCGAGAAAGCTTTCCTTTCAGGGAAAACTACTTGATAATACAAATACACCAATAACCGCAGAGACACCTCTGCGGTTCGCACTTTATAATAATCCCACAGCTTCAGGAGAAGCACTCCTTTGGCAAGAAAGACAAGACATCAAACCAGATCAAAACGGATATTTTTCAGCAACACTTGGAAAAATCACGCGGCTTGACCAGAATCTCTTTACAGATAATCAAAGCTTATATATAGGCATTAGTGTTAATGGCAAACAAGAACTATCTCCTCGGCAACAAATCCCTACAGCTAATTTTGCTGCTAATTCACAGTCTGTGGAAGGACTTAAACCTATCACCAATTCACCTGATTTGGCACAAAATGTCTTACTTGCACTTGACTCAGCAGGTAATTTAACTATAGGGGGAACAGAAAGCCATACTTTTCAGGCCACAGGAGGCAAATTTAATGTTTCAGGTCAAGCACTATTACTTACTACAAACCAAGGCTCTAACGGAAATATAAAAATCGCTCCTGATGGATCGGGAATTATTGATATCCAGAAACCACTACAAAATACATCAAACTATAGCAGTCCTGGCGGAATACCAGGAGCTGTTGAGATCAAAGACATCCTTTCTATCTTAGCCACCTCAAGCAGTCAATCAGCCCTTGTTGTCAATCAAATCGGAACTGGCGATATCATTAGCAGTCGCTATAATGGAATTGACAAATTCAGGCTTGACCATATGGGAAACGCCTTTCTTGGAGGAGATATAATCTTAAATGGTGATACTATAGGAACTACTTCGAGAATGTTTGATATAGGAGGTAGTAACGTTTCTGAATTAAATCTTGGCAACAGTGCTTCTGTCGTTTCTATTGGAGGGAATACAGGAATGACCTCTATTAATAATAATATAACTGTGCATGGAGAAAGTACTTTCACTGGTAATGTAGTTGTAAATAGCGGTATCACTATTCCGGACGGTCAAAAGATAACACTTGCGAATTATCCTACCGGCGCAATCCCTTTTGTTAATGACAGTAAACAAGTTGTACAAAATGCAGGTAATTTTTCTTGGAATGATACACTTAAACAGCTACGGATTGATGGATCAATCTGTCTCTATACAAGCACTGCCTGTGATTCTGCCCATGCAACTACAGGAACAATCTATTTTAATAACGCAAACGCTTTCTCAGGAGACATTGCTGAAGAATATGTTTCTTCACAAAATCTTGAACCAGGTGATGTAGTTGTATTAGAAGGCTCAAATAATAATAATGCTATTATAAAATCGTCATCACCATACCAACACCAGCTTGTCGGCATTATTTCCACAAAACCTGGATTCACTCTCAATTCTGAAGCGCAAACTGACCAACAACACCCTAACATGTACCCACTTGCATTGCAAGGACGTGTACCTGTAAAAGTTTCCAACAAAAATGGTCCTATTCTTGCAGGTGATGATCTGACTTCATCCACGATTCCAGGGGTTGCCATGAAGGCAACTGAATCAGGTCAAATTATCGGAAAAGCTCTTGAAGCATATAATAATTCCGATCCAACCACAGTTGGAAAAATCATGATCTTTGTTAATCTTTCCTATCAAAACTCTCCTACATCCATTACTAACAATGGCAATCTTACAATGGCAACTAAAACCGTTTTTATACAAAACAAAATCAATTCCATACAAACATCATCAATAAACATATCTCAATTATTAGGTAATATTGCTAATACAATTTCTCTGGGGGCAATCCAAGCACAAACGATAACAACGCAATCTCTCCAAGTAGCAACTGATAACATAATGATTGGAGAGCAGACTCTTAAACAATATATTACTATAATAGCAAAACAGTTAATTAATCAAGAACTCGATAAGAGGCTATCACAGTTGCATCAGAATCAACCCTCGCTTAATCTCATTGCCAGCAATTCAGCAAATATAGCTGATCAAAAAGCATCATCTTCTGCCTCTCTCATACCTATAAGTACTAGAAGTGCAATTGTACAAATTACTAATAATAAAACTGCTTCAGTATCTTCTCCTATATATAATAGTATAGCAAGCACAAGCGCTACGACTTCATTAGAGGGATTACCAATAACAAATATCATAGATGTAGGACATATAGCAAGTGATTCAGGAGCACTCAATGAATATATAAAGAAAAATCAATCAACGACACCTCTTGATGCTCGAGATGTCACGAATACTCATTACTTACCTATAGCCAGCCTAAGCGGACAATTAAATTACATACCTAATCTGAAATCAGATTTTGCTACATTTAATCAGGGACTCATAGCCCTAGGACCGACGAGTCTCACAGATGTTTCAATAAGTAATAGCTTAAACATTAATAATAATTTAAAAATAACAGCCAATTCATTTGATACTATTGCCTCTGACCTTAATATTCAGCCTCTAAAACAAGGGAACATTCTCTTTATGGGAGGACTTGTAGCAATAGATACACAAGGAAATCTCAATATGAAGGGCAATGCTACATTTTCACATAATATAACTGTAAACGGGCAACTTGCTGCAGGAATCATCGCGCCTATTCCAAACCAAGATATTATTATTAATTTGAAAAATAAAACTAATAATTCAGACTCTAATCTTATTGTAACAAGCGCAACTGGCAGTGCTGTTATACAAATTAATCAGTCGGGAGATATCACTTCCTCAGGCGAAGCTCGATTTAACACTGTAACAAGCAATGGGTTTTCAATAATCCGTGGCGTTGAGGCTGATACATCGATGACTGAGACAATTGCAAATGAATCTGCAGGTAAAGGGGTAATCACAGCCTATGAAAATGAAAGAACGATTATCACCCCATACGTTACGAATCACTCTCTCATTTACGTGACAGCTACATCTGATACTAGAGGTGTAACACCATATCTAACTCGACAAACTGTTGAAAGTCCAACGGGAGGAATAAAGGGCTCTTTCACTGTCGCCATACCTGTAACTGTTACAAAAGATATTAGCTTTAACTGGTGGATTGTGAATTAGCAAGAAGAGAAATCAAATGCTATATGAAAATTTTCCTTATAGGGTTCAAATAGAACAGAAAACTAGCTTATAGAATAATTATGCTTGACATTATACAAATAGAATTGTTACAGTTGGTCTAATGTCTCAAATTCCTATGCCAGAAAAAAAGAAAGAAATTCTCTCCTATTTCGAAAATCTAAGTCTATTGATGATAGGGATATTGTTTATTCTCTTCCCTATCTTCTTTTTGAATACGACTACCGATGCTTTTGTCTTGCCAAAGCAGCTTATATTAATCATACTAAGCTCGCTCAGTTTGCTTATCTTTGGTGTCAGAACACTTATTAATGGCAAACTTCAAATGAGAACATCACCTTTTGACATCCCTGTAACATTATTAATAATAATTACATTTATTTCTGCAGGATTCAGTATCAATAGTTATGATTCATTCATTGCCGTAACCCCATTATTATTTGTCGGTTTTCTCTATTTTGTAATCGTAAACACGGTAAAAACACAAAAACAGTTACTTTTCCTTCTTGGAACTCTTACACTAGGCACTGGGATATCAGCATTATTAACCATTCTTTCCTTTTCTAAGTTCTATCCATTGCCATTTTTATATACACACGTAACATTCTTTACCACTTTTGGATCTTTACTTGATCAGGCATTATATTACGCACTTGTGTTGCCAATTGCCGGCTACTTTGGCTACGGATACCTTAATAATGCAAAGCATTCAAAGAATGCGCCTTTTACAGCTAATGACGCTGAGACACATCGTAAAAAGTCAACAGGAGTAATGGGCGGATTTGGAATTGCATTTATTGTCATTGCTATTGCGTTAGGACTTACGGTCTATATGTTATTCACCAACCAAAAACCATTAATTTTGCCATTCTCTACCGGCCTATCAACAGCTTTTGCTGCGATTTCGCAAAGCAATAACGTTTTCCGAAGTTTGCTATTAGGAAGTGGTTTTGGCACATACCTTAATGACTTTACTCAATTCAAACCTGCCAGTTATAATGCTAACCAGACACTTTGGGCATTTACCTTCTTTCGCTCAAGCAGTTTTGCATTAGAACTGATGGCGACAACAGGCTTGTTGGGTATTGCTACTTTTGCTTTTCTTGTATTCAGGATCATCAGAGAAAAAAATTTCTTTCTACCATTAATGATAGCAATTCTTGCAGCTTTGATACTACCTTTTTCTTTTACTTTAGTTGCTCTTTTTTTCATATTACTTGCACTTTTTGCAACCGTCTGTATCCAAAACAACCCACAAAGGTTTGGTGAAGCAGAATTCTCGCTTCTTGCATTAAAGAGAGGTCTTTTTGCAGTCACCCCCGAGCATGAAAAAATCCCACAAAATGCATCCGAACGAAGATTCAGTAAAATCCTTCCTAGCATCTTTCTTATTGTTCTAGTAATTATTATAAGTGTACCTTTATATTTTGTGACACGCTTCATGATGTCAGACTTCACCTTTCAGCAATCACTCGTGGCTGAATCGCAAAATAATGGTTTACAAACATATCAATTACAAACTGCTGCTATCTCAGAATTCCCTTATCGAGATATATATTATCGTGCTTTCTCACAAACAAACATCGCCTTAGCTAATGCAATTGCAGTAAACCAACCAAAAGGGTCCTCACCAAGTGCTCAAACACAACAGAATATCTTAACATTGATCCAACAGTCAATTAATGCAGGACGCGCAGCTGTTACAATTGCTCCCGCAACTTCTTTCAATTGGAATAATCTTTCATCAATTTATCGAAGTTTGATTGGTTTTGGGCAACATGCAGACCAATTCACAATCTTAACATTAAATCAGGCAATTGCACTTGATCCTAACAATCCTCAACAATACATTGATCTTGGCGGTGTATATTATCAACTTGGTCAATATGATAATGCTATCAGGGAGTTCCAAATTTCTGCCAATCTCAAGCCCGACTATGCAAACGCCTATTATAATTTAGGCCATGCGTACCAACAGCAAGGTATATATAACCAGGCATTGGCAGCATATGAAACTGTTAAACAACTAGTAGCTGATAGCTCAACAAACACACAAAAGATTAACGCAGATATTGACACTATAAATAAATTAGCTGTTGCAAAAAATAATGGGCAACAACAACCATTACCACAAGCAAGTCCTTCAGCGCAAATAACTCCTATTCCACAGCAACAACAACAACCAATTGATGTCAACAAACCTGGAACAGTATTGCCAGAAAGAAATCCAAAAGCAAGCATTCCTGCACCAACTGTCTCAGCTTCCCCATCAAACACTCCATAGCAATAACTCCATTAAAAAAACTTATTAAATATAACTAGTAGTATAGTATGAAAATATACATAAAATATCTATGACTTGTATATATATCAAGTAAATCATAAATGGTATTTAAGATATATTAATATATAACAACAGGTAATTATATATCAAGCTTTTGCCATTTCTCTTTTATACGAAAAACGCCCCGCTAAGCGAGGCGTTCCAATAAATCTTAAACAAATGTTATAAAAATTATTGTTCCCGTTGCTTCCTGAAGCAATCACGGCAAAGTACCGGACGATCGCCTTTCGGCTCAAATGGTACTGTGTCTTGCTTGCCACAATTAGAACAGGTTATCGGAAATGATCGACGTTCTCCTCCGCCACTATGACCGCCGTTATTAAAGTTTGCGCGAGCTTTTACTCGGCAATCTTTACAACGCAGTGGTGGATTAAAGCCTTTTTCCTGATAGAATGCTTGTTCGTCTGCAGTCCAGGTAAAGTCCTTACCACAGTCCTTGCATTGAATAGTTTTATCTTGTTGTGCCACTAGGATTCACCCCCTTTTTTTTTATACATTTTACTTACCCCTCAGCGGGGCTGTATTACGAATCCTAAGTGATTGCGAGGTTAAATGACCCGATTTAGCTTAGAATACCGAATGACTCCCTACTCTTTAATAATTAAAGATTATGAGTCTTCCTATATTATACCACATTTTGTTATTTTCCTAAAATAATTAGTATATCGGCATTTTTAGGTGCTTTTTCTCCTATAGGGAGGTTCTCAACATTTCCGTTGAGTTTTTTAGCTATGATAGATGCTTGAGATGCATTTTTTCCCGTAAGATCAACAATAACTATTGAGCCGTAGGATGCGTTTTGAGCGCTGTCTCGAGAGATAACCGTAACATTAGGCATCTTTTTTTTAAGCTCTTTCGCCATTGTAGCCGTTAAACCAACGGTAGTTGTTCCATTATATAAGGCAACTTTTATAGGAGCAAGCGTAGGCGTTATAACCATTGTTGGTGTTGCTTGCGTCATAGCAACAGGCCCAACTTCAACAATTTTACTGATCATTGGATCATATAATATCGCCTCTTGAGCCTTGGGATAAACCAAAACTTTATCACCATTTCGAGCATGCAGAAAAAATGGTTGCCTTTGCAACTTTGTAATATCAGAAACAGTCGCAATATTAGGTTGTTCCCCTGTTGGTAAGACAATTAACTTGCCTACTTCAATAATTAGCGCTGCCTGATCGTCTGCTTGAGTAGACTTGTTAAGCTGATCTTGTGTATGTTGATATTGGATATAAAAATAAATTGTCCCAAAGATTGCTGAAAGAAAGATGATTCCGAATGCCACAATAATGATGAGTAATTGTGAACTAAAACCAAGCAATGCTGGCAAATTTCCCATCATAAATAGATTTCTCTTGACAAGGGGCATAGTTGCATTATGAGGTCAACGAAAATACTTGTCAAGTAAAGCGATCTATACGGAAAGGCTTCTTTTTGCTCAATCCTGCACGTTTTGTTTTTTATGGAACTACGAAACAAAACTTCAGCAAACTATTAGAAAATGCTTATATATCTAATAAACCGGCGCTGCAAATAATATCCTGATATCCTCAAACATTTGTTGTAATCTGCTCTTAACTATTGTCATGATCTTTCACCTCCTCCCTTAAAAAATACATTGACTGAATTTCGTCATGAGTGAAAGAGCGCTCGCCCAGAGATCCCCTCTTCTCATGAGTCTTAAAAAAGAAAAAAGAATATTTTTCTAATATAAATCCTGTAGTTGTAGCGTTAGTTAGTCCTTGAATTGATGTTGATAAATTCTTGTATATTAAAGTCGACGAAAGAGATGTTTTACCTGTCTCAACAGCATATTCTCGCATAGAGATTCCAATTAGCACAATTAGAGTGTTTTTGCTAATCGTGACTAATTGTGTTTCTTTTCCAGCTTCATCTAATAAAAAATTTTGTAAGCCTACTCCTTTATATTGAGATATAGTACACGTTCCAGTAATGCTTGAAAGTGCAAAATAATTGTTATTTTGAAAAATTATAGATTTCTGGATGTTTATAAGCTGAGGCTTAGGAACTTTTAGACTCATAGCAAATCGAATATGGATACCATAAGGATTATCATTATAAAGAGTGCTCAGAATAAATTCTCTCCACGGTTGCAAAAAGGGTTTTATGATTTTCATACATGAAACATTATTTCTAAGTATTTCTTTCAAAAGCATAGTACCTATTTACTATAGTAGTTTTCCATGATTTTCGTCAACTATTTTAAAATTTTGTATACTATTGCATACTTCTGTTAATTATTGTATATTTATTTGTGGTAGTAAAAATAACTCTTTACACTTTTTTACAGACACTTTATTCTATAATTGTCTATGAATAATTTACTCAGCGTCAAACAAGTAGCTTTTATTTTACACGTCCATCCTTTGACAGTCCGGCGTTATATCCGAGAAAAGAGACTTAAAGCGGTAAAAATCGGTGGCAATATCCGAATTGATGAAAACGCTTTACAAGATTTTCACAAAGAAATTACGATTACAGAACAAAAACCGAAAATTTTTAAAAATGCCAAACAGTTGGACAAACAATTTACTCAGGACGATCCTTTTCTTCGACTTCAAGGAAGAGGTGCCGGACTGGAGCTAAAATAGAAAATAATATTAAAAGTGAGGGAGACAAATGTTTACGAAGATGCTTGCTGCCTTACAAACAAAATACAAATCTAGTGATACTCAAAAGAGGAAGCACCAAGCGCTAATGGCGGATCCAGATAAATTTATTGAGCCAGAAAGTAACAAATCAAAATATGATCAGTAAGAAAATCTATATCGCACCTGATGCACTCATCGCTTTTGTCGATAGAGCTCATAAAAAACATATACAAACAACAGCGTTCTTCCGCTATTTCGCTCAGGAGAAATGCCAGCTGTATACCAATGTTGTAAGCATTAATGAAACATATATGACCATCTATAATATTATTAGTCCTTCACTCGCCCGAGATTTCCTACGCGTGCTAATACTAAGTAATATCAATATTCTTAATCCTGAATCAGGAGATATAAAAGCAGCAATAAAAATTCTTGAGACCAGTAATTCCGTTGAGCTTACTTTTGCAAAAGCGCTAATGGCAGTATTATGCAATAAAAAAAATATTCCTCAAATTATGACCTATGAATTCTTTCATGCACTTTACGGTCTGCAATTATTCTATCTACCTGTATAGGATAACCTTTTTTATGATTTCAACTATTACCTTATTGTATCGTAATAAGTATAAAAGTATCATTGATGATTCAAGTGTGTGACTATAGAAACTATAACTCCCCGACTCAACAATGCGATGCCTTCTACCAGATAAAATAACGGCATATGATGCTCAAACCACTTACCCTACAAAATTAAAATATAGCATTAATAATTAGTCTGTTATTAATTTTTAAGTTATCAGTTCTTATTTAAAATATACTGTGTGGACTCGACCGGATTCGAACCGGCGACCTCATCTATGCCATAGATGTGCTCTACCAACTAAGCTACGAGCCCAAAATGTAGTAGTTAGTATATAACATTTAGTAGTTAGTATAAAGCGACAACCCATCTATCAATAAACAATTACACATACTAAGGGCTGACATATGTCAAAGGATTGATAAGTGCACCATTGACCTGAACTTCAAAATGAGTATGTGGGCCAGTCGATCTGCCAGTATTTCCACGGTAACCAATAATCGTCTGTCCACCAAGAACCCGCTGCCCTACAGATACAGCAACACTATTCAAATGAGCATAATGCGTTTTAATTCCATCACCATCATCAATCCAAACATTATTCCCATATCCTGTATCAAAAGTGCCAACACTCACTCGATCAATTGTTCCACTATGGGCAGCATACACAGGAGAGCCAATAGGACCAGCAATATCAAGCGCCATGTGATACCAAATCGGATATTGCGTAATTTCACCTTGTACAGGGAAATACCAGCCACCTGTTGCTACTGCAACAGGACCTTGAGCGATATATACTTGAGGTTTGACTGTTTGTTGTGCTGATGGCTCAATACCATCAGGCACTATCAATACTTCCCCTGTAACCAAAGCAAAACTTGTTCCATCACCAGCGAACTCATTGAAAGGAAAATCAGCAATTTTCTGTGCATCGGTGTTATATTTCTTTGCGATAGTATAAATTGTATCTCCTGATTGAACCTTATATGCAATACCAGTAACAGGCAAAATTTGCAAGGTGTCCCCGACACTTAAATCATCATTTTTGAGATTGTTTACCCAGCGGACTGTATCTTCAGAGATATCAAATTTCTTTGCAATTGTTGCTAAAGTATCTCCCCGTTCGACTTGATAATCAATAATTGAATCGCGGGGTTTTGCTGAAACATTTGTTTGGAAGACTTGCTCGCCTATTAGCGCAGATTGTTTTGTCGCGGAAGTAGATGCTAAAGCTGGAGGAGTATTTTGTGAAGCAAAAATTGGATAAGTATTTGCTAAAAATGGAGCAATCAGCACCCCCACTCCCAACACCCCCATCGTGGTAAGATGCAAAAATGGTCTGTTATAGCGACCACGTTTCATTAGGAAGAACTTTACAAGCCTATTTTTATTCTTTTCAAAACGGACAGAGAAATTGATCAGCTTTTTTTTGCCATAATAAAAAAGAAACTCAAAAAATGTCTTTGCCTCGCTACTAACAAAAGTAATCCATAAGGCAAACTTATGAGAAGATCGTCTATGCATACGCAGATTCCGGCGATACACAGTAAAAGCTTATATGCTGGTTCCAACTTGAATTGGAAAATGGGACAGCGCCGGGTTCAAGGCAGATAGTAACAAATATTTCAGGTATTTGTCAACTTTTGAGGCTAAAAAATTAAGCTATCACACTACTTCCGAAATGAAACTTACTCGCTATACAGTGAAGACTGCTACATTTCTATGAATATAAATAAATAAACACTTAACGATCAATAAAAAAACTCTCAGGATTTGCCGAGGTTTTCGAGGAATTCATCGTTTGATTTTGTTTTTCCAAGGCGCTCAACAAAAATACTGGTCCTTTCATCAGGTCCTAGCATGTCCATCATACGACGCATAGTAACAATCTTCTTGTAGGCAGTTTCTTCAAGAATTCGCTCTTCTCCACGGGTACCAGATCGCTCTATATTGATAGATGGAAAAATACGTCTTTCTGCTAATCGTCGATCAAGATGCAACTCCATATTACCAGTACCTTTAAACTCTTCATAAATTAAATCATCCATTCGCGAACCGGTTTCAATAAGCGCAGTACCAATGATAGTCAATGATCCGCCTTCCTGGCAATTTCGTGCTGCTCCGAAAAATCGCTTGGCTGGATGCAATGCTGCAGGATCAAATCCACCTGAAAGAGTTCGGCCGCTTGGTTCAACTGCCAAGTTATATGCACGAGCCAACCGAGTAATTGAATCAAGTAAGATTACCACATCTTTACCCATCTCGACTAACCGTTTTGCCCTATCAAGAGTAATTTCTGCAACTCGAGTTTGATTCTCAGGTGGTTCATCAAAGTTGGAAGCAACAACTTCACCCCTAACAGACATACTGATATCTGTTACCTCTTCTGGTCGCTCACCAATTAACGCAGCCATTAAATGTACATCAGGAAAATTCTTTGAAATACCCGCAGCAATTTCTTTGAGAATCGTGGTCTTTCCGGCTTTTGGTGGTGAAACAATCATTCCACGTTGACCAAAACCAATTGGAGCAATTAGATCAATCATTCTTGTTGACAAAGGTGTAGTATCGGTTGCCAACATTATTTGCTTGTTTGGATAAATTGGAGTCAGATCATCAAAATATGGCCTTCGCAATGCATCGTCTGCAGGAATACCATTTACTTTTTCAACTTTGAGCAAACCATAGTATCGTTCGGTATCTTTAGGCGGACGAGCAATCCCCTCAACTAAATCACCTGGTCTGAGCATAAAACGCCTTATCTGAGATTGAGAAATATAAATGTCGCGATTTGAATGCAAAAATTTTGGTCTAAGGAACCCATGTCCTTCAGGCTGTGTATCTAAAAAGCCTTTAACTTCTTCTGTTGGTGTGTTTTGCTGTTGTTGATAATGACCATTATTATATGATGAAGCATGTGCCGAACTAATATCTCCACCCCTGTCACCACCGATATGAATACGGTGTGACCGAGCTGGTGCTTCATTTTGTACTTGTATTTCTGCGTGCACTGATACTGCTTGTTCTTCTTTCAGAGCAACAGGAGAAGCTTCTGCTTCAGGTTTCGTTTCCTCAGCACTTGTTTTTGGTTTGCCAACGAGTTCGTCAACAGCCAATGTTTTTGTTATTTTTTTATTTACCATAGGAATTTCAGCTTAACTTACCGGTAACAATTAACTGCAATTATCAAAACTTTGAAAATAATGAGAAGTCAATTATTATCTATTAATCAATCATGCGTGTACGGAAAAAGCGTTACCGAAGAATCAGTGCGTGTAATCCTGTATATTACACCATATTTCATCATCATTGTCAATATGTAAACTCTCTTTAGATTAATTTCGGGATTGACATGCCTGAAATACCCTGACCTGTAAGGAATACTAAAACAATATTAACGATAAAAAATGCTACTAATGCAATGATTAATCCAATAACCGCAGCCGTGAGTGTACCTCGTGCTTGATCAATTTTGCCTTTGTCCCCTCCTGAAGTAATCCAACGAACTCCACCATATATTAAAAAAAATAAAGCTGCAAGAATAGCAATAATCAGAAGCAGTTGGATTATGCTTCCTACAATTCCTCCTGCTTTATTCACATTCAAATTACAAAGGCTATTAAAGTCTCCCGGACAAAGAGATTGATTTGATGCTGCATAGATAGGCGAAGGATATGCAAACACCAAAATAAACGCCCAAACAAATAATAAATAAAGTAGCTTCATCATTTTACGTATATACATAATAGTTACTCCCAACAAAGAATGTCAAGAATCGACTTCCAAAAAAATCTGATAATGCAATTTATTTACACAAACTCATTTTTGAAGCAAATAACTTAAATGAATGTATTTTTTGTAGTTATGGGATATACTATCTAATTATAGCCTCTTTTTATAAAATTCTTGTCTTAATTTAATTGTCTAAAAGATCTTTTGCCTTTTATACTAATACCGCGCATATCTATACTATTGACATTTTCTATATCCAAGTGATATTGTACCGACAACCTATTATGCATAAGAAATATATACTATGTCTTACCTTTATAGTAATGTTCTCGTTCAATATAATGCTTCCAATGCAATCAGAGGCATCAGGAAGTTGCTTCTCTTTATATAACGGTGGGATGACAGATCAACAGTACTGCCCGACACCTGTTCCTTCAACAAAATTAGCATTTACAGAATCTACTCCAACAAAAACTCCTCATCAAACCACAGGTGGACAAACGATCTATCCTCCATCGAAAACAAAATCAACGCCCAAAACTGGTCCTGAAGACTTGTCATTAGTAGGATTACTCATCGCAGGTGGAGCTGGCCTTTTTTTACAAAAGAAAGCTAAGTCAGTATAGTTTTTTCAAATAAAAAAACGGGATCTCGACAGTTTGCAATTCGTTAAAGAACCTTGACATGAATCATTCCATATCCTCTCCATTAGCAGAATCATTTATAGAATGCTTTTGCATAACTGGACCCATGTTGATTTATCAAGGCTAAAGCTGTCGGACAAGAATAGAAATGTCACCCCCCCCATTATTCCTTAGCTTTGTAAAGTTTTCTCCATGGATGATCAATTGGAGATTTCCAGTTAAGTTTGTGCCTTGTTAGAATTATTGGCGGTTTGTTA
>Ga0210404_10000758_pt1 | contig 15114 bp, 23 predicted proteins | sample IncBWH28MmetaG_FD_155455 | JGI IMG/M metagenome (GOLD analysis project Ga0210404, IMG submission 155455) | Forest soil microbial communities from Barre Woods Harvard Forest LTER site, Petersham, Massachusetts, United States - Inc-BW-H-28-M | ecosystem: Environmental > Terrestrial > Soil >... | reverse complement strand
GCCAGAACCGGTGCTGGGTCAGCCCCCAGGCCACGGGCTCGTCTGCGGCCATGATCCCGGGCAGCTGGTCGGGCTTGGCACCGTGGCCGTGATGAGACGCGATCAGGCATGAGCCAAACTGGTAGTAATGGTAGTGCCGGGGGCTCGTATCGATCGCCACCCGGGGCTCGTTCTCGTAAGCAACCCGCAGGCACTCTTGCAGGAAAATCGCGGAGAACGGGTCGTGGTTGCCAATCTCGATGATGACATGAACATGGTCATGCCGCGTCAGCGCCGCGTTGACCATACGACGCATCGCCCGGATGGCAGCGCGGACCATCTTCGGCGCCCGGCCGTCGGCATCGAGGGGGTTGCCGCTGGTCGGGGTCTGCGGCACGAATTACGATAGTTTCATGAAGTCGCCGAGGAAGACGATCAGCCCATTCTCGCAGGGCGGGGTCGTCTGGATCAGGTGCAGCATCGCCCGGTTCAACAGGTCCTCGCCGATGTCGATGTCGTAGCTCGCCCCGGTCTCGTACTTCCAGGCCAGCATGCCAAGATGGTGATCGCCGACGGGATAGCACGCGAGCAGGCCGCTTCCCTCCGCGGTCGCCCTGTTCGGCGACATCGGCTTGGCGATGACCCGCGGTAGCTCGCGCGCAAACTCCTTCGCGGCTTCGCGCCAAAGGAAGAGGCGCTGATCGTCTTCCGGCTTCTCGATGATCCACTGAGCCCGGACTTCGCCGTCGGCGCCGTAGAGGGTCGAGATCCGGGCGAGCTTCGAGGGGTCCGGGACATGCGGGACGTCCTCGCCATTCTTCCCCGGAAGCACATAGATTTCACTCTTGACCTTACCGTTGCCGTCGACCGTGCGTTGCTTCAGGAGGGTCGGCTTACCCTTCCCCCGGTCCTGCGTTCGAGCGAGGAACCGCCCGTGATCATAGGCCGCGCGGCGGGCTTTGTAAGCGGCGTCAGTCTCATTCTTTCGACGGTTCACGGCGACCTCGTGCTAAGGGAAGATAAGGGAGCAAGCGCAGAAACTCCGCGGCGTCTAGAAAGACCATCCATCGTCCGCGATTGTATCGGTGAAAGACCGCTGGTAGCAGCCCGGTCCCGGCGCTGTCATCGCAAGCCTGGCGGTAAGCATCATAAGGTCGAAAGCTCTCCGTCCGCTTGCATTCGACATGAACACCAGGAAGGCCGACAACATCAGGGCTATCACCGCCGCCGCTGTATTGGACGCCTCGCCTGGTTTCATATCCATGCTCCCGACAGAAAGCCGCGAACTCTAGCTCGCCGCGCTTGCCCTTGTCTCGACTGTTGACACTCACGCTCGCTCGCCCTGTTCAAAGACCTGGACCTGGCGCTCCTGATCGAACCAGGTCGACCAAGGGTGCTTCGGTAAACCGTGGCGATCGAGCGACAGCCCTTCCCGCTCTAAGCGCACCGACAACTCTGGCGTCAGATTGAACCGGTGGAACCGGTCGCCCCCGAGTTCATCCCGGGGGATCTTGACAACCTTCATCGGCGCCTCGCTATATAGAGGCGCACGCCTGGCTCGTCGGTGCGCTCCTGATAGAGATCGATCTGGTCTTCCTGGTAGGCCCGCCACGCGCGGTTCGCCAAGTCGTCGACCACGGTCAACCGATCATCTTCGTCGATCCGATCGGCCGCGAGGTCGCCGCGGTGATAGATATGGTCCGGATCGCCCTTCCGGGAAACTGCCAGCCATCGCTCGAAGTTCTTCACTAAGATATCAGCCATCTGGTCCTCCTCATTTGCGCCAGCGGTCGCCGACGTATCCCTCAACTGCGATCGGAACCCCGTAGGCTTTCGCTGCCGCCGTGGTCTCCTCCATAATTGACTTGAACACTGACCAATCCGCATTCACTGATAACGGCTCGGCCATTATCGCATCGTGGACAGTTAAGATAATCGGGAAACCGGCAGCCTCGCACCGATACATAGCCTCGACTAAGAGACCCCTGGCGAACTTCTGTACCGCGTTCTCCGTCAAGAGACCCCCGTAGGCATGTATCCGCTTCCATTGACCATCCTTCCACGACATGAACGACCAGCCCATGCGAACGTCAGTCTCGTCCCACGGCATCGCCCGGTGTGCAATATGAGGGTCATAGTACCACATTGTTTGCCCATCGGGCAGATGACATGCAAGCCATTTATGCATACCAGACTGCACAAATTCGTATGCGATGCCGTGGCTCTCCGCGTGCGACTGGTTGTAGACCGCGTTCAGCGCCGCATCTTGCAGGCCGCGCCAGAGCTTCGGCACCAGCGGCGCCCACGATTGCCGGTAGGCATCGACGACTTCATGAGCAAACTTGATCGGCATATGCGGGCAGTATTTGTCGTGGAAGGTGTCACCGCCCATCTGGAAGCCGCAGCCCAGCACCGTGTTCTTCCCGATCGTCCGCTTCTCGACGTCTTTCTTCGTCAGCGATCCCTTGGGCACCTTGTAGATGTCGCAGGCCATGTCGAGGTAAACGTCGGCACCTGACGCCAGGAGCGCACATTTGTCATGCTGCCCCGCCATCGCCAGGTCGACCCGCATTTCGATGCCGGCGAAATCTCCATCGGAGATTGCGTAGCCAGGCTCAGCAATTACGGCAAAACGTAAACCAGTCGCCACCGCCTTAACCGCGTCACCATAGAGCATACGAACGTACCGATGATCTCCCGACATGATCGCCTGGTATAGCTCAGCGTGATCTGGCGGGGAGCCGCCCACCGTGACCAATCCGCGAGGTAAATTGTGAGGCTGCCAGAGGCGACCGGCCCATCGACCGGTGCCGGCGCCGTGGTACTGGAGGAGGTTGCGGGAGCGGCCGTCGCTTCCGACGCATTGGAGCATTCGGGGGAGCTTTTTGACTGAGGATGAGCCAAGCATCGACCGGATCTCAAGCACCCGACGGACATCGGGAGCATTACGCAGTGCGTCCCGTGAGCGTTCGCTAGACACGTCGGCTTCATCGACTTCCTCCCCAATCCCAAGGGCCTTCATCGTTGGCTTGTCGAGGCTGTCGAGCACGACGCCCTGGCTCGCGCACCAGCCCCGGATCTTCTCGTTCTGCCCAGCGCCGAGGCCGTCGGTCAGCTGGGAGAACTCCGCTTCAAGCTCGACCGTGGCGCCGGCGACGACCTTCATCGCCTGGTGGATGAACGCGAAGTCGAGCTTGAGGCCGCGCTGGTTGATCCGCTGGTCAAGCTCCCACACGCGCCGCTCGTAAGCCGAGAGCGGACCCGTGACGTCACCAAGCTCGACCTCGGTGCGGCAGTCCTGCATGCAGTATTGCATAACCCGTTCGAGCGTTGCCGGTCGCCGGTCGAAGATCGGCTTATAGGCCCGCATGTGCTCGGCCTTGGTCCCCGGGCCCATAAACCAATCGTCGCCCCATGCTTTCTTCGTAATCGGCCGGCTAAGGCCGATCGTCAGATCGCTGCCTTCCATGTCCTTCTGCTGCGTCAGCCCCACGGCGCGCGCTGCCTTGTCGAGGCCCCCGGGGAAGCCGCGGTAGAGGGCGGTCGCCTGCGTGCAGGACCAGCGCTCGATCGGGATCTCCGGGAACCCGTATCGCTTCACCATGATATGCTTCCATATCATCTGTTCGAACGCGGCACCATGCGCCTCGAAGATCACTTCGGGATCGCTGGCGAGATCCTCAAAAAATCCCTTAGGTTGACAGCCCGGACGCCACGAATAACTGTAGCCGAAATCCGTGATCATGCAGAGACACAGGATCTCGGTCGCCGGGTGCTCGGCGTAGGCCTCCGCTCCGACTTCCCGCAGATCGATATCGGGATCGGTGTTGGCCGTCTCGAAGTCAACGACTAGCTTCATCGCGCCACTGGCAGCTGTTTGTAGAACTCGCGCATGCGCCAGCTGCCGGCGCCGGGGCGCTCGCGCCATTCCTGCCGGAAGACCCGGAAAGGATCGCCGAGCTTGTCCTTGCCGACGGTGTAGAGGATCTTGCCGTCAGCCGAGCGGAGATAGTTCGCCGGGCGGCCCGCGCGCTGTCGGGCACGATACTCGGCCAGCTGGATCGCAGCTGTAGCTAGAGCCTCACCAAGAGGCGTACCGTCCTTGGTATAGATCATTCTAACTATCCCGTGTCTGAGGTACGAGAAGGCGGGCTGCCTTTCACAGCCCCGTCCGGGTCTTCCCGCCCGCCGGATCGGGCGCCACTCGGGAGATCCCCGCAGTGGAGTTAGGGCATTACCCCGCCGCCGCTTCCGGCCGTCGGGTCGATCGAGGAGACGAACCCCTTGACCGATTGGCCGAACGCCCCGGACGCCGACTTGCCGCCGCCGCCTTCGAGCTTCGGATTGCGCGCGCCCTGCGGAGCGAGCGACTGGACCGCCTGAAGGTAGGCCTTCACACACGGCGCGTTGTTGCCGACCTGGTACGCGCGGAACGTGAATTGCACCATGCAATCCATGCCGCCGTAGAAGTCGCCGGAGAACACGGCGCGTGCTTCCGCGGGGAGGAAGGGCACGTCGACCGCGGCGCCGTTACGGATGACGCCGAGGCCCGGGGGATAGGCTTCGCCCGTGGCCGAGTTCATTACCAGGTAGCCGCGCAGATGCTCCTGATCCTTGCTCTTCGCCTTGGCCTTGTCCGCCAGGGCGTCGCCGCTCTGAAGCGGCCATTGGATCGACCGCAGGAAGTTCTCGTCGGCCGCGGGCCATTCCTGTTTCGCGGCCTCCAGGAGCTTCGCCCGGATGCCCGGGAGATCGACCTGGTCGGGCTTGAACAGCAGCCGCAGGCTGAAGTTCTTGTCCTTGCTCTCGACACCGCGCTCGTCCTTGAACGCCCGCGGAGTGAAGAGGGTCGGATAGGCGCCGGTAGCCGGCGCAGTCATGATGTACGAGATCGGCGGGTTCTTGTTCGCAGCCATAGCATTCTCCATTGCATGAATTGCAGACAACGCTTTATATGCAGGGCCATAGCCCCATGTCAAGCCCCTTCTCCCGCTTTCAGGATCGCGGCACCAAATAAAGCGGACGCTTGCTTCGGGGCTACCTCACCGCGCTTGTCCGAGATCGCGGCCACGGTCAGACCGCCCTCGGGCTTGAATGCCCACTCGGCTACCAGAACGTCGCCACCGGGGAGCGCCTCCACCCGAGCAGGGCTGAGAAGCTCCGGCTTGGTATAGGCCTCCTCGCCGAGCTTCGCGATGATCGCCGCCTCGGCGCCCTCTTTCCAGTCACGGTCAACTTTCTTCATCACCAGCTTGCCGCCGGTGCTGGGCTGCCCCGAGAGGAGGCGCTTATACTCTTCCTGCTCGACCGCCTTGATGATCATCTTCAGCTGTTGCGCCTCCGCGTAGGTGCAGACGCCCCCGGCGAGGATCTTGCGCGCCAGGTCGTCGTAAGCCGGGCAGGCGAGCTTCGCCGGGCAGAACCGGCACCACTCGCCGAGCTTGTACTGCGCCTCGCCGGCGCGCTCCATCGCGGGCACGAGCCGCTCGTGCAGCCAGGTCCGCAGGGCGCCGACCGTCGTATCCCAGGACCGGATCGGGCCGTCGGGATGGTAGGTGTTGGGCTGCACGATCGTCAGTCGTACCCCAGCGCTATCCGGCCAGGCATGCTCCGCGATCTTGCCATTGGCATAATACATAAGCTGGGGGTTATCTTCGACATCGACCACGACGCCGGCGCCATGCTTGTAGTCAATGATCTCCAATCCCGGGGGACCAACCGGGAACTCGTACTCGATGTCGCAATCGAGCGTCCCAAAGAACAGCGGATGGATCTCGGGCCGATGCATGCGGTACTCGACCCGGCGCACGCCAGCAGGGCGCGAGCGCACATAGTCGAGGTAGACCTGGACTGCCGTTGTCATTGCCGGATCAACCCCCGGCCAGCCGCTAAGGCCGATCAGCTGCCAGGCATCGATCTCGTTGTCGAGGCAATGCGCCCCGACGTTGTGCGCCTTCGTGCCGGCGGTACGGTACTCGGGATCGCCCTCGTCAAAGGCTCCGATCTCGCGGACCACCTTCGAGATATGGGTCGAGCCCGAGCAATTCATCCACCGCTCGGCGCCGCTGGCTCCAAGGGGACTATGCTCCGGGAGAGAGAAACCCTTCGGCGGCTCCGGACCAAGCGCCGGCGGCTCGACACGCTCCGAGACAACCGTAAAGTCGCCTTTCTTCGGCAGCCCGCACCGCTTGCAAACCGTCGCCCCCTTCGGATACCAGCATCGTTTGCATTTCATCGCATGGTCCTTTCAGAAAAAGTTGCCCCGACACTCCGTCGCTCGGGGCGCACGCCTTGAACGCTACCCAGTCACAGTGACCGGATGCTACGCCAAACTCTTCAGCCGCGCGACAAACTCGACGCGCTGCTCTTGCGTCATCTGCGTCGAGCGCCCTGGCGCCGGCACAAACTGCTCGACAAGCTCAACGACCTTCGGCACCGCCGCGTCACCGACCAGCTGCGCCAGATGTGCCACCTTCTGGCTGATCAACCCGGTCAATTCCGCGTCGTTGATGCCACTCGGCACCGATGGGGAAGCACCGGTAGCAGGGCCACCAGCAACCAGCGCAGAGGTAGGGAGCCCCATCGCGTCAGTCCCCCCAACAACGGTCAGGGATGGAGAAGCCGGGGTCGGCTGTCCTGTCATCGGGTCGACCGAGGCCACAGGCACCAGCGCCACGACGGAAGAGCCTTCGGCAGGCTGCTGCGGCAAGACCGCTTGGCTCGTCTCGGCAGGCACATTCGACGAGCCCGAGGTAGGGGGCGCGCCAATCACCACTTCGCTCGGGTTGCGCTTGGTGCGTGTCTTCGGCGCCTCGGCCGGCGCGTCCGCGGTCAACGCCGCGTAGGCCTGGCGGCGAGCCATCTGCCCGACGAAATGGATAAAGGCCTCGATATCGGGCTCACCTTCGGTAGTGAACGAGAGCGACACCTTGGCGCTGTTCGCCTCGAATGGCCGCGGGGTAGTGAACTCCACATTTCCTGTCGTGATCTGTCCCATTGGTCCCTCCGTGGGTTAGGTAAGCCGGTCGAGCATGTCCTTGCTCGGCGCCGGATACATCGCGGCGAGGAGCCGCTCGCGAAACTCTTTCTGGATGATAATGTCCTTCCCCGAAGGAAGCGTGATCGTGATTGGCTCCCGCAGGTTGACGTTGCGGTGCGTCATCTTCACGACCGCGATATGCTCAATGTTCAGGTGGTACACTTCCCCCATATCATCCTTCACGTTTATCCACGTCATTAAGCCCTCCTATCGAAGCTGCGAAGATATGCAGCCGCGGCTTCCAACAGCCCGGGGTCATCCTTAAGCTGTCCAATACCACGATTGCAATTAGCACACAAGAGGGCTCGTACAGCCCCGGTCGTATGATCATGGTCAAGATGCAATTCTGCAACTACCCCACAAATCTTACATTTACCCTCTTGTGCTTGCCACATTTCCTGTCGTTCTTCCGGGGAAATTTTATATAATCGACGCCACCGTCTCCGGTTTCGTTCAATAAGCGGAAGAGCATGATAACGATCTAACTCGTACCGCCGAAGACGATCACCATGCCGAGAACGAAATCGCTGCATATTAGCTTTGACTTTATCCGGATTGGCTTTTCGCCATGCGCGATGATACGCATTTATTTCCTCTTTCGTTCGCATTCTAAAAAATCCTGCGATCGAGGGAATTGTGAAGAACTCGGCCTTTACGAAGCGCCGAAGCTAAGACTTTCTCAGAAATACTATTAGGTGCCACAAATATGTCCGCTTGAACAGTTTTCTTTTGGCCCCATCTATCAAGCCGGTCAACGCATTGAATATTCGAGCCGGGGACCCAGTCGGGTTCCATGATCAGCGCGTGCGAGCACACGTGCTGAAGCTCGTCCGTACCGGTGCCGAGTGACAGCACGTTGCCCATTGCCAGGGTACATCGGGGATCGGTCACGAACTTCTGAACGAGCGCATCCTTGGCTTTGGCGCCAGTCGAGCCGTCTATGCGGACCATCGAGCGATTGTGACGCGCGAGCCAGGGTCCGAGCGTATCCTGCACAATGCCACCGTTCTCAATGAACCAATAGAAGAGCAGGAGCTTTTCCTCGCCGCCTTCGATCAGCATCTTCAGCCAGTCGGCGCACTGCGGCGCGATAGCCTCGCCCATCAGCCGGCGTGCAGTCGTGATATGCCCGAGGACTTCGGCACTGGCGCCCTCCAGGTTGTCCGGGTCAATGTCGAGCATGCTCTCGGCCTTCAACGCCGCTTTGACCGCCGTGGTCTCGTCGACCGTGATCAGATCATACTCCGGAAGCTTCAGTTGCGACAGCACTTCCCGCTTCAGATGGCGACACATGAAGTTCGCGCGCAACCGGTTCTGAAGCTCCGAATGCCGGCCGCTGCGCTCATCGACAATGACCGTGGTCGAGCCGTCCTTGCGCGTTACAGTGCGCTCTTCCGAAGGGTTGAACCGCTCCCGGAATTTTTCCTCGCTGAGCCAGTCAATGCTATCCCAATGCAGATGCCGCGCAAGAGGATAAATTTCTCGGGGGCGGTTAGGCATGGGAGTGCCACTAAGGCAGACAATTCGTCTGCAATGATCGGCGAGTGCGTCCTGATAAGTTGGATCATTTCCGCCTCCCCAAAGGGCGCGGCTACGCTTTGACCCGATATCCTTCGCGTAGTGGATTTCATCGAAGATCCCCAAGTCAAAGTCTATCTTGCGGAGAGCCGCTAGGATGCCCGGATGGCGCGCAAGTTCATAAGATATGATCGTCCACGCGGCGTCCTCAACCACACCGTAACGAGACGAGGTAATGGCGTAGACAAGTAAATTCGGGACGTTGTACTTTTTGCCCATCGTAGACCATTGCTTGATACGCCGACACCATTGAAACCGGATAGCTGCCGGACAAACGACGAGAACACGATTAGCTCGAATTTCATTCGCATACGCAATAGCAATGGGAGTTTTTCCCAGCCCGGGCTCGTCTGCGCAAAGGACGCGCTCCCGATCGAGCATGTAATCCAGATCGGCTCGTTGAAAGGGACTAAGTTCTTCTCCATCGGGAACCTCGATGTTACGGTCAGACGATGCCGCGCGAGACCGAGCAACCTCGCGGCCGACCCAGTCGAGCTTCGCCAATGCAGCAGGCGTGCCATATTCCATAAAGGACGCGGCCGCATACTGCGAGCCCGTGAACAAGCAGGCGACATCTGGCGTGCTCGCCGGCGCCGAGAAGTTCAAGCCATGCTCATTCATCAGGTCAGATATGTTCGCACCGCGTCGGGGAACCCAAAGCGAGAAGAACTTCGTCGCTGGCGTGTAGTCAAGTTTCATTCTGGTCCTTGACACTGAAGCGCAGACCGCGATATAAGGCGCCTCGGACCAACTTGTCAAGAGGCAAATCGCATGACGCCACGCGAAGCCGCATATGACTATATGCGACGAGGCATCCCCGTATTTCCCTGCGAAGCTAATGGCAAAAAGCCTGCCACCGCACACGGGTTTAAGGACGCGGGCACCGATCCGCGCGTGATCGAAACCTGGCACCCGGAGTGCAACATCGCGTTCTCGCCCGGGGACATTGGCGCAATCACGGTCGACCTCGACGGCGAGATTGGCCACTGGAATTGGGACGCGCTCGAAGCCCGACTTTGTGGTGTCCGACCGACATTGCGCGTGCGAACCCCAAGCGGCGGCACCCATATCTATTTCAATGGCATCGGGCCCAGCACGGCGTCGGCAATCGCCAAGGGCATCGATACGCGCGGCATCGGCGGCTATGTGCTGCTGCCGCCATCGAGCATCGACGGCCATTTTTACGAGGTCCTCGATGGCTTGACATTTGACAAGCGGAACTTCGCTGATGCGCCGGCATGGTTGCTGGCCGCGCTCGCCAAGCCCATTCGGTTCGAGCGCATCGCTCCCGCGGGCTTCATCGAGGACCAGGAGTATGCGATTAGTTGGGCTAAGCATCTGATCCAACGGGCGATTGCCCATGACTGACATCCCGGCCGAAGGTAACCGGGACGATCATGCTTTCCGCTGGTACAGCCGGCTTCACGGCATCGGGCTGAGCCCCGGTGTTGCGCGGGAGCTTTACGAGGCCTTCTACGAAGCCGGTGGCACCCGTCCGACCAACCCGGGCGATCTGGACGACATGATCTATCGGATATGGGCCGGCATCGCGGGCGATAATCCGCCCGGTTCCGAGGCGCCCGCGCGTCCGACGGTTGTGTTTGCCGAAGGGCTGGCCGCACACATGCCGGAACCCGAGTTCCGCTTCATTACGCATGAAATCTTCTCCAGTAACCTCACGTTCTTCGATAAGGACCATAACCTCCCGAACGCCCCGAACGGTTTTGTCGGCCTTCAGCTGGGTCCTTACAATGCGTTCAAAACCGTGTTGAACATGAGCCTTTATCTGGACGCGGAGGAACAGCCGCGGGTTCTCTATTGCTCGGGCGAGGGCATGGACACAATGGGGGCTCTGGTCGATGCGCAGTGCGCCGCGCGAGGCATGACGCGGGACCAGTTTTTCGAGCGGATCAAATTCGCGGACATTCCCTTGATCGATCTCCCCGGCTTGCCGTTCAACGCGGGCATCGGCAATTTGAAGGCCTTCGTCGATTGGCTCCGCGCCACAGCCGAGGAGTTTCGCCCGAACATCATTCACATGGATACCTATGCCACCATGCTTGCCGGGCGCATCAACGAAATGGACGATCGAGCCGGCGCCGTCTTCAGTCGCCGTGGTTGTCTGCGCGAACTCGCGCGCGATCGTAAGGCGTTGGTCATGACGACGCACCATGTCAACCGTGAGGAAAGCAAACAGACCGACCCGACGAAGATACACTCGCGCGGGCATACCGCGCCCGAAGGCAATGGCGATCTGATCCTGAAGCAAATTCGCCTTGGCGAGACGATACACCTGTATCGGGAACGGGTACGCGGGGGACGCGGGAACATGCATTTCTACTATGGCATTGACCGCGTCGGACCTGCGCCCGATCCACTCGACAATCCCCCCGTTGCGCGCCAGATCAGCGAAGCTCAGTTTCGTTTGCTGACGGGCGCCGCGGAAAGTCTGTCGCGCGAAAAGGTCCATAGCGCGTTGATGACGATGGGCGCCCTTGACCCGGCGCATAGCGTGTCGACGCTGGCCGTGGTCATGCATATGTTCCCGCAGGAGCGGCAGGAGCTTCATGATTGGCAAGTCGGCCTAAACCGCATGGCAGGTATGCTCGAACGGGCAAAGGAAAAGCTCCCGGGACTATGGGCCCCGGGAGCAGAGGGAACACGCTGGTCAGCTAGTGTTGCCTAAACGGGTTTTTGCCGCGGATCGTGACGAGGCAAGCGCAGGTAAAGCAATCATGGCAAAAGTGTCGATTGTCGAATGACACCCTTGCATGGCGCATAACCTCGCCGCGGTCTTCCCGCTCGTATAGGTCAGCCGCGTGTATAGCTGGGCATGCCAGGTTGGCTCAGTCGGAAGTGACACGGTCGGCCCTCCAATCATAGAAGAGATTGTTGACATGGGGCGCATAGGAGCCGACATAGCCCTTTTTTTGCAGCGGTTGGCGCAGATGGGGCGCCTTGGCGTATAGCGTCGTATAGTCGAATGAGTGCTTGCTGTGACGCTGGTAGCATGACTGGTCACGGTTCCGCAGTTGTTGCCGCGGTATCGATCTACGTTTCATCTGAAGGCCTCCTCGACTAGACGTTGAAATTCCGCACAGGCAGCAGCGCGGGCAGCGTCGGCAGCGTCGGCACGGGCAGCAGCAGCGTGGGCAGCAGCAGCGTCGGCAGCAGCAGCGTAGGCAGCGGGGGCAGCAGCGTCGGCAGCAGCGTAGGCAGCGTGGGCAGCAGCAGCGTAGGCAGCGTGGGCAGCGTGGGCAGCAGCACGGGCACGGGCAGCAGCAGCGTAGGCAGCGTGGGCAGCACGGGCAGCAGCAACGCGAAGGCTTTCATTGCCAGTTTCGAGATACTGGCTAACTACAGCCGGTACGTCCCATAGATGAATTACTGACAACGCTTGCTGTCGAGCAAACCGGCGCAACAAATCGGTTGCGTCAATCATAGCGATATACGTTCGCTTGCGGCACCCTATCTTGTCGCCATGTTCGATGACGTCCCCGCTGCATCGAACCATATACAGGTATGGCCCAGAGGCGTATTGCAGAGCATCGAATGGGTGGCGCGAGGCGTGCAAGGCATTCTTGCAGATTTTGATCTCGCCGCGAAGGGAATGCGACTTTCCGACGACGACTTTTCTACCGTCGCCATGCGGCAAACGATCGGAGGCAGCAAACCAATAAGCGTCGATTGGTTCCGTAGTCATTGCTTGGTCCTTTCAAAGCGTAATTGCGGCGCGAGGATATAGCTATTGCGAACGTCGCGCCCATTCGCGCGCCATAGATCGAGCCGAGAGATTGCCGCCTCTTCGGTCTTTTCCAACCATACAGAGCGGCAGTCGCCCGGCGGATCGGTCACGATCGACCAATGGTCGACATCGGGCAGGATGGCGCCCGCGCGTTGCTGGTGCCACGTTGCCATCATTGGCACTCCACTGACAGACCATCGCCGAGGGCGCCGTTGATGATGTCGAGCACATAGCGATGCTCACACGCTACGGCACCGCCGAACGTTTGCGCGTCCTCGGGCAGATGCTCGTCAAACCATTCCTGCCCGCGCGGCGATAGCGGCCGTATCAGCCAGATCGAGCCATGATCGCGAAAGCGGAGATCGAGCGCAACGGGCGCGTTCCATGCTTCGGCCATCTTACCCTCCGATTGGTGCTAGGTGTAGAGCGGACACGTAGTCCGCATCCCGATAGTTGACAGGATCTCTCTCCGCTACATAGGCGCACCAACTATCCCATAGGAACGCGGTGCCGCCGGTACTGTAGCAAAACTGATTATAGCGCGCAATCAACTTCCGGCGCCGGTTTGGCGAGACTTTTTGTCCGCCGCTTGCGTCACAGCGAAATGTCCGGTCGGTCAACCCGAACCGTGTCAGATTGTGGGTATCGATGCAACCCGAAAGGCCGTATGCCATCTGGACTATGAAGCCCGCTTTGGCCGGTCCTATGCCAGGAATACCCATGCAAAGCTCGACCAGCGTATCCTCGCCATCGCGGCCGCATTGGTCATAGGTACGCTCGCAATCTTCCCATAGGTCTGCGCCATTCGCGTCAAGCCAGCTTAGGCCACGGTGTTTCGTGCCGAAGATCGATCGCACATTGGTTTCGCCGCGCAACAGCAAGTGGCAATCTGCGACGGCCGAATGCAATGGCATGCGGATCGTACAGAGCGCAAATTTACAGATTGCAGTGAAGCCAGCCGGGCGATTGCTCGCCCGCGCCAGCAACGGTTGATGTTCGGCAAACACTAGACGACATCCCATCCCTTGGGAACCGGGCGCCGCTCTGCAATTCGCAGCGCTTCAGCCCAGCTAAGAGTAACGGCTGGCTGATCTTCGGGAAAGCGGCCATGCGTTTCGTAAAAGAGCGCTTGCCCGTAGACTTCCCCCATGATTAGGCGTTGCCATGCTGCGGTGCGCTCGCCATGCCCGAATACGCGCGCGAGATCCTCACATTGACGATGCGCGACGGAAAGCTCCCCATCCAATGTGAACGGCGCGCGCAAGATCCAATGTGTCCAATCATGCCATGCGCGGAACGCCCAGTTATGCTCAGGACAGCCGAAGATGGTATTCTCGGAATGATCCCGGGATACCGCGATGCGGCCGGTAAGCTCGACCAGCGTTTGCAAATCCTGCAAACTCTCAGGCGCGTCGCTTTCGGGCACGACATCATAACCAGCCGGGCAGACGCGGTTCGCCATTGTCATAACGGCCGCGTTGAATGCCCGATCATACGGTTCAACTTTGGTCCGATCCACTGCATTTACTCCACTAGGTTAGAAGCAAAACGAGGGTAAAGATAAAGAGGTAGACGCGCAACCAGCGTTGAACGCATACCGCGTATTCGTCGAATGCATACCTCATTCCAGATCCTCTTACAAATCATGACCGATCATGCGGGCGATCCGCTCTAAACGGTCAACCCGGGCGCCGATATCATTCAACCCGGCATCAAGCCGCGTGATAAGCTCAGAGCGGATCGCCGCTGTGATTTCTTCAAAGTTGCTGGTCGATAGCCCGTCCTCGCGGTCCTCGTCAACGGCCGACACGTCTCTGCGGCGGTAAGGACCGCGGCCGGCGGCAAGCTCGGCATGCTGCCAGGTGTAATGATGGCAGGTTCGGCCCTTCTGCGGTCCCCGCGTGGCGATGAATGGCTCGCGCGCGGCGATCAGATCAGGCGCCGTAACGGCCAGATGGGTGAGCCTTGCCTTGGGAAATGCGATCAAAAGCTCTTTGGTGGAGAACGTTCGGGCTGGTTGCGCGCGTAGGAACGCGCGAACGTTGCGCTCTAATTCCGTCATCCTTTGGTCCTTTCGGGTGAGGATAAGCAAGCTTGCTCAGTTGCCAAATTCCAGTTTGGCTGGCTGGCAAAGCAAGCTTGCTATACCACACCTGAAAAAAATTGTCAAGCCCTTGTCAAGAGGTAAATTCGCGGCCGATCATGATCTTCCAATGCCGCTTGCCGCCATCGCGGCGAAATGGCGCGAAAGCCCATGTCGCGAGACTTCCGGCCGCGGAGCCTAGATCATGGCCGCGCAACGCCAGCACCGCGGCGCCGTACTGGTCAGAGATCATCGCGGTAAGGCATACCGCATAGGTCAGCCGTGTCTCAGGCAGATATGCCGAGATTGATCTCCGCGCGATCGTGATATTCGCGCCTTGTGGATTGCCGATGGTAAGCAACGACGTTCTCCTATGCCGCAGGATTGCAGCGGTTTTACGCCCCTTTGTCTGAGGCGTAAACCCGTTGCATTCTTGCCTAGTCTGGCTGTGCGCTAGATCCGGGGCTTCCACCGGAACGCCGTGTTGTCGAGCACCCATGATCGCCGGTCTGGTCGGGTGCGAACCCGTCGTGGTGCCGCGCTGGATCGCGCCAAATCAGCAGCGTCGGCGCAGGCGCACGACAACCATTCCTCGGCAGCAGCCTCGATAGTCCAGGTGTTTTCCATTTCGGGGTTCTCGATGACGAACCGTGCAGCCTCGTAAGCCGGATATTTCACCCCTGCGGCAGC
>Ga0210404_10000756_pt1 | contig 15135 bp, 11 predicted proteins | sample IncBWH28MmetaG_FD_155455 | JGI IMG/M metagenome (GOLD analysis project Ga0210404, IMG submission 155455) | Forest soil microbial communities from Barre Woods Harvard Forest LTER site, Petersham, Massachusetts, United States - Inc-BW-H-28-M | ecosystem: Environmental > Terrestrial > Soil >... | reverse complement strand
CCCAAAGCCGACAGCCGAATCACCGGCACATCGTCGCCCGGAAACTTGTAGCTCTTCAGCAACTCGCGCACTTCCAGTTCAACCAGGTCGAGCAACTCAGGGTCGTCCACCGCGTCGCACTTGTTCAAAGCCACGACGATGTAAGGCACGCCCACCTGCCGCGCCAGCAACACGTGCTCCCGCGTCTGCGGCATCGGACCATCCGTCGCCGCCACCACCAGAATCGCGCCATCCATCTGCGCCGCGCCCGTGATCATGTTCTTGATGTAGTCCGCGTGCCCCGGGCAGTCGACGTGCGCGTAGTGCCGGTTCGCCGTCTCATACTCGACGTGCGCCGTCGCGATGGTGATGCCGCGCGCCTTTTCTTCCGGCGCGTTATCAATGCTGTCAAAAGACCGGAACACAATCTTCGGATTGTGCTTCTGCAAAACCTTCGTGATGGCCGCCGTCAACGTGGTCTTGCCATGGTCAATGTGACCAATCGTCCCCACGTTGCAATGCGGCTTATTCCGATCAAATTTCTCTTTCGCCATATTCGTTCCTCAGCCTTTAGCAGTTAGCTCTTAGCTTGTCATCCTGAGGCGCCGTTCTTTGGCGCCGAAGAACCTATGCAATCTCCTGGCGGCGGCAATTTGCCGGCGCGCTACCTACTTCGTCGTCCCCTGCACCTTGGCGATGATTTCCTCCGCCACCGACCGCGGAGCCTCCTCATAGCGCGCGAAGTGCATCGAGTACTCGGCGCGGCCCTGCGTCGACGAACGCATGTGGGTCGCGTAACCAAACATTTCAGCCAAAGGCACGATCGCCTTGATCACCTGCGAACCGGCGCGATGCTCCATACCTTCAATGCGTCCACGCCGCGAACTCAGGTCGCCCATGATCACACCCGCGTAATCCTCCGGCGTAACCACTTCCACCGCCATCACCGGCTCCAACAACACCGGCGAGGCCTTGCGCGCAGCTTCTTTGAATGCCATCGAACCGGCAATCTTGAATGCCATCTCGTTCGAGTCCACGTCGTGATAGCTGCCGTCGTACAGCGTAGCCTTCACATCGACCATCGGATATCCGGCGAGAATGCCGCCTTCAAGCGCTTCCTGAATTCCCTGATCGATCGGCTTGATGAATTCCTTCGGCACCGAACCGCCAACAATGTCGTTAACGAATTCGTAGCCGGTCCCTGCGGGTTGCGGATCCAGTCGAATCTTGGCGTGCCCGTACTGGCCGCGTCCGCCGGTCTGACGAATGTACTTGCCTTCCGCCTCGGAATGCTTGCGAATGGTTTCGCGATAAGCCACCTGCGGCTTGCCGACGTTGGCCTCGACCTTGTACTCGCGCATCATGCGGTCGACAATGATTTCCAGATGCAGCTCGCCCATGCCGCTGATGATGGTCTGTCCACTATCGGGATCGGTGTGAACCTTAAAGGTAGGATCTTCCTGCGCGAGGCGGCCAAGCGCCATCCCCATTTTTTCCTGATCGGCTTTGGTCTTGGGCTCGACCGCAACCGAAATCACGGGAACCGCGAACGTAATATTTTCGAGCGCGATAGGATGATCTTCGCTGCAAATCGTATCGCCCGTACTAACACCCTTCAGACCCACCGCGGCGCAAATGTCGCCCGCCAAAATCTCGCTGATCTCTTCCCGCTTGTTGGCGTGCATCTTCAACAACCGCCCAATGCGCTCAGTCCTGCGGCGCCCCGTGTTCAGCACCGAGTCTCCGGTCTTAAGCTGGCCGGAATAAACGCGAATAAACGTCAGCTGACCAACAAACGGATCGGCCATGATCTTGAATGCCAGCGCCGAAAACGGCTCCTTGTCGTCTGCCTTGCGAAAAATCTGCTCTCCGGTCTCGGGATTCAGCCCATGCGTTTCCGGCACATCGAGCGGCGAAGGCAAATAATCAACAACTGCGTCGAGCAGCGGCTGTATGCCCTTGTTCTTAAACGCCGTTCCCACCACTACTGGAAATACTTTCAACGCGATGGTCGACCTGCGCAGCGATGCCCGCAGTTCGTCCGCAGTAATCTCTTCACCCTCCAGAAATTTGTGGAGGATCTCGTCGTCGTTCTCCGCAATGCTCTCGACCAACTGGGCGTGGAATGCTTCGGCTTTCTTCTTCAGTTCGGCGGGAATTTCTTCGGTGACGTATTCGGCACCCATCGTGTCGTCTACCCACACGATCGCCTTCATGTTGATCAAATCGATGACGCCCTTGAATTTGTCTTCCTGGCCGATGGGGATTTGAATCGCGACGGGCTTGGCACTGAGGCGCTTGCGGATGGTATCGATGGCGTGCTCAAAATCAGCACCCATCTTGTCAATCTTGTTAATGAAGCAAATTCTCGGAACACCGTACTTATCAGCCTGGCGCCAGACTTTTTCCGACTGCGGCTGCACCCCGTGCACCGCGTCAAACACAGCCACAGCACCATCGAGGACGCGCAGCGAACGCTCCACTTCCGCCGTGAAATCCACGTGGCCGGGCGTATCGATGATGTTAATGCGAATATCGCGCCAGGTACAGGTCGTTGCCGCGGATGTAATCGTAATGCCGCGCTCCTGCTCCTGCTCCATCCAATCCATCGTCGCCGTGCCCTCGTGCACCTCTCCGATGCGGTGCGTCTTTCCCGTATAGAAAAGGATGCGCTCCGTCGTAGTGGTCTTGCCGGCATCGATGTGGGCCATGATGCCGATGTTTCTGCAGCGTTCTAATGGGACTGTTCTGGGCACGACTCTTAACTCTTTCTGGGCTCCGAAAATTCAGCTTCTAGCTGCTAGCTCCTAGCTAGTCGCTAGAAGCTAGTAGCTGCTTTCCTACCAACGGTAATGCGCGAAAGCCTTATTGGCCTCGGCCATGCGGTGTACATCTTCCTTCTTCTTGATGGCCGCGCCTTTTCCATTGGCCGCGTCCAGCAACTCGTTGCTCAACTTATCTACCATGCCACGCTCCGCGCGTCCGCGCGCATAAGTCAGCAGCCAGCGAATCGCCAGCGATGTTCGCCGGTCGGCATTCACTTCCACCGGCACCTGATAGTTGGCGCCGCCGACACGGCGGGTCTTCACTTCCAGCAGCGGCTTCGCATTCTCGACGGCTTTCGTGAACAGTTTCAAAGCTTCGTCGCCACCTTTTTCCTGCACCTTGGTCAGGGCTTCGTAAAAGATGCCCTCGGCGGTCGAGCGCTTGCCCTGCCACATCATCGAGTTGATGAACTTCGTCACCAGATTCGAGCCGTAAACGGCGTCGGCTGGCACGGTCCGCTTTGCTGTATGTCCTTTACGTGGCATTTAAGCTTCTAGCTCCTAGCTCCTAGCTTCTAGCCTGAGCTTTTTCTGGCCACTGATCACTGGCCACTGCACTTAACCCTTCTTCGCCCGCTTGGCGCCGTACTTCGAACGTCCCTGCTGACGTCCGGCCACGCCTACCGCATCCAGCGTGCCGCGAATTACGTGATAACGCACGCCCGGCAGATCCTTCACGCGGCCTCCGCGGATCAGCACGATCGAGTGCTCCTGCAGGTTGTGGCCAACACCGGGGATGTAGGTCGTAACCTCAATCCCGTTGGTCAGGCGCACGCGCGCCACTTTCCGCAGCGCTGAGTTCGGCTTCTTCGGCGTCTGCGTGTACACGCGAGTGCAAACCCCGCGCTTCTGCGGACATCCCTGCAGCGCCGGGCTAGCCGTCTTATACCGCGGCCGCTTCCGCCCATCACGCACCAATTGATTAAAAGTAGGCACTCTTTGCCGCTCCTTCTCGCTTCGCTGAAAAGCCGCACTGAAAGTCGCACACTCAATCCATCCCTTGCGGGCGGGCAGCGCGCGGCGCCTTCAGCTTTCCCGGACCCTTACCGCGCAATCCGGGCTGGCAAGCCAATCGGCTCACCATGCTTCTCGCCGCACACGAATCACGGAGAGAGATTCTTGGGTACCAATCTAGATTTATGCTGCCGACGGTGGCACCCGGCCAAGACTCCGGGGGTGCTCCGTATCGCCAGCTCTGTCCTGCATATCCTTCCGCAGACCACCGACGCGCCTGACTCAGGCGCTCCAGCAGCCCTCGTGATAGGGCGAAAGGCAGCGCAGGAACGTTTCAGCGAGGAAAGTTTCCGGATCACCAACTCAAATTCACTTCACCGGAAACGCGTTTCTCAAAAGCTCTACCGTAAGTTCGCGCACAACTCTGCCGAACTCACGGCACACAGCAAGCCTGGATGAACTCGCGGAACTCATCAACTATAGCAAGTGACTCGAAACATCGTCAACCCATCTTTTTGCATCCCATGGACGAAACTGGAGCGATCCGGCAAAACCGCACGGTGCCACGTTTGCGGCGCCAGCTTGCTGAATCCGTCTCCAGCCTCTACACTACAGGTTTTCCATTCCATTGAGCGGCTCGCCCATCGGATACGACCGTGCGGCGACGAGAGGGTGCATGGGAAGGTTGCGTCTCGGTCCGTTGGCTTTAGTAGTCGTCACCGTCTCCTTATTCTTGTTCTTTCCAGCGTGCGGCGGCCACAAGCCCCCAGGAGCTTCGCCCTTCCCGGTGAGGATCACCCTGAACCCCGGCATCAGTTTTTCCATCCAAGCGGGGAACACCGTGCAACTCTCCGCCTCCGCTCTGAACAGCTCGAACCAAGGCATTTCGGCGGCGTTCACCTTTGCCTCCAGTAATCCCGGAGTCCTCGACGTCGCTCCCGGCGGGACTGCCTGCGCCGGCACCTGGAATGCCCCGCTTTACACCACCTGCACCCCCGCCGGTGTTGGCGTGGTTCAGGTGACCGCCTCGGCCTTGGGTGCGACCAGCCCACCAACTCTGGTCTTCGTTCATCCGCCCATCGATAACATTCAGGTCAGCGTGGTTCCTCCGGTCAATTCTCCGCCCCCCGCCTGCCCCAACCAGCAGGCCCTGCCCGCGGCCTGCAACCTCAAGTTCAACCCCAGTGCCGCCAATTTCTGCCTTTCCCGGAACCAGGTCCAGACTTTGCAGGCCACCGCCTTCAGCCAGGGCGTCGACGTTACCGCCTCGGTCGGGCCTTTTAGCTGGACCCAAGTCAACCCGGGCGTATCTACTCTTACTCCGATTGTGACGGTTGCTTCATACAACGTACCCACCAACCAGGCAACCGCATCGCCTGGCATACCGGGGCAGACTCAAGTAATCGCCTCAGCTTCGGGAGTCTTTAGCCAGCCCTTCTATTTCGAAACCTGCCCGGTGCAGTGCATTGCGCTGCAGCTCGGCGTGAACGGCTCGCAACAAAGCAGCGCCACAAGTTTCGTGGTCAACAAAGGAACTTCGGAGACCATCACCGCCACCGCGGTCGACGTGCAAGGCTGCATCGTCCCCAAGCCCCCGCTGACTTGGACTTCCTCCGCGCCTGCCGCCCTGTCCGCAGGCGGCAGCACCACAGGATGCGCCGCCGGCACAACCTGCACCGTGACCACTCCCCAGCCGGGGGTGGCTGCGATCACGGCATCTTGCACTCCGCCAACTTGCAATGTCGGCTTCCCGCTGAATCCGGCGAATTTCCCGGCGCCCTACGTCCCGCAGCCGGTATATCCCGTCACCGCCATTTCCGGATTAGTAACCGGCGCCCCCGCATCCACCAACGTGCTGGCCACCAGTCAGGACTGCTCCAGCGACATTCTGTGCGCCGTAGGCCTTTATAACGTTTCTACCTCCACCAATCTCCAGGGTGGAGCGTTCCAGACTCCTACTCCGCCCAATTCTCTGCTGTTCGACCTGGCAGGGGACAGAGCCTTCATGGGCAGCGACTTCGGCGCCGTCGGCATCACTCTCGCCAGCTTCGGAAGCTCCAACCCATTTTCGCTCCTGCCCGCTTCTGGCACCACGCTGGGCCGGGTAACCGGCAAGGTCCTGGCCGTCTCGCGCAATGGCAGTGTAGCCATCTTCTCGGATACCGTCTCCACTCCCAATCAGGTATACGTAGTCAGCGCGTCCCCGTCGTCCACCACGCCGCTGAACATCAATAGTGCAACGGCGGCCGCATTTTCACCCGATGGCATGAAAGCCTTCATCCTCGGCAACGGCGGCAACACTTTGTACGTCTACTCCACCCTGCAATCCTTGCAATTGGCGAAGCCGAGTCCTCTGCCGACCTCTGCCACTTCGATTGTGTTCAACTCTACTGGCTCGTTTGCCTTGCTCTCCGGCGGAAGTCCTGCCAGTAGCCTCGCTATCTACAACACTTGCGACAGTTCTTTGGTGACCCCCTACCTGTCAGCCCCAGGCATTCTCACTCCGCCCCTGTTCCTGAAGATGGTGCCTTCCGGCGACATCCCCCAAGGCAACCCGCTGGGCAACTTATTCGGCGGCGTACTCATCCCGAATCTCGAACCGGCCGGCCTCGATTTTTTCTTCGGCCTCGACAACACCGGCATCGACATCATCGCCACCAATTCCTCTCTGCTGCCGCTGCCTCTCCCTCCAGGACAGCTATCACCCACCACACTTTGTCCGCGGCCCATCGTCCTCGCCCAGACCACGGCCAACCCACCCACAACCTTTCCACCTGTCCACATCAATATCGGTGTGGGTACTTTCCATCCCATCAACTTCTTCCTCTCGCCCGATTCCACGCTGGCCTACATCGTGACCAGCGATCAAGGCGTCCTGGTCTACGACTTCAACACCAACTCCGTCTCCACCAAAATCGGCCTCATCAACGACGCATCTCCCCTCGCCGCGGATATCACCGTCGATGGCTCGCTCATCTATGTCGCCGGCTCAGACGGATTGCTCCACCAGCTCAACACCGCTCTAGCCGTCGACGAAACCCAGATCTCCTTTTTGCCGCTCCCCAACTCCGCCAACAGCTTTTGCTTCACCGGATCAAACTGCGCACTGAATATAGTGGCCGTGAAACCGTGAGGATTGAGTAATTTGGTGATTGAGTAATTGGGTGATTGAGTAATTGGGTGATTGAGTAATTTGGGGATTGAGTAATTTGGGGATTGAGTAATTTGGTGACTGATGGGGCCAGGGGTCGAAATTGCACAATCGCCCAATTACAAAATTGCACAATTTTTTCTTACGCCGTTTTCCCCAAATCCTTCGCCACACTATCCAGCACGCCGTTGACGAACTGCACCGATTCCAGGCTGGAGAATTTTCGCGCGATCTCGAGCGCCTCGTTGATTACCACCGCCCGCGGCGTCTCCGGATAGCCCAGAAACTCCGCCACTCCCGCGCGCAACAAGTTGCGATCCACCGCCGCCATGCGTTCCATGCGCCAGTGCTCCGCGTGGCCCTCGATCAGTTTGTCAATTTCCGCTACGCGATCGGTCGCCACCCGGAACAAATCCTCGGCGAACCCCCGCACCTCGGCGCTCGCCCCGCCATGTTCCGCCCAAAACGTGCGCTGCACCTGATCCACCGTCTGCTTGCCCATGTCTGCCTGGAACAGCATCTGCAGAACCAGTTCCCGAGATTTGCGGCGTGTACCCATAGAGACAGTTGCCGGCAGCCAGTTGCCAGTTGTCAGTTTACTTTAGAGTGGGACCGTTTGTACTGCGGGAGGGATTATTTGCGCTTCGTCTTCGCGCCTTGAGCTTTCTTTTTAGGTTTGTCATTTCGACGGCTCGCGAAGCGAGACGGAGGAACCTGCTTCTTGCCGGAGCCCGAAGCCCGAAGCCCGATAGCCGCCTTCAGCGACGCCATCTCCACCGCCGCCAGCGCCGCCTCGAATCCTTTGTTGCCCATCTTCAGCCCGGCGCGATCGATAGCCTGCTCCAAAGTCTCGCAAGTAAGCACGCCAAATGCATGTGGAACGCCCGTCTCCTGCGCCGACTGCCCAATCCCGCGCGTCACCTCGTTCACGATCACGTCATAATGCGCCGTATCGCCGCGCAGCAAACACCCGAGACAAATAACCGCGTCGTATTTCCCAGTCTCCGCCAGCTGCCGCGCTGCCAAGGGAATCTCAAACGCCCCCGGCACCCGCACCAGATCAATATCTCTTTTCTCAGCGCCGGAGCGTACCAGTCCGTCAACTGCGCTCAACAAAAGCCTCTCGGTGATAAAAGCATTGAACCGCGAAACCACGATCCCGAAGCGCTTGCCCGCGGCGCTCAGTGTTCCTTCGACCGCGTGAAGCTCCGGCTCAGGAGGAGCATCCACAATGAAATCTTTCTTATCTTTCTTCTCCGTGACTCAGTGCCTCCGTGGTGGGTTCGCTCTTGATCCGTGTGAATCCGTGAAAATCCGTGGCAAAGAACTTACTTCCCCTTAAACACCGCCGCCCGCTTCTCCAGAAACGCCGCAGTCCCTTCCTTCTTATCCTCCGTAGCACAGGCCACTCCAAATAAAACCGCCTCCAGATACAGCCCCTCGCTCAAGCTCATCTCCATGCCTTTATTCACGGCCTCCATGGCATACTGCACCGCCAGCGGAGCGTTCGCGATGATCTTCGCCGCAATCGCTTCCGCCCGCGGAATCAACTCCGCCGCAGCCGTAACCTCATTCACCAACCCGATGCGATGCGCTTCCTGCGCCGTGATCGTATCGCCCGCCAGCACCATCTGCATCGCAATGCCCTTGCCCACCAACCGCGGCAGGCGCTGCGTCCCACCATATCCTGGGATAATCCCCAGCTTCACCTCAGGCTGCCCCAGCTTCGCGTTCTCGCTCGCCAGCCGCATCGTACAAGCCATCGCAATCTCGCATCCCCCGCCCAGCGCAAATCCATTGATGCAAGCAATCACCGGCTTGCCGAGGTTCTCGATCAAATTAAGGACGTTCTGCCCTCGATGTGTGTACTCCTTGCCCGAAACCGCGTCGTGCTTTGCCAACTCGCCAATGTCCGCCCCGGCAATGAACGCCTTCTCGCCCGCCCCGGTAAAAATGACAACGCGAATCGCCGCATCATTCTTGATCTCATGAAACGCCGCCCGAAGCTCCTCCATGGTAGCCATGTTGAGCGCGTTCAAAACCTTGGGCCGGTTCACGGTGATGTAAGCAATCGAGTTTTTCTTTTCGAGAAGTATGTTTTCGTAGCTCATAACTTTTAAGGACTGCCACAGGTTCACGCCGATTTCAAAATGTCACCAGGAAATAGCGTTGTCATTCTGAGCGAAGCGAAGAACCTATGCAATTTGCTGGCAGCACTGGAATGCGCGGGTCTTGTCTGTGACTCTGTGGTGAAAGATTTCAGATCTGCGTGAATCCGTGCAAATCCGTGGCCAAGAAGTTCACTTCCCCCGTGCCACCGCCGCCACTTCATCCTTGCTCAAATCGCAACTGATGCAGCGCTGCGTCCACAACCGGTGTCCAAACACCTTCCCACAGCGCGGACACTTCCACTCCGTCAACCACCACCCACCCGCCAGGTACACCCCGATCCAACCCACAAGAATCGCGAAATCAGCGGGCTCTCCCAGCTTTAGTTTCCCAATCATGATGCCCAGAAAGATAAAACTAAGGAAGAGCACCACAACCAAACTTCGCCGCGCCACGTAGCTATGCCATGCCCGCCGATACCTTTCGACATCCTGCGGGCCGCCTTCGCCCGGCGCCTGATCGGTTTTTCTGCGTCTGAACATGAGCTTGAAATCCCCCAACTGCTGCGTCATCCCGAGCGTAGCCGTTCTTCAGGCGAAGCGAGAGCCTGCCCTGAGCGAAGCCGAAGGGGATCTCCCGCCACACCTTTCTCAGGCTTCCAAAACTGGTTTCACCGCGAACAAGCCCCCTACAGTTTATTCGCCTTCGGACTGTTCGGGTCCGAATAATCGTAGAACCCTTTACCCGTCTTCTTCCCATACCACCCGGCCATCACCAGCCGCTTCAGCAGCGGAGGCGAAGCAAACCGCCGCTCTTTGAACTCGTCAAACATCACCTGAGTAATGTAATAAGTCGTATCGAGCCCCACAAAATCCAGCAGTGTAAAGGGCCCCATCGGATACCCGCATCCAAGCTTCATCGCATTATCAATATCTTCAATCGACCCCACGCCCTCTTCATACGCCCGGATGGCATCGAGCAAATAAGGCACCAGCAGCCGGTTGACGATGAATCCCGTCTTGTCCGACGTTCGCACCGGAACCTTGCCCAGCTTTTTTCCGAACTCGTAGGCGGTCTGGTAAACGTCGTCGGCAGTGGCGATGGTCCGTACCACTTCCACCAACTTCATCAACGGCACCGGATTAAAAAAGTGCAGCCCGATAAACCGCTCCGGCCGCTTCACCGAAGTCAAAAGCTCAGTCACCGAAATCGAAGAAGTATTCGAAGCAAAGATCGCGTCTTTCTTCACCACTCCATCAATCGACGCATACATCTTCTTCTTCTCTTCCACGTTCTCGATGATGGCCTCAATAATAATGTCGCAGTCGGCCAAGTCCGACTTGTTCGTCGTCCCTTTCAGCCGCGCAGGAATCGCATTCTTCTGCGCCTCCGTGATCCCACCCTTATCGAGAGGCCGCTCGGCAAACTTAGCCACCGACTTCAAAATCCCGAGAAAGCCCTTGTCGATAAACCCCTGCTCCACTTCGAGCACAGTCACGTCGAATCCGGCCATAGCGCAAACCTGCGCAATGCCGGAACCCATTAAGCCGCAACCGAGTACGCCAACTTTCTTAATTTCCATAAGGACTCCCGAACAGAGCAGCCACGGATCACACGGATTGTCACGGATAAGAAGGTCAAAGAATTAAGGTTCTGCTCTTCATCCGTGCGAATCCGTGAAAATCCGTGGCTAAAAATTCAGCAGCGTCTCCACAATCATCGCAATCCCCTGCCCGCCGCCGATGCAAGCCGTGGCCAGCCCATACTTCTTCTTCCGCCGCCGCAATTCATACAGCAGCGTAATCACCAGCCGCGTCCCAGTCGCGCCCAGAGGATGCCCCAAGGCAATCGCTCCGCCATTCACATTCACCTTCTCGCGATCGAGTCGCAGTTCTTTCTCCACCGCCAGGTACTGCGCCGCAAACGCCTCATTCACTTCAATCAAATCGATGTAATCGAGCGACAGCCCAGCCTTCTGCAACGCCACCTTCGTCGCCGGCACCGGGCCGCGCCCCATCACCTTGGGCTCAACTCCGGCAACACCCCAGCTCACAATCCGCCCCAACGGCAAAATATTTCGCTTGCGCGCTTCCTCCAGCGACATCAACACCACCGCCGCAGCGCCATCCACAATGCCGCTCGCGTTGCCCGCAGTCACCGTCCCGTTTTTCCCAAACGCAGCTTTCAGCTTGGCCAACCCTTCCATCGTGGTCTGCGGACGCCGGTGGTCGTCTTCCGTCAGCGACTCTCCCGTAGCCTCGCCCTTCGCATTTCGCAGCGGTACTGGAACCAGCTCTTCCTGAATGCGTCCTTCTTTATAGGCAGCATCGGCTTTCTGCTGCGAGCGCAGCGCGAACTCATCCTGCATCTGCCGCGTAATGCCATGTTCGGAACCGTACAGCTCCGCCGTGTTCGCCATGTACAGCCCGCAATAGCTGTCGAGCAGCGCCACCATCAGCGAATCTTCCAGTTTGCCGCCCGGAGCCAGCGTAAATCCGTCGCGCCCGCGAATCACAAATGGAGCCTGCGACATGGCCTCCATCCCGCCCGCCAGCACGATCTTCGCTTCGTCGGTCTGGATCATCTGCGCCGCGCTCACAATCGCCTGCATCCCCGACCCGCACAGCCGGTTCACCGTCAGCGCCGGAACTTCAATCGGCAGTCCCGCCCGCAAGCCCACATGCCGCGCCCCATACAAAGCATCGCCCGAAGTCTGCTGCGCGTTGCCAAACACCGCGTGATCGAACTCTTTGGGATCAACCCCCGACCGCTCCATCGCCCCCCTGGCCGCAACCGCGCCCAACTCCTGCGCCGTGAAGTCTTTCAACTTGCCGCAATAGCGGCCAAACGGCGTCCGCGCCCCGCTGACGATCGCAATGTCTCCCGGCTTCAACATGATTTCCTTACAGACCCGCTCTCAGAGCGGAATAAAAGTGATAGTCAAACTGGTTAGTGTATCAGCGCGTGAACAGATTTGACCACAGGAAGGCGAGAACCCACCACGAAGACGCGGAGTCACGGAGGAGACAAATCAGATCCCCAAAAAGTCTCTCTGCAGACGCAGATGAAAGGCAGGATTTGCTCTGAGATCTTAACTGAAGAACACGCTTGAGATCACTGGGAGAGAGTCCGAACCCGCCCAAGGAACTACAAACCCCAAACGGTTTTCTCCGTGACTCCGTGTCTCCGTGGTGGGTGTTAAGGTCTAAGCTACCGCTCCCGCGGCCAGCGCCGCCCCCAGCGCCACGACCTTCCCCGGCCCCTGCACCAGCGAAGTAGCCAGAGCATGCTCGGCGCGGTTGATCACTTCCGTCACAATGTCCACCGGATCATAGCTCTCCCGCACCACCGCCTCGGCCAGCCCCGCCGAAAATTCCATGGCGTGACCCTTCTCCGCGCCATCTTTCGCGGGCAGGCGCACCCCGGCGATGATCTTCCGCAATTTCTCGATGGCCATCATCGCTTCTTTCTCAGCCGTCTCGCCCAGAATGATCGCAATGGTCGTCGTGTCGTAGCGGAACGCCAAATCATTAGTCCGGATGTTCGCCGCGAACTGCTGCCCAATCTTTTGCATCGCGCCTTCCACCGCGGCCTCGCCATATTCTTTGATCAGCGCCGCACTCCGCCCGAACTGCAGCAGCAGCACCGACAGCGGCGCGCCGTTCTGCACCGCCCGCTTGCTCTCCGCCAGCAACAAATCCAGATACGATCCCCGCTTCAGCAGTCCCGACTTCTCCTCCGTCACCGAGAGATTCTTCACCAGCCGCCGCAGACCTGCATTGTTCAGCGCGATCACCATCTGATCGGCCAGCGTCTTCAACACCACCGCATCGGTATGCGGCCAGGTCCGCGGCTTATTGTGCAGCAGCGCCAGCACGCCCACAGAATCTTCGCCATTGCTGAGTGGTAATGCCAGCACCGCCGTTGTTCCCAGCTCCGCCACCGCCTTGCGCGCGCTCTGCAACTCCGGAGCCCTCTGCGCGTCGGCGATAGTAATGGGCTCATCCGAGGACATATCCTGCAACGCGCACATCACTTCCTTGATCGCCGCGGAACTCCCCGCCTTCACTCCCCGGGCGCAAAACTCCTGCACCGCCGTCGGCGCCGAACCGGGTGTACGCATCAACGCGATACAGCGCGATACCTCCCAGTGCCCGCCAATCTCGCTGACCGCGGTCGTCAGTACCGCGGGCGCCGTCCCCTGGTGATACAGCTTGCGCGTAATCTCGGCGACGCGGGTGACGTTACGCATCTCCGCCGCCGGATCCGCGGCCGGCGCTGCCGCTGCGGCTGGCCCGGGGGCAGCCACCGAAGCTGCCGTCGGCAGCGGAGCCGACCCCGCATAGCTCGGAGTCATACCCGCCGCAAGATAAAGCCGCTGCAAATCCTCGTTGCGCTCTTCTTCGCGCGGAAAGAGTTCCTGAATCCTCTGCAGCCTTTCTACAGCTTTGTTGCGCATTCCGTACTGCACCAGAATTTCCGCCTGCAGCATCAGATCCTGCAGCGTCGAAGCCCCCAGCGTCGCCTCTTGCTCATGCGCCGGTTCGGCCGCTGCCTTGCTCGGGGTGAATCGCGCAGCAATCGCCTGAAACTTGTTCTCGTCGATCTTGCCCTTCAACATCTCCAGCCGCTTCGCATGCCCGGATTCGTACGGATCCACTTCCGCCGCCCGATCCAGACATTCCGCCGCCTTGGTGAAGTCTCCCGTGCTGCAATACACATCGAAGAGCTTCAGCAGCGTCTGGCAGTAATCACCCTCCCGGTTCGCCGCGTTGAACAGCTCGCCGAGGAACTCCAGCATTTCGGGCGAAGCCTGCCGCGCCGCCGTAATATCCTGCATCACTGCCAAAAACTGCCGGCGTTCGCCACGCTTTGCCTGGAAGTGTCCCAGTTTGCGCGCCAAGGACACCGCGGCCTCATTTTGCTCCGCATCCACCAACTGTCCAATCAGGGCCGTCACCTGCGGCATCCGGTTGGGATTTTGTTCGAAGAGTTGCCAAACCAGCGGCTCCGCCTCGGCGTAGCGGCCCGCAGCCAATAGAGCCTCGCCGTAGATGTCCCGCAGCTCTTGAGAATTCTTCCCCGCATTCACCTGCGGCTCGAGGATGAAGATCGCTGCTCCCACCTGGCCCTGCCCCAGCAGGCTCCTTCCGTAGGCCAGCGTAATCTCCTCGTCCGAGGAATCTTCCTGATACGCGCGCTCATACCACTGCGCCGGATCGCTGCCCCCCGCCGTCGCCAGCTGCGCTACCCGCTTGAACGCTTCCGCCGCCGCCTTGCTGTCCCCCACTTCGGACGACAATTCTGCAACCCGTAGAAAATTTGCCAGGACGGGCTCCAGCACCACCACGCGGCCCAGCACTTGTAACGCACCCTGCTTGTTCTCCAGCTTCGTTAAGTCACTTAAAGCCGATTCATAAGTGCCCACAGCCAGTTTCTTATTCGATCCTTCCAGCAACTGCCCGAAGCGGAATTTTTGCTCCCAGGTCGGGCTGCCATGCCGCGCAAGCTTCTTATAGGTCAGGCTGGCCCGCGTAGCATCTCCCGCATTTACCTGCCGTTCAAACAGTTCGCCCAGCAGCACTACAGCATCGGGAGCCCGGTTCTGCGATAGACACAAATCGGCCGACACTTGACGCACCGTGTCATTTTCGGGATCGTCGCGCAGCACGAGCAGATATTCTTCCAGCGCTTCGGCGGCCTTCCCTTTCTGCAGAAGCTTTTCCGCGCGCTCAATGCGCTTGGCTACCTCGGCTCGGTCGAGACGTTTTGTGATCTCTGGCATCGGGTCAGTTCTGGGCAGAGTACTGCTCCTTCAATTCTAGGAGCCACTCCCGGACCCAGCAATCCGTAAGGCCCACCCCCCGATTACGAAAGTCACCGCAACCCCAGTGGCCAGTCGTCAGGGATCAGTGATCAGTGGCCAGAAGATTCGGGTTTTGTGGACTGCCCACTGCCACTGACCACTGGCCACTTGTTTCCTCATTTGATATCGTGCCCCATGCCCCAAGCTGCCTCTGCCCCTGAGATCGTCCACGAACAAGGTCTCCACCATCAACTCACTGCCGGACAGATGACCATGGTCGCCGTCGGCGGCTCCATCGGCACCGGACTTCT
>Ga0210404_10000754_pt1 | contig 15191 bp, 11 predicted proteins | sample IncBWH28MmetaG_FD_155455 | JGI IMG/M metagenome (GOLD analysis project Ga0210404, IMG submission 155455) | Forest soil microbial communities from Barre Woods Harvard Forest LTER site, Petersham, Massachusetts, United States - Inc-BW-H-28-M | ecosystem: Environmental > Terrestrial > Soil >... | reverse complement strand
AACTCGCAGTGCGGTGACGGATTCGAAAGGATCGGCCGGCTTCGGACGCAGCATGCGGACGCGTAGGTAAAGATAGTCGCCGGCATAAACAAGGGCCAGGCATCCGGCGGCAGCCAGAATAAAACGCTTAAGAATGACTCGAAGAGAAGCCATATAACGTTGTCACTCTACCGCAGACGGAATAAAACGGCGATGCCGCGAGTCTCCGGGATTCAGAAGGTGTGTGAGATACAATGCGGATGGCGCCGTCTAACAGGATCACACGGCAGAGAGAGTCCGCGAAGATGGTCGCTGATCGAGGGGGAATGCGTGAACACAATTCGCCGCAGTTTGGGAATCGCAGTGGGGTTAGCTTTGCTGTGGATGGCAGGGCCGATGAAAAGCGCTGAAACAAAAAGTCTGGATGCCCGGCGGCAGGAATTGAAGCAGCTGATTGCCGAGCAATGGGAATACGTCATGCGGGAAGCACCGGAGTTCGCCACGATTATCGGGGACTACCGGTATAACGACCGCTGGAGCGACGGCTCGCTCGCGCATGTGGAAGTGACCCGGAAGGATGCGAAGACGTGGCTTGCGCGATTCGAAGTGATTGACACCACGGGTTTCCCGGAGCAGGAAAAACTCAATCAGCAGCTGATGGTTCGAAACTTGAAGGAGCAGATTGAAAGCACCGATCTGAAGCTCTACGAGATGCCCGTCGACCAGTTCTATGGCGCGCACTTGCAACTGGCGCAGTTCGTGTCGAATATTCCTTTCAACAACACAAAACAGTATGAGGACTACCTGGCGCGCCTCCACAAGATTCCCGGCGTGATGACGGACCTCATCGAAATCCTTAACCAGGGCGCGAAAGACAAGATGATGCCGCCGCGGTTCTTGCTGGAGAAAACGGTGGAGCAATGCAGGTCAATCGCCGAGCCTGCCGGAGAAGCAAATGCGTTCGGCCAGCCGGCAAAGCATTTCCCGGATGCGGTGCCTGAAGCGGACCGCAAGCGGCTGCATGATGCGATCGTGACGGCGGTGGACACGGAAGTGCGGCCCGCGTATACGAAGCTGGCGAATTACATTGCGACAGAGTACGCACCGAAAGGCCGCGCCGGCGCCGGAATGTGGGCGCTGCCAAACGGAGATGCGCTGTACCGCTTTCGAATCCGGCAACAGACGACCACTACGATGGATCCGGAAGCGATCCATCAGCTGGGCTTGTCCCAAGTGGCGCAGATCGAAGCTGATGAACTGGTCATCGCCAAAAAGCTAGGCTTCGATGATTTGAAAAAGTTTCGCTCGTCGTTGAAGAGAAATCCCAAACTAATTCCCACGTCGCGGCAGCAGATCCTGGACACCTACCGCCGGTATATCGCCCAAATGCAGGTCGAACTCCCGAAGCTATTCGGATTATTGCCGAAAACCGCAGTAGAAGTGCGCCCGACGGAGGAATTCCGCGAGAAGGAGGCGGCTTCCGCGGAATACAACCAGGGCACGCCGGACGGATCGCGGCCGGGAATTATCTTTGTGAATACCGGCGACTATCAAAAGCGCTCATTGCTTAGCGTGGAATCCACAGCCTACCACGAGGGTGTGCCTGGGCATCACATGCAGATTTCCATCGCACAAACTCTGCCGGAACTGCCGGCATTCCGGCAACAGGCAGGATATGTCGGGTACGCAGAGGGATGGGCGCTGTATTCGGAGCGGCTGGGAAAGGACATCGGGTTCTATCAGGATCCGTATTCCGATTTCGGGCGTCTTTCGGATGAGATGTTGCGCGCGGTGCGGCTTGTTACGGACACGGGAGTTCATTACAAGCACTGGACGCGGCAGCAGATGGTGGACTTTTTCCACGAGCACTCCACGGAAGACGAACCGGATGTGCAGGCGGAAACGGACCGCTACATCGCGATACCCGCGCAGGCTCTGGCTTACAAGCTAGGACAATTGGAAATCCTGAAGCTGCGCCAGCGCGCGCAGACGGAGCTCGGCGCCAAATATGACATCCGGGCGTTCCATGATGAGATTCTGAACGGGGGCGCGCTACCTCTCGACGTGCTGGAAGCACGCGTCACGGCGTGGATCGCCGTGCAGAAGAGCGCCAAGGCGGGTGGGACTAACTGAGTTAGCGTTAAGACTGAAGAGGGATGCGGGGTAGGATTTATTCTGGTGGAGCCGATGGGATTCGAATTCACCATTTCGATTGCAGTCTAGAACGGGCGCCGCAATTCGGCGGGGCCCTAGAACGAGGGATACCTATGTTGAACATGCCGTCGCGACGCGATTTGCTGAAGCTTAGTTCTTTGGCCCTTTCGGGCAGCGCGATGAAATTACCTGGTTGGCTGGTCGAATCTGCTTCCAATCAACAGAATAAGCAAATGGTTGTCAGCGAAACGTTTCCTGCGCAGCCCGCGGAGTTGGTACGCGAAACGGTCACGGTAGCGCACTTTGATTTAAAGCGCCTAAGAGAGCTGGTTGAGGCCCACCCATCTCTTGCAATCGCCGGGTGGGACTGGGGTTTTGGCGACTGGGAGACGCCGCTGGGGGCCGCCTCGCACATGGGCAACCGTCCCATCGCGGAGTATCTGATCTCGAAGGGCGCGCCGACTTCATTGTATTCCGCAGCGATGCTTGGTCATCTCGACGTGATCAAGGCGCTTGTAGCTGTTCAGCCCGGCATTCAGCGCCTCCGCGGCCCTCACAGCATCAGCGTGCTCGCACACGCAAGAATGGGCGGCGAGGCGGCGCGTGCCGTCTTAGAATTCCTGCAATCACTAGGGGACGCCGACTCAGAATCACCAGTTCCGCTCAAGGATAAAGATGCAGCCGCATTGGCGGGAACATATGTGTTCGGTACGGGGGATACGCATCGGGTTGACGTGAATGCAGACATGAAGGTGTATGCGAATAAAATGTATACCTACCCGCCGCAGTTGAATTGGACTCGGAAGGGGACCATGACCCGACCGCTCTTTCACCTCGGGGACCGCACATTTTATCCAGCCGGAGCTTCAGCAGTTCGCGTCCACTTTGCGGAGGATGCGGACGGAGTGGTCATGACCGTTAGCGATGGAGATCTCGCGCTCTCCGCGCGACGAAGAGAGCGCCTCTGAGCTGTGTCATTCCTTTTCCTCCTTGGGGATCAAGCGGAGCGGCCGATCATTTCGTTCGTCGAAGCCTCTAACCAAACGTGAAGTCAAGAGCCTGAACGCCGGGATCGAGGAATTCGATCTCGAAAGTTCGGTCTACGATTGGACCTTTTTGCCGGATGAGCTGATAGAGCCGCGGCTCGCGGATTTCGCCGGAGCCGTCCGCGGAAGTGTCAACGCCGCAGTTTTCGCCGGGAGCGGCGCCGTCCAATCGTATGGCAAAGCGCACTGGCTTTGCGTCCTTTGCAGGAGCCAGCACCAAGTGCAGGTCGCGGCTGTGGAACCGAAACAGGATCCTTCCGTGGACTGCCTGGAGCACGGCGCTTTCGGCATTGACGTTCCACGACCCGATCAATCCCCAATGGTTTAAAGAGGGATTTGCGGGCGCGGTGAATAACTGGATTGAATCTTTATGCAGCTTTTCGGGCGAGGCGAAATTCTGGGCCTGGCGATATCCGATATATGTTTCGGGAGATCGCTCATCCGTCCAGTCCGGAGCGGCCTCGATTCCGACACCGGTTACGCTAGTCGTGTCAGAAGCGAGGCCAGCTGCTCCGTTTTCCTTCAAGAATTGCTGGATGACTCGCTCGATGTCGCCGTAATCACCTTCCCCAAAGTGGTGGTACCGAATTCGCCCTTTGGCGTCGACGAGGTACTGGGCGGGCCAAGCTTCGTTATTAAACGATCGCCAGATCCTGTAATCGCTGTCGATGGCCACCGGAAAAGTGACATTCAACTTGCGCACGGCATTTTCTACATTCATCGGTTCGTGCTCGAACGAAAACTCCGGCGTATGGGCGCCAATCACAACCAAGCCCGCATCCTTATACTTTGCCGCCCAGCTCCTCACGTAAGGCAGGGGCCGAAGGGAGTTGATACAGGTGTAGGTCCAAAAATTGACCAGCACAACCTTTCCTCGAAGCGACTTACGATTCAGGGGAGCGGAGTTGAGCCAGCCGATGGCGCCGTCCAAGTCAGGCATGGGACCTTCGTCGCCGAGTCGGGGATGGAATGCGCCGATCAAGTTGCCTTCCGCTCTGGCGCTATTCATGATGTGAAACCTCGCGAGCACATTCGCGTTGGAACACAAAGCAATTGCGACAAATCCCACTACACCCGCCACGCCAAGTGCGCGACGTGCCGAATCTGAATTAAATGAATGTCGGCTCATAAGTCGTGACCTCTATTTCTGTGCCTGCTACGGTCAACCGAAGGCGTCGACATCAACGATGGCCTTGGCAAAGGCATCCGGCGCTTCTTGCGGCAGATTGTGCCCGATGCCGCCGGTGATGATCCTGTTCGAATATTTGCCAGAGAATTTATTTGCATAGGCGCTGGGGTCCGGGTGCGGTGCTCCATTGGCATCGCCTTCAAGCGTAATGGTGGGCACGGTGATGACCGGTGCTACCGCAAGCCGTTTTTCCAGATCGTCATATTTCGCCTCACCTTTCACCAGGCCCTGCCGCCAACGGTAGTTGTGGATCACGATGCTGACGTGATCCGGGTTGTCGAAGGACGCTGCGCTGCGATCGAACGTGGCATCATCGAAGTTCCACTTCGGCGAAGCGAGTTGCCAAATGAGCTTGGAAAAATCATGCCGGTATTTTTCGTAGCCTGCGCGGCCGCGTTCCGTGGCGAAGTAAAATTGGTACCACCATTGGAGCTCAGCCTGTGGAGGCAACGGCAACTTGCCAGATTCCTGGCTGCCGATCAGGTACCCACTGACAGAAACCATCGCCTTGCAGCGCTCCGGCCAGAGCGCCGCGATGATGTTGGCCGTTCGCCCTCCCCAATCAAAACCGCCGATGATCGCCTTCTCGATCTTGAGCGCATCCATCAAGGCGATGATGTCGACAGCGACCACCGCTGGCTGGCCATTTCGCACCGTATCGCTGGAGTGAAAGCGCGTCGTCCCATAGCCCCGCAGATACGGGACGATCACCCGGTAGCCCGCCGACGCCAAAATCGGCGCGACATCCACAAAGCTGTGAATGTCGTAGGGCCAGCCATGCAGAAGAATGACCGGACGACCAACGGCGGGGCCGGCTTCGGCGTATCCAACATTCAGGAGGCCAGCGTCGATCTGCTTCAGTGAGGCGAACGATGTGTTCGTCCCCGGCTTAGCAGGAGGGAGATCTGCGGGTTTTGTCTTGCCGGTTCTCGCGTCCACAGAACCAAGTGCGCCGAGCTGGGCGGCGGCAATGGCCATGGCCGCGGTGGCAAAAAAGGCTCGGCGATCCCTATTGATTTTCTCAGACATTTTATTCGTATTCATTTTTGAATCTCCTTCATGCGCGGCAGGACCCGTGAAGCAATTGGATTAGCGCAGCGATCGAAACGCGGCGCGGAATTCTGGCGCAAGACGTGGCGTACCATCAACTGTCGTAGTAACGGCCGTTGACTTCTTCTCCGATGATCGCGACGTCAGCCTTCGACGTATTGAGCGGATCGGACTTCCACGAAAAACCGATTGAAGGAACTTCTACTTGAGCCTCCAATTGGCATGTGGCGCGAGTTCCCGTGAACCGGAAGCGCTTCGAGGAATCGTCATACTTCACAGGCTCTCCGGTTGATTTCCAAACCATCTTGAATGTCATTCGCGCGGGAGTAGCGATTGAGTCCAGCGCCGGCCAGCGCGGCTGATCGACCACCGGGACGTTCTGCATTTCCAGCGCGAAAGTATTTCCGTCCGAACTGATTGTGAGGCCCCGCTCCGGAACGGGAACAACCCAATAAAGTCCAGACGGCGCGATGGGCGGGTGAAAATCGTGGATCTGGTTTGCGGGGGCCACCGGTCCCCGGAACAACGTGAGTCATATATGAGTGAACGTACCTTGCTGTGCTGCTCGAGCGGCCCAATACTCTCCCTGCATCACACCGTAGTCCGTCGTAGGGCTGCCAAACGCGATGCGATTGCCTTGATTGTCAGTGCCCATGCCCGTAAAGGTGCTGCAGCGGGCGACGCGGCCTTTGAAATGGTAGATATGCGAAGGTTCGAGGTTTGGGCCCGCGGGCTGATTGTGACTGCCGTTTTTGTCCAGCCAGGGAATTGGATAAGGATCGACGCCGCCATTTGCAGTCATCGGCTGTTGGTTTTGCAACGCATGATTCGCAAGAGGAATAATGAATGGGAATAGGGTCAATGCACTCGATTTCAGGATATCCCGGCGACTGAAGCGTGGATGTGATTTCGTAAATGGGTTCATCGTTCTACCTCACTAAGAGTGGAATTCTCTCCGTGCATCATGAATCCTTCGTTACAGGAGTTACTCTCCAGCCTTGGTTGCCAATGTCTCCACGACGGCGATATTTTGCAGCAACTCCTGCGGCAGGCCGTGCCTCTCCTTTAAGTAGTCCGAGCTGTTGTACGAAACCCAGACCTTTCCTTGACCATCTTCCCGAACCAAAATTTTCAAGGGAAGGTCAATGGCAATGCTAGGAGTGGCCAGCATGAGAGGTGTGCCGGCTTTGGGACTGCCAAAGATGAGCAGTTTCGTGGGCGGCATTTTCATTCCCACTTTTTCTGCTTCGCCGCTGTGGTCCACTAACGCGAACAGGGTGACTCCCTTGGCCTGCAGGATATTCTTGAGTTTTTCCACGGTCTGGTCAACGGAGTGATTGCTGGGCTTATCGATGATGCCCTTGCCTGCTGCCAGCGCTTCTTTGCTGGATACCGATGCCATGGATACCTCCTCATTTTTTTCGGAATAGAGACTTGCGGAGCCTCTTACAAAAACCAGATAGATGGCCATCGCGAGTCCAACCAGCGCCAGGAACAAAGCGGTCGCGACGGCTGGCGTCAAAGAACGAGAACACGCAGGTTCGCCCTTGTCGAGTTCGCGAACCAACCCCACATGGCGCCACGCGGAAGAGAGATTCACGGCCACTCCCACGGCGATCAGTGCAGTACCGAACCATAGAGAAACTCCGTAAGACGCCCCTGAAGGAGCATGGTCGATGAGCCGGAGCTGTTGCAGGAAAAGCCCGAAGCGCGCCACTACAAAACCAAATCCCATCAGGGCGAGACCGGTGCGAATCCATGCAAGCAATGTTCGCTCCGCAGCCAGGTAATCGCTCAGGCCGGCTCTCTGGCTCATTCGCGGCACCTCCAATTGTTTTTCTACCTAGCGCGCGATGCAGCCTCTTCGATCAGAGCGGCAACTTCCTTTGGCCTGGAGACAAAGACTGCGTGACTCGCGCCTGCAACTTCGACCGTGTGACTGTTGGCTCGTTTGGCATACCACCGCTCGAGGTCGGGGTTGATGGTTCGATCGGCTCCAGCGACCAGCATCCAGCTGGGTTTGCTCCTCCACGCAGCTGTGGTGATGACTGCCTTGAAATTGTCGGCGTAATTTAGCACCTGCGACCGCGCCATGAAAGCGGCCTGGTTGGCAGACACGTCGGCTGCGAAGTACTCATGAAACTTTGCGGCGTCAAGGTAAGTGAAACCGTCTGCTGTCTTCTTGATCGCCCCGGACTTGCTGAGTTCGCTGGGGAATCGCTTTCCGTCGTCCGCCTCATTCTCTCCCGCATCGGGCATGTGGGCCGCAACGTACACCAATCCGGCCACCGAAGGATCCATGCCGGCTTCTGTAATGACGGCGCCCCCGTAGCTGTGAGCGACAAGAATGCAGGGCCCATCCTGCAGAGCAAGGGCGCGTTTTGTGGCCGCCACATCTTCTTTGAAGGACGTCTCCGGCTCCTGGACGATGCTGACGTTGTAGCCATCCTTAACCAGAATGTCGTAAACGCCTTTCCAGCCAGAACCATCCGCCCAGGCGCCGTGAACCAGGACAATATTTCGAACGCGATGTTCTTCGTTCTGCGCTAAGAGCCCGCCGCAGGTCAACAGCAACAAGATGGCGCAGAGGGCGTGAGCTGTTCCTCGAACTGCTGTCATAGGCGTCATTGAATTGCTCATTTTGCTGCTCCTCTTTGTGAATTGAATTGTGCAACGCTCTCCGGATTGGTGGATGGTTCACCAGCCACTGTGACCACAGTTTGGCCTGACTTCAGACTGATCCATGCCCCAAAGACTCCACAGAGGCTCCGACAAATTTTCCGTTGGTCAGCCGGCCTTCTGTTTCGAAACCTGGTTTACCGCGGGCGCCGCGGGAATCTCCATGGGCACAAGGAAATTTGTCGCGAGAACATAGGCGTAGAGGTGCCCAAGAGGAGGCGGGAGTCGTAACTGTTTAGCGGAAACCCAGCCGTTCGTTTCGCTCCATTCCCAGCCGCCGGTCGAAAAATCATTGGCCCATTGCCGTAAATCCGCCGAAGTCATCGGATAGGCGTATATCTTTACATTCTGCGCAAAGAGACGTGAAAGGGCTTCGAGCCGTCTGCCTTGCAAACTCCCGTACTGGTCTTCAAAAGACCGGAGGAGCAGGGAAAGCCCTACAACGAAACGCAAAGGGGCCTTGGTGTAGCGATTCACGAAGGCCGTCATGGCATAGAGTTCGCGTTCGCGGAACAGCAGCACGTCGGCGCCGCGCGCAAGGAGCGCGTCGATACGACGCAGCAGATCGGAGATTTCCGGGGCTGGATCTTCCGGCCTTAGCGACGACGCCGAGAGGCAGAAGATGCCAATTGGCACGGAGTTGCTCTCCCCTAATTCCTTCCGAAGCTCCTGAACTCCGGCAGCCAGCAGTTCCGTGTGAATCTGGCCATGAGTGGGATCCACATGGTCGAACGAGCCCGGCGCAAGCACAACGGCTTTTTTGTACAGAGCGTCGTTGGGGGGAAGCGCGGCGTCCGTGGAGGAGAAGAATACGGCCTCCGCCATTCCCTCACGCACGAGGTGGGCCAGCAGCGTGTGGCGATCCCAGCCTGCGAAGGCGTCCCCGCGGAAATCCATGAAGTCGATTTCGATGCGCTCCTTGACCACGTCCTGTGCGAGTCCTGCCAGGAAGGATTCCTTTGTCTGCAATTGATAAAACGCGGCGTGGATTAAATTGACGCCTAAAATGCCGATAGCCTCCTGTTGCTGCACATTGGAGGGGTCGCGCATGTTAATGTGCAGCAGGATGTCGTTCGGAGGCCCGCCGGCTTTTATCTGAAAGCGCAGACCGATCCAGCCGTGGGGCTCGTTGGTTCCCGCGAAGTTACGCGCGGAGACGGTATCCACGAAAGCAAAGAAGCGCGTATGCGGCCCGCGAGTGTGGTCCAGTTGGAGGCGCAGCTGGGCCCACTCGTTGTCCATCATGGCTTCCAGGCGCTGCTTGGACACATAGCGAGAACCTGCGCCGTAAAGGTCGTCGCTCACTTCCTTGTCATAGGCAGAGATGGATTTGGCGACGGTGCCGGAGGCGCCGCCCACAACCAGAAACCAGCGCGCCACTTCCTGCCCAGCGCCGATTTCGGCGAACGAACCGAATGTGGTTGGATCAAGATTAAGGGTGAGCGCTTTGCGGTGGGTGTCTAGTTTTTCGGAAGGCATCGTCAAACCCCATTCGTACGAACTTCTGAGATGCGGCATTCTCGTACGACAATTCCTTTGCGATTTTCATCCTGCACAATTGCGGCCAGCCACCGTGCCGCGCGTTTAGCTTCTTCAGACTCCTTGGTAGACCAGCGCGAGAAATCTGCCGGGGTCCATGAAAGATTTGCCCCACTCCTCGTCCGTTCGGGCACTGGGCTTGGCGGCCACAGTGTCTCCCAAAGACCTGCCTTGTCTCTTGAGTACGGCAACTTTCTCGCGGATTTCAACCATCACGTCCCGGAAGAGAATCAGGTCGGCTTTACCGCCCACGGTCCCGTGCCCAGGAATGACGATCGTTTTCTCGGTTACCTTCGCAAGGTTTGCCTCTGCCGCACGGATAGTTCCGTCGATGCTGCCGCCCGTCGAATAGTCGATGAAAGGGTAATCGCGGTTCCAAAAGGTATCCCCGGTATGAAAGATGTCGGCCTCATTAAAGTGCACGGAGATGTCGGAGTCCGTGTGAGCAGGCGCGTAGTGCTTAAGAAACAGTGTGGCGCCGTTGAATTGAAGAGTGTGATCCTCTTTGAAGACGGTTGAAGGAATTGCACCGGCCGGCGCTGGCGGGAATGTGTAATGCCAGCCTTCGACGCGCGTGTCCTTCAAAAGGTGCTTGCGCGTGTTTTCTTGGGCCAGGATGCTGGCTCCGGCCTGGTGCAGCCAGTCGTTCCCGCCGGTGTGATCGAAGTGCCAGTGCGTGTTGATCAATTGCCTGATGGGGTCGGTATTTATGCTCGCAAGGGCAGCCGAAACATTCGGCCGTGAAGTGACGATTTCGGCATCCACCAGCAGTTTTCCGTCGGGGCCGGTTAGAACGGCAATATTCCCGCCCGCCCCATAAAGGACGCTGATATTCCGACGAAGTGCCTGGATGGTGACTTTTGCTGTGGAGGCTTCCTTGAACGCGCTTGGAACGAGCACATCCTCCTGAGCGAACAAAGTCCTTGGAGCAAGCCAGGCTGTGGCAGCGGTGAGACTTGCTGCAGCGAGAAAATGACGCCGTGAAATCTCCGCGGATTGCCCAGTAATCATGTTTACCTCCATAAGCAGACATCGCCGAAGGAATGACGCTGCGGCGAATCGCGACAAGCTATTGCTGCCAGCCTCCTCCGAGTGCTCTGTAAAGCTGCACGAGACTTTGGTACTCCGTGCCGCGGGCCTGAGCGAGTGTGAGTTCCGCGGAAAAAAGTGACCGCTGTCCGTCCAGGACTTCGAGATAGGTGGTGGTGCCTCCCTTGTAGCGCATGTTGGATAGGCGGACGGACTCCTGGAGATCTGCAACGGTGTCCTCTTGGCGAATCCGGACCTGATGGAATTTCTCATAACCGATCAGCGCGTCGGATACATCCCCGAACGCGCGCTGAATTGTTTGGCGGTAAGCGATCAGGGCGGATTCATGCTGCGATTTTGCAAGCCGCAGATTTCCGCGAAGGGCTCCACCCGTGAAAACGGGCTGGCTCACTTGGGCGCCGTAAGACCAGATTCCCACTTGCGAGCTAAATAGGCTGGAGAAAGCGCTGCTTCGTCCATACGATCCGCCGCCGGAGCCCGTCAGGGAGATTTGTGGAAAGAACTGGGCCTTGGCGACGCCGATTTCCGCATTGGCGGCGACCAGGGTTTGTTCGGCCTCGCGAATATCGGGGCGCCGCTCAATCAGCGTCGAAGGCAGGCCCGGCGGCACTTCGGGGGGAAGCGCTTGCTCGACAAGCGGGCGTCCGCGCAGCACGGCTTGCGGATAGTTGCCGAGAAGAATGCTGATGGCATTTTCTTCCTGCGCGATCTGCCGCTCCAAGTCAGGGATTTGAGCGTTTGCCGAATCAAGAACCTGCTGAGCCTGCAAAACGTCAAGCTTGGTGGCCACGCCGTGATCGACGCGAAGCTTTGTGAGCTTCACCGAGTCTTCCTGCGTCTTGACGGTCTGGCGCGTAATTTGGAGCTGCAGGTCAAGTTGCAAGAGCGCGAAATAGTCGCTGGCCACGTCGCTCACTAGTGTCAATATGACGGTCTGCCGCGCATCCTCGGTTCCAAGGAGTTGGGCGCGCGCCGCCTCATTCGCGCGACGCAGCCTGCCAAAGAAGTCCAACTGGAACGCTGCGTCGGCCGTAAGGAGCAGAAAGTTCGATGTGGTTTGAAAGTTATGTTCTTTTCCTCCACTGAAGTTGGCGTTTCCTTGGACCTGCGGGAATAGATTGGAACGTGTTATGGCAAGCTGCGCGCGCGCACCGTTGATGCGCTCCGTCGCAAGCTGCAAGTCGTAGTTTTGCTTTAGCGCTGTGCGGATAAGTTCCTGCAATTGCGGGTCCTGGAAGACCTGCCACCAGGGAAGGTCAGCATAGGATGCTGCCTGAGCCTGAACTTGTGGGTTCTCGCTCAGGTCACGATAAGCGGCTGGAGATTGCACGGCTGGCCGGTGGTAGTTCGGGCCCACGGCGCATCCAGCGACTAAACCCGAGGCAATCACTGTGGTCATGAAAAGCGCGACTTTCCTCATGAGTTGCTCCGACGTGCCATTGCTGCCCGGTCCTCGAAGTAGTTCATCTTAGTCAGCCTCCGCTGGAGCGGGCTCTGCCGGCAACGCTCCCGAAGCGTGCTCCTTGCCGGCGCCGGACCATTTTTCCACCAGGTAGAAGATCGCTGGGATAAAAAATATTCCGAGCGCGCTGGCGGCCAGCATCCCGCCGATAACCGTGGTGCCCATGATTTGTCTGGCAACTGATCCGGCACCGGTCGCCGTCCATAGCGGGACGCAGCCGAGAATGAACGCGAAAGACGTCATCAAAATCGGCCGCAAGCGCAGCCTCGCTCCTTCGAGCGCGGCATCCGCCAAGGGCTTACCTTTCTCGTACTGCTCCTTGGCGAACTCGACGATCAAAATCGCGTTCTTGGCGGCCAACCCGATGAGCATGACCAATCCGATTTGCGAATAGACATCGGTCTCGATCTGGACCAGGTAGGGCGGCAGGAAAAGGAGCAGCAGAACGCGGCGCAACAGAAGAATTCCAAACGCACCAAAGATCGCGACGGGCGTGCTCAGCAACACGCTGAACGGCAAAGTCCAGCTTTCATACAACGCCGCCAGAATAAGAAAGACGAATAGCAGCGAAAGTCCGAAGATCACCGAAGCGGGTACTCCCTCCCGCGCTTTCTGCTCCTGATAAGAAATGCCCGAATAGTCGAAGCCCATCTCGCGTGGCATCGTTTGTCTGAAAACATCTTCGAGAGCCGCCGTGGCTTGGTCCGCGCTGTAGCCCGGCGCCGCGCCCCCGTTGATTTGCGCCGCACGGTACTCGTTGAAGCGCATCGTAAACTCCGGCCCCAGCCGCGGCTTTATACTGATGAGGGTGGAGAGCGGAACATCTTCTCCTTTGTTGTTGCGAACATAAAACCGCCCAACGTTTTCCGCCTTGGCGCGGTCTTCGCCTTCCGCCTCGATGTAGACCTGCCACTGACGCCCGAACCGATTGAAATAGTTTATGAAATATCCGCCCATGAAGGCCTGAACGGTCCGGTAGACATCGCTGAGGGCGACTCCTTGTTTCAGCACCTTGTCGCGGTCCACCTCGACGAACTCCTGTGGCACGTTGGGCAAGAACGTCGTGAACAACCCTGCAATTTCGGGGCGTTTGCGGGCCGCTTCCAGGAAGGTGGCCAAATTCTTCGCCAGGAACTGGACATCGTTCCCGGCGCGGTCCTCGAGGACGAACGTGAATCCGCCGGAGTTGCCGACACCCGGAATAGCGGGCGGGGAAAAACCAAAGGCAATGGCCGCAGGCAACTTGCTCAATTCCTGGTTCAGATGCGCCTTAATCGCTTGAAATTGTTCGGCTCGTGTCTTGCGCTCATCCCAGGGCTTGAACGTGACAAAAAAGAACGCGTTATAACTGGTGCGCACAAAGCTGAGCAAGCTGAAACCGACGACGCTGGTTGTGTATTGAACCCCTGGCGTATTCATCAGGATTTTTTCCACCTCGGCCGAGGCTGCGGTCGTGCGTTCCAGCGAAGCCCCGTTCGGGAGCTGTAGATTGACGAAGGCATAGCCTTGATCTTCGTCTGGAAGGAAGCTCGACGGCACTCGTTTGGAAAAAAAACCGGCCGCCGCGCCAAAGGCAAGGAGCAACACGACTACGACGGCGGTCTTTCGGACTAATACCGCGCTCCAACGGACGTAACCATCGGTGGCTCGCTCAAAGACGCGGTTAAACCAATCGAAAAATCGCCTCAGCAATCCCCTGCTCTCCGTCCGTGGCTTGAGCAGCAGTGCTGCCAGGGCGGGACTAAGCGTAAGTGCGTTGAACGCGGACAGAAGCACCGAAATCGCGATCGTGGCGGCGAATTGCTGGTAGAGCCGGCCGGTAATGCCGGGGATAAAGGCTGTCGGCACAAATACGGCGGAGAGAACCAGAGCGATTCCGACGACAGGGCCGGAGAGTTCTTCCATTGCTTTCAGGGCCGCATCCTTCGGTGTCATGCCTTCCTCGATGTGTCGTTCCACGCCCTCGACAACCACGATAGCGTCATCCACCACTAGACCGATGGCCAGCACCAGACCAAAGAGAGAAAGGGTATTGATGGAAAAACCGAACACGGGGAAGAGTACGAAGGTGCCCACGAGCGAGACGGGCACGGCGAGCAGCGGAATCAGCGTGGCGCGCCAGCCCTGCAGGAAAAGGTACACAACCAGGATGACCAGCGCGAGGGCGATCAACAGCGTTACGACGATTTCCTTGATGCCTTGCGTGACCGCGCGCGTCGTATCCAGCGCTATGACGAAATCCATGTCTGCCGGGAAGCGCTCCTTCATCTGGGCCATTAGCTTGTTGACGCCCGTGGCTGCGTCAACCGCGTTCGAACCCGGCAATTGGTAAGTGGCAATAATGGCGCTCGGTTTCCCATTCAGGCGGCCCGAGACGCTGTAGTCCTGGGAACCCAGCTCGATCCGAGCGACGTCCCGGACCCGCACGATCCCGCCGTCGGGCGTCTCGCGGAGGACGATCTGTCCGAACTCCTCCTGCGAGACGAGACGGCCTTGTGCGAGAACCGAATAGGTAAATTCCTGGCCCGCGGGTGCCGGTTCGCCGCCCGCCTTCCCGGCCGGGTTGACCGTGTTTTGTGCTTGAATGGCGCTGACGATCTCGGGAACGGTGATGCCGAGCTTTGCCAATTGATCGGGTTTTACCCACAGCCGCATTGCGTATTGGCCCGCTCCGAATATCTGGACGTTGCCAATGCCCGGCGACCGCGTGATGGGGTCCCGGAGGTTGATGTAAGCATAGTTCGCCAGAAACTTGGCATCGTAGGTTCCGTGCGGCGAGTAGAGACTGACCAACATGAGTGGGGAGGTGACAGATTTTTGGACGGTGACCCCGTAATTGATAACATCCGCGGGAAGCTGGGATGCGGCTTGCGTCTCGCGGGCCTGGGTGAGAATCAAATCCGTGTTCGGATCGGTTTTCACGTCGAAGTTCACGATCAGGGTCGTGTTCGAGTTGCCGGTGGCATTCAGCGAATACATATAATTCATGTTGTCCACGCCACTCATCTGCTGTTCGATGGGCGTCGCCACTGCCTGCTCGAGC
>Ga0210404_10000752_pt1 | contig 15233 bp, 12 predicted proteins | sample IncBWH28MmetaG_FD_155455 | JGI IMG/M metagenome (GOLD analysis project Ga0210404, IMG submission 155455) | Forest soil microbial communities from Barre Woods Harvard Forest LTER site, Petersham, Massachusetts, United States - Inc-BW-H-28-M | ecosystem: Environmental > Terrestrial > Soil >... | reverse complement strand
ACGGTGGGCGCCGGCACCATCAGCGAGATCTTGCAGTAGGTGTTCTTATGGAAATAGCTGTGGATGGTTGGAGATCTGGTGCTGCAGATTGGGATGCAGTTCGCAACTTGTCTGCTGAGCAACTTCCCAGATTGAGCGAGGAGCAGCGTGTACAAGGAAGCTGGGGATTCCCGAGGAGGGTTACGCACGGAGCGTGGTTGCAGGGGAACGAAGCAGGGAAGCCTTACTGGTTAAGACAGAGCGATTGGCTCGGTTGCTGGAGCAACGCATAGCAGCTTTGGGCATCGATGGTCGAATCAATCGGGTTACATTGAGAACGATTCAGGACCGATTTGACGTAGAGGTACAGGTCAACGGCAGGATCTTGCCGCTGAGAATCGACGAGGCAGTAGTGGACGACTACTTTGACAGTGGCTCCGCCGATTCCGAGCAGCGATTGGCCCACATCCTTGACCGAGCATTTGTGGGTTTAAGGCAGTGAAGATCAGCGAACGGGACGCATCCGTTCTGCTGAGCGAGGAAGGCCGTGAAGTCTTAAAGCAAGCGGCGCTGAATTTAGCAGAGTCACCATTCTTGTCAGTGAAGGTTGAGGATAGTGACGATATCGGAATTTGGGTTCGTGTGAACCGCGAGGATGGCGATCACTTAGTTTGGTTCGCTGGGAATATGTCCTCTCGATGGATTTTCCAGTTGGTCAACCAAAGACGTTAGGATTGAGGTAGTAACAATGCCCCGAGAGATTATTACGATACAGTGCGGCGATTGCAAGGAGCGAAACTATTCGACCACCAAGAACCGTAAGACGATGACGGAGCGTCTGGAGTTGAAGAAGTTTTGTCCGCGTTGCCGGAAGCATACGCAGCATAAAGAAGTGAAGTAATTGATGGATTGTTAAATTTACGAATTGCCGAATTTTGAAATTCCACAATTCGTAAATCATTCAATTCGTCAATGAACTTTAGGGGCGTAAGCTCAACGGTTAAACTGTCGGTCTCCAAAACCGAACTTGGGGGTTCGAATCCCTCCGCCCCTGCCAGAATTTGGAAGACGGCGGGAAGGTTAGACAGAAGTCGAGGCGATGAGAATGGGGAATTCAGTGGCAGCAGCTAGCGACGATAGCTTTGGTGGCCGAATCAAAGCCTGGCCCGAGCGGATCAAGAGTTTTTATAACGACGTTCGTACCGAGATGAAGAAGGTGACCGCCCCGACTTTCAAGGAAGTGCAGGCGACCACGGCGGTGGTAATCGTGACCGTCTTCCTTTTTGGCGTTTACTTTTTCGTGGTCGATACCATCCTGGATCGCGTTATGCATTACGTGCTCCACTAAAACTAAGGGTTACCGCACAGGAAGGGAAAGCTGGAGCGTGAAGAGCATCATTATGCAGGACGAAGAAAAGAACGAAGCCGGAGCCAGCGGCGCAGGGCCGCAAGATCCGGGAAGCGGAACGCCGCCTTCCGATGGAGCTTCCGGAGCGCCGGAGCCTCCCCGCAACCCGAACATGAAGTGGTACATCATCCACTCTTATTCGGGCTTTGAGCGCAAGGTGAAGGAGTCGCTGGAGTCGCGCGTCCAGGCCTTCGGCTTGCAGGAAAAAATCGGCAAGGTGCTCATTCCTACGGAGGCCGTCACCGAAGTGCGCGGGGGCAAGAAATATACCGTCGAGCGCATGTTTTATCCCGGCTATGTGCTGGTCGAGATGGACATGGACGACCACGTCTGGCATGTGGTGAAGTCCACTCCCCGGGTCACGGGATTTGTGGGCACAGGGCAGCAGCCCACCCCGCTTTCGGAAGAAGAAGTCCAGCACATCGTGTATCGCGTGGGCGAGGCCAAGGACAAACCCAAGCTCAAGGTCAAGTTTGAAAAGAACGAGAGCGTGCGGATTACGGAAGGGCCGTTCGCCAGCTTTACCGGTGTAGTGGATGAAGTCAACGAAGACCGCGAGACGCTCAAGGTGATGGTCACGATTTTCGGCCGTTCGACACCGGTGGAGTTGGAGTTTAACCAGGTAGAGAAGGTGGCTTAATGGCGATGAGATTGAGGATGGAGTAAATGGCAAAGAAGGCGACAGGTTCAGTAAAGCTTCAGATTGCGGCGGGCAAAGCAACGCCTGCGCCTCCGGTGGGTCCGGCGTTGGGACAGGCGCAGATCAACATTATGGAGTTCTGCAAGCAGTTCAACGCCCGCACCAGTGCGAAGGAACTCGAAGGGCTCATCATCCCGGTGGTGGTGACGGTCTATAGCGACCGCACATTCACCTTCATTACCAAAACACCGCCGGCTTCGATCCTTCTGAAGCGCGCGGCGGGCATTGCTAAGGGATCGGGCGCACCGAATAAGGACAAAGTGGGCAAGGTCACGGCCAAGCAAGTCGAAGACATTGCGAAACAGAAGATGCCGGACCTGAATGTGCGGCGTCGGTGGATGCGGCCGTGAAAAGCGTCCGGGGAACAGCTCGGTCTATGGGGATTGAGGTAGTGGGATAAGGAAGCTCGCGTCGCGGGTTACTCCAACGTCGCCTCGCGAGGTTGGCGCGGTCGCTCACTCTGGGTCGTTGGGCGACGAAAAGCGTGTCGCCTCAGGATGACAGGATAGGTTTTACAGTCGAAAACACCACGGTTCATCAGAACAACGATAGGGCGGTGGGAGACGAGGAAGACAAAATGAAAAAAGCGGGAAAGAACATTACAAAGGCGAGGCAGGCAGTCGAGCCCCGGTCGTATTTGCTGCAGGATGCGGTGCCGTTGCTGCAGAAAGTCAAGTACAGCAAGTTCGATGAGACGGTGGAAGTCACGATGCGTCTCGGCGTCGACCCTAAGCATGCCGATCAAATGGTGCGCGGCACGGTTGTGCTGCCGCACGGTCTGGGCAAGTCGAAGAGGGTTCTGGTCATCGCGACCGGCGAGAAAGTCAAGGAAGCCGAGCAGGCGGGCGCGGATTTTGTCGGTGGCGAGGAAATGGTGGAGAAGATCAGCAAAGAGAATTGGACCGATTTTGATGCGCTGATTGCCACCCCTGACGTGATGAAGTCGGTCGGACGGCTAGGCAAAGTGCTCGGCCCGAAAGGGTTGATGCCGAATCCGAAGACGGGAACGGTGACGTTTGATGTGGCCAAGGCAGTTCAGGAAGTCAAAGCTGGCAAGGTCGAATTCCGCACTGACAAAACCGCGCTGGTGCATGTCCCGGTGGGAAAGATTTCGTTTCCGCCTGAGAAATTGGTAGAGAACGCGCGAGTGCTGATCACCAGCGTGATCAAGGCCAAGCCCTCGGTGGCCAAGGGCAAGTACATCAAGGGATGCTATTTGAGTTCCACCATGGGGCCAGGGATCTCTATTGATACCACCCCGGTCGAGACCGCAGCGAAAGCGTAATCGCCGAGTTGCGCTCAGTCTGGAGGGGTCCGAGACACGTCACACACGAGTTGGGAAGGGATTGAAAGATGGCAGTCACCAAAGCAAAGAAGACAGAACAGGTTGAGCAACTCGGGAGCGAGCTGAAGAAGGTGTCGAGCATGATCGTCGCCACTTACAGCAAACTCACTGTGGCCCAGGATTATGAGTTGCGCAAGACGTTGCGAGGCTCCGGCGCCAAATACCGGGTGGTAAAGAACACGCTGGTGGAACGCGCTGCTAAGGGCACCAAGGTTGAAGAGATTTTGAAGAACCTTTCGGGGGTTACTTCGATCGCCTACACATCTGGCGATCCGGTTGCCCTGGCCAAGGCGCTTTCAAAATACGCCAAGGACAATCCAGAGTTCACCTTCAAGGCGGGAGTAGTCGAAGGCCGCGTGATCTCGATCAATGAGATCAAGGCATTGGCCACCATGCCGTCGAAGGAAGAAATCTACTCCAAACTGCTGTTTCTGATCAACGCTCCGGCGCAGCGGCTGGTTACGGTGATGAACGCCGTAGGCCGCGACTTGGCGGTAGTGGTCGGCCAAGGCGTGGAGAAGAAGAAGTTCAAAGAAGCATGATAGGTTTGCGCGCCAAACGCGCGCCTGGGTCCTCCGCGAAGCAAAGGGCGCTCCGCTCAGGATGACAGACGAAAAAGTTGGGGACGACGAAAGCCGTCCGAAAAAGTTTGGTTATCAGTAGTCGAGGGTTGCGCGGGTTCGAGTCCGCGGCGCGTCTGGCGCGGCGGAACAAGAGCCTGGTTGCACTGGAAACTTGGCTGCGGGATAGCGAAATACGCACAAAACTGGAGAAATAGACATGGCGGATCTGCAACAGTTAGAAGACTCAATCGTAGGCCTATCGCTGCTCGATGCGGCGCAACTGGTGAAGAAACTGGAAGAGCGGCTCGGCGTCTCGGCGGCAGCCGCAGCACCGGTAATGGTTGCTGGCGGAGGAGCAGCGGCAGCGGGCGCAGCTCCGGCGGAGGAAAAGACGGAGTTTGCCGTCGTCCTCAAGGAAGTCGGCGCAAATAAGATCAATGTAATCAAAGCGGTGCGCGAGGTTACCAGCCTTGGCTTGAAGGAAGCGAAGGACCTGGTAGATGGCGCGCCTAAAACGGTGAAAGAAGGCATCTCCAAGGAAGAGGCGGAGACTATCAAGAAGAAGTTCACTGAAGCGGGAGCCACAGTAGAGGTCAAGTAATTGCCTTGCGGGGGCGGGCCCATCGGCCGTTATCTCCACCGGTCCGCCAGAACGCGGGCAGTGCAAATTCGAAGGAATCGATCGATCTCTATTTGTGAAGCTTTGGAAGTGGTGGTAGCATCTATATACACACCGCTTTCCCACTTCATCGAAGTGAGTGCGACCCTCAACTCCAGCTAGACCCATGGAAGCGGGGAGGGCCGCGACAAAGGGTTGGCAGACTGTTTCGCGGCAGCGGAACCGGAACAGGCCTTAGAGACTGGCGCGGAAAGAAACAATTCAACAAAGGCCAAGCGTCGCAAATGGCGCCTGTGGGGAGTTATGTCCCTACGGGCGCATGCGTATTTTCTCTGATTTTGAACACTCGTAAATGCCGCGGCGCGCGGGGCGCGTCCTCACATTCCGCAGTTTGTCGCAGCCGGCGGCTGCGCTCGAAAGTTGGGAGTCATCTGAATGGCGAAGAATAATACCTTCCGTAAACGCTTTGATTTTTCCAAAATTCCGGCCACGATTCAGATTCCGAATCTGATCGAGGTCCAGAAGCGGTCCTACGATCGCTTCCTGCAAATGGATCGCTTGCCCAGTGAGCGCGACGATGCTGGGCTTCAGGCGGTTTTCCAGTCCGTGTTTCCGATCACGGATTTCCGCAACGTGTCGCAACTGGAGTTTGTGGACTATGCCATCGGCAACTGGGAGTGCAAGTGCGGCCACCTTAAAGGTCTGCACCACCTGCGCACCACTTGCAAGAACTGCGGATCCACCGTCATCACGGATCCCTTCCATCCCGGCGAAGTGCTGTGCACGAAGTGCGGCACGTATAACGCGAACACGCCGGATTTCTGCAGCAAGTGCGGCGACCCGGTTGGGCTGCAACTGAAATATGACGTGAGCGAGTGCGAAGAGCGTGGCATGACGTACTCGGCCCCGCTCAAAGTCACCATGCGGCTCACCATCTACGAGAAAGATGCGGAGACTGGCAACCGTTCCATTCGCGACATCAAAGAACAGGAAGTTTTCTTTGGCGATGTGCCGCTGATGACCGATAACGGCACCTTCATCGTCAATGGCACCGAGCGAGTGATCGTGAGCCAGTTGCACCGTTCGCCCGGAGTTTTCTTTGAAACTGCCAACAATCGCACCTACTTCCTGGGCAAGATCATTCCCTATCGCGGATCGTGGGTGGAGTTCGAATACGACCAGAAAAACGTTCTCTACGTCCGCATTGACCGCAAGCGCAAGTTCCTGGGCACCATCTTTCTGCGCGCGCTAGGTCTGCGCTCCGGCGAGGACATCCTGCGGACTTTCTACACCGTGGATCGCCTAGTGGTGCGTGACAAGAAGCTCTATTGGACGATTGATTCCGCCAGCGAAAAACCCACCAACCTGCTGGGGATGAAACTGGCCCACAGCATCAAGAGCAAGTCGGGCGAGGAGATTGCGCATTCCGGACGTAAGATCAACGCGGCAACCCTGAAGGATATTCAGAAGGCGAAGATCAGCGAGATCGAAGTAGACGTTGCTGACCTGGAAGGCGCGTGGGTAGCTGGTGACGTGGTGGATACTACCACGGGCGAGGTCCTGCTCGAGGCCAACTCCGAGCTTACCGCGGACAAGCTGTCGAAGATTCTGGACTCCGGCGTGGTGGAACTGAGCCTGTTCTTCCCCGAGCGGGATGACGTAGGCACGGTGATCAGCCAGACCCTAAAGCGCGACGCAGTGAAGACTCCGCAGGAAGCGCTGATCGAAATCTATCGCAAGCTGCGGCCTGGTGATCCGCCCACGCTTGATACGGCGACGGCGCTTTTCCATGGCATGTTCTTCGATCCACGCAAGTACGACTTCTCACGCGTGGGCCGGCTGAAGTTCAACATCAAGCTGTTTGAAAATCAGGACGCCACCAAGCTCGACAATCGCACGCTGGAGCCAGAGGATTTCTACGGAACCATCCGTTACCTGCTCAAGCTGCGCAAGAACATCGGAACTGTGGACGACATCGATCACCTGGGAAACCGGCGGGTGCGCGCGGTGGGCGAGTTACTCGAGAACCAGTTCCGCATTGGCTTGGTGCGCATGGAACGCGCCATCAAAGAGAAGATGAGCGTGTACCAGGAAATGTCGACGGCCATGCCACACGATCTGGTGAACGCCAAGCCAGTGATGGCGGCTATTCGCGAATTCTTCGGTTCGTCGCAGCTTTCGCAGTTCATGGATCAGACCAATCCGCTGTCAGAAATTACCCACAAGCGGCGTCTTTCGGCTCTTGGGCCGGGCGGCCTGTCGCGGGAGCGAGCGGGATTCGAAGTCCGCGACGTACACCCAACGCACTACGGACGTATCTGCCCGATTGAAACGCCTGAAGGTCCGAATATTGGCCTGATCTCGTCTTTGAGCTGCTATGCGCGGATCAACGATTACGGCTTCATCGAGTCGCCGTACCGCCGAGTGAAAAGTGGCCGCGTGCTCGACTACGTGAGCGTAGTAAACGCCGGCGATGGCGATTATAAGGTGGGCGATCACCTGGAGAAGCACGAGGCGGAAAAGAACAACGCTGAACTGAAGGAACGTCGCAAGCGTCCCGCGGAGCTGGAGCCTTTCTCATTCTATCTTTCGGCGTGGGAAGAAGACCGGCACACGATCGCGCAGGCTAACGTGGAATTGGATGACAAAGGCCGGATCGTAGGCGATCTAGTAAACGCCCGTAAAGCCGGCAACTTCGTGCTGGTAAACCGTGACGAAGTTGACTACATCGACGTCAGTCCGAAGCAACTGGTGTCCGTGGCGGCATCACTCGTGCCCTTCCTGGAGCACGACGACGCCAACCGGGCGCTGATGGGCGCCAACATGCAGCGCCAGTCTGTTCCCTTGCTGCGCGCGGAAGCCCCGATTGTTGGTACGGGGATGGAAGGCGTGACCGCGCGCGATTCTGGAGCCGTCATTCTGGCCAAGCGCAACGGCATCATCGATTCGGTGGACTCAGAGCGCATTATTGTGCGCGTCGAGGGTGAGCATCATCCTGGACAGCTCTCCCGCGAAGTGGGCAGCGACATTTATCAGCTCACGAAGTTCAAGCGTTCCAACCAGAACACTTGCATCAACCAGAAGCCGATCGTGGTGAAGGGACATCGGGTGGTGAAGGGCGAGGTGATTGCGGACGGTCCCTGCACTGACCATGGGGAACTGGCGCTGGGACGAAACGTGCTGGTCGCATTTATGCCGTGGCGTGGCTACAACTTCGAAGACGCAATCCTGGTCTCGGAAAAACTGGTGAAAGAGGACTACTACACTTCGGTCCACATCGAAGAGTATGAGATCGAGGCGCGCGATACCAAGCTGGGGCCGGAAGAGGTCACCCGCGACATCCCCAACGTCAGCGAATCCATGCTGCGGAATCTGGACGAAGCGGGCGTGATCCGAATTGGCGCCAGTATTAAACAAGGCGACATCCTGGTAGGCAAGGTCACGCCCAAGGGCGAAACCCAGCTCACGCCGGAAGAGAAGCTGCTACGCGCCATCTTCGGCGAAAAGGCTGGTGACGTCCGCGATGCTTCGCTCTACTGCCCGCCGGGCATCGAGGGCGTAATCGTCGACGTAAAGATCTTCTCCCGCAAAGGCCAGGAGAAGGACGAGCGTGCGAAGGCGATCGAAGCGACGCAGATCGCAAAGCTGGAAAAGAATCTTTCCGACGAGATTCGGATTCTTACCGACGAGCGCCTCAAGCGTCTGGAGAACATCCTGGGCGGCAAGGAGGTGCAGGCGGATCTGCACGACGAGCGCACCAACAAGCGCCTCCTGACCAAGGACACGATCCTCGACCGCGATACGATCGAGCGCATTTCCACTCGGAACCTGAAGCGTATCAAGTATGCCGACAAAGATCCGCGGGTGAATGAGCAGATCGACGAGATCGAAGAGATGACCTCACGTCAGATTGACGTGCTTAAGAAGATCGTCAACGAGAAGAAAGATAAGCTGACCAAGGGAGATGAACTGCCCCCGGGCGTCATCAAGCTGGTCAAAGTCTACATCGCCATGAAGCGCAAGCTGAGTGTGGGCGACAAGATGGCTGGCCGTCACGGCAATAAAGGCGTGATTGCCCGCATTCTGCCGGACGAGGACATGCCCTACCTCGAAGACGGTACGGCGGTGGAAATCGTCCTCAATCCCCTGGGCGTTCCTAGTCGTATGAACGTGGGACAGATTCTCGAAACTCACCTGGGGTGGGCGGGACACGAACTGGGTAAGAAGATCACGCAAATGCTTGCCGAGAACACGAAAGAAGAGGCTATCCGGCGCGAACTCAAAGCCCTGTTCAAGGACACGACCCTGGCAGAAACCATTGCTGACCTAAGTGATGACGAGCTGATGGCAGTGGCTCCAACCCTAAGCCGAGGCGTGTACATGGGTTCACCAGTATTCGACGGATCGCGTGAAGGTGAGATTAAAGCGTTGCTTAGGCAGTCGGGATTGCCGGAATCGGGCAAGACCTACTTGTATGACGGCATGACCGGCGACAAGTTCGAACAGCCGGTTACGGTCGGATACATCTACATGCTCAAACTCTCGCACCTGGTGGATGACAAGATCCACGCTCGTTCGATCGGACCGTACTCGCTGATCACCCAGCAGCCGCTGGGAGGTAAGGCGCAGTTCGGCGGTCAGCGCTTCGGAGAAATGGAAGTTTGGGCGCTTGAAGCCTATGGCGCAGCTTTCATCCTGCAGGAGTTGCTGACAGCGAAGTCCGACGACGTTTACGGCCGCACCAAGATCTATGAGGCCATCGTCAAGGGCGAAGCTGCCATGGAGCCGGGCGTGCCGGAATCGTTCAACGTGCTGATTCGTGAGCTGCAGTCGCTTTGTCTGGATGTGGAATTGATTAAGGCCGGCGAGAAGAAGCCGGTGGTGGCGGCAGCAGCGGATTAAGAACAGGGGCTAGTTGCTGGGAATATTGGCGAGTGATAGCCCTAAACTCGGAATCGCCGGTAGAGATTTTGAAGAAAAGGCTCGCAGCGCATGCTCCTAAGCCCTGCAGCCACAAAGAATAGGTGGCCACTGGTCACTGACCACGAGCTACTTGATTTCAGGAGCCGCCCGCGGTGGCGCACGACCGCAGGAAGCAGAGGAACACCTTGTATCGTTCGAGCCCCTTTGACATGGCAAATCCTATCGCCGATTTCGATGCTATCCGCATCAGTCTGGCTTCCCCGGAAAAAATCCGGAGCTGGTCGCACGGCGAAGTAACCAAACCGGAGACCATCAACTATCGCACGTTCAAACCGGAGCGCGATGGATTGTTCTGCGCCCGAATCTTTGGCCCAGTAACCGATTGGGAATGTCTCTGCGGCAAGTATAAGCGGATGAAACACCGCGGAGTGATCTGCGACAAATGCGGTGTGGAAGTTACGCTGTCCAAAGTCCGCCGCGAGCGCCTGGGCCATATTGAGCTGGCGTCGCCCTGCTCGCACGTGTGGTTCTTCAAAGGATTGCCCAGCCGCATTGGCCACCTGCTCGATATCTCGCTGCGCGATCTCGAGTCCGTTCTTTATTTCGAGGCCTATGTGGTGGTCGAGCCCGGTGACGCGCCAGTCAAAGACCACGAAGTCATCAAGGACGAAGCGAAGTACCGCGAACTGGACCAGCAGTTCCGGCCTGCAGGCTTCAAGGCCATGATGGGCGCGGAGGCGATCAAGGAGCTTCTCAAGCGCGTGGACATCGAAGGCTTGTCCAGTGAACTCCGCGAGAAGATGAAAAATGAGAGCTCGCTGCAAAAGCGGCTCAAGTATGCCAAGCGCCTGAAAGTGGTCGAGGCGTTCCGCAAGAGCGGCAACAAACCGAACTGGATGATCCTGGACGTTATCCCGGTCATTCCGCCAGAGCTGCGCCCGCTGGTTCCATTGGATGGTGGGCGTTTTGCCACCTCCGATCTCAACGACCTCTATCGCCGAGTAATCAACCGCAACAACCGGCTAAAGAAGCTGATGGACCTGCATGCGCCAGAAGTGATCGTGCGCAACGAAAAGCGCATGCTGCAGGAGGCGGTAGACGCCCTGTTCGATAACGGCCGTCGCGGCCGTGTGCTGCGTGGTGCCAATAATCGTCCACTGAAGTCGCTCTCAGACACACTCAAAGGCAAGCAGGGACGCTTCCGCCAGAACCTGCTGGGCAAGCGCGTGGACTACTCGGGACGTTCCGTCATCGTGGTCGGACCCGAGCTCAAGCTGCACCAGTGCGGTCTGCCCAAGAAGATGGCTCTTGAACTGTTCAAGCCGTTCATCTACCACCGTCTGGAGCAGACCGGGCACTGCACCACCATCAAGCAAGCCAAGGAAATGGTGGAGCAGCAGGAATCCATCGTTTGGGACATCCTGGAAGAAGTCATTAAGGACCATCCCGTGCTGTTAAACCGCGCTCCCACCCTCCACCGCCTTGGCATTCAGGCTTTCGAGCCGGTGCTGGTCGAGGGTAAGGCGATCAAGATTCACCCGCTAGTTTGCACCGCATTCAACGCCGATTTCGACGGCGACCAGATGGCGGTTCACATTCCGCTGTCTCCGGAAGCTCAGGTTGAAGCCAGCGTGCTGATGCTGTCGTCCCACAACATTTTGTCGCCAGCGTCCGGACAGCCGATCACTGTGCCTACGCAGGACATGGTGCTGGGTCTCTACTACTTGACCAAAGGCAAACCCGGCGCCAAGGGCGAGGGTCGGGCCTTCGCCAACATTGAAGAGGTTCTGCTGGCCATGGAAGCCGGCGAAGTGGAAACCCTGTCGCCCATTCGTTTGCGGCACACCGGTGAAGTCATCGACCTGACCGCTGCGTATGACGACCAGGAGATCATCCACACCGAGCCGGTAAAGTACGAGCGCAGCTTCCTGAATACTACGGTCGGCCGCGCGATTCTGAACGATCACCTTCCCGAAGGCATGCCCTACATCAATGGCCTGCTCAAAAAGAAGGGTATCGGACAACTGGTCACGTATTGTTACCTGCGATTCGGACTGGAGACCACGGTCAAGATGCTGGATGAGGTTAAGGACCTGGGATTCCGTTTTGCGACCAAAGCGGGCTTGTCGATCGGCATTGATGACATGGTGATCCCGGACAACAAGAAGACCCTGGTGCGCGACGGCGAGAAGCAGGCGGTGAGCGTTCAGCAGCAGTATCTGGACGGCGCTATCACCAACGGCGAGCGCTACAACAAGGTCATCGAAATCTGGTCCGCCATCACTGAGAAGGTCGCGGACGAGATGTTTGGCCAGATGCAGCAGCGGGACAAGGAAGGCTTCATTAATCCGATTTACGTTATGGCGGACTCCGGCGCCCGCGGATCGAAACAACAGATTCGCCAGCTATCCGGCATGCGCGGACTAATGGCCAAGCCCTCCGGCGAAATCATCGAGAGTCCGATCACGGCTAACTTCCGTGAAGGGCTGACGGTGCTCGAGTACTTCATCTCTACTCACGGCGCTCGCAAGGGTCTGGCTGATACGGCGCTGAAGACGGCCGACTCGGGCTACCTTACCCGTCGTCTGGTCGACGTGGCGCAGGATGTAATCATCAGCGAGTATGACTGCGGTACGGTCGACGGCATCTACGTCGAAGGTATCGTCGAAGCCGGCGAGATCATCGAGCCCCTGCGCGACCGGATTGTAGGTCGCGTATCGCTCGAAAAAATAAAAGACTACGACGGCAACGTGATCGTGGACATCAACCAGGAGATCACGGAGGAACTGGCCAGCTCCATCCAGGCTGCAGGCATCGAGCGGGTGAAGATCCGTTCCGTGTTGACCTGCGAGTCCAAGCGCGGCGTCTGTGTGATGTGCTACGGCCGCAACCTGGCCTCGGGCCGCCTAGTCGAACTCGGCGAAGCCACCGGCGTGATCGCGGCGCAGTCTATCGGCGAGCCCGGAACCCAGCTTACGATGCGTACCTTCCACATCGGTGGTACGGCATCGCGAGTCTCCGAGCAGTCGCGCCTCGATGCCAAGAACAATGGCGTGGTGCGCTTTATCAATCTGCAAACCGTAAAAGCCAAGTCCGGCGACTTGGTGGTCATGAACCGCCAGGGCTCGATTGCCGTGGTTGACGAAAAGGGCCGCGAGCGCGAGCGTTACGCGGTGGTTTACGGCGCCAAGGTAAAGGTCAACGAAGGCGACCAGGTCCAACTTGGACAAGTACTGGTCGAGTGGGATCCTTATACCTTCGCTATCCTGACGGAGATCGGCGGAACGGTGCAATTCAAAGACCTGCAGGAAGGGGTCACCCTGCACGAAGAAGTGGACGAAGTTACCGGATTGTCGCGTCACGTGGTGGCCGATTCACCCGACGAGAAGCGTCAGCCCGCCATCGTGATCAAAGGCAAGAGCAGCAAACGCTACTTGATGCCTTCACGCGCCCACCTTATGGTCCAGGATGGGGACACGGCGCATCCTGGCGATGTTCTGGCCAAGATCCCGCGTGAAACCACTAAGACCAAGGACATCACGGGCGGTCTGCCGCGCGTGGTGGAATTGTTCGAGGCCCGCAAGCCGCATGACACCGCGGTCATCAGCGAGATCGATGGCACGGTCAAATTCGGCGAAGTGGCAAAAGGCCAACGTAAGATCTACGTGGTGGCCGACAGCGGCGCCGAGAAGGAGTATTCAGTGCCGCGCGGCGTCCACGTCAACGTGCAGGAAGGCGAACGCGTCCGGGCGGGCGAACCGCTCATGGATGGCCCGCTTGACCCGCACGACATTCTGGCCGTGCTGGGAGAAAAGGAACTGCAGTCGTACCTGGTCAACGAGATCCAGGAAGTCTATCGGCTGCAGGGCGTCAACATCAGCGACAAGCACATCGAGGTGATCGTCCGCCAGATGATGCGTTGGCGCAAGGTGGAAGATGTTGGCGACACCAAGTTCCTGCTGGAAGAGCAGGTGGACAAGTTCCACTTCGCGGAAGAGAACGATCGTGTGATCAAGGAGGGTGGACGTCCTGCTACTGGCCGGCCGCTGCTGCTGGGTATCACCAAGGCGTCGCTCTCGACCGACTCTTTCATCTCAGCGGCGTCGTTCCAGGAGACCACGCGAGTGCTCACCGAAGCCTCCATCAACGGGAAGGTCGACCATCTGCGCGGCCTCAAGGAGAACGTCATCGTCGGACGGCTCATTCCGGCTGGCACGGGCATGGAATATTACCGCAACGTGCGCCTCTCGCCGGAGATGGAAGAGGCAGCCGCCAAGGTGCAAGAGGAGGTCTCGGCTGCGTACGAGGAGGCCGAGCGCGCGCTCGAATTGATGCGGCACGAAGGCGAGACTGAGGAACTGACAGCGGAGTAAACTACCCAATGAAGGGCGAGGGGCGGGCAACCCGCCCCTTCGCTTTTCTCATTTCTCATGCACGCCAACCCACAACGATTGCAAGATCAGGAACGCATCGGCATTTCCCAGTTGCACCCGATGCCGCGGCGCAATACTCTGGGGCCATTGCTCCTGCGTTTCCTACGCCTGCTTCGCCTTGCATTCTGGCGCGCGTTTCAGCATGACGCGTTTGCTATCGCTAAAGCCTCGGCCTATTCGTCCATTCTGACATTTTTTCCTTTGCTACTGGTGCTGGGCTCGGTGCTGGCGACTTCGCGGAAGACGGAGGCTTATCTGCGCGAAATTTCCTATGCTCTGGGCAGAATTCTTCCAGCTGGAAGCGGCGCAGCGCTCGCCTATCTGAGAGGGACAGGAGAGCGGCCGGTGGGCTTGCTGATTACGGCTTCCCTGATCACATTGTGGACGGCTTCAGGCGTAATGATTTCCTGGATGGAAGGCTTTCGCCGCTGTTACGAGTTGCCCAAAATCTGGGGCTTGGTGAAAGAGCGGTTCATCGCGTTCGCGCTGGTGATTCTGGCGGGCATCCCGCTGACCTTCGCGACCGTACTGGTGGCCTTTGGCAACCGCATTGAGACGCGCATCCTGTTCAACCTTGGCCACGAGTTCGGTCCCTTCATTCTGGTGATGTGGACGGCAATTCGCTGGTTTATTGCCGGACTCACTAGCATCGCGGTGATTTCGCTCATCTATCACAACGCCGTACCCCGCACCCAGCCCTGGCACAGTGTCCTGCCAGGTGCAACTCTGGCCACCGCCCTGTGGTTCGCGGCTACCATGCTTTTCGGCTGGTATTTGCAGAACTACGCTGACTACAGCATCATCTATGGCTCGTTGGGGGTGGGCATTGCGCTGCTGGTGTGGATGTACATGATTTCGCTGATTATTCTGGTTGGCGCGGAGTTTAACGCCATGCTTTTCCCCCGCGCCACGCTGGGTAAAGAGCTGGTTGCCATGGGTAACTCCAGGAACTCTACGCGGAAGTAAATCCGCGCTGTCATTGAGTTCTTCTCCCACCGTGAGGATTGGTGATGACGCGTTGAAACCCCGCAAGTCAGCTTTAGTTTCTGGCGATCTCCCCATCGAACCGCTTCCGGTCGACCGCCGCGCCAAAATCATCTGTACCATCGGTCCGGCGTGCGATTCCGAAGAGATTCTTCGCGATCTTATGCGGCGGGGCATGGATGTGGCCCGGCTGAATTTCTCCCATGGATCGCATCCCGAACACGTTCAGAATATCTCCCGGATTCGGCGCGCCGCCGAAAAGGAAAACCGCAGTATCTG
>Ga0210404_10000750_pt1 | contig 15264 bp, 18 predicted proteins | sample IncBWH28MmetaG_FD_155455 | JGI IMG/M metagenome (GOLD analysis project Ga0210404, IMG submission 155455) | Forest soil microbial communities from Barre Woods Harvard Forest LTER site, Petersham, Massachusetts, United States - Inc-BW-H-28-M | ecosystem: Environmental > Terrestrial > Soil >... | reverse complement strand
TCACCAGTTTCTTCACCAGCACCGCCGGCAACGGGAACAGCCAAGGACCACCGCAGGAGTATCAGCCCGGGCCAGGCTGGAACCCGGTCACAGGAATTGGCACACCCAACGTGGGCCTAATGGTTGAATGCCTCCAAGGAACGTTTGGACTAAACTGCAACCCCGGTCCACAAACCAGCACCTCAGGCATATCGATAACGCAGCCAAGTGGCCAGTACGTTACTGTCAATCCTCTTACTGTAATGGGGACCGACGACCTTGGCCCAGGGAACTTCCAGACTGGCCAGCCCAACACGGCGGTCGGAGTTGGTGGGCAGCGGGCGAACTCGCTAGACATTCTGCAGGCCTGGTTTAGCAACTATCGGACTCTCGCCAGCGGCCAAAAAGCCTTCAACGTCAACATCAAGGTCCAGAACCTCACAGACATCATGACCCCGGCTGCGGGGGCGCTAGGCGAACACTGGGAGATCACGTGGACCTACGGTGGCGTCACGAACTATGCTGAGATGCTTCTCTGGTACCAGAGTCTTGTCAGCGTTTCAAACGGAGCGACGGGCCTCACAGGACTCTTCTTCTACGCGGGAAACATCACGACAGGAACCGCGGGAACCACCGTCAGCCACAACGTGGTTAACGGTACATACACTGCGGCCGCCCCTGGGACGATCACGATAACGGTCCCGACGGCCGATGTCAGCAACCCAGTACTGGGCTCGACCTTTACAGCTGCATCCGCCGATACCCAACAGTTCATCGGGACCCCAGCACTCTGGTTCCAGTTCAAAGTCTCACAGACTTTCAACCCTCCCTCCTTCCCCTACACTCTAGGAAATCCTCTGCTCGCCAGCGGGACCGTGCAGGTCGCAGCAGTCTCAGGAATAGCCTCCACGCCTCCCGCATCGGGCAACCCCGCCTGGACCACAGCGACTCTGGTCAACTTCCCGGCAAGCAACTCCTGGACCGGCAGCGTCACTCTTGGCTCTCCAGGCCTCTACACCCTCTTCGCCCAAGAGGTTTCAGGCACAACCACACAGACCACTTCGGAGATCATAAGCTACTCGACCTGCATCACGACTGGGAACCTGGAGCACGCTAGTCTCGCAGGCTGCAACCTCACAGGCATGAACTTCGCCGGAGCCAACCTCCGATACGCGAACTTTGCTGGTGCTATCGTGAGCGGAGCCAACTTCCAAGGGGCCAACCTTCAATACGCCAACTTTGACGGATCAACCCTCACCGGGCTATCTGCCAGCCAGCCTACAAACTTCAACAACGCAAACATGCGCCATGCCAGCCTCTTCAACGCAGTATGCGGCACACCCAACTACATCTCAGCATCCGGCACCAACCTCCCGCCATCCTACGCAGTCCCTGCGGCGTGCAAGCCCCCGCTCTGATTGGAAACTAAAGAATTCCCGCAAAACCAGCAAGAACGGGAAAGACACAAGATCACAACCCATCAGCGTATTCGCAGAAGAGACTAGGCGCGGGCCAAAAAAGTAGTTGGGTAATCCCCCAACCTTCCGGGGTTCGCCCCCAGACGGCCAGACAGTAGCCGCCTCAGGCGTCTTCCCAATCGACCGTGAGGAAGCCTTCCTAGATGCGCTGGACACCCTTGCTACAACGGTCGCCGGTTAGGTCCGGAACGGATTCTCATACTCCGAACAGTTGCAGTCAGACCAATCACAATTTCATTTTCGGTCTAACTACTACACAACCAGTAATTTGAGAACGATTACTGGAACCATTACGCCTTCAGCAATTCCTGAGCCTCGCCGATTGTAGCCATCATCTGATCCCAAGCTTCGAGGTTAAACAGCGGAACAAAGTATTCCGGCTTGGGCATTGGCATACCGTCGTAGAAGGCTGGCTGATACTTGTAAGCGATTCCCCTCTCGGTGAGGAGTCGCCAGACCACATCTCGTAGTGCTTCCATTTCGGTCCCCGATCGACCCATTGTAGCTTTTGAACTTTCACTCGGAGTAGGGAACGGGAGAATAGGATATAGAGAGCCGGACTGAATGCAGTGTTTTCCTTGACGACACGCGATCAAATTGCGTATGTCCTGGCATCCGCAGGTACAGCGGTTTCCGCGGGTTTCAGTTGGTTCCTCAATTCGCCTCTCTTAGGGGTCGCTACTGGTATTCTCCTCGGTGCCTTGGTTACTGACTTCACACAGTCGCGAGGACAGAAGCGGGCGATCAGAAGGGAACTCGCTTTACAAAACGTCAGCACTATCTATGGTCCTCTGTACAAGGAACTGCTTCAAATCCAATACACAGGCATGCATTTCAGTTACCTCAGAGGATACGAGGATTTTGACATCCAACAATGGAGTCGTGTCAGCACAGAATTCTACATCCACTTTGTATCGCCTGACTTGCGCCCGCAGCTTGAATCGTTCTACAGTCTTGTGCTGAAATTCAATGGGCTGATACCTATCGTTAACGAAAAGGTTGGGCAGGTAATCGCGAAAGATGGTTCAAAATTCTATGGCTTCGACATTTTTAGCTTGATGTACGGTGCTATTGTGAATGGGGCTGATGTAGGCACGATCGTTCTGGACAATCTTATCCTCTTTGGAATACCTCCAAGAAAGGTTTTGGAGGCAAAATCTCCTAACCCAACGATGCAATACTACGTTCGCTATTCAGCTCGGAAGAGTATCGGCCACGCGCCATATTCAAACGACCTCCGAGACCCGAAAGAGCTAGACCGTTTCGACGAGTTGTACAGCACGCTGGTAGAAGATGTGAAGTCAAACAGTGTTGTCCAAGAATTGAGAAAGACCCTTGAGGCGATTCTCAATACGTGTCCCATTGTGCGTGTGGCTGTCCTTAGGATGATCCAAGAGCCGTGGTCGGTCTGAGGCGCATCACTCTCGCTTCCCGATAAAATTCTGGAAGTATGGTGCGACAAATTTTCGCAAGCGCTGTGACAAGCAGATAAGTCAGGCCCCAACACGACAATCCGATGAAGAAAGCCGAAATCCTACGCGACACAGGCATAATCGTTGGGATTTGGGGAACGCTTCTGACTGTTCTCTTTGTAACACCCGTCTTCTTAGTATCGACCAAGGTCGAGCTTGCCATCCCGATAAGCGTGGCAGCGGTGATTGCCTTCCCACTCTATTTCATGAAGAAGCAAGTGCTACGCAGGCTCTCGTTTCTGTTCCAAGTACTAATCGCGGTGCTCGCGGTAGGTTTGTTGGCTTACGTCGGATACGTTCTCGACTTGGTCGTTTTCCTGACTTGGCAATGGGTCCAGATCAACAATATCTTTGTTGTTACGTGGGTCAATATGCTTGACATCTTTCTGTTCCTGTTCAGTTTAGTCACGTACTACTGGGCGGCGAGAACCACGATTTCATCAATACCTGCCTTGAGAGAAGAATGGCACAAATCTGCTCGGAAGAGAAAGTCAAGGAAGCAAGCGAAAGCTATCAAAGATAGCTAATGCATGAAACGCTTCCGGTTTGGGCTTCCAACTGCGGCTAAAACTTGTCGCGCTGAAATTGTGTTCCATATTTCCAGCAGTTTCGTTCTCGTGTCTGAGCAATAGCCGAACGATGGCTCAATGCCAGAGATGTCGGGTCAGCGGAGCGACTGGCGCGAGCGACTACGAGCGAATCCCTCACGAATGGAACAAGAACTCGCAATCAAACTACAAGAAGATGGAATACACTATCGGACACAAGTCGAGATACCGGTAACCATAGCCGACTTCTACTTCCCGCTGGAGACTAGACCGTTGATCGTGTTTGTCGACGGCCGGGTCCATCTTGGAACAGCCCAGATGGTGAAGGACGAAGAGCTACGATCGGTTTTACGGAAAAGAGGATTCAGGCTTCTAGAATTGTACTACGACAACTATTCGGACAAGAACCGAGACCACCTATATGAGCAAATTCGAAATGGTTTACGCGGGAAATGATCCCAGAGTAGGTCATGATGTATTCTTCGGTGACCTAGGACCGAATAAGCGTTCTTTGCTCGGGACTTCTCCCGAACTAAGTGAGTTTGAGTTATCGAACATTCAGATTACCGACTCAAGTCTGGATCGCGGTTCCCAATAACCTTAGACGCTACCCGAAGACATCTCCCTTGGGTTCAATCCGTTGGTAGCGACATGGCAAGTGAGGTGGCTGATAAGGTCAATTCCAAACGACATCGTATTTGTGCTGAGGAGACTTCCCTACGACATACTAAGGGGACTGGTTGCAACTTGTTTCGCACTAATCGGTCTAGTCGTCTCGGACAATCTGCTTGGAGTGACCAAGCTACCTTATTCCAATCAAGCCGCGTTTGCAGTCGGAGCGATTCTTGCTCTGGTAGCAATTTTGTCCATAAACCGAAGCTGGGGAGGCAAGTACAGGAAGGTGATCATGAAGGGCATTTTCTGGGTCTTTGGGGCAATGGGTCTAATCGTCCTAACAGGCTCAGGAGAAAGACAGCTAGGCGTCTTCAGTGGTTACTTGCTCTCGGTTTACAACGTATGGGTAGCGATCCTCTTGTGGGTGGGTATAGTTATCTCAAGCCCCTTCTTCATTGCAGCGAACTGGGCTAAGGATGGAGAGCAGTTAGTCGAGTCCGAACTTAAGAGAAGGGAGCGTGTTCCGACAATCTTCAATCCTCAATTCGAGGTTGATGACTAAGAGCTAGCTAGCGGGTTCCCGCTACCTGAACGGGCACTTCGCCCAATGCTCGACATAATGCTTCTCGCAGATCTTGTGCCGCATTTTTTGCATCGCTTTAGGAAGGAAGTCTCCTTGCACTCTTCGAATTGACAATGAAAATCCATGCTAGCCCTAGGGGACGGCTCGAATAATTGGGCAGTAGAGGCGGCCCAATCAACTCTTTCTGCCAATCGCTTGCATCAGGATTCCGTACAGTGAAACAGAGCCGATCACACTGATACTGAGAATAATCGTGCGATCATATCCCGGACTTTGTCCGATTAGCTCGACCGCAATGAACAGTACGGCCGCAGGCAAAGCGGGAAAAACATACCGGAAGAACGTGCGTTCTTTCAATCCCGGAGAGGATATCTCGGTGCCAGTCAAAGCATCTAGTTTGGTCTTGATTTCAGTTAGAGCGGCAGTGTCTTTTGGGTCGTAACAGTAGTGTAGCAGTAGTTTGACGACGCTCAGTGCAGACTCGACCTCTTCCTTCTTATCGGAAGCGGCCGTTGCTGGAAGTCGCGTGGGAGCCATCTCTCGAATTGGGGCAAGAAATGGATCGAGCGTTTTCTTGGCGATATTTGTTTGGCCCGGAAGCCACGATTCGGCTATGACTCTGCCTCCCTTCTTCAATTGCTTGACCGCGCTATCTTGTCTATCCAAGTCGTTGGACCTCATGTATTCGGATAGTTCCGTGTACGAGGTATGTAATGACAGGAAGGCTTTGTCCTCCGCAGAGATAATGTAGAAGGCCGGAATGAACCTTCCAATCAAGTACAAAGGTCCAAAAGTTATCAGACCGGTTACGACGAGAGAAATTATCAAGATAAGAAGAATCGAAGTGGAATCGGCAGGCTTGGGGACGAACGTTAGGAGATACCCGAAAATGGCCAACCAAAGATAGAAGTCGATTATGATGAGAGGGATTCGTATGAAGACCAGGAAGCCACGGGTCAGATTCGTTCTATATTGTTTCCTTTTTCTGTCATAATGAAGCTGGAGAGTAGCATCATCTACCGGAGTGATCGCGCTCGACTCTTCAGATTTAGTTGTCATTGCAGGATTGCTCGTCAAGGGAAGTTGTGGTCTCGTTCTCCGCTCTTTATCTTTTGCAAACCCGTTGAAGTCGGGTTTCTAAATAGGAGCGTAAGAGAGAACAGGAGCTAGAGGTATTTCGGAGATCTCGTGTCCAATATTTCTATGAAGATGATGAGGCCGAAAATGGCGTATACCGGTAAGTTCGAAGCGGTGAAGAGGCTCCACAATCCAAATCTGTCCGCTAGAGGTCAACGCTTGACACAAAGCTGATCCTAATGACTAGATGAGATGTACGATACGCAGGACTGACAGAGTTAGAATCTCGGTAACAGTCCAGGTAATCGTTGCAGTGATGGCTACGTCCTTGTATTTGCTCCAGTTTGGATGTGGTTGCATTCGAATGAGCCATTCCTCAGTAGTCTTCGGCACATCTGCTCCGATTACTCTTGGTATTTTCTGTCTCAGTACATGTGGGACCAGGTGATAATTGCTCTCCATCCAGCGAACCAGCCTTCGAGCTTCATCAAGAGCATGCATGTCACCTCGAGCAGCCTTATCGATAAGTTGGTTTACGGCTCGAACGAATCTTGCAATAATATCGTACATCTTGGCGTCGACTTTCAAGTTTCGACTCATTTCCTCCAGGACCTTCAGCATGTTTTGATGAACATCCTCGGCGTTTTTTCTATCTTCTGAACTCGATTTTAGCTCCTCAGGAACAACGGTCGGTGGAGGTTTAGGCTCGGAGAACACTGCTCCCTCGACAGGTAAGCTTCTCAAATATCCTAATCTGTCTACCTGTTGTTGCATGAGAATTGAAAGAGCTGTTCGTCACAAACGTGGGTTCGCACATGTGGCAGGTGAACCATCCAGGGTCCGACGTGGACCTTTTCGTTGCCGTTCTAGCCCCGACCAAATCGATCCTCCGTGGAGAGTTCAATGATCAGTCCCATGTCGAGTACTCGGGTCCCCTGGATCAGCAGTATCATGAGCTGGGCCGTATTGTGGATCAGTTGTTGCGGAATAACTGGAACTATCTCAGCGGTGTGATGAGTCCGATCATTGTCAAGGATTGGTCACGCCTCGCGGAGCTCCGTCGACTCGTGGAGATGAACTATAGCAAGAGAGCGTATCACAGTATCAAAGGATTGGCGACGCACAATTACGAGAAGTACATTGTGAGTGAGCGCGACGACAGTGTAAAGCGTTGCAACACTATCGCTCGAACAATCGTCATGGGAGCCAAGCTTCTTCGCGAGGGCGTCATCGAGTACAAACCGATTAGCGGGGCTTCGCCGAAGGACATTCCGAAATTCATCGATGAGCTAGACTTGGCATTGAAAGAGTCGCGTCTCCCGGAGAATCCCGAACATAAAAACGAGTTACGCGAGTTTCTCTATCATGTTCGTGTTTCAGATTTGGAAGAAGCTGGGGACTGATGGTACTGTTCTGGTATCGTTCAGATATCACAACACGAATGATATCGGTCTATCTGGATTCGGTCAGCCGATGTATTCTGCAGCGGCCGAAGCCTCTGATGGAAGTAGGTCTCCGATCAGCCATACTATTCCTGACAGATAGAATCCGACTTGGGGAGTTCCCGTACACTTGTCCTTTCTAACCAGAATGTCGAGGCTGAATCCGGAAATGTTCAACTCGACTCGCCACAACGGAATCCCGGTGAATGGGTTGGTTAATTCCCCGATGGACAAAACACGGCCCATGAAAAACGCAGATGAATCCATCGGAATCCCTTGAGGGGCGTTCTTCGGACCTATTGCTTCTTTTGCTTGAGATTGAAGATCGTGTATCCTCTGTGTGATCACTTGCGTCTCCTGAGCGACTGCAACCAATCTTAACGTTAATGGATCGGATCTTTTTACGTAGCTGGGTCCGACCTCGAGGTAGTTGTGTAGTAGGACCCCCAAGGGGACAAGGTCATTGTTTTTGAAACGAACTATCGCTATGTCTTCTCTAGCAGGGCTTCGAGGGGAGTTTACTTCGAGTCTTCCTTCAAGAGATCGTGTGTCATTGTAGAACGGCACGGTGACCACGGTAGCCAGGGGCCATCCTGGAGGCGGCTTCTCTATTTCGTTCCACACAACCTCAAAGGGTGCTTTTCTTATCCAAGTTGTTCTGTAGACATGCTCGCCCATTCTGACCTGTTTGCTGAGAGAGACCGGCATTGCTTTTCTCAGTTCGTCGTGAAATTGGGAGATCGTATTCAAATCCTTGAGGAATCCTAGTGAGATGTAAATCGTGATCGGCTGCATTGCGAGTCGGTCTTGGGTTAATCTGACGCCGTTCCATAACCATTGGTCGATCGGCTCTTTACCTTTTGAGATCCAAATCTCACGTATCTTCGTGAGAAAATGTACAGTGAGATACGCATCATCAAGCAACAAGCCCGGTTCGCCCGTTCCTGGATCAATCCGCCAAGTATAACGGACTCTCCCTCCAACGGTTTGCAAAAAGGCGACCGCCAAGTAGCCAGAAATGTCGAGGGCCATTGCCCCTAAAAACGTGGCAGGGGGTTGCCGCTGGAGAAAGTCCTGCAGGGTTCTCAGGTCGATCATAGTAGGGTCCAGTTTCACGTTCAGATCCTTCATCATCTCGATAACAGCCCCCGTTCGCTGAGGAAACTGAGAGAACCATCGCCTGAAGTATTCTTGAGGCCATTTTAGTCGCAGATCCCGGTTTTCAAGCTGGAGCCGCTTTCTGAAGCTGAAAATTGCCGGGATGTAAGAAACTGCAAGCACGGTTGCGATTACAACCAATGGATCGGCCACGGCCAACGGCAGATGGAGAAATATGATGAGTAGAAGGACGACGAGTGGTGCCCCTACGACGACTGAGACACGGCCAAGCAGCCTGAATCGGTCTCTCCGATTCGGAGTGAGACTCTTGCCTCGTTGCACGTCGACTTGGACCACCGGGTCTAGCTTGGATGTGTCACCGAGATTAGGGAAACTCTTTGCGAAGCTCTCTGCTGAGGATTCATCTTCGAATTCCAACTTGGCACTGAGTTTGCCTATGACAAACTGGACGAATTCCTTTGATTCGACGCCTAGAAGCTCGACTGTGCGTCCATTTCTTCGACATCCAACTATAGTCTGATCTAAGAATCGGAATACGAATGGGCACTTTCTTCCGGGGGGGAAGAACTGCCTTGGTTTCGCACCGAACCTTCCTTTCCATAGGAACGGCGGCCAGACGGAAGGGCGTGGTCTCCAATAGTATGCGTCCGCCGTCATGCCCCTGATCTTTCGCCAATTCCGGCCTATGACATAGTGGCCGGTGCGAGTCCTATACAATGTGCCTTTGCCTCGTCTGAGGATTCTTTCACCAGGATTAGCCCATCCTTTTCGATGAAGCCACACGGTCACTTGTACTGGAGCCATGTTCTCTAGGGGACGAGACACTCCAAGGAATTCCGATGTTTTCTTAGACTCATCTATCCGCAGAGACTCGCAAATTGTTCTTTGGCCAAAACTATCCACTTCTACAAGGTACCCTTCCTTTGTTAGATATCCTAACTCCATCGCGTTCCCATCGCCTGGCGGACTGCCATGTCAGGAAACCTAGCCTATTTTAGTCGCTCAGTTGATTTCGTTCACAACAGGCAGATGAGAGCTGTCCTCTCATTCTTTTGAGCGTCTTGGATCCCTTGTGGTTATTTGCAATGGATTGAAGCCGCAGACGGCGACGTCCACCCTGAACTGTGGAGCAAGAAAAGCCCTGATCCAAGGTCGGACGATGAAGAACCTGACCGGTACCGTTCAGGCGCAAACTGCTACCCATCGGATGTCTTCAGATTCGTTTCTTGTAACCGTTTACGGTTACTCCACCCGTCACCAATCAAGAATTTTCGATTGCAATTGAGTCCCGTGACGCAAACCTCGTATTTGGGAATGATCGGTTGGACGAGCAGAAGCTACTTTCTCTTTCGAAATAGAAGGATAACTCCGACACCGATGAAGGAGAGTCCTAGTCCACCCCACCACATGAACTCCACGATCAGTGGTCCGGTAACTCCAGCCAAAACGAGGAAGAGCGCCGCGACAGGTAGATTTGTACCGAGCAGAGCTAATACAATTCCGACGAGTCTGAGTCTGAACCTTGTAGTTTCCGACATAGTTCCGATAATCCTTCTATGTAGGATGAGCGAATTCAAGTCCGGGTCGGTTGAACAAATAGAGCTACCCAGACCCAACCCCCCACAACTCCCAGCCCTAGGTTGAGAATCGAAAGGGAGGCGTAAATTGCAATATCAGAAGATGGAATGATTGGAGACACTGCAATGACAAGGAGTAGTCCTACCGGGTTCGTAACCATCATAGCAACGACAAATCCGATGGTTTCCTCAAGAAACCCTCGACGCAAGAACCTGAAGGGTCCCCCTCTGAGCCTCCGAAAAACGATGGGGGTCAGAATGCCAGTTAGGACTGCACCTATCTGTAAAGCTGCGAGCCACGCCCCCAAGATTGTCCTTCTAATTGGTCAACTCCACGAGTCTATAACGAGAAGGGCCTAATCGATCGAAGTGCACCGTTCGAGCTTTTGATCGGCGGATTCTATGCGCTGTCACCACGTGCCGCTACCAGCCGAGAATTCTTGATCCGCTGAGACTCGAGCCGCGAGGGGCTTAGGTTTTGGTTTTTGCATCTAGTGACGACTGCGTTATCGACCTTATCCTCTGCTTTCGACTACTCGAAGTGGTAGGTTGAACTTCCGTGAAAGCTCCTCGGCAGCTACTTGGAGGGATTCGGTTGACTCGTCGAGGCCGATTAGTTCCATTCCGTGCTCGAAGCAGTTGTAGATGACGCGTCCCTCCTTTCGGAGAAAGTCCTTGTCAATCGTTCCGATGCTGACTCTCGCTAGGTCATCTATCCAGCCGGGCAACTCGATGGGAGATACTAGGAACTTGAAGCATGTGCTAGTCCAAGATTCGGATTCTCCGTACCAGCGAGAGATGTCCCTCCGCCTGGCATCTCTGACATAGAGGGTGTGAGAGTGAAGTCTCCAATACTGTAATCTTTGGAGTAGTCCACGCTTGCTTGCCGCCTGCTTCTCCGTAAGAAATTCCAGGCTTGACTTTCGGAGTTCCTCAACGACGGCTTTGTACTCCTCTGGAAAAATGTAGGATAGAACTGCATAGACCCTACTGTCATCCGGAACGAAAGACTTCGAGAACGCGTCAAATAGTCCGCGTGTAATTTCATGTTCGGAGGCAACGACACCAGTGTGGTCGTTCATCTCTATTAGGAAGAGGCCAATACTGGAGACTTGAGGATCATCTCGGGAAAGTCTTAGCTTTACGCAGTCGCAGTTCTGGAAATCACTCTTGATAAGTTCAAGCCTCAATCGCGGTCACCCCTTCGACCATTGACTCGCATGGGATAGTTCGACTTCCACCTATTAGGATGTCCGTTTCCAATGAATAATTCTCGGAATGAAATGAAGGTCAATCTATGAACTTCTCAAGTGGCAAGCGGAAGTGTCGCCTTGATCCCAGACAATCTAGCTGGATAGAATTGGTACTTACCCCAGAAGGGAGTCTGAACTCATTCGGTTAGAGAGACCTAATCTGATGTGGGGTTCGGCCTTCGGTTGGTCTTGTCTTGAGTAGGTCTGATGAGACTCTGTTTCTTGTAAGTCCTTTTGCTTTGAGGATCGGGAACGGGTGTGTGGCTGTTCGTCTCCGAAGGTTCTCGTAGGTCCATTAGCCACATGTCTTGTATTCTTGTCAGTGGCCTTGCACCGTCCCGGACCCGACTTTGTCGTCAGCCGTTTTCATGGGACGTGTATGTCGATTGGTTGCAGAAAGGTGGTAGAGGACGAGGAATATTCAGATGAAACTATTGTTGAATTGTTTGAGGAGTTTGCCTGTATTTTCATCTGGGTTTTTCGTTCTGCTCTCTTTGACATATTGAACTAGTTTAGTAGATGTACGAGGTTGCAATGGGCAAGGATGAGTATGAGGAACCTTCTGAGGTGGATAAGAGCATCTATGCTTGGCGTAAGTCAGAGCGGAAGGTGATGATTGATACTGTTTCGGATCTGATTCAGACGTCTCACAAGTATTCGAAGTCTCAGTACACTCCCAATGCGCAACGGGTGAGATGGACGAAGCTTGCTGGTCAGTTGATCTGGTATAAGGATCAGATCTTGAAGAGTTTCAGTCTGGAATCCTTGACGATTCAGCTTCAGGAGCTGGAGAAGAAGCTGATGGAGTCGGAGAAGCGGAGAGAGCGTGAGAGCTTGAGCAGGAATCGTCCGATGATAATCTGGGGCAAGCCTGGGGGTGAGAAGGAGCACGCGGATAAGGCGGAGGATCGGGAGACTCCTCAAGCTGCCAAAGCTGATCACCCTGAGGGTGCCAAGGAAGTCGCCTAGAAAACGCCAGAGGGTCTATGTTTATGATAAGAATCAGATGGACCCATAATTAGGTGTGAACGGGGTCATTGATGAGTGCCTGTTAAGATCCGGTTAGCAGACGAGCATTGAAAAATTATGGGTATGCCGGCGAGTCTCGTGACATAGAGCTCTGAATACTCTTCCTATACAGTCTGTTTTCTCAGCACGACGTGTGCCGCCCCTGCTGACGAGGCTATTGTGTGGAGTTCTCTACTTGTCTTAGGCGTCTGACTAGTTCTTTCATTATCTGCTTTGCTATCGATGGATTGCTTCCTATGACAGCATTGAACGACCAGGCAGTCAAACCAAAGCAAGTAGTCGGCTCTATCGCGACCACGTCGGCGGAGCGGGGTTGGTCATCGATCACTGTCATTTCTCCAAAGAACTGTCCTTTTCCCAGTTTTGCCAGTCTCTTACCATCTTTGTTGACTTCTACGCTACCGTCTAGGATGAGGAGAAAGGCGAGACCGCGTTCGCCTTGCTGCAGGATTTTCTTGCCGGCTTCGAACGATACTTCTCGGCCCGACTCTGCTATCGTCTCCAGCTCCTTATCGTCGAGCCCGGCAAAGAGAGGGACAGCTGCGAGCTTTGATGCGAGCCGACGCTTGGACTCTTTTTCGTCTTCCAAGATTCGGGATTTCTTTTGGAATGGTGTTTTTGGCGACAGCTCAGGTCAAGACTTCAGCAAGGGCTCGTTTGCGGATAACGCTTTGGGCGATGTTTGATTGTCTCCACTATCAAGCATCTGATCAAGAACTGGGCTCAAACTTGCGCAAGACAGACAGCTTGCCCAGGGAAAGTGAAAGGCTTCGAACAACTCGGTCCAGAGGCACAGCGAGCCGTTAAGGCAACACTTGCACCCTTCTTCGAAGTCCCCCGACTCAAGCAGGTGGCTTAAGCCACCTGTCCTGAGTTGTTCAGATTCACTTGGTCCTGAACAGTGAGACTAGCCTTGATTATTGCAGAACGAGGAAATAGCAAAGCAAATTAAGCTATGATTGGAATCGTAACTTAACATGCGGCCAAGATACGTCTCCCTTGCAATTGCGCTCTTTTTGTTGTCGCTGTTTGCCCTTCCTGACAATCCTGTGTCCCACTTTTATGCGGCCACACTCTTGTCGTCGACCATTTCTATTCACCTGGTGGGCCAGCTCAATGGCTGGAATGGGACAAACCCGATAATAACCGTCAATCAGGGCGATACAGTATCCGTCATTCTCACTAGTGGAGATATTGATCACCAGTTTGCCCTCGATCGGGATCACGATGGAGCCAATCCGACTGGTTTCTGCCCTAGCGGAGATTCGTGTTCCCGCGTGTTCAACGCAGGCGCTGGGACGACATTCACTTTTACAGCAGATCTGCCCCCGGGTACCTATGCCTACTTCTGCACCTTCCACCCCACCATGGTCGGCAGCCTCGTCGTACAAGCAGTCAGCAACCCACCATCTGTAGACATCACCAAGGTTAGTCCAAACCCAGCCTCCACCGGAACAACGGTCACGCTCAACTTCACAATCTCAAGCACCACAACAGTGTCAGGAATATCCATCGACTGGGGCGACGGAACAATCACCCACCCCAGCCCGAAAGCAACCTCCGACACCCACAGTTATCTGACAACAGGCAATTCCCAGTCACAGGCATTCACCATCAACGTGACAGCAACTAACGGCGCTGGACACGGATCCGTGACAGTGTCCGAGACAGTGACCGACAGACCACCAACTCTCACGATCACGAGCGTCTCCCCTACTCCCGCCAACACAAACCAGACCGTCACCATATCCTTCACGGCAAGCGACCCCGATGGCACTCTATCCTCATTAACGGTCAACTGGGGCGACGGATCCCGTTCCGACATTCTCCCAGCCTCAGCCGGATCAGACACTCACTCATACAACACAACAGGAACCTTCACGATCACAGTAATCGCAACTGACAACAGCGGATCCGCAAGCCACGCCTCAAGCCAACCACTCACCGTAACCGCTCCACCCAGTCCCGGTAATCATCATCACCACAACCACCATCATCACGATGATGACCATGATCATCACAGCAACGACTCCACCGCTCATGAAGATGAAAGAGCCGACGCCGAACGAAGCCCTGCTCAATCGGAAAACCGCGCTGAATAAGCCCTGACCTCGAATCCGCCAAGGGCGCTTTGTTCCTCTAGCTCCCGCAGATCCATTGGTAATAATCGACTGGATTACGGTTAGAACCAGGATACTCGCCAGCGACTAGGAGATTCGCCCTAGTGCCCGATGCTCCAAGATGGACCCGACCGTCGCTTTCCTCCAGAATGATGAGGTGACACGGCTCAAGAGCGCATCTGTTCCAACTGGACTTCGGCCTCAAAGAGTGAACACTCAATTAGGTTCAAAATTGGAAAGCGTTATTAACATCCGACCGCAATCGCAGGTTCTGATGCCAAGGACCAAATTCTTGGTGTTCTTGCTCGCAATCTTATCTCTGTCGTCACTCATTGCAGTCTCGGTCAACATTCCTCCAAAGGTACTTGCTGCCTCGACCCCCAGCATCAGCCTGGTAGGATTCGTTAGTGCTTGGAACAACACTAGTGTACACAATCCGACGATTACTGTAACTCAGGGAGACACGATAACTATTCAGCTATCGAGCGGAGACGGTGCCCCTCACAGATTCTTCGTGGACGTAGACAAGAACGGTATGACTCCTGACTGTCCCGGAGCTGACGTGTGTTCAAGCCTCTTTCCACCGTCGACGACTCTGACCTTCACCGTCAACTTTGCGCCCGGCACTTACACTTACTATTGTTCGGTTCATCCGACTACCATGCTGGGTCAGTTCGTTGTTCTGTCGCCGCCTTTCACCAGTGCTGGAGGTCGGCACATGGTTGAGATGTAAGAAGCTAATGCGCGCCTTCTAGTTCAGGGTCCGGACTCTTTCATATTGGCGAGACTCGGCGCATGAAATTTACCTTTGTGACATCCCTTCATGGGGGGTTCGGGGGCATACATTCGAGATGAGCGAAAGAGCAAAGACCCGTCATTGTCGGCCCTTGTTCGGCAGGCTAACCCCGTGCGGACCCAGTTTGTAGCTATTTTGATCACTGCCATCGCCATCTTAGGCGGTCTAACCAGTCC
>Ga0210404_10000747_pt1 | contig 15330 bp, 19 predicted proteins | sample IncBWH28MmetaG_FD_155455 | JGI IMG/M metagenome (GOLD analysis project Ga0210404, IMG submission 155455) | Forest soil microbial communities from Barre Woods Harvard Forest LTER site, Petersham, Massachusetts, United States - Inc-BW-H-28-M | ecosystem: Environmental > Terrestrial > Soil >... | reverse complement strand
GAGGACCAATTGCCGTCGCCAACTCTCCTGGGTGGACGGAGCCATCCCGAGGAATTTGGGGCAAGTACCCAGATACCGGCGTATAACGGCGGCGAACCTGTCGTTTTTGATCCTACTGGCGCGTGTTCGCATGGTTGATTGATATCAGGGTTACGCTGCCAGTTCCATCGGCTCGTGTACGATGATCTTCAAGGTAGCTGGATCGAGCTCGTAGATCGGCTTCCTGGCGAGCCGGAACACTTCGATCTCGTGCTTGATGCCGTAGCTGGTATCCCAACCCTCCAGCTTGGCGATGCACATGGCGTCCGACGCGTCCATCATAGCCTGGTCGAACGGCAGCCAGATCTTGTGATCGAGAGGGTCGATGTTGGCATACATTGCCAGCGGGTGGGTGTGGGCAATAGGGGAGTAGACGCTCACCCCTAGCCTCAATAACCCACCGGCGATTGCGCTAGCGGCGACGAACGCTAAGTGAATCCCGCCCTCATACTTGGTGTAGGGCGTGCCAAGGTAGACCAACTTGTGCTTCTTAAGACGTTCCATTGTTACCTCCACAGGTTACGTTTAGAGATTACGCTTCGTCGATGAAATTCAGATACGGGGTTCCAGCCAGGTCGATCTCCAAGAGATACTCGACCGACTGCACGACGGTCGGGCCGCAGCCCGAGCCAAGCCGCGCCTTGATCTCCTTGAAGCCGAGCTCCTTCTTGAGGGCTTCGAGCATCACGTGCCTGGAGTAGCCCTTCTCCTTGCACCACTCGGACAGACACGTTGAGGATATCCGCATCAGCTTGTCCTCAACGCCAATGTGCACGTGTATCCCCTGCAGGCGAGAAGGGTCATTTACCGTCTTGATAACGTGCACCCCCGTTCGCGGCGGCTGGCCGCGCCCGATCCAGATACGGTTCGTGAAGAGGATATGCTTCCCCATCTGGGCCTTCATGAAGCCCGAGAACACCGTGCTCAGACTTATGTCTTTGGTTAGATCTACAGTCGAGTCATTTCGGTGCTGCCGGCTCTTTTCAAGAACCCTCAACATGAACGCCTTGAGTGCCTTCAGGTCGAACTTGGTGAACCCAAGCTGGTTAGCGTAACCAGCGCCGACGCACACAGACGCAATAAGCGCGATCCAGAACCGCTCATCGGGCGATGTTTTGACTTCACGCCCCAGGGCTTTGATGTACTCGGCGAAGTCCGCTTCGACTTTGACGAAGTTAACCCCAAGGAACTTCGCGTACTCGAGCCCAACCGCGCCGTAGTTGTCGTTGAGCTTCGCCTTGATCCGCGACGCCACTGATGTGTCGATCTGCGTCTTCGGGTCCGGAGGAACTACCGCAAACTCGAACACGCGATAAAGCCCCGCCGTCGTGGTGTTGACATTGTTCACCACAAAATCCAAAAGACTATCGTTGGAGGCGCTCACGAGAAGCGTCTGCCAGGAGCCGGGTTCGCGCTGTGTCACGTTGCGCGTCATGCGGGACTTTTCCTTGCCCTGCGTTACCTGGAAGGTAATCCCGACGAATTTCTTGGTGTCCTCCTCGGTCTTAAGCTCGTCCCAGTACATCGGGAGGGACCTAATCTGCCCGAGCTTGTTCATGACGCTGTTCTGGGTGTCGCTGAGGCTCTGCATACAGCGGACTGGATCTCCCCACACTGCCTGGGCGATCGCCATAGAGGTAGACTTACCGATGCCAGACGCAGACGAGTAAGCGCTCATCAGCACGCCAGGCTCCCCCGTAAAGCGTATCAAGGGCGCCGCGAAGGCAGACGCCAAGATAGCAGCCAAATCCTGCCTCCCCTGCGCGGTAATCATGGTCGCAGCATCGATCCAAGGTTGGAGCTCGCCGCTCGGCGCGTACTGGCGCGCTATAACGGGGTCTGGGTTCGCAGCTGCGCGGTCGCCTGTCGGGGACCAAATCCTGCCCCCGTACACGAAGCCCTCCAGCTTGGCGTTGAGCACGTTCCACCCGAACGCACTACTGGATACGCTCTCTTTTGACTCTTGCAGCTTTTTGATCCAGCTCACGAAGAACCTTCCAATGTTGTCGAGCGCGTTCTTGCCGACCGGCAGCATGAGGCCCTGGGCCTGGAGCGCAGCGCGCATCCCCATGCCGTTTATGAGTTCAGACTCGATGCTGATCTGCTCGACGCGCTTATTGTCCACGATCGAACTGAAGTGAAGGATCCGCGGGTTCACCTGCAGCCAGGGATCCGTCATTGTGTAGCTGCTGATTGGCACATAGTTTGTCTCACCATCCGGCAAGACCATTTTCAGGTTCACTATCCCATCAGGATCACGGGAGTACCCTGTTGGTAGATCACTCTGGGACGGTCCTCCCGTTCCCACACTGGCCACCGCCGGGTCGGGAGAGCTTCGTACAGCGAAGTTGAGGGGCGACTTGTTCTTGGGGAAGTGCTTGCAATCCTGACAGGCTTTGCACCCCGCAGCGCTGATCGCGCTACAGCTGGGCCACCCCAGGTTCTTTTCCGTACGGTCTTTGACTTTCCTGTCGTAGAGTTCATCAGTGCTCTCCTTAGTGTACCCAGGATGTTTATCGCCCATCCTGTGCGCGTCAGCTCGCGTGCCCTCGGTGAAGGTAGCCAGCAGCGTCGTCAGGCCCCAAAGCGGGTTGTTATTGTCCTTACCTCCAGAGGTAATGGTGTCTCTCACGAATGCACATTCGGGCGCCACGTCGTCCAGGTTGATTGGGGCGCTCTTACCGCGAGAAGTGTCCACGCCTTCGGAGATTTCGTTATCCCCCGCAATGGCTTTACGTGGCGGAAACAATAGTGGGTCGGCAAATGGAGTAATTACCGCCGAAGGCGGTAGGGCGCGCTTGTATGGGGCAAGCGCAACTTCCAGTCGCTCGACGCTGTAATCAAAGTCAGTTGGAGTGCCAGCGATGCGTACATTCTTAGGTGGATCAGTCTTGTAGTTCTTCGTGTCTGGAACCCGCAGCACTCTGGCGGCGTCAACCGTGACCGGGGTATCGCATTTGAGGCCATGTTGTTTGGTGGCCTCGGCAAGGGCAAATGCGAGCGGCAACCACTCTTGAACTGTGAGTGCGCGCATCATCGTCCAGTACACATGGAGGCCGCCGCCAGAGGCTACCACGATGCTCGGCTTGGGAAGCTTCACCGCCTGGATAAAGTTACCCAGCGCGGTAATCGCCTCGTTGATATTCGCATACGAGTTCTTGTCGACGCCCTTCGCATCCAGATCCAAGAACAAGCTCTTCAGTGCGACAGCGTTCCTTGTCGAACGCTCGGGCAAATGCCACTTGAAGCCCTTGGCGGATACCTTCTCTTTGGCTTCGCTCTGGCTGGAGAGACAGACGTAGATGTCGCGCACGTCTGCGCCTTTAGCTGCGTACTCCAGCGCGCTGATGGCGTCTTTAAGCGTCTTACAAGCCCGACCGCCCCACGCAAACGACTTACCAGCCTGATGGTTCGCCGGCTTAAAGAGAGTGTGAATGTTCACCCAGCTCGTGCCGTCCCAGGGGACGACCTTGGCCAGGTACTGTGCCGCCTGCTCAAAGCTCATTTACTGCCCGCTTCGTACCTGGCCCAAACACTACGGTAGTGCAAAGTTAGAGGCCGGGTTGGTTCCCGGCTTTGTTATTATTCTTGAGTCGGGCTAGGCTGCTTGCGAGGTCGTAGGAAGCAGCTCATTCATCTTGGCATCCAGCGCCGCATCGAAGTCATCCTCGTTGGATATCACCGATGAGTCTGTCCCAGTAGTGGGCTGTGCCGACGATACGGGTGAGCTTGTTGGGTCGGTACCCTTCGCGGGTGCGGGGGAACCGAAGCCAGTCTGCGAGGTCGCAGGAGCGGCAGTGCCAGACGGCGGCGGTGGAGAATTGGGTTTCGGAGAAGCGGGAGTTGTGACCGGTTTCACCGCAACCGGGGCAGGTTTCGTGGACGCCTGCCCAGTCGTAGGGTTCGGTGCTGCCTTCGCCTGCGCCTGCTCGAAAGGGGACGGCGCCGTGGCCGCCTCCTCTTGAGCCTTCGCGTGCTCGGCCCCCTCAGCGAGGATCCGGGTCACGCTCTGGCCCTCACGCAGCGCCAGCACGATATCCGCCTCGGCGTCGGTCAGCGGCCTAATGGCGGTGAACGTGAACTTCGGATAGCTCTCCGAAGCGTCGAAGGCAATCCGCATTCCATAAGAGTAATAGGGATATCCCAGGTTCCGCATCTTCTCGTCGAACGACGCGAACTCCGCGAGAGAAGCCGCCGGCACGCGCAGAAGCATGGGGCCGCCGAGCGCCTCGTTGTTCAGATCCTGAAGCGGCACGATCGCCAGACGCTTCGAGTCGCTGCAAGCTTTGCCCTTGTTACCTGCATCGGTAACGCGGGAGCCCCACTTGTTCTTCTCGCACAGGGCGCAGGTGTTGCCCTGCTTCTTGTTGACTCCAGGCTCGGGCACCACGCCATTCGTAGAGAAACAATCCGGGGCCTCGCTCGAGCCGTCGACCCAGCCGCCCTCGTAGAACACTTTGCTCACGGCGCGCGGCGCTTTGAGCACCACGACTTCGATGCTCCCTCTGGGGCCATCGCCGTCCGGCCGCATGAGGGGGGTGATCGTCCCACGGTAGCGGGTGCTCCAGACCTTGCCCTTGTATCCGATCAACCCGAACCCAGCCTGGATGCCGGCCGAGATGTCATCCTCGATGGGCTTATTGGCGAACTTCGTAGACAACGCGCCGAATGACGCGGGAACCATAGCAGTACTCATTTCTCGTTCTCCTTTGAGTTACAGAAACTGTATCCGTCGCTGAAAGCCGTCTGGACGGCTAAATCTGTGAAGTGCTCCGCGAATTTGCGAAGCCTTTGCGCACTGACATTGGGGTCGGTGTCCTTCGTGCAGTCGGCAACACCAAAACTAATCGCTCGGCCGTCAACATTGCTGATGCCGACCAGATACCCGCAATCACAGTTCATCCTAGCGAGTAGTTCCCTAATCTCGTCGAAGTCGCCCATGGTTCCCTCTTGAGGTTACTTCCACTATTTTCTTCGCACGCCGGCTTCAAAACGCGAAGAGAAGTTCACACCCGGCACTGGCGCGCTGTTCTTCTCAATGTGCTCGGCCACCGCAGTGACATTCGCCTTGCGATCCACGAGATCCCAGTCTCCAGATGTAATCACATGCGTCCAGAAGGCTTCCATGTCAGCAATGGAGCACGACTTCTTCTCCGTCTTGTAGACGGTTCCGAACGCAGTACCGACGTTGTCGGCGCCGATGCTTTGAAGATGCTTCAGCATAGCACCGTTAAGTTGTTCCAACAACTCACGATACGGCTTCAGCTCTTCCTTGTGGGCGTCCGTTCGGGCCTTGATGTGGTCCCGAACCCGGATGTACTGGTCGACGCGCTTGTCAAGCGGCGTTGGCGGCGCTGTGGTAGTGGTCACTGTTACCTCCATAGGTATCGATGAAGTTCTTGATGAACGCTATCGCTTGTAGCGGGCAGTCGGCGAGTTGGAGAGAGTCGTGAGGCTCGCCGGCCCCCTCCTTGACTAATCCAATCCACCACTTCTCAGGGTGAGCGACACAAGCCTCCACTAGCGCCACCATCCCTGGGACGGGCCGACACGAATAGACAGCGCGGTTAGCACCATCCTGGCGTATCCGCAGATCCTCGTTCTCGTGCGGAAACCCTAGAAGGGGAAATTCAGACTCGCTCATATGCGTGAAGCCTCCTCAAACAACTCTAAGAGCTTGTTCTGCACGCGCTGCTTAGACCTCAAGAGCGTGTAGATCTTCCGCTCCACGGGAGAGCCCTGGAACCCAAGGATCAGCTGCTTGTGCTTCTGTCCCACCCTGATGATCCGATGGTTGGCCTGGTCGAACGTATCCAAGTCAGTGATCGGCCCAAACCATATGTTCGTGTCTGCAGACGTAAGAGTGATGCCGTGCGCCAGGCACTTCGGGTGCGCCGGAAGGACTTTGAACTTCGAAGTGTTCTGAAAGATGTTAAAAAGCTCGTTGCGTCTAGAAGCTGGCGTGTCACCGTCGATCGGCTCGTGCTCGATACCTTCGGCGGTAAGTCTCTTTGATATGCCTGCGAGCACATGCTTGTATGGTGCGAACACCAGCACTTTGCGATCAGAGGCGTTAATTGCATCGATCAGCGCGTCGAGGCGGGCATCGCCATCGAGCGCGACAATGCCTCTGTCCTTGGTGTAGACCCAGCCGCACGCGATCTGTAGTAATTTGTTCATCGCCGCGCCGGCATTCGCTGCAGTGATCTCATGTGTCTGGATCGCCGCGTAGCACTGGTCGGCCATGAGTTTATAGATTTTGGCTTGTTGCACTCCAAGCGGTATGTCCACCATGCGCTCAACGCATTCTGGCAGCTCGACCACGTCGTCCAGCGAGAACCTCACAGACGGCTGCGCCGCGGCAAACGCACGCTCCACAGCGTCGTCCTTGGGGACAAAGAGAAACGGCCCCTTCTTTATCATCAGGTCGTCTCTGAAGCGACCGAAGTACTTTGGCACGGTGTGGGGAGTTACGATGCTGCACTGCGCCCACAAGTCCGTGGGCTGGTTGGGGATTGGCTCTCCCGTCATCCCCCAGACCCAATTCATGGTCGCGGCCAGCTTGCGCATCTTCTTGGTGCGCGCCGCGCCGCCGTTCCGATACACGGCGAGCTCGTCTATGACTAGCGCGTCGATCGTCTTGCTAGCGACAAGCGCGTTCAGCTCCTTCTCGATGACCTCGATGCCGTCATGGTTGATGATAAATATCTCGATCTCCGGATCATGCAGCCGCTCGAGTCGGCGCTGCTTCGTGCCGTGCAGCACAGCATACTTAACACCAGGCAGCGTGTTGAACACCTCCCGCGCCCAAGTGAAGCTAAGCGTACTAAGTGGCGCCGCCACCAGCAACTTACCGCAGAGCTTGTTACCGCGTAGGTAATCCCAGTTCCAAAGAGCCGCCTTGGTCTTGCCCGTCCCCATGCCGTTGAACACATACGAGCGGGGGTACATCGACATCATGGCACATGTCTTGCGCTGCACGTCGAAGGGGGTTCCGCCAGCCCAGTCATAGTGGCTCAGTATCGGCGCCGGGACATCGAAGCCCAGCTTGCGTAAGAGATAAGCCTCAGTGGGCTGGTGCGGCAGCGTGAGATATCTCTCCCCCTTAAGCTGCAGCTCTTTTGCGTTGGGGAATAGGTTGCACACTTCCTGTGCCCACGGCACTCCCACCATTTTGTGTTTTACGCTGACATGTACCTGCATCGAAAAATAACCCCTCGCAAATATGCGGCACCAGTTCCCGCGCGTATGCCTCAGTATCTATGGCGAACACCAGCCCGCCAGCGGCTTCAATCTCCCTGGCGTACGCTTGCTGGAGTGCGGTCAGCTTTTTACCTGGCGCCTTAGTCTCGATGGCCACGAAGTGCCCGCGGACACACAGCAAGTAGTCGAGCGTCTTCTTGCCGTATCCAGACTGGACTGGCATGAACGTGTAGACGTCGCCCCGCGCGATGTAGGGGGCGAGTACGCGGTTAACGGCCGCTTTGACTTTCCCTTCGGGCGTGCTCATCCGACCACCAACAGCACTTTGGCTACCGCCAGAGGTATTTCATCGGGGGTGAAGGGGATTCGAATCAGGTCGGCGGCGATGCCACCCGTTCGATGCACCTCGAAGTAGGTATCCCTAACAAATACATTGCCGTTGCGCAGCTTTGGGAGATCACACCCGTTGAGCTGCTGCACCAAGCCGCTCCCCATGCCGTACGTCTCCAGAAGGCTGGGCCTGGGATTACGCCCGTTCGTCGTGAAATCCAGCCACATGTTCCCGCTCTCGCTCTTTATCCAGCAACCAACATTACCTTCGCGAGTAAGTGCTCGCTCGGGAACACGTCTGCCTCTTCCACAATATCCACCAGTGTCTTCTGCGTGTCGCAGATACGAACTGTAACCGAAGGAACAACGCCTACGTCGGGTTGCGTTAGGAACGCACGCAGTGTGAACCCTTTACGTAGATTCTTTCCCGCGTCGCGTTCCCAAGCCTCAATCGTGGCGCGGCGCTTATGCGCCTCCACCATCTGCCGGCCGAGCTCAACCTCTTTATTGGTCCGCCCGACCCACTCGTTGCCTAGTTCTGCTTTCCGTGATGCTGGCATGATATATCTGGACAGTATTTTCGGCAGAGCCTGCCTGGTTTCGGGGGGTAGCTCATTGTCTCGTACGCATGTTGCAGCTGCTCGACCCGCGGCCAGAGGGATCTCCACAGCCCAGCCATGTCAGCGCGCGTGAAGTCTTCGCGCGACGAACAGTCTTCCTTGAGCCAGATGAACTCAGAGCGTACCCTCTTCACCTCCGGGTAGTGGGCGAAGATGCACTGCGCCAGCAGGGCGAGCTGCACGCTGTCGTCCAGGATCTTGCCGGTCTTCCAGTCAGCACCAAGCGCCACAGGCCCGTTGATCTTGATGACGTCGCCAATGCCGCGGAACCATGCGCCAGGCGCAAAGTAAGAGCACCCCGAGAACTCCTTGGTGATCGCCAGCTTCTGCTCGACCAGGATGTTACCCGCCCCGGTAACTATCCTCGCCGCCCAGGGCTCGTACGGCTCCATCCCTGCGGGAAGTGCTACGCCCTTGCCAACCCGCGCCGCCAGTGCAGCGTGCACGGCGTTGCCCCACATTAGCGACTCACCTTCCTCCTCCTGGTAGGTCTTCGCCAGGTCGACCACGTAGTGCTTCCGGGGGCAGACTTCGAAATTCTTCAGCTTGGAATAGCTCCAGCTGAATGCCTTCTTCCCGCGGGATCCCACCGTTATCGTTGCTGGCATAGCTATATGAGTCCCTTCTCGTAAGCGTACGCCTCTGACATGGTGACATGCACGATGCCTTCCTTGCGTTCGTCGGGTTCGTTAGGTTCGATCTTGATCGAGCTCTTGGCCAGGCGCTTGTGGTTCTTCCAGTTGCCATCGTCGGACGCGAAGATCGCTCGGCGATCCTCCCGATGGATCTGCATCTCGATAGTCACCGGGTCTGGAATGCGATGCCTCACTTGGACCCCTTATCCAGAAGCCGCAGCTGCGTAATCAGCTTGTCGCTCGGGAAGAGGTTAAACTCGTCCTCGATAGTTACAGCTTGATCGTTCACCACCAGGAACACAGAGATACGATCGTCGACGTGCTTGTGCACCTCGATAAACGAAAACATGTCATTGAGATTGGGCGTGCGCAGCCGCGAGGCGATCATACCCTTAAGCTCGTGGCTGTTCGGTGATGTTACCGTGCGAGGTTGCATGTATGCTGCGTAGGGGGAGTGGTTGTGGGTGTGGCCGGGGCCGGTGGCCCAGGGATTAGAATCGATCATGTACCGATCCCGCATCGCCTTCTCGAGTTCACCCTGCATCAGGGAACCCCACTCCTTACCGCTCGAGGTAACTATGGGTAGTTGCGCCATTGAGGCCCTCCGATTAGTTGTAGACTTAGGCGACCGCAGCTATGGGTGGCGGTGTCGCCTGGCTTGGTGTGTCGATCATCTCACGCACGCGGGCTTTAGTGGCTTCGTCTAGCCAGTACCCGATGCCGCGGCGCGCGTTGATCTCGATGCCGTACGGCTTCATCTGATGTCGCAGCCGGTGGATCGCCACCTTGGCATCCGTAGCGATTTCGAGTTGTTGGTGGATCGTCTGTGCCGTGACGCTGTGCTGCGCCATCAGCACGCCCAGGAGGTTCCCTAGGCCCTTGGAGAGCTTGAATGTAACCGCCAGTGATTTGTTATGCTGCCCGAGGGCGTCTTCCAGTTCCCTTATTCGAGCGTGAAGCTGTTCGATGTTGTCAGAGTTGCCGCCTGCACCATGACCACTCATGAACGACGTTCCTACCCAAGTTGCCTCATTGTTTCTATAGGGTTATACCTACGTCACGTACAGCCCGTAGTCAAATAGTAATGAGTATCCCTAAAGTTACCACTAGGTATAGTTGATCAAATTAAAGTATTGATAACGTATAAGCGCCTCTTATGACTGATTACTTGGCGTCTCACTTCGCATCGCCGTATGACTGTCCGGAATTTACTTCCGCTGAAAGTGGCAGATCAGGCGCCCAATCCGGGCGCTTGTTGAGCTCTTCCATTAGCATCAGCTTGAAGCGCTCTACGAGCTCGTCACGCACGATGTAGCCGAGCTCGTCGTGCACCTGGATCGCCAGCGGCTGGCGCTTTTGGATCCTCAACGCCGCGTCCATGACGATGCACACTTCCAGTGCCTGAATGATATTCTCTAGGAGCGTGCCGCCCCACAGATTGTGAGTGATACCTCCGTAGGTAAACGTCCAGCCATCCACTCCGTGGCTGAGGTTATCGTAAAACAGACATAAGCCGTTGGGTAATAATATCTTCCCCTTCTCGAACACGCATGGCCCAAGAGAGTAGCTCCCACCGTTGCCCGCCAGAACAGGGATGCCCTGGCGGTCGATAGCCTTCCACGTCCCCGAGATCTTATTGTATTTGCGCCGGTAGCCCTGGTTGACCTTCAGGGCCTCTTCGTCGGTGAGAATTATCGCCGCGCCCATCTGCGCGAGAGAATCCACCTGTACCATGAGCTGGAACCTAGCCCAGCCTGCGCCAAACCCAAGGCTCAAAATGCCCGTCTTGCCGACGAACCGCTGCGGCGGGTGCGACTTCTTGGTTACTTCGTACCCGAACACTTCCGAGGCGAACGACGCATAGACGTCCTCGCCGCGCCCGAACGCCTCTACAAGATCCATCTGCCCACATATCCACGCGGTAAGTCGAGCCTGGATCTGGGCCGAATCAACGAGCACAACTTTATGTCCGGGCGGCGCAATGAGTGCGCAGCGTATCTTGTTGTTCTTACGCACTGGCAAGTTCTGCATGTTCAGCTTCCACTCGCCCCCCAGCCTGTGCGTGTGCGCGCGACCGTAGCCCAACGGTATAGGCATGAGCTGTGAACTATTACCTGGCCAGGTAAGCTGCGAGATATTAATAAGTCGCTGTGTGCGGGTCTCCTCTATGGTGCTCTTGTTGCCGATCCTTGCAGACACTAGCGTCTGGACGGCAGGGTTCGGATGCTCAAGTAGGTCCGTGAAAGCCGGATCGCCCTTGGCAAACGCAAACGCCGTCTTGCCGGTTACGGGGGATATCTTCGTTGGCGGATCGACGCCATGTGACTTGAGAAGCTCCGCGAACTGCTTATCCGACCTCAGCGCAGGCTTACCGTTAGCCCCCACCAGCATGGCCTGTGCCAAGAGCTCGTTCTTCTCTTGCACGACCTCGCCGTGATGCTCGTGGAGCGCGTTCACGTCCAATCTAAACTGCGGCTGGATCGCGCACCGCAGCACCATGTCCATGACGGCCAGCTGTGTCAGTGGGAACTTCCTGGCCCTGACCAGCTCGTCGTAGATGCCGGCGCACAGCTCGTTATCCTGCAGAGAATAATTAATATAGCTCTCCATGAGCCCTGCCGCTTCGATGTCCGCTGCGCACATGCCCTGCACTTTGTGCACGGTGTCGCCCTTCTGGCCTATCCCGAGGAAGTTCGCCACGCTTGCCAGCGCCAGGCTTCGAAGCTTGTACCCCACAGTGGCGCGGGCTACAGCCATCGCACACGTCATGAGACGAGGGTAGAAATTATATTTCCAGGCAAATATGCAGTTGTCGAAGAGCGCGTTGTACGTGACGGTGTGGGTTGTCTTGGGATCCTGATCGTCGAAGAACCGCTGAAGATCACTTCCCTTTACCCAGTAGCCTGTACCCTTGACACCCTCTTTCACTGCACAGCCGATCGCTTCAAAGCGCGGATCGAGTACGTACTCGACGGGCGTCATCTTGCGAAGTGTGTACTCTTTGTCGTAATAAGTCTCGAAGTCCAGGAAGAGCGTACGCACTAAGCCTTCTCCATGTCTGGCATCCACGCAGAGCACCAATCATGCACTTGTACGCGGCGATTCAGCTTCCCCCACGAGTCTATTACGGGCGGCGGCCTGTACCCGCAAAATCCGTCGCTGCGTTGGTCGGTATCTGGATCTCTCCAAAACCAATAGCAGGTGCAACACCGCCGACCCGCCTTTCGCGCTTCGATGTCACTGTTGATGTCTGACATGGTGTTACCTTTCGAGGTACTCTATATCAGACATTCGATGGGACCAAGAACTGGATCGTGCATCGAAGCGACACGATCGAGGGCCACCTCGAACGGTGGGGCTGCCACGTCGGCTGGGTCGCTCAGCAGCTGCGACATGGCGATGATGCCCGACGCCTTCTGACACTCAGAAAGAAGCCCAGGCCCCAGAACAGGGATCTTGTCTGGGGTCTTGTATGCCCGGATGCTCTCAGCGAACGCGCCCAGCACTGAAGGATCATTGCACTCCACGCTGCACAGCGTCAGGATACCGGGAAAGAAGAACCTCACCTGCGCTGCGTCTTTGCACTTTGTGTTGAGAATCTCGAGCACGCGCTTCACGCGGCCGAAGTCATAGCCGACTGATACCTGCTGGGTAACCCAGCCGCCGATGGTAGAAACAAGATTTGGGTCGGCGGTATCGCCCTGAAGCTTAACCTTACGCGCAACCATTGGGTGACTAGCCCCGTTCAGCTCAAACCTAAGTTCGACGCTGGCCCACGGCACCGTGAAGCTACTATAGTCGTAGTGTAGGAACTCCTTCGGAGCCTGCTGTGCCACGATGTGTAGTCCTGGAGGGACGAACAGATTAAGGTAGTCGTCGTGCGTCAGTGCGAGCGCGTTGTGAGCACTGACTTTCTTATGGATCTTCTTGATCGCATCATTGAGCGAGCTCATGATTGAGGGGTTGAGTGCCGTCTTTTCGCGCCGAGTCCTGCTCATAGTTGGTTACCTCAAGTGCGTGATAGAGGATGGCTTGTGCTGCGATGGGGTCCAAATGCTGCCAGTAATTCTCGCCAAAGACGATGTGCTCCGCCCCCTGGCGGATATCGATATCGTAGTTGGAAAAATCCAACTCGGCCCACACCCTAACGCGCCCGATACCGGCAAACATGAATTGTCTGCCAGTCGAACGCGTCCACTTCAGCCCGCAGAGCATCATTTTGCGTCTCCTAGTGTTACCTCCGTGGGTTACATGCCAATGACGATCTTGAACACTGGATCGGTTCTGCACTGCTCGACGAAACCGTCGAAAATCTTTCGCCCCTCCTCGCCAACGAAGAAGAACGACCAAAATGCGCTGCTCTGATCTACGGTTGACACCGGACTCAAGCTCATTCTCGCGTCGTGCTCGCTGGCGCACTTAGTTGCCAGCAGGAGTAGGCCAGCGACTATGTTCTCAAGCCGTCTCTTCTTGGAGATCGTCAGCGACACCACGGCGTGGGTTAGATATCGGCCCCTGTCGTATGTGTTCGCGGTGCTGGTCTCGGCATACAGCAGGTGCCGCTTCATCTCGGCGGCAAGCGCTTTATAGTATGCCTTGGCTTTGAGCCCGGCTCTGTTTATGGCGCTCGCGATTTCTTGCGTCACTAGCGCTACCGACGTGCTCTCGTAGAACTTGGTCGCCCCAATGAGGGTCTTATATTTGTCGTCCAGATACAGCGCGTGCGCCCTAGCGCTTTCCATCGCGCTTTGGGCTTGGCGGTCCAGCTCTTCCTTGGCTTTCGTGAGTGCGCTCGGTTCCGTGGTCATATGGTGTTACCTTCTAAGGTACGTGTGTAATTTTCGCGATTAGCGAAAGGAAGGAAGTGATGGCTTGCGACGTTTCACCGGCCCAATGGCACAAACTCGAGGGGGTACCGGAACGCGCCTTGCTCGACTAGGGTTGGGGTAAACCCAACCTGCACGATCTCCCGTTGCCACCGCGGCTGAGGCGGACCCATGACCCCCTCAAGTATCTGGTTGTGGGTTCGTTAGATGATAGAGCACGGCTTGCGCCGTGATTGGATCGATGTTCTGGTAAATCCCGATCATGTTCTTGGAGACCCAGTAGTGCTTTCGGCAGTCGCTACGAAATAAATCTAGCGAGTCGCCGATACGTGCTCGCCACACATAAGAGATCTTCGGCGGGGGAACGTGGTGGCTCCACGGCTCCCACTTTAGTTCATCTAAGCGCATCGTTACCTCCCGTAGTAACGCCCAAATCACGCCGCTTGCTTGGGAACATCCACCACGTCACCCCACGGATACTTCGCGTTGGGCGTGATATTTCCCCAGATCACCGGAAACTGCGGGGCTCTGTCGGGGAACGTGCCGTACGAGTCCGTGAGATACACCAGCGCCTCGGGCTGGATGCCCTGCTTAGCGATCTCTTCAAACACCGGCACGAAGCTCGTGCCGCCCCCGCCAGGCGCCCCCTTGCAGCGTATGGCACGCAGATCGCTCACGTCGTTGGCTTCATCTGTGCGATGCACTTTTGCGTCACACCACATTATAAAGAGCCTCTTTGGGCGGACGTCTTCCAGGATGCCGCTCATCTCAGCCATGAACATGTCGAGCTCCCGCTGGCCAATGGAGCCTGAAGTATCTACTGCGACGACAACGTCGCCGGCGCCAAAGCCACTTCGACCGGGCGCATAAATATCCCGCGTTATGAGCCTTCTATCAGAGCGCCGCCAGTCGTAGGCACCCGAACCGACCTTCCTCGCAAACAGAGATCTAATATGCTCGCGCCAGTCTACCTTGGGATCGAGCACCTCCTTGAGAAGCCGCTCCAGGCCCGCAGGGAGCTTGCCCTGGGCTTTTGCTGTCGCCACAGCAGCAGCCACCTGCGTGTCCCACTCGGCGGCGTTGCGCTGCTGCTGGGCGCTCACAGGGTCTTTACCTTGCGAGGTACCCGGCGCCAGGTGCTGATCGAAACCAACCCCGCCAGGCATCTTGCCAGAACCTTTTTTGCCTTTGTTCTCCTCGTAGAGCTTGCGATACGCATCCAGCGCAGAGTCCTTTGCGGTGGCGATGGTCGTGTCATGCAGCCAGTCTTTGTTGTACTGGCCCACTTTTGACTCGATCAGCGCGTCGTTGATGACGAGATCAGTCGCCACGTTCATGAGTTCGTGAATGTATGGGATGGTCTTACCGTCAGGGTAAGCGACTTTTCCCCGCATCCGGAACGAGTGCATCAGCCCACAGTGATTCCAGATGCAGTGCATGATCTCGTGGGCGCAGATAAACAATCTTTCGTTGAGGTTGTACTGGAAAAACGTGTCTGGGTTCAGGAGAAGTGCACTTCCGTCAGTCGCGGCGATCGGCACGTCCTTCGTGAACATGGCAATGCTCTTCTGCCCGACAGTATCGAGCATCGAGTAGAAAATATGCGAGAACGCTGGGCAGTGCCAAATGAGAGCTGCGCGGGTGTCAGACCAGAGCTTGTCCTGTTGCGGCGTGAGA
>Ga0210404_10000745_pt1 | contig 15338 bp, 17 predicted proteins | sample IncBWH28MmetaG_FD_155455 | JGI IMG/M metagenome (GOLD analysis project Ga0210404, IMG submission 155455) | Forest soil microbial communities from Barre Woods Harvard Forest LTER site, Petersham, Massachusetts, United States - Inc-BW-H-28-M | ecosystem: Environmental > Terrestrial > Soil >... | reverse complement strand
TACGGCCAGTTCCGAAGAACAGTTGGCCCGGGATATTGCCAATGCTCGGGAAGTCGCAGAGGCCGTTCAGCCTCGCGATGCGCAAGGCCGTTTCGTCTCGGCGCAGGATCAGGGCCGGATCGCTGAAAAGGCTGCGCGCTCGGCGGAACTTGAAGCCGATTTTCGGGCAGGCCGAATAACCGCTGAGCAATATTTGGAGGCATCCGGGCTCGTCGGTCAGTATCTCGCGGACCGAGGTGTTCCTCTCGAAGCCCTCCAAGAAACGGTCGCCAAGAACATCGAAAAATCGTGGGAGCAAGCATCGAACGAATTTGCTCACAGCGATTGTGGTGCAGATTGGCCGGGCGGGAAGAAAAATCTCGAAGTCCTCGGGATGACGATTGTAGCGATGGGTCTTTCGGAAACCGGGGACAAGGTTAATGCGCTGAAGTCCGCATGGGAGCAGATGAAGCGCGACGGGATGATTTTCACCGACGATGTCTCAGGTCATGGCTCTATCGGAGGCACGGGTGGCGGGTCTACCGGATCAGTGACCGAAGACGATTTCAAGAACGCCCAAACCTATGAAGAACTTCACGAGTTGGCTCGGCGGGCAACTGGGCAGGACCCAACAGAGGCCCCTCATGCGCGAGCGTGGATCGGTCGGTAAAGCGCGACCCATTTGTAGTTCAACTGTCGCGTCGAAGAAATTTCCACGCAAGGGTCAAAACACCCGTGGCGACCAACATCAAGCACTCGACGATGGGACCCAGCGTGTAGAATCCGACCACGATGGCTGCGACGATGCAGCCCCATACCAGCGCGTTGCGTTGTTTGTCCTGCCGCGCCCATCGTTGTTCCAGTTCCGCCGGGCTCTGACTCCGTCGTGCTTTATCCATTGCGGCTGAGAAGTCCAGCCCCGCATTCATCTCCGCCTTCACGGCGTCAGCAAAGCCGAACACTCTTTGGCATTCTGGACACGCGCGGTCGCGCTCCCGCAGAAGACCGAACAGTGATTTTTTGTGTGGGCGAATGTGATTCATGGGGGATACCTCCGCAGTTCTTACTTCTTGGTTTTACCCTCACGGGTGATCAATTCACGGACTGCGCGGCGAAGCACATCCGACACGGATTCATAGTTGTGCGCCGCAATGCGTTCGAGACCTTGAACGTATTCGTCAGGCAAGCGAACTGCGGTCAACTTGCTCGCCTTGGATGCCTTTGCCATAAAAAGACTGTATAACAAAGCACATCATTTCGTCAACGCTTCTTGTGGCTGTTGCGACCCACGAGTAACCTTGCTGGACGGACTCGGCGATTCCTCACCGTTCGGGCCAGTCTGCTGGACAGTCTAAGGGCGATAGACTACGCTTGGGCGATATGAGTGTTGCGGTGATGCTTTGGAAGACTCTTGAATTTACCCATACGGCTACTTGGGTTCTTGGACATTTACAGCGGTTTCCGACAATGCTCGGCTGGATTGCGCCCGCCAGAATCACGCACCCAGCAAACGGCGGCCTCGTGCGTACCCCGCTGACGGTAAGCGGCACGCACACGAATCCGAAGGGCAACTTCTGGTTAGTTACGAATTCCAGAAACGAGTATTGGCCCAAGAGCAAACTGCACTTTCGACTGAATGGCCGATGGGACACTGAAATCCACACTAAGGACGGTGTGACATCGAGCATCCTGTTAGTCAAGGTGAGTGATTTACTTCAGGTAACGTTTGACAATTGGCAGCGATGCGCCAACAGGACGAAGGATTGGAGCGCGCTGATCCTTCCTCAAACAATTCCAAAGAACGACTTGGTGACAGTGGATTGGATCATTGTCAACGTCGCTGCGAAGTAGTCCCGTCACAGATTAGGAGCCCGCCTTATAAGCGGGGCTTTACTCTTAAACGTCTTGTTGTTGCCGTTAAGTTGCCCCCGTGTTTGCCTCACCGTATGATTTCCCCTACGAAGGGAGATTTCATGCACCCAGCAACAGAACGTTTCATCGAAGTGCTTCGCGCGGATGTAGTCAAGTGGGAAGACGCCGCCAAGCGAGTTGATGACCTTCTACCGCATCTGCATCCAGCGGAAGTGGAAGGATGGAAAGCAACGGCAACCGGATACAGGGAAAACGCCGCCGAATACAAATCCCTGATCGAGCAGGCCACGGAGAATGACAGGCGGGGGAAATTGGAGGGCCAATGAAATCATTCATGTTGGAAGCCCTGAAGGGCACTGCATGGGAATCCGAAACGTTTGATCTGCGATTCGCTACAGCAAATGAAGCGAGCGAGTACGCAGAATTCTTGAATCGCCGTTGGAATATTGTCCAGCCTATTCGAGTTACGCCATCTCTAGAACCAGTGAACTGCGAATTTACAGGAGGGTTGGGAGCCAAACGGCTCGTGAAATTTGGTGGGAAGAATTAGCGAGTCGCAGTTGTTTTTTGTCAACGTGCGGCGTTGGGCCGAGGGGAAGCGATGACAATCACACCAAGAAAAGAAAAGACCACCGCCATAGTTCTTTTCGTGTTTGCGCTGCTACTGTGGGGTGCAACTATCACTCACGACATGCTCGGATTCGTAGCCCCTACAAGTGCTCAAGCCGTGGGCTTTGATATCTGGACTGTGCTGATGTGGTGGTTGTTTCTGTACGCAGGAAGAAGACTTTACCGGGCATTTTGGAAGAAGAAGCCGTCAGGAGATGAGCATGTCCAAACAGTCTAAGGGCACGCCGTGGCACGAGAAGGACGCAAACAAGTATCACGATAACAGCAAGTGCCCGGCAGGAAGCAAAATCACTCAAAGAATCTCTGGGACCGGGAACAAAGCGCACTGCCCGGAATGTGGGAAACTGAATAACCAGCCGTGATTAGCCAGTACCCTTCACACACAAAGCGCCTTCGGGCGTATAACTGTTCGTGTAGGTACCCTGTGTCTTACCGCTACCGTTACGGTCTGCCTCATGCGCTCTATAAATTCGCTGCATGTTCCGATATTCCGGTCGGCGAGGGTAGCGACCGCAGACGAGCCTGTGCTGAAATAATCCTCCAAGCCCTTCACGCTATGACGGACTGTCCGCACTTGAGTCTCGGTCGGGAAGCCCGGCATTTCTTGTTGGAGGATGACGAAGCATTTCCCGTCTACTGTGAGGAAGCGGGCATTGATGGCAAGAAGTTCAGGAACCACCTGTGGGCGTGTCAGAGGGGAGAAGTCACTGAGGAAATGTTGGAAGCCCTTTAGTCGTTCGTTGCCAGCCGTGAAACTCCCTTCGTTCGGCAAGACCCCTGTGGCTATTCTGCGACCAATTCCGTTCAGAGCCCGCAAAATCTGCGCAAACGGACCCTGCGATTTCTTGGTGCAGCCTTGGACCATCTACAGATCAGGTGTGGTGCGGCAGTCCCTTGTGCCTCAACGGCTTACGTGAATTGGAGTTGAGTCTACGAACCAGAAGGTCGGGAGTTCGACTCTCTCCGGGCGCGCCACTCTTTTCAATAACTTACGGGCAGTCCCCATCAGTTCATCCGCCCCAATGTAGTGACTTTTGTAGGTACCCCGTGACTTCTTTGCGCCGCACTGATGGCTGCTTCCGCGCGAAAGCGCTCGAACTTGTGAATCGCTCGCTGTTTCTCCTCGGCCGCCGGGTGGACGTAGCGCATGGTCACTTGGATGTTGGTGTGACCAAGAATAGCGGCCAGTGTCGATAGGTTCATGTCTGACGCGGCGGCCCTGGTCGCAAAGGTGTGGCGAAGGTCGTACAGCCGGAAGCGGGGCTTGATCTCAGCCCGATCGATGGCGGCCCGGTGTGCCTTCTTCACGCTCCCGATGGGCCTCTGAGCGTCGGCAGGTGACGGGAAGACGAACGGGGTCGCCAGGCGCTCGGATTCTTTCACTCGGCGCTTCAATAGCGAGGAGACATTGTCGGTCATCGGGGATCGCTCGGCGGGCGGCCTTCGTCTTGCCGAACGGATTGAAGATGGTCATCTGCTTGAAGTCGATGTTCTCGGCCTTGATTCGAAAGACTTCTTCGGGCCTCATGCCCGTATCCAGCATGATCTCCGCGATGTCCCGGAGCGGTTGACGGGCCTCAGCAAGGTAGCTTGCTTGTTCGTCAAACGTGATGACTCGCATGGAATCAAGTGACTGTCGAAACATCTGGACGCCCACCACCGGATTCTTCACGAAATAACCCATCCGTTCCGCTTGGTAGAACATCGATTTCAGCGTCTCAAGGGCTCGATTCACCGTCGTACCCGTGATTAGCCGAGAGTCCTTTGATTTCTTCCGAGCTTCGTGTTTGCGCACGGACTTGAAATTCTCGACCATCTCCGTCGTTATATCGTCGAGGTATTTGCCGCCGAAGAATCGCTTCAGTGTTTTGAAGTTCCACGCGTGCAGACCGTAAGTCTTTGGTCTGTGATGTTGCTTCGACCACTCCAGGAACTCCTCCGCAAAGGCGTCGAATTTGGGAGCCTGCTTCAGCTTGGTGAATCCTGCCCGCCGTTCCAGGAGATCCGTCTTGCGCTTGGCTTCGGCGCGAATGGCGGCTGTCTTATTTCGGAAGCCGGAGGATTCTTGAATCTTGCGGCCTCCGAACTGAAACACGTACCACCAAGTTTTACCCCGGCGATACACTGTCATTGTCGAGCTACCTCCGATCGGACCGGTCTTGGTCGGTGCGGACTATACGCTCCGCAAGCCAACCGTCAAGGTCACACTGCCTGTATCGCACGCAGTTGCGGCTAATCTTCACGTAGGGCGGTCTCGCGAACAGTTCAGGAATACCTGACAGAACTGGAGCGGCAGAACCGCTTGGCGGGCCCAGAAGAGCGCCCGATTGCTCAGGAAATGGTGTCGAGCACGGATCCAGATGCTGCCTGGGCCGTCAAAAGCGGACCAGCGACGCTCGGATACTACGACAACTATTTGATCGACACGACGAGCCGAGTGATTTTGTCGGTCGACGCTACGCCGGCGCGCTTCAGCCAAGAAGTACTGGCCGCGCGGCGAATGATCGAGCGTGTGAGCCAGCTTGGAGTACGGCCGCAGAATCTGGCAGCGGACAAGGCCTACGGAAGTGGAGAGTTTCTGGCATGGTTCCTGGAGCGTGGCATTCAGCCTCACATTCCCGTCATGGATCGTCAGCACCAAACAAGGGGGCGCTTCACTCGAGATATGTTTCGCTATGAGCCCCAGGAAAATGCTTACTACTGTCCGGAAGGGAAACCACTCCACTATCGAGGTCAGAGGCGAAGTAGTCAGGGTGATCTCTATCGCTCGACGGAAGCGCAATGCCAAGGGTGTCCGCAGAAGAAGTCATGTACCCGAGGTTCCTATCGGAGATTGTTTGTTCATTGGCAGGAGCCGGCGCGGCAAGCAGTCCGCGCTTTGGCTGGTACGCCTGACTATAAGCGCTCGCAACGAGCACGCTACAAAGTCGAAGCTTTGTTCGCCGAGCTCAAACAGCAGATTAAACTGCGTCGGGCCCGGTTACGAAAACTGTGGAACGTCGCTGAGCAGTTCCAGCTGGCGGCGACAGCCCAAAACCTAAAGAGATTAGTGCGTCACCTTGGTCAAACGCCATCACTAGAGCCCAGAACTACGTGACAGGTTCGGGTAACACAAAGGGTTTGCGACGGTTCAAGTTTTGAGGAAGCATCAGAAACGGTGCGGAACATCCACGCCGTGAAACTATTCTTACCGTTGGCCTGATTTTCAACAGACTCACATGTTTTTGGCACAACAGGCACTAGATCTCATCGCAATGTCGGCTCCGTCGGCCCGATTAGACTTTGCTTGTTTGACGATCAAAGCCTGGCGAGGAAGGAGCCGAACATGATAATGGTAGACGCACGTCAGATCTCATGTAACACCAGTCCTGCGTTGCCTGTACTAGGACTCCACTTACCCAGTCGTCTAAGTGTCATCGCGGTTTTCTGCTTTGCTTTGTAAGCACGATCAAAGATGTTGACTCTATATCTACGGTCTTCATATACAAACACCGCCCGGCTTACGGAGCCAAACGATAGTATTTGGGTAAAGAAGCGTGCCAGGGCTCAGGAGCGGGACTAATTCCGTCAGTAGGGGCGACACCTGATATTGGTATTTGTCCCGGAGATACTTGTGATGATCCTTCGGTCGCGACTGAGCGCGAGAACCAGAGCTCTCGTAATTTCGTCTGTCCTTCTGTGGAGCACGGGGTGGGCTTCCGCGCAAGCGCCGGCTCCGGCGCCGGCTCCAGCACCGGCTCCAGCACCTGTAGCGGCACCAGCTCCGATCGCACCCGTAACGTGCGCCAGTACTCTAATGATCCTTTTTTTATTTTGCGCCTGATGTCCGTCCGGTCGCCAAGTTTATTGCCGATTGCCGCAGTTTTCAGGGGCTAACGGAATCCCTGTACAGGAGTCCCTTTGAGGGCAAGCAGCATTGGGAGCGCCTTCTGGCCAAGCTGAATCGCGAAGGTGACGCCTACCAGCGCGAGTTCGCACAGGCGTCTTGGGACGAGCCGTAAGCCCAAACAAATGCGTCCTTCGAACGGCCTTACCCCGGAACACGGGAACAATTTTGGACCTTTGACCGCCGGGGTCTGGTGCAACATCGATGCTGTGGTGGGGGTCAGACTTTCTCTGACTACATCTACGACCGCGCCCGTGAAGCTCGAACCGCTCGACAGGAAACTGGTGTGGTCGATCTGGGAGTGATCGATTCCGAACCAGCGACAGCCGCAGCATCGAGTCCGGGATCACCGGCGGTCTTTAGACATCTCCGCGTGTCCTGAATGCGATTGCGGACTTCTGTGCCGACACCGACGACGGCCGCGTGCCCGACTACTTGCCGTTCTTACGCGTATTACGGTTACGCCCACAACCGCCGATTGACCGGCCACACTTTGGCTTGCGCACAACGTAAGTAGAACAATAACTATTTTTGGACGAATTCTCATGCTTCACATAAAACCATCTCGGGTAGGAGATCGATTCTATTCGACTAGCTGCACTCGTGGCTCTCCCATGTCGAACGTCAGATCGAGACTTGATCCATAGCGCGTGTTGCTGCCATCCTGCAAAACCACATGGCCGGTTGCGTGAACGGAGCTGTCTTTCCGTGAGTACGTGAGCGATGCTGATTTGACTGTTAGTAGGTTGTACGTGTAGACGACGGGAAGCTCTCTGTCCATGACAATAAGGCCGGAATAGTCGGTCACATCATCGTGTTGTTGCCTTTTTCCGAAAAGAACGTACGGTCGCAAGTTCGCCGCTCCGATCGTCCCCAGTGTTTCGCTCTGGTAAATATCGGTTCGCGCAGGAAGCGAAAAAGCAGGCCCACCGTTTGAGCTTGAGTAGGCGGGGTCGATGTACGCACATAGGATGAGGTCGAAGTCGAACTGGACTTTCGCGTCTGCTCGGAGGGAAAAGGCGGCGCGACGACCCTCACAGAAGCCGGGCATGCTTACATATATCTCGTAAGTGCCGGGGGGCACCTTAATCACATAGTCCCCGTTTGATAGCGTCTGCATCGAATACGTACGTCCGCTGCCCACGATGCGAACCTGAGCGTTTTGGATTGCTGCCTTTGAAACGTCTTTGACGCTGCCCGTAACTACGCCTTCGCCAGGCTTTAGCTGCGGCTGAGCGTAGCCGCTTATGCAAGCAACCGATAGAAGACCAATCCCGATGCCCGCACCAAGTCTCATTTCGACCCTCCAAAACAGGAGTTAAAGACTAGGATGTCGTTGATCTTGCTGGTGGCAGCAGAAACACCGGGGTCTTGAAGATCATCGTTAAGAATCGCGGACGATTCTGGTAAGGCAAGAACGAATCGTCCTTACCAGGATCGGGCAGAGTTTCGCCAGGTATCATGTTCGCTTTGCGCGCAAAAGCCTGCTGCAGATGAATCCTCGCATCTCCGAGCTTCTTCTCCTGAGCGTCGGCACAAGCCAGATTGTAGTAATACATGGGGTGATCCGGATCTCTTGCGGTTGCCGATTCAAAGATACTCCGTGCCTTCGCGGTATCGCCAGAAATCCCGTAGGCCATTCCGGCTTGATCAGTAGCCACGCGTCTCATCGTTCCTTGACTCGTATCTTCGGGAAGTTTCGTGAGGGACTGTTCGAATATCGGAGCTGCCGCCCTGAACATTCCATCGTGATATAAGATCTGAGCGTACAGAAATACATCATTGAACTGAGGACTATAATCAGGATCGAAATGATAGCTCTGGAAAAGGCTCTTTACTTCGGAGGCTTCAGAATCAATAGGAGTCTCAGAATATAGTTCAAGGTCGCCACAGATGTCACGAGTCGCCATGAAGGCTCGCATGCTGTAGACCAGCTTCCCACCGCTGCCTCGCGCGGTATACGTCACCAACTCTACAGGCAAATTATTTGTCGTTGCAATTTCGGACGTTCCAAGAATCTTCAACGTGGAATTGCTCTTCTTTAGCTGCTCGAGAGCGCCGTCCCGGCATTTCGAGCCTGTCAGCGATGACTCACCATAGACAAGAAACAAGAAACCGAGGAACGTGAGCTTCTCGGATCTATCCGTGCCACGAATTCCGATTTCTTGACCATTGGGCTTAGCGGACGATTGAATGATCTTGAATCCGTCGGCATGCCACTGCAGTCGCCCTTGGTGAGCAGGCAGCGCAAGTCTGAAGCTCGTCTCAGTCTCAGGAGTCTGTCCATTAACAGTCGCGGCAGCGGTAAATACCAGAGCAACAAATGCGAGTGCTTTTTTCATGGGCGAGAGTCTATCGCCCCCGCGTGCGTTGACACAACAGCCCCCACGCCCCAGCCCTGGCACTCTAAGCGCATATTCTCGTCTTCGACAAGAAAGACAGGATTCAGACGCTGCAGTCCAGCATCGTCACCTTCAAGTTGAGACGGTGAGCCTTTCCTTGGGGCAGTTTCAAACCAGGGTCCATCACAGGAACCTCCGACCGGGTCAGAGATCGTCGCGCTTTCGAAGCTGGTCTCGAGGGTCGCCCGCAGCTTGACTATGCGGGGCCCGCAAAGGTAGATGGGTCTCCCATTACAACGCACACTGTGGTCGAAATCGGTCGTTGTGCCCAAACCGGAGTAGACCCGAAAAATCCGAGACCTAACAATAGACTAATGAATGCGGAACGCATGAGCTGATTGCTACCTCGGTTCAACTTCGCAGTCTAGGATGCCGCATAGCCACGCTAAGGCAGGAAGAAAGCCCTGGCGAATGGATTAGCTACCCTGCCGGCCGTTCTCGAAGCGGCTTCATCAAGGGTCTCGTCCATTTCGGCGTGTGAAAACGAAATTCGAGTTGCGAGGGTTGGCAAACCGCTTCGGCATCCGACTGCCGGCCGGATCGAATCAGACGGTACGCGGCTTCACCATCGTTTCCCAACTCGGCCTACTACACAGAGACAAAGAGGTTCACCTCAGGTTGTCATAACGTATTCAGTTATAATGCCTGCTCTCAATCATCGTTTTGGGCCGATTCGGAGGTTTGCCCATGGTCGCGAGTCTTGAGCGAATATTCGTGCTTCTGTTCTTTCTGCAGGCATCGTTTCCAGTTGATTCTGTCGCGCAGCAGCCATCGGCGCACGCAACGGGCTCGCTGCAACTCACGTTGAAAGAAGCCGTGCAGCTCGCGCTCAAGCAAAATCCACAACGCATCATCGCGCAACTGCTGGTTTCCGAAAGCGATCGCAACAGCCAGATTGCCCGCTCGGCGCTGCTCCCGCAGGCCAGCATCGCGGCTTCCGGCTCGCTGAATCAGTACAATATTCAGAGTATCGAACACAGCCACGAGCGACAAGCGGCCGGCCCGTATCAGGTCGTCCAGGCGGGTCCGACCTTTTCGCAAACCATCCTAGACTTTCCGCTAATTCGCGGATACGAAATCGGCCGTGAAGGAACGCGCGAGGCGCGCGCGGACGAACAGACCACGCGCGAGACGGTGGTAACCGCGGTCGTAGACCAATACCTGCTGATTCTTCGCGCGTTAGCAACCCGCGACGCCGCGACCGCCCGTGTGGCGCTTGCGCAACGCCTCTACGACCAAGCTACCGAACTTCAGAAAACGGGCATCGGCTTGAATATCGACACGGTGCGAGCCAACGTGGAATTGCAGAATGAGCGCCAGAATCTGATCGACGCTGAAACGCAGACTCGCACTACCAAATACGGCCTGGCGGAACTCCTCGATCTGCCGCGCGACCAGGACCTTGAAGTGACCGACCGATTCGACTTCTATGACCTCCCAGTGCTCGAAAAAGAGGCACTGCTTAACCAGGCATTGACGTCCCGGCCCGAGATTCGTTCGCTGAATTCGCAGGAACGCATCGCCAACTTGACTGTGGATTCGACTCGCGAGGAACGCCTTCCGCAATTGGATTTCTCGGGATTTTGGTTTTATCAGGGGGAGCACTTCAGCGACGGTATCCCGGCCTACACCTACGCGGTCTCTTTGCAATTTCCACTATTCACGGGAGGTCGAATTCGAGCGGAGGAGGCCCACGCCAAACTCGAAAAACAGCATGTGAGCGAAATTCGTCGCCAAGTAGAGGCGCAAATCATCGATGAGGTAAAATCCGCCCTTGATGAACTCAATGCGGCGCGGAATTCTGTGGACGTCGCCAATCTGGGCTACGAGTTGGCCCAGGAGGAAGTAGCCCAAGCACAACGGCGGTTTCAAGCCGGTGTCACGACCAATGTTGAGGTCATCACGGCGCAAGATGAGCTGGCGCGCGCTAGCGATAATCAGATCGGCGCTCTGTTTCAATTTAACGTGTCTCGCGCAGCCCTCGCTCGTGCTACCGGCGAAATCGAAGCCATGTACACGAAGTGACGAGGTGGACGGATCGTGAGTTCCACTCCCGTTACGCCAACGCCAGACACCAGCACAATCGCGGCAGACGCCACGCCGCAAGCGCAGCCGACCTCTTCCTCATGGCGCGACCGGGTTCGAAACCTGAATCCATTCATCAAGGGGGCTTTCGTCGCTGTCTTGATCCTGCTTGGATTGGCGTGGTACGTATTCACCGGGCGCGTGACCACAGACGATGCCCAGGTGGATTGTCACATCACTGCGGTCGCACCTCAGGTCCCGGGTTATGTGGTCAACCTTTTCATCAACGACAACACCGAAGTCAAAGAAGGCGACGTTCTGGTGCAGATTGATCCGCGCACCTACCAGGCCGAGGTGGAACAGGCCAAAGCCAACCTCGATTTCGCCGAGGCACAAGCCAATTCCGCGAAAATCCAGATTGGATTGACCCGGGAAACCACCACCAACAGCACCAACGGCGCATCTGCGCAAAAGGACTCCGATGCGGCCGATTACCTAAGCTCCCAGGCACAACTCGAACAGTCTGCGACCGCGAATCTGCAAGTGGCCGAGGCCAACGTCGCGGCCAAGCAAGCCACCAATGAGCGTGCCCAGGCCGATCTGGCGCGCTATACGCCGTTGCTTGCCACGGGCGACGTCTCTAAGTTTCAATACGATGCCGTGGAAGCTGCAGCGCGTGTGGCGAAAAGCGAACGAGAGGCCGCCGACCAACAGCGGGCCGCGGCGCAGCAGGCCGTGGAGATCGCCCGCGCCAACGCCCACTCTTCTCAGGCGCGGCTATTGCGTTCGCAAGCGCAGTTGCTGGAAACCAAGGCTCGCGAGCAGCAGGTACCCATCGCGGAAGCAACTTATAAGTCGGCGCTGGCTGCGGTCGAGCGCGCGAACGCGGCGCTCGAGCAAGCCGAGCTCAACCTCACTTACACCCACATCACGGCCCCGATTAGCGGGCAAGTCACGCAAAAGTCCGTGGATCTCGGGCAGTATGTCTCGGAAGGGCAATTGCTTTTCACCATCGTCCCGCTCAATGAAGTTTACGTCACCGCAAATTTCAAGGAAACCCAGTTGGCCAACGTCGCCCCCGGCCAGAAGGTTCGTATCCAAGTGGATACATACCGCCAAGAGTTTGAAGGAGTCGTAGATTCCATCGCCGGAGCCGCCGGTTCGCGGCAAGCCTTGCTGCCACCTCAAAATGCGACGGGAAATTTCATCAAAGTGGTGCAGCGCATTCCGGTGAAAATCCTGGTCAAGCCAAATAAGAATCCGAAGCTAGTGCTACGCCCGGGCATGAATGTGGAAGCGACCATCTACACTCGCTGACGGGGAAGACGTGCAATGAGCTACGTAACTGGCAGTCCCCCAGAATCCTGGGAGCGCGAAGAGGAGCGGTTCTTAGGCAGCATCGTGTCGCAGCTGTCCTATCGGCGCCGCCTGGCCATGCTCCTGACTGTTGGCATGGTCGCCGCCATCGAAATCTCCAACCGTCTCTCCATCAACGTGTTCCTTCCGGACATGCAAGGCAACGTAGGCGCCAGCTCCGATGAAATCAGCTGGGTGATCATTCTTTATAACGTGGGCTACCTCTGCTCCATCGCGCTGGCGTTCTGGATGACACGCGTTATCGGCACCAGGCGTCACTTGATGTTAAGCATCGCGGTCTATGCCGTGGGAGCAATGGGCTGCGTGCTGAGCACAGGAAGTCTCGCGCAGCTGCTGGCTTCTCGCTTGATTATGGGATTCGGGGGCGGCGCGTTTCTGGTGCGCGTCGTCATTCTCTCCGGGGTGCTGTTTCCCGGGAAGGCGAGGTTGGCGGCTGCCACCCAGCTTTACCTCGTTCTTTCTGCTTTTGAGGTTCCTTATCCGATCGTCATGGGGTGGGTCACCGACACGTTTCACTGGAATTATGCCTTCCTGGTTGATTTTCCCTTTCTGGCGATCGGCGCTTTTCTTATCTGGAAAATTATTCCACCAGGTCGTCTGTTTCAGCGCAGGAAAGAGAGTCACGTTGATGTATGGGGCGCGTTCCTGCTGATTGCGTCGCTGGCCTGCCTGGAAACTGCCATCAGCCGCGGCGAGCAGGATCTGTGGCTCCAGTCGAACTGGATTGCTGCCGCGCTGGTTGCGGCCGCCATTTTCTTTGTCGCGTTTCTGTGGTGGGACTACCGGCCTGAAAATCCCTCGCCGGTGTTGCATTTGCGCATGATCGTGCGGCAAGCGTCCCTGCGCTCCTTCTTGCTGGTGATACTGATCGTGGGAGCGTTCTTCGGCGCCGGGCTTTACGTCGTGCCGCAATACCTTCGCTTCGTCCAGGACTATAGTGCCTTGCAGGCGGGCGGTTTTATTTCCATGTACACGCTCGGCCTTGGCTTAGGTCTGCAGCTCACTTTGCACCTGCTGATTCCCCGCCTCGGACCTGTGCGCACGCTGGTCTGCGGATTGCTGCTCTTGATCGCGACGTGCGCCGCGATCTGCTATATCTGGACCCCTACCACCCCCACCATAGTCTTGGCGCCCGCAATTTTCCTGCAAGGGTTTTCCATCGCGCCCGTTCTCACCGCTGCCGGGAACGTGGTCACCTCCAACGCGCCGGTAGCCGACGTCAATGACGTTTCCACCACCTACTTCTTCGTGCGCCAGCTCGGAAACACATTTGGAGTCACCGCGGCGACCGTGATGTTCGATCGGCGCATGAGCATGCATTCGTCGCGCCTTTTGGACGCCTCCAATCGTCTGGACGCCGCCACTCGCTCCACCCTGGTGCAATATGCCGATCTGATTCACCGCAACGGCGGAGGTAGCAGCGATCCCGGGCTGGGCGCGTTGCAGCTCTTTCAAAATAATGTGATCACCCAGAGCAGGCTGTTTTCCTACATAGACATCTACTTCGGCTTGGCGGCGTTAGGCGTGGTCGCCCTGATCTCGATAGCCATCACCCGAATAAGACCCAAGCTCGGCTCCATCCATTTTCACCCGTGGTAAGTGGCTGCTTCGGCCTGTAAATAGAGTTGGCATCCGGCCCCACCTTTTCTGTTTTATATCTTTCAAGTTAGCGGACGCGGTGTTTCGTGTCGGTATTTCGTCACGTCGCGGTCGAATTCGTCCGGTACGACCCTAACGAGCCGGAGGAGATGAAGCAGTATGAGCGGCTGGTCGCACTGGTAAGACCCAAACAGATATCCGTCGCGAACTTAGCAGGACTCAAAGAGACGGCTGTGGTGAAGAAGGTTGCAGGTGGATGGGGAAAGAGGTTTACGCTCCATAGCCATACGAATTGCTGGCGACATTTCAATACGCGACCATCCGGGCACGGCGAGACCCCTGAACTTTGTGACGATCGATATTGCCATTATGATGCGCTTCACGAAGACTGGCTTGTCGGCCAAACTGACTCTCTCGGTCATCATGTCACACCCTCCTTACGCCGCTGCACAACCAGCGCATTCCCCGCCACGCAAAACCCAGCCCCGAGGAGCATGTAGCTCCGCCAGGGCAACCCCTCGAACAACGTAGAGATCAGCAGTGCCACCATCGGGATTGCCACCATGGCATAGCCGGCTCGATCTACGCCGATGCGACCGATCAGCGTGAGGTACGCACCGAAGGCGAACACCGAACCGAACAGGGCGAGATAAGACAGCGAAAGCAGATAGCGGGCCGACCCGTCAAAGACGAAGGGTTGGCCGATACAGAGCGCATAGAGTCCTACGAGCAAAGCGCCGTACAGCATTCCGAAGGCGTTGAGCTGCACCACTGGTAACCCGCACCCATAGTTGCGTGCCGCCACCATGTTGCCGAGGGAGGCCGATACCGTCCCGACCAGGGCCAGGACGATTCCGAAGGCTGTGGGCCTCATGTGAGAGGGATGGCTCAACTCCGGCAAGAAGACCAGGGCTAAGCCACTGATTCCCAGGGTCGCACCGAGCACGGCCGTCGGCTTCAGCGGCGTGCCGAAGAACATCCGCGCGCCAAGAATGTTCAGGAGCGCCATCAGCGAGTAAATCAGCGCTACCAGGCCGGAGTTGATGCGGCCCTCGGCGAGGTAAGCACAGACGTAGTTGATGCCAAACAGAAGCAGGCCCTGCAGTGCGATCCACAGGTGATCGCGCCAAGGGAAGGCAAGGCGCAAACCGCGCGCTCGGCACCACGCTAGAAGGAAGAAGCTGGCCAGCGCGAATCGGTAGGCCACCGATACCTCGGGAGGGACCTTACCCAGCTGGAACGTGATGGCGATCCAGGTGGAGCCCCAGATCAACACCACAGCGACGTAAAGCCACAGGCTGCTCATTCCTATTGGACCCACAGTCAGCCCTTGCAGTTAGTACCGGTAGTGGTTGGTCTTGTACGGCCCGTCGACAGAGACACCCATATAGGCGGCCTGCTCGGGAGTGAGGCGCGTGAGCCTCACGCCAAGCTTCTCAAGATGTAGGCGGGCCACCTTCTCGTCCAGGTCCTTTGGCAGGACGTAGACCTTGCGCCCGTAGCTCGATCGGTTGACAGCCAGCTCAATCTGGGCAAGGACCTGGTTCGAGAAGCTCGTCGACATGACG
>Ga0210404_10000742_pt1 | contig 15350 bp, 13 predicted proteins | sample IncBWH28MmetaG_FD_155455 | JGI IMG/M metagenome (GOLD analysis project Ga0210404, IMG submission 155455) | Forest soil microbial communities from Barre Woods Harvard Forest LTER site, Petersham, Massachusetts, United States - Inc-BW-H-28-M | ecosystem: Environmental > Terrestrial > Soil >... | reverse complement strand
CGTGTCCGGCACCTTTACCACTGCCGCGGTCGATGAGTGGGTTTCCGGAGGCGGCAGGGGCGGGCAAACACACTATAGCTATGAATTTCTCGGCCCATTTTCCGGGATCGAAACACTCAGCGGCGTTACTGCGGCTGTGAATGGCGAAATTGTGGTGAGCGTAGGAACATTCACCTCCCCGCTCGGGTCGACCACGGTCGGCGCCAGCACTACCGGCGTTAACTGGGACTACACGCCTTTGTACATCGCGGACTATTCATTTTCGCGCATCATCCAAGTTGACGACCTATCCGGAACCAACGAGTTGTCCTTCGGCTCGACTGGGACAGGCACCAACCAGTTCTACGGCACCAGCGGAATTGCCGTGGATTCGAGCGGCCGCATTTATATTGGGGATCTCTACAACGCGCGCATCGTCCGCATCGATGACATGACCGGTAAGAACTGGACCACATTTGGCACCCATGGTTCCGGCGTAAACCAGTTCAGCTACGCGACCGGCGATATTGCGATTGACTCGCAGGGCCGCATCTACGTTTGTGACCTCGGCAATGGCCGTATCGATCGTTTCGACGACATGAGTGGCACAAACTGGACCACCTTTGGCACTCCCGGTACTGGCGTCAACCAGTTCGAGGGCCCTACCGGAATCGCGTTCGATTCAGCCGGAAACATCTACATCGCCGATAACGGCAACGGGCGCATTATTCAGATGGCTGACATGAACGGTACAAACTGGACTACATTCAGCCCGGCCGGCGCGGTCACCCACGTTGCCCTTGATCCACAGAATCGGATCATCTACGGCGACTCTCCACCCAACACCGTTAATCGGATTGACAATATCACGGGTGCCAACCCGGTCACCCTATCTTTTGGCAGCGCAGTAGCCGGGATCAACGGCATACAGGTGGATATGTACGGAACCACCTACGTCGCCACGCAGTACGGTGGCGAAATGCTGTTCGATGACATCAGCACCGATGCTGGATTCTTGTCCGCCAATCTGATCAGCCAGCCGAGTGGCATCGCAGTGATCCCCGTGCCTAGTCCCGTTCCTGCCGTCAAGCTCTCCAGCACAAGCCTGAAGTTTGCCGCGCAGAATACTGGAACGGTCAGTCCGCCGCAGAATATCACCCTGACCAATTTCGGCAGCGCCCCGCTCAATCTCACCATTACCGTGTCGAAGGACTTCCTGGTGAGCACCACCTGTCCGTCCGCTGTGGCGGGCGGCTCCAATTGCACAATTTCCGTTAGCTACGCTCCCACCATAACCGGCGCGGAAACTGGCACGGTGACGCTCACAGACAATGCCTTCACAGGGACGCAGACCATTTCCCTCACCGGTACTGGAACTGCACCCCTATCCGGCATTTCCCCAGGTACGATGAACTTCCAGCCGCAGTTGCTCAACACCACCAGCAGCGCGCAGGCGGTCTTCCTCAGCAACACAGGGTCGGGTCCGCTTACGTTCAGCGGATCGGGCATCTCCACCACCGGAGATTTCGCCCAGACCAACAATTGCGGAACGGCTTTGAATGCGGGCCTGAGCTGTCAGATCAATGTCACCTACACACCCAAGGTGGTTGGGGCAGAGACCGGGAATCTGTATGTAACCAGCAATGCCGCCTCCCAGACCGTAGCGCTCACGGGTACGGGGTCTTCTACCACGCCAAGTTACTCCGTGTCTCCGGAGGGCGTCGAGTTCTCGCCCGAGCTCTTGAAGACCAAGAGTCCCTCTCAATCGGTCGTGCTCACCAATACGGGGACGACTTCGTTTACGGTGAGCAGCTCTTCGATTACCGGCGACTTCTCGAAAACCGGCACCTGTGGAACGCTGCCGGCCAAGAAGAGTTGCACCTTCAAGATCTACTTCACGCCCACCGTCGCGGGCACGCGCACCGGAACGTTGACCTACAAGCTCTCGACCGGAACGGTCGTCACCGTAGCGCTGTCCGGCACGGGCGAGGCCACAGCCGCGGGCTGGCTAACCTTCCAGCCCTCGTCGCTGAACTTCAATAACGGATACGTCGTTGGCGACAATCCCAGCATGACCATCACGGTCACCAACACGAACCAGATCTTTGCCGGGATCTACAAGATCACGAAGACCGGCTCCAGCACCTTTACCCAAACCAACAACTGCGGCACGGGCCTCGCTGCTTCGGCCACTTGCACCATTACAGTGACGTTTACCCCGACGGTGGTGGGGACCGTGACCGGGACTCTGACCGTAACCGAAAGCGCCGGTACCGCCCATGCCATTTCGCTCAGCGGGACAGCCGGGAGTGGCGGAGGGATGTAAGGCAGTCGCACGGTCTCTGACACCGTAAAGCCGACGCCCTGCCATCCCCTGATTAACCACTTTGGGGCAGTCCTGCTCCGAATCGTTGACATGCATGGTGCGCGAGAGTAGCGTGGCCTCAGTTCGCGGTGAGGGACGTTCATCTTCAGATCAGGAGGCTGGGCCATGTTGTGCAGACTCTTCTGCGCAGCGGCGATGGTGTGTCTGGCAGTGAATCTTGCCGCAGCGCAAGACCCCACCAAGGTCGAACCCAAGCATTACAAACTGCATTTTGAGAATGAACACGCAGTGGTGACCGACATTCACTATGGTCCGCACGAGAAATCGGAACTGCACGACCATCCCGGCGGCGTAGTCGTCAATCTGACGGCGGGACACCTCAAGTTCACTGACCAGAACGGCAAGGTCACGGAAGTCTTCGCCAAGGCCGGCGAATCCCGGTGGTTCCCGCCGGTCAAACACAAGGTGGAGAACCTCGGCGACGAAACCTATAACGCGGTCTACATCGCCATCAAGGGCAAGACGGCGGCTGCCGGTCTAAAAGGGGATTCTCCGGTAAGCGCCGAGCAGATTGCGCAAATTATGGCCAACTACGCGCAGGCAACGGCCAAACCGTGACCGCTCAGCTTCCGGCGAGTCGACTAGAAATTAGTCACGGAGCACTTCCGGCATACCCAGGGATCGCACTACGCGCGGTGTTCTTGTAAACGATTCCACCCTTCATTACGAACGCAACCCGCCGAACCGCCGTAATGTCCTGCAATGGATCGCCGTCGAGAGCAATGATGTCAGCTTGCAAGCCGGGGGCGATCGAGCCGATCTGACCGGCCATTTCCACCGCCTCCGCGCCAAGCGAGTTCGCAGAGACCATCGCCACCATGGGGTCGATTCCGCAGTCGCGCACCCGATCGATGAACTCCTCCGCGTTGTGTCCATGCGCCCCAGCTACAGCATCGGTCCCGAAGACAACTTTCAGTCCCGGAATCTTCAACGCACGCCGGATGAGGTCATGATTCATCGGCAGAATCTCCTTCATTGAGGAAAAGCCCTCGAGCGTCTTAGGAAAGTAAGGCGTGCCGACATATTTTTCCTTGAGCTGCAAATACGTCTCCAGCAGCAGGCCGGCCTGGGGATCGAAATACGTCCCTCGTTCGGCCATCATTTTCAGGTCATCATCGGAGGCTCCAAGACCATGTTCGACCTGCGTACACCCAGCCAGGGTCGCGGCTCGTACAGCCTCGCGGTAAGCGTGCACCAGCGTGCGCAGTCCCTGCTTCTTCGCTTCGTCGCAGGCTGCATTCAGTTGCTCCTGCGACATCGTCATCCCACCTTGCCGCATGCCGCCGGCGGCGTAGATCTTGATGAAATCTGCGCCGGCTTCCTTCTGTTTGCGGATGTAGGCTCGAATCTCATCGGGAGTGCCGGTCTTTTCGCCTTGTCCCGTCAGCGGCTCGATGGCGGTCAGGATCCTTGGACCTGGCAGCAGGCCTTGCGCGATGGCATCGCGCAAGCGAACCTCGGCGGGCGACCCCATGCTCTGAACTGTCGTGAAGCCAGCCATCAGTGTCACCCAGGCGTTGGAGGCGGTTCGCAAGGCAATCTCTTGCGGATCATCGAGGGGGAATGCTTTACCGCTCTTGTCGAAACTGAAGGCAAGGTGCACATGGGCGTCGATCCAGCCCGGTAGTACCGTCATGCCCCGGAGATCGTAATCCACAGGCCCGGCCTTTTGATCGAGAGCTGGGTCGACAGCGACTATCTTGGAGTCTTCAACGACGATGCGAGTGTCGCGCAGTGTGTGGCCTTTGCCATCGAGTACCGCGCTGGCTGCCAGCACAATGCGGTGAGGTGAAGGTGAGGTCTGCGCGGAAAGTGTTTGCACCAGCGCGCAAATAGTGATGAAGCTAAAGAAAAAGAAGCGTTGCAGGATGTCGGAACGCATGATTGCGGAGACTCCGATTGAGTTCTCCACTTACCACAGCCATTGTAGCGAAAGCCCAGCCCGATGAAGTCTTACATCAAAAAGCACGGGCAACAGTATTCCCCGTAGCACTGGGACGCCAAGGCAAGGCGGCCAATTCCACGAATGCCCTTCCCCTTGTAGTACTCTTGAATGTAGACAAATCCCTGACTGAAGGAACTGGTATGGCGCACACCGTCTTCTGCGTGAAATTGAAAAAGGATCTGCCCGGCCTCGACGAGCCGCCCTTCGACAACGACCTCGGCCGCAAGGTCTACGACAACGTTTCCCAGGAAGCCTGGCGCATGTGGACCGAACACTGCAAGATGCTGCTCAACGAATACCGCCTGAACCCCGCCCGCCGCGAAGATCAGGAAGTCATCGTCAAGCAGATGGACCAGTTCTTCTTCGGAGAAGGCTCCGCCCCGCCCAAGGAATACGTGCCCCCCGCGCAGAAATAGAAACGAAGAACGGGACCAAAACGGCCCTGTCATCCTGAGCGAAGCGAAGGACAGGTGGCCCATTCAAGCCGTCCTTTGGCTTGAGTGGGGCAGTTCCACCGCTGCACCTATCCTGGAATATTGTTTTGAAAGGGCGCGGCTTCCAGCCGCGTCGCAACGCAAGCCCGCTTCCGCTCTGTCATCCCGAGCGGAGCATGAGCGTCCGAAGGACGCTCACGCGTAGTCGAGGGACCCCTGCACTGCCGGTGGTTCCTCTGCTGCCTCAGGGAATTCTCCCCGCGCCGCCAGCATCATGAGAATGCTTTGGCGCGTCTCAGCAATGCTCCGGCATGACGACGTACCCGTAAATCTGAAGCCTGAAAACGCGCCGCACGCCCTCCAAGGCCGACTCGAAGATTCGTCGGCTTTCGGCGGGCAGAGTCATTTCGTCACTTTCTGCTGCTACCATCGCCGCGTTAGTCCCCACGGCATGAGGACAATCTAGTTCGTCCGCCGGACTAAGTCTGTGACATGTGAACACCCCCACTCAATCCAAAAACAACGAGGGCAGTCTCGGCGCGGGTGATCCGAAACTGCCCTTCTTATTGACGATCTCAGCACCCGTTTTTCGCGCCCACCGTCGCCAAACCGGTGGATGGCACTCCGCCGGTCAGCCCCAGGATGCCCGTTCCGATTGCCCCATTGCTGGCGTTGGCGGGAGCGAATATCACCAAGGCCGAAGCCTCACCCGTGGACGAGCCTACTACGAAGTTCACAAGGATATTGTTGCCGATGACGTAGAACTCCCCTCCGGTGAGCGAGCCGCCATTGAAGCCCTGAAGCGTAGCCGTGCCGCTGTGCGGCCTGCCGAAGGCGCCATCGTCCGTCAGCACCAGGCAGAAATTTTGGTTGGCGCCCTTGATGTTGCCGGCGATGCCACCCTTCACCTGAGTTTCGATCACTGGATAGTTGCCGGTGAAGTTCTGTGCCTTGGCGGCGTTGGGTGCTAGTGCAAAGGCCAAAAATGGCAAAGCCATTGCGATGAATGTGCGAATGTTCCTGCTCATTGTTCTAATCTCCTGGTGACAATTGTGAGTTGATACCGCTACTGCCTTAGATCATTGAGTCGCGCAGTTGATTGCCCGCACTTGTCAATTGATTGTCAAACGTTTGTCTGACCCAGCGGTAACTTGAAACCTCACTCGACGACCGTCGTCCCTGACGCTGCGCCCTCGCGATGCTCGCGAACCTCGATGACCACTTCCCGGACCGCGGCGATCACGACGTCCGGACGGTCGATCATTACATGATGGCCGCTGTCCCGGGCGATGATGCGACGGCTCTGCGGAGACAGGCGCTTCAGGCTTTCCTGCAGGCCGTTCCAGATCGGATCGACTGCGATCGATTCCGCGCTCCGGCCTTCTTTCGGGCGATCCGGGTCTCGAGAGACGATCACCAGCGGAATGTCGCCACAGCAACGCGCTTCGGCGGCTTGCGCGGCGGAATGCCAGAACTCATCCCACTCGGCGAGTCCGGCGCGCGCGTACGCCGGACGGCAGGCCTCGGCGCGTGCCAGGTCGCGCCACGCATCGAGTCCCTTCTCGAGGTCGCCCTCGCACTCGCCGCGCAGCCGGGCCCATCCGCTGGACTGCTTGATCAGGTCCCACATGTTGTCGCGATGGATCTTTCGCGCGTTGTCCGGGGTCCATGCTCCGTTCGGCGTATCGGTTACCTGGTCGGGAACGCTGCTGTCGGAAAACACCATGCCGGCGACCTGCTGCGGATAATCGGAGACGAACTGGCGCGCGTACAATCCACCCGCCGACGCGCCCACCAGCACGATCGGGGCGTTCTCACCTGCCGCCTGCAAGAGCGCATGCAGTTGCTGGGCGATGTGCTTCGCGTCGTGCGGGTCGGGCTGGTCGTCGCTCCAGCCAAGACCGGCACGGTCGTAGGTGCAGACGCGCGTGAACTTCGCCACCTCCGGCTGCACCTTCTGCCACGCGATAAAGTCGTTGCCCAGACCGGCCTCCACGATCACCGTGGGAGCGCCGTCGCCCGTACAGTACAGGTGCATGGCATAACCATTCACCTTGTAGATCCTGCCCGGCGGTGGATAGCGATGCTGCAGGGCGGCAGAGACAGTGAGGTTGTACGCCGCCGAGAGCACGACCGCTCCCGCAAGCACGGCTAAAAGCCGTAGAACTCGACTCATATCAGCGCAACTCCTAAATGTAATGCAGGGGATATTACTGCTGTTGCTAAGACGTCTTAGTAGGGTGGGGGTTAGCTACTTCTGTGGGCGCATGACCCGGGCTTTTGATCTTGCGGGCATTTACAACACAGTGGGTGCCCCGTTCCTTCGCGTTTTTTGCGAAGGGGCGGGGCCATGTGGGTTTGATCTCGCGTCCACAACAAAATCAAATGCACACGCAGCATCGCTACCCGCCCTCGATGGCGCATGCGAACATCATCAGAAAGGCGGGCCACCCCGCCGGAAAGTTCCTTGTTGGATCTGCGCCGTACGTCGACTCACTGCTCATTCATCGAGTCCCTCAGCCCCTTCAGCCTCTCCATAATCCGCCCACTCAACCGGTCGATTGAACCTGGCCGATTGCCCTCCGGCACTACGGTCCTCGCTCCTCGACGGAAGTGGTGCCGCGTCAGCAGCCACCAGTTTTCCAGGTAGCTCTCGTACTTGTGTCCCTTGCGGTGAGGCGAAAGCACCACCGCGCTCAACCCCGCCAGCGTCCTTGCTGGAAAGATGTACCACAAATCCAAGGGCAAAACGTAGATGGCAAAGTAGTCGATGTCCTCCGCCGAGTATAGTCGGCCGCACATATGCAACTGGCACACGTAGCTGCTCCCCGTCCACAGCTCCGTGGATTTCACCTGTATCCTGAGGAACCGCCCCTCGTTCTCCACGATCACATCGTAGCGAGCCGAATCCCCAAAGGGCTTCGCCACAGTGAAACCCAAGCCCGCAGCCACCGTCATAAACAGCAATTCCACCCACTCGCCCCGCTGCTTGAAATTCGCAAAAACTCTCTTCCACTGCCGCCTCATGGTCTCTCTCCCAGAAAAATGGGCAGCGCCGCAGCTCGATTGTCATCCTGAGAGAGCGCGTTCTTTGCGCGAACGAAGGACCCAGGCGAGCCGCGCGAAGGATCGCGTTCTTTGCGATCCATAAATCGCGCGTTTGGCTCGCTTCAATATCGAACTCAGCTTCTGCCCAAAACACAAAAGGCGCGGCCCGTGGGCCACGCCTTCTTTTGTCGATTTCTCGACTCTATAAATATAGTATATCACGCCGCTATAGGCCAACCCGTCAAATTTGCAGATTTATATTTCCTTTGCTTGCCGCTACATAGCCAAAATTGTTTACTCTCTAGCTATTGACAGCATCCGGCTACGGTTTTTCATAGGCGCAAATTGACACCACAGGTGGCCCATTCAAGCCATCTTTTGGCTTGAGTGGGGCCGTTCGAGGGCTTGGACGAATCCCGCTGTGGTTCGCTCAGCACAGGTGGCCCATTCAAGCCGTCTTTTGGCTTGAGTGGGGCAGTTCCATCGCCGAACGTATCCTGGGATATTGTTTTGAAAGGGCGCGGCTTCCAGCCGCGCCGCAACGCAAGCCCGCTTCCACTCTGTCATCCCGAGCGGAGGATGAGCGTCCGAAGGACGCTCATGCGTAGTCGAGGGACCCCTGCACTGCTGGTAGTTCCTCTGCTGCCTCAGGGAATTCTCCCCGCGCCGCCAGTATCGTGAGAATGCCTTGGCGCGTCTCAGGAATGCTCCGGCATGACGACGTGCCCGTAAATCTGAAGCCTGAAAACGCCGCACCCGCTCCAAAGCTGACTCGAAGATTCGTCGGCTTTCGTCCGTGGTTCAGTTTGAATTTATTCTCATTCGAAGGCGTCATCCCGAAACGCGGCGTACTTCAGCCGCGTGAGGGATCTCCCATAGATACGGCCAAGTGGGAGATCCTTCGTTCCGCCTGAAAAACGGCTGCACTCAGGATGCCCCCGAACTATAGGCCGAAAAATTCAAATTGCGGTGAAAACGCGGTCAGTCCCCATGGCATGAGGACAATCTAGTTTGTTCGCCGGACTAAGTCTGTGACATGTGAACGTCCCACTCAAGCCAAAACCGGGCTTGAGTGGGCCACCGGCCAGCCCAACCCGTCCTGTTGAGAAATTGCTTGCAATGGCGGCTCAGCTGTGGCATGTTGATAAAGGAGAGCGCAATACTCTCGAATAAGCGACGGCTAGGAAACCTACCATACCGGAGAACTTGAGCCGGAGGTGTGTTTATGCTGTCGCAAAGCCTAGCAGTAATTCAGACCGCACACGAAGTAATTCTGGTTGCAGTAGTGACGATAATTGTCATTAGTGCGATCTTGCGCGTTGTCGTGGAGGAAGTCCGAGACGTGGTTCGGCTTTCGCGTGCGCGCTAGTTGTTTTTTAACCCTTGTGGAGGGTGCTGAAAGGTGCCCTTCCAAATCAGCTCCGCCATGGGAGTCAATGATGAACTGAAGGACCGACGAGACATGTATCGGCTGACACTCACCGGGAGGGAGTGTGTCTATGTCCATGCAAGTCACGTTCGATCTGCTGAAGGCGGTGTTCGGGTTAGCATCCATTTGCGTCACCATTTGCGGTGGCGTGCGCGTTGTCGGTTATATCTGGGCTCATCCACATCGTAGGCGGCGATAAGCCGCCTTTCCGCTGTAACGTACCGTCTTATACTTTGCTTCACCCGACGTCTTTCATTACGCTTGAGGGATGAAGATGTGCGCGTTTTGTCCTAAGGGGGAACAGGAGTTGGGCTCGGGAGTAATATGAGACGTCAGACGCCGCCACGCGCATCACAAACGACTAGCCCGAAGGCGACGGCCCCCCGAACGCCGGAATCAGTATTCAAGGCCATTGTTGATGCCGCTTGCGAGGTTAGTGGCCGGGCCGCCCTCTCCCACTATCCTTCGCGACGACTGTGGGCCGCACGGTTGCACGAGCGCCTGACGAAGAACCTTGAAGTTCTGGGGGAATTGCAAACCGAACTGACGCCGAGTTCGAAGCGCATCCGAGACGAATCGGCAATGGGGCAACCGCCGACCACGGAAAAGCTGTTTGTGTCGATTTTCCCAATCCTGCTTAGGCATCATGCCTCACTGCTTTGGAGCGTCCTAGCTGCGAGTGAACCGCTACCTATTTACAAGATGGGTGATGAGGGCATCGAGAAGTCGTTCCAGGATTTCAACCTCTTACTGAATTCCTGTCGGCAGTATGTTGACACCGCCATGCAGGATGCATATCAACTTAACGAGCTTAATCCTGCCGAGTTCAATTATGCCGTGATGTCTTCGCTTTCCAGCTTTCTGGAATTAGCGCCTGCAAGTTTGCACGTGCCTTTCCTAACCGAAGACTTGCTGAATGCGGTGCGGGAATTCGAAACGAACAAGCAACAGAAGTTCGCGACTAGCAAAATAAGGCGGTTCCATGAAGTAGCTAAGCGGCTCGTGGGAGAACTGCATCTGACTTTTGTTCCTGAACCTCAGGAATTTCTCGAAAGGATTTTTCGATTCTCCTCCGACTTCGCACATGCAGGATTCGCTTCAACTGTCGTGACCTCTAAAGAATCGGGAGGCGTTTACCTCGGCAGCAAAGATGGCGTGTTTTTCCCCAGCACGGAGAACTACGCAGAAGTACAGTTCATTGCGTTGAAGAGTTGCCTATTTATTTTCGCCGATGTCTATCTCAGGGCGGTGGGTAAGGCGATTACCGCACTCCTCCCGAAAGACGTGGCGGACAGGTGCGTAACTCTGATTGATGGATGTATTAGTCACTCGAAGTCGAAGTTTGAATGGACTGGGAGGCAGATGCACGCGTGGGTCTCCAATGACGCGATGCTGCGGAAGTCTGAGATTCAATTTCGTTGTCCCTGTCAGACTTGGTTCGTTTGGAGCGGCCAATATTTCCAATTCGACTTGTACTGTCCTTCATGCGGAACTGTGATTCGTATCACCCGGATGCGGGAGCCGTTCGGTTACTGCGTGTTGCCGGAAGGCCCATGTGATGTGTTCGGGGCTGACAGTCCTCGTATCGACCATCTATCCGAGCCACTGAGAAGCAGGCTTTACCAGATTTGGGAGGAGTTCAGGGAGTTCACGAAAACGCTGCCAAAGTCAAATGTCGCTCCCGTCCTTCTCATCGGTGATATCGGACATTTCAAGATGAAGTTGCCGCCGCGAAACCCACAAGAACTCACAACGTTTATTTCGGACGAAGCCGTGCAGGACGGCGAGGGTATACCAATCATGTGCAATTGTTCCTTTATGAGTCTCTGGATTCCCAAGAGAGGCCCTGGAATCGACCGCATGACCTGTTGGGCCTGTGGTTCGTCTATACGTATTCTTGGTTTCGAAGGAGACGGGGGGTACGTCATTGGACAGGTAGACGGAAAGACAACGCTCCTTGATGTCCAAGCAAGCAAGGCATTGCCATCTTGGAGATTGTCAGACGGCGAACGGAACGAAATCATTTCCAAGTGTGACCAGAAGAACAAACCCACGACACTTCGTTCAGAATAGTTTTGACTGATTAGATACCCGTGTCGGCTCCTCGCGGGCGAGTAGGCTCCGGCCGCTATTCGACACATCAGTGACCCACAGATTCCTCTGACGAGGGGCGGGTGGCCCAGGCTTTTGATCTTGCGGGCATTTACAACCCAGTGGGTGCCCCGTTCCTTCGCGTTTTTTGCGAAGGGGCGGGAGTCGGAAATGCCGGCGCCATGTGGGTTTGATCACGTGTCCACAACAAAATCAAATGCACACGCAGCATCGCTACCCGCCCTTGCAAAAAGCGCAAGGACGGGGCACCCTCTGCATAGATGGCGCATGCGAACATCATCAGAAAGGCGGGCCGCCCCGCCGGTGGCTTACGGGTGTTCCGTCTTCCCGTCCAGCAGATTCAGCGCATGAGGAATCAGGCCGAGCACAGCTTCCAAAGATTCCACCGCGCCGCTGGGACTGCCCGGCAGATTCAAGATCAGCGTCTTCTCCCGCACTCCGCACACTCCGCGGCTCAAGGCGGCGAACGTGGCTTTCTTTGCGCCTTCGAGGCGCATGCGTTCACCTACGCCGTCGATAAGACGATCGCAAATCGCCTCGGTCGCTTCCGGCGTAACATCGCGCGGCGCAATGCCCGTCCCACCGGTGGTTACGATGAAGCGGGCTTCGAGAGCGAGGTGGACGAGGGCGTTCTGAATCTGCATGGAATCGTCTTGCACGATTCTGGTAGCGACCACGCGAAACCCACGCTTTTTTAAGACTTCGACCACCGCAGGTCCGGAAAGATCGGCGCGTTCCCCGCGAGCGCTGGAATCGCTGACCGTAACCACAGCAGCGGTGAGAACCGCCGGCACGGGGCGTTCTTCGGAAGATGGGTCAACTGTCGAGGAGGACATCTTCTTCCTCTTCCGACCGGCCCCTGCGGCTCGAACCAGGGCTGGCACCGCCGCCAGCAGTGCTTGTGGCGGCGCTGGCGCCGCTATCTTCTTCGGTGGCCGGGACGGCTTCCGCGCCGCCATCCCGCTGCGATTCGTCGAGCAGCCGCAGGCCCTCCATCAGCAGACCCTGGGTGTTGAGCTTCGTGGTTTCCTTTTCGGTCTTGCCCTCGAAGTTGAGTTCGAAGTTGCCGCCAGTCCAGCGCAGAACTTTGAAGACAGCTTCATCCCCAGTCAGAGATCCGTAAGTTGCGTGCTTCACCTGCCCCTCAACAAAGAAGACCTCGCATTTGTCGCCCTCGTTGTTGAGCTTGAGTTGGCAGCTCTTGCGTCCCATCTCGAGCGACTGCATCAGGTCAATCACATTCATCTGCGAGAGATTCCCGCGAACCACGCCGTCGGAGGGAGCGGTCTTCGCCATCTTCTCGAGCGCGATGCGGTCCACCGTGCGCTTGATGCGGCGTGTGGCTTCTTTCAGGAAGAAGGGTTTGGCCAGGTAGTCATCGGCGGCATCCTGCGGCGAGAGCCGCTCATCAATGTCAGTGCGGCTCGCCATCAAGATGGCGGAGAAATTTGCCGTAGCCGGCCTGCTCTTCAGCTTCTCGACCAACTGGCGTCCATCCATGCCCGGCATGCGATAGTCGCACACGACCAGGTCCGGAGGATCGTCCACCGCCTTCAGCAAGGCGTCCGCAGCATCGCCGGCAGCCGCCACTCGCGCAAACGGCGCCAGCGCATGCCGCAACATCGCCAGAACCATTGGGTTGTCGTCCACCAAAAGCAGTTTGACGTCGTTGGCCATGGGATTTACTTTGCCCGCCGGTACTCTCCGCTCTTGCCGCCACTCTTGCGCTCCAAAACAATCTCCCGAATCTCGATCCCTTTATCGAGAGCTTTCAGCATGTCATAGAGAACCAGCGAAGAAATGCTGGCGGCTACCAGGGCTTCCATCTCTACTCCGGTTTCGGCTGTGGTTACGACTTTGGTGGTGATGGCGACGCCATTCTCGCATAGGCGCATCTCGACATCAACGTGGGAGAGCGGGAGCACGTGGCACATGGGGATCAGTTCCGAGGTGCGCTTGGCGGCCATGATTCCGGCTATGCGGGCGACCTCGAGCGGATCTCCTTTGGGATTCTTTGGTAGCGCCTTCAGCACGGACGGCCTCAGGCGCACGAAGGCGCTGGCCTCGGCCTCGCGCCTGGTGGCTGCTTTGCCTGAGACGTCGACCATCCGGGCGCGGCCGGCGGCATCGTAGTGGGAGAGCTTCTTCGCCATGCAGAAGTTCCTATCTTACATGGGATGCGCAGGGCAGAGAGCGCCGCGGAGGCTAAAGCCGCTTTGATTTTGGGCGTTTTACGGCATCGCTGAAGCGATGCCCCGATGCGAACCGGTGTACGGCCCCGCTGGAAGCCGCGCCCCTTCAAAGCAAGTCAGCGCGGCATCACCGCTACCCACTCGCCTGGCAGGATGTGCTCACGATCCGGGGGGATTACGATGTAGCAATTGGCGCGGGCTCGGGCTGCGATGTCACCTGATCCCTGCCAGGGCACAAGGTCCACCTGTGACTCTTCATACTTGCCAGAAAGAACGGCCGGGAGGAATCGTTTCAGGCCGGGCTTGGTGCGGATTTCGGACTTTAGACGAGCATGCAGGAAGGTGAGCTGGCGCGGAGCCATTCCAGCCAGAGCTTCGAGGATCGGTCTGGCAAACAGTTCGAATGTGACCATGGTTGAGACTGGGTTTCCGGGGAGGCCTAAGAAATACTTCGACACCGGGGCTGAAGCCCCTGCGGGGGCAAGAGTGCCGGCACCACATTTGACTCGGCCGAATACTACTGGGCGGCCAGGCTGGATTTTGGCTCCGGTGAAGAAGAACTCGGCTTGCAGTTCGGCGAGCACCTGCTCGACCAAGTCGTAGCGTCCCATGGAGACTCCGCCGGTCATGATCAGCAGGTCGGATTGCAGGCCTTCTTCAATCAATTGGCGCAGGCGGCGCGGCTCGTCGGGGGCGATCGGCAAGAGCACGGGCTCGCCGCCGGCTTCCTGGATCTGTACCGCGAGCGAATAGCTGTTGGAGTTGCGAATCTGTGTGGGGCCGGGTGCGGCATCGACCTCGACGATCTCATCGCCCGTGGTGAGCACCGCGACGCGCGGACGAACGAATACTTGCAACCGAGACTTGCCGACCGAGGCCGCGAGTGCGATGTCGGCCTCGTTGAGGCGCGTGCCGCGATCGAGCAGGAGGCTGCCACGCTTCGCTTCGGCTCCTTGAGGGACGATATTTTCTCCGGCGGCGACGGCTCTTGTGATTTCTACGGACGCGCCTTGCTGCGAAGTGTATTCGACCATCACTACTGCGTCTGCGCCTGGGGGGGCCGGGGCTCCGGTCATGATGGAGAATGCTTCACCTTGATTCAGGTTTGACGGGAGTTGAAGGGGGCCGGCTTTGATCTCTCCGATTACTCTCAGCTTGGCGGGAAGCTTTGACAGATCCGAGGTGTGAATCGCGAAGCCGTCGCGCGTGGAGCGTGGGAAGGGGGGGATGTCGCGGTCGGCTGTGATGGGCTCGGCGAGGACGCGGCCGGCGGCATGGAGCAGGGCTAGCGCTTCATTGGTTCTTGAGGTTAGACGCGAGGCGTGGTCTTCGACCACGCGGCGGGCTTCTTCGAAGGTTAAGACGAAGGATTGGGTTGGCGGTGCGGCCATGGGGAGATGATAGTGCAAGGGGGTACGCGGGTGCCTGGGAGCGGCGTGGATTGCGCGGGGAACCGGTCAATAAGTGAAATGGCGACTTAACACCAACTGACACTTCTAGGTGGAACCAACTTCCTCAGGTTCATTGACTTGCCGTACCTCCAGTCCTAAACCATCAAGGTTGCCTAACGGGGTGTCTTTCTAATTCGCTTTGCGCGAGCCTCTTGCGGGTTGCTGACGAAGGATCCCGTCAAGAAGTAGATCTGATCGCCCTTAAAATTCACGGCCAGTCCGTTCGATCCCCAACGAAGGAAGCGGCCCAGCGGGACTCCCAGGCCCGCAGTTGTGGGGAACGGAACCCAGCCGACTCGAACATAGTGCGTCATGTCAAAAATATCGACTGTAAAGTTCGAGTTCTCCTGCCAGACGTACTGCGTCAGAATGAA
>Ga0210404_10000741_pt1 | contig 15354 bp, 13 predicted proteins | sample IncBWH28MmetaG_FD_155455 | JGI IMG/M metagenome (GOLD analysis project Ga0210404, IMG submission 155455) | Forest soil microbial communities from Barre Woods Harvard Forest LTER site, Petersham, Massachusetts, United States - Inc-BW-H-28-M | ecosystem: Environmental > Terrestrial > Soil >... | reverse complement strand
ATTGTCGATGCGAATAACCGCCGCTGGTACCGGCAGACCGGGCAGATTCTTTACTCGGTCAAGTGGTTCGGGGCGTACGGCGATAACACGCACGATGACACCGTTGCGGTAAACGCGACGATCGCATGGGTTGAATCTCAGAGCGGTGGGATAGTGTGGTTCCCGGCTGGGACGTTCAAGCTCACCAACACTTTGGCCATAACAGGCCAAGGGATCACTCTAGGGGGTTCCAATAAGGGGGCCACGACCCTCGCGTTTACCGGGATGTCCACCGATTGCATCACTGCGATCGGCACCAGCGGGTCTTATTTGCTGGGCATCACGATTGAGAATATGCAACTGACCCACCCCGGCGTAACCGGGGGCCGGTCGATCGCCTTTGAGTATTGCCTCCGATTCAAGATCAGCAACGTGCTCGATACCGCGCCATACACGGGTTGGGAAATTTATCTCAACAATGACGGGTATATTGAGAACGTCGTCTTCCAGGGAATAGTTGGCGGGTCCGGGGCAAATTTCAGCAGCTTTGGCCCAGCAGGGCAGAAGCCAACAGCATGCTACGGGATTTTCTGGCACGGTCCATCGGACGGCTCCAGTGCGTCAATCCAGTTGACGACATCTAATGTGACTGTGAGCGCTATTTACAGTGGCGCGGATGGGTTCGTGTGGGACGGCGACGCCAGTACCTGGAACATGTTCCAAACGTCGGCGCTCAACTGTCGCTATGGACTATGGATCAGGAACACTGCGGCTTCCTCGCAGTTCTATCCGACATTCCTGCAAGCATTTGGCTTCAACACTGATGGCATGATCCAACAGGGTCTACGCATCGAGGGCGGTTCGCAGTTCCAGATTACGAACAGCGAGATCGTCAACACAAGCGGATCTACGGGCCAGGGTGGTGCTGACACAAATGCCGTCTACATAGCGGCAGATGTCGGAGCGTCATTTACCAACGCCGTATGGATCAACAATTCCAGAATCGGCTTATCGGCGCAAAGCGCCATCTACTGCGCCGGCCGTAACGTCATTATCAACGGGTGCTTCATCGAGCCAGGAGAGACAACGCCTGCGAATACTTACGCGGCGGTACACGTGGCCGCGCCGGCCCAGGACATCCTGATCAATGTGATAGAGACCAACGAGTGGGGAGGTCCGGTCGACATATGGACGGCTGGGGTCCTTGTCGATGACGGCACGTTCCGCGTCTCCGTCACCTCAAATATCATGTACCAGCCTACGGTGAAGGGGGTTATCTGGAACAACAATGATGCTGGGAGCCAGGACTTCGGCAACGTGTCACCGGGCGCACCAGCCGGGCCATCATACGACCCTGCTCCGACGATGCTCCCAGCCGGTGACCCTGTTGGTGGCAATTATGTAATTCCGGCCGCCCACATACTTGGGGGCGTCTATGTCGCTGGGGGTACGCCTGGAGCCCCATTCACAGCGACAACCGACACAGCGGCCAATCTGGTCGCCGCGCTGCCCTCCCCAGTGACAGGGAAGGGCCTGTTCACGATGTTCATCAACGGTTCTGGGCAGAACATGACGATAGCCCCCGGATCCGGGGTGACATTCAATGGCGTCACATCAGGGGGCAATTATGTCTTGGCAGCGGGATCGGTGGGAAGAACTCTGGCCATCCGGTTCAACGACATCACTCCGGGCTCCGAGTCGGTGACGGTATACGGCTGAGCCATGCCATCAACCCTCTTTGATTATCTCAGGCAGTGCCAGCGCTTCATCCGAGACGCCAAGATGGAGCTGGTGGACCCTGGCGACCTCATTGATTACGTGAACCAGGCCCGCCGAGAGGTAGCCATGCGGGCGCAGTGCATCCGCCGCCTGCCTCGCATATACGGGTCGGTGGTGAGCATCCCCATCCCTGTTGTCAGTGGTTGGACGGCCCCTGTCACTGTGACCATCTCGCCCCCCGATAGCCCATCCGGCGCTCTCCCCTTCCCGAACGGCGCACAGGCTATTGCGACAGCCACGCTGACCGGTGGGGCCATCTCCGATGTGGAAGTTACGTACGGCGGGGACGGGTATTTCCAGCCCCAAGCCACCTACGCCGACGCGGCGGGGCATACGGAGACGGTGTTTGCCGCCACCACGGTCCTGAACACTCTCAACGAGGGGCAGGAGGTTTACCCGTTCTCGGGATTCAATCTATCTAGCTTCCCCGGCTGTGGAGCGGTGTTCGCCATCCGGTCGGTGTCGATCATCTATTCCAACTATCGCTACTCGCTGCCGATCTATTCGTGGAGCACATACCAGAGCCAGATCCGGCAGTTTTCGGCCGGGCAGTACCAGTATGTGCCGACATTCGGGTCTCAGTTCGGCAGAGGGACGGACGGGTCCCTGTATATGTATCCGCTGCCCAGTCAGGCTTATCAGTTGGAGGTGGACTGTATGTGCCTCCCGCAAGACCTGACGGCCGACGAAAGCGTGGAAGCTATCCCCGACCCGTGGACGGACGCGGTTCCCTACTTCGCCGCACACCTATCCTTCTTGGAACTCCAGAACTGGAACACGGCGCGGGGCTACCTGGAACTGTTTGAAAAGCGCATGCGAGACTTCGGGGGATTTGCTCTACCGGGACGTGCGGTCAATCCGTACGGAAGGTTCTGAATGCGCAACTATATCCTCGCTGGTCTTCTCGCGATCCTTATTCCCGCTGCGGCGCTCGCTCAGTCGGTCCAGCAGGGTGGCCAGATCACTCCTGGCCATGCGACCAGTTGGACAACGACAGGAGTGGTGCAGGACGCTGGCACGTCAACCAATCCAAAGCTGACGACGCTGGGCATTCAGGCCAGTGGCCTATCGTCTTTCTGCATCAACAACGGGCCGGCGACGGGAGCGTATTCCGCACTCTGTCTCGGCCTTAACCATTCAGTCGCGAACCTGACGGTGACAGGGTTTAATGGGGAAACGGCACCTCCCATGGTTCTGCCGTCCCTTGGTGGTCCGCTGAACCTCGTTGGCTGGACGACAGCGGGGCGTCCGTCCCCCCCAAAAAATTACGCCATCGGGTTCAACACGGATACGAGCACGCTTGATGTGTGGAACGGGAGCGCGTGGCAGAACGGCTCGGCGTTCACGGGTGGGGCTGTGCCGAATCCCTCCGTGTTTGCAAGCCCCCTCACCATCGGCGCCACTGGGAACTCGCTCACGATCACCCCGGTAGCGTTAGCCGGTCAGCCGATTAACCTGACGCAGAGCGGGACGGGAGGGATTACCACTCCAGCGGAGTTGTTCCTGACGGGAGCCGGCACAGGTCTGTCGGTGACGAACAACGCCAAGGTCAGCGGCACCATCCAGGCGGCGGGAACGGCCAACATCGCGAATATCCAGGGGGCCGGAACGGGCTTCAGCCCATTCATCTTCTCGTCTGGCTCCGACACCAACGTTAACCTAACATTCGGCTGCAAAGGCACTTGCACGGTCCTATCGAACCAGATTTTCCAGGCGCCATATTTCAAGTCACAAGGGGTCACTCAGACACTTTCTGGTTCCACGCCCCCTACGTTCTTGGCGAATATCAACGGCGGCTACACCGGAAGTTCGACCATTTCCGGGGATACGAGCATCAACCTGATGCAGCTTGGTAGCTCCAGCGATGTTGCCAGCATTCCGAATGGAGCCATGCAGGACTTGTATATAGTCCACACAGTCGGCGCCGGGTTCGATGGGAATAGAAACGGCATCAACATCCAGATCCAGGACTCGGCAAATTCGACTGGAACGCCGACAGCCCCCGGCTTTCTTGGGATAGCCACGCTGCCAATCAGTAGCTTCAACAGCGGTGGCGTAGCGACAAATTTCGGCTTCGGCGGCAACAATGGAGTTGGCTCGTATTTCGGTGGGAATTTGGGTTTCCGATTGAACGCCGGGGCTACGTTCAAAACCGGCGCTACTGCCTTGGAGTTGGATGCTTTCGTTGCAACCGGCGCTTCGCTGATTTCCAAGGTTGGCGAGCAAATAAACAACGTGGCTACTAGCGCAGTCCGAGGCTTGATAGAGGACTATGCTTTTCGGATAGCTGACCAGGTAAGCGCCAGTTCCGGTTGGTCAGTGATGATGGCCGTTGGTAGCTATGGCGCTAGGTGGCCTGGTGATGCCTCCAGCTACATCTTCCAGGCGCAATCTTCCGAGAATACTGGCTCGTGGCCGGCGAATGTCGCAGGGGCGTTTGATCTTAACCAAGCAATCGTGAGTAACGGAGCCTGTGGCACGGTCAGGGGAAATGGGTCTGTTGAATGCCCAGAGGGCGGCGGCTTTTACTGGCGCAATCCCGGTGTCCAGCTTCTCTCCAGCGCTGCACAGGTCGGCTATGGCTCTCTGGGAGTAGATGCAAACGGCTTGGCTCTCGATACTGGCTATCAGCAGATGGCCGAAGCGGCTGGTTCCATAGTCGTCACGGCTGGCGGGTCCAACCACACGACCGGAGACGTATCCTGCGACATCTATGGAGACTGTGTGGTGGTGACCGCCAGCGGTGGCGTCGTTACCGCAATATCTTCCGTCCTGACCAGAGGATGGCAGACATCGCCGCCGTCCAACCCGGTGACATTTGTATCTAGGACCAGGATCGGAAGTGCGTTTGGCAGCGGGCTAACACTCACCCTCGTATGGACCCCCAAGCATCAGATCGACATTGGCTTGGTGGACGCGACAGCGATTGGCATAGGCAACAGCGGATCGACCATCACACTTGCCGGCACGGTGACGATGCCAACCAGCACGACGGGAGCCGGCACCCAAACATTCGTTAACTCCCCATGCTCGGGGCTGACAACTGAGAAATGGATACCGGTCCACATAACCGGACAGACAGGAACATGGAACATCCCAGCATGTCAGTGAGACTTCTCCTAGCCATTGCCCTCATGCTGGCGCCCCTCATAGCCCATGCTCAAGCGCCAGACGTAGCCTCTGCGGCCGATGCCGCAACGGTGCAGGGCACGCGGATACTAACGATGCTCAGCGGCCAGATCACCGATGACCAGAACCAACTGAAGGCTCTCAGGGCTCAGGTAGCAGACCTCCAGAAGCAACTCGAAGCCGCCAAGAAGCCGGAAGCTCCGCCGCCAAAATGAGCGACAGCCAGCAAAATCAGTACGGACCGCCGGGGCCGCCAGAGATCATCTTTGAGGGGTTTTCATCCCTCAACACGGAATCCGCACGCCCGTCGATTGAAGACGACCAGTGCAGTTGGCTGGACGGTTTTATGCCTGTGGGCAAGTCAACAGCACGCACGATGTATGACGTTGGGGCCAGCCTGTTCACGACTACTGTGGACACGACGGACAACGCTACCATCGTGTGGTTTGACTTCTTCAATCTGTCCTCAACGCCATACGCTGCCATATTCCTGTCCGATGGCAGCATCGCATGGGTCAACACCAACACGGGCGCCAAGGGGTTCATGGCCGGTGTCGGCACGATCCAAAACGTATCCAAGACGGTAGCCGGGATAAGCCAGTGGGGCAGCCAGTTCCTCATAATCGTGGCCAGTCAGACCAACGGCTATTTCCTGTGGGACGGCACGACGTTCTATTCCGCAGGCATCCCCGTGCCAGGGTTCGGGTCAATGCCGACCGGTATTCAGGGGACAAGCGTTGAGATCTATGAAGGCCGTGTCTGGATTTCCGATGGTGCGACGATTGAATTCTCCGCTCCGCAGTCCCTGACCGACTTTTCCTCGGCCGATGGTGGGGGGACATTTCAATCCACCGACTCGTTCCTTCGGTCGGTTTTCATCCAACTGCGTCAGACCAACGGGTTCCTGTACCTGATCGCTGACAGCTCGATCAATTACATCTCTGGCGTCACCACCGGAGGTTCCCCAGTAGTCACGACTTTCTCCAACCAAAATGCCGATCCAGAGACCGGCACGCCTTGGGCCGCGACGGTGGACGTGTTCTCGCGCAACATCCTGTTCGCAAATGCCTTCGGGGCTCACATCAGTTACGGCGGGGCCGTCACCAAAATCTCCGACGCCCTCGACGGCATCTACAATTCGGTTCCCAATTTCGCAGGGGTTAATCTGAGCGCGGCCAAAGCAATCGTATTCGGCAAGAGGATATGGATGCTGCTGATCCCGATCATCGATCAGGTGACCGGCCAGCAAGTGAACAAACTGGCCTGCTGGGATGGCAAGAAGTGGTGGACCACCAGCCAGAGCATTGGCCTGATCTATATCCAGCATCAGGAGATCAATTCGGTCATCACGGCGTTCGGCACCGACAGCATCGGCCTGTATCCCTTGTTCGCGACCCCCAGCAACAAGTTCGCCAAGACCATCCAGTCAAAATTGTTCGCCAAGCCGGGAGGTTGGAGTCATCAGAAGTCGGCTGACCGCATGTGGGGGGTGGCGAAGTACTATAGCGATACATCTCCAGATCTGTTGGTGTCGATCGATAATGAGACCGGGCCAAGCTCAACCTCTGTCGATCTCATGCCAAACACCGCCACGTGGCTGAACAATTCCGAGCAATCGGTGACGTGGATCAATTCGTCCAACGTGACTGTTGAGTGGCTGGTCACGGGACCTGCTACGCAGGGGTTCGTCGTATTCCCGCCCACAGCCATAGGGCAGAACGGGGTTCTGCTCGGCTTCACAGCGACTACGAATTGCCCCGACATGGCGATTCTTGGCTTATCTATGTCCCCGCAAATACCTCAGTTCAGGGGCTGATCCATGTCTTTGCCCGTCACCTTCGCCAATTTGACCACGGCCGAAATGGTCAATCTGGACCAGAACTTTGCCGCTCTCGGCGCGCTCACGCCTATCCCATGCACGGTATCGGGGACGAACACTCTCGCATTCACGCCTCTGACGAACGCGCCGACGATTTCGGCTTACGCGAACTACCAGCCGTTCGTTGGTATCTCTCCTTCCGCCAATACAGGCTCGGTCACCATCAATGTCGGCTCACTGGGGGCAAGGAGCGCCTACAAAGACACCCCAAACGGCCCAGCGCTGTTGTCGGGTGGAGAGATCGCCAGCGGCAATCTGATCTACGCCACCTTTGATGCGACGCTGAACGGAGGGGCGGGTGGGTTCCATGTGACCGCCTTGTACTCACCGGCATGGAGGCAAGGCGGGGAAAGCACGATCACTGCCAGCACCGGAACCACCCTCACCGCCGCCCAGCAGACAGGGGCCGGTACCGGGCAGGGCTTCATTCTCCGCCAAGGATCTCCAGGGGGCGGTTTTAACGACCAGTCCGACACCGCCGCCAACCTTGTCACAGCGATGGTTGGAGCGGTAGTTGGCACGATCTTCCGGTTCCGGGTGGAAAACACCAGCGGTCAGACGCAAACGCTGACCACGAACACGGGGATAACGCTTGTGGGACCAGTGACTACGGCCAACAACGCCTCTCATGACTACATCGGCCGGGTGACCGCCCTCGGCACCCCCGCAGTGACGATCTACGGCTGATGCCCCTCGCCATCCTCTACAATGTCCCTCTGACGACTGATCAGCAGGAGACGTTCGACTTCTCCCATGCCGATCACCATCGGAGGATGATCGCCGCCGCCTATGAGCGGTTTCACGTCACTCTGCCTGAGTTCGTCCTGGACCCCTTCAACCCACAGAGGGACAACGCTGGTCTCCTCCACCAAGAAATGCATGACGCGATTGATGCGCTATACGGGGTTGGCGGGTATGACTTGGTTGACGTTGACTGGCGGGACCAGGAACAGCGCGCGGGCTGGATTTGGCTGAACGCCCAACTCCATTTCCAGGAAGCGCAAGCCACGGGGGTGTTTTGATGAGCGCGAGCCTCAAGGTTTACCCCATAGAGGTGACCCCCGATCCATTGCCATTTCGCCGGATGAGCTTCAACGACATCGAGGAATTGAGCGACTGGCTCGCCGCTCGCCTCGTCAAACGTTCGTCCCTTGCCACGCCCCAAGCCGTTCGGACATGGCTCCGATCCTGCATTAGCGACAACGACACATGGTTCGTCCGGTCGGGAAACGCGGTGGCCATGGCCCGGTTGGTCAGGATGCCTCTTGCCGCCCCCCGTGCCGAGGAAGTGTTCGTCTTTCACCAGGACGACGATACGGCCGCAGCCGATCTATACGTCCCCATGGCCAAATGGGCGGTTGGACTGGATTGTGTGCATCTGTCTGTGGACATCAATTCCGATGTGCCGCAGGCGGAAATTTCCCGCAGGCTGGGCGCACTCAAGCCGCGTCCAGGAAAGGTGGTGTGGTTCTGATGCCGTCCGCTGGTTCAGTTGCATCTGAGATGGGTGTCAGCCCGACCCTGGCCGCCAAGGTTTTGGCCCAGATGGGGCGCGGCTCCGACAGTCAGTTGGCGCATGTCAATCCGCGCGAGATCGCCATGCTGCTCCGTGCTGGTGGATCGGGTAAGCGCAATCCCAAGACTGGGTTGCTCGAGTTCGATGGTGGCGGTGGGGCTGACAGCAGTGCTGGCAACTACGGCAGCGCGCTGGACCCCAACGGCCCCCGGCCGGGGCCGACCATCAACATTGGTGGCGTCGCCTTTGATCCGACCACAGCCACCCCGTCTCAGACGGCGTTGGTGAACTCTTACACGCCTGCCTATAACGTTGGATCGGGACCGGATAATACGGCGGTCGTCAACCTTCAGTCCGGCACGCTCCCGATTGATCCTGGTCTGATGCAAAACACATCCGATTGGATCGCCCAAGTCAGCGGCGGGCGAGGCGGCGGTATCACGGACAGTTTCTTTGATCCGGTCACCAATCCCGGTGGTGTGGCCTATCTGGGCAACCCTAACTACACGACGGACGCTGCCGGTAATGCCGTGTTCACCCCCCAAGGTCAGCAAGTCTACAACCAGTGGCAGCAGCAGCAATTTGGCGAACTGCAAAAGAACGCCGCCGGTACTGAAAGGGGCCTTGGTGGCCTCTGGAGCACCCCGCTTGGGGGTCTGACTGCTCTTGGAATCCCGTTGGCCATTGGCGGAGCCGCCGAGGCGTTGGGTGCCACTGGTGGTCTGGTAGCCGGTTCTGGGGCCACTGACCTATCAGGGGCGGCCGTAGGGGGTGTGGACGCCACGATCCCGGCCAGCATGGAGTCGGCCGAACTGGCCTCAGACCCCGCCGCCTTCAGCGCGGCCACCGCCGCTGGTGGTGCCGCTGGAACGACAGCCGCTGATACAGCATCGACAATCGGTGCGGGTGCCGGCGCGGTGGATTCAGGCAGTACTGCTCCCTTTATCGGCGCGACATGGACACAGCCCGCAACGACGGCGGCTGGTGTTCCGTTCGACGTGTCCGCTGCGCCGGCGACGGTAGCGCAAGCCCCCGTTGTTCCGGGTGGATTGTCAGCAGCCTCCGTTTCTCCAGGGGCTGCCGCAGGGGACGTGGGAGCACAGGGGGCAGCAGCAGCGGCTGACGTGCCGTTTGATGTATCCGCCCCTGCCGCCTCACAGAGCATCTGGCAGCAGATTGGTAGTGCGCTCGGTTTGGGCGGTGGCGGTACGGGAGCCACGGGTGCTGGCGGATCATCGGGTGGAGTGCTGGGCGGCCTGAGTAACGTCGTCAACAGCCCGCTTGTAAAACTCGGTGGCATCGCTGCTTCCGGTCTGGGCCTGGTGAACGACATCACCAAGGCAAACGCGCCCAACCCGATCCCCGGCATGGCGAACGTCAACCAGATCGCCCAGCAGTCCCAGACACAGGGGCAAATCCTTCAGAGCTACCTGACGACAGGCACTCTCCCTCCAGCCGTGCAAGCCTCGGTCGACCAGGCAACGCAGGATGGGATCACAGCCATCAAGTCTCGCTATGCAGGCATGGGTGTTGCGCCTGGCTCGTCTCAGGAGACGCAGGACATTGCTCGGTTGAAGCAGAACGCGGTTGTCCAGGGCGCGACGTTGGCAGACCAGTTGACGCAGCAGGGCATCAGCCTGACTGAGCTTTCGGCGCAGCTCTACAACAACCTGGTCGGCTACAACTCGGCGCTGAACCAGCAGACCGGCCAAGCGATTACCAGCCTTGCTACCGCCTTGGCTGGCGGCGGCAACACCCTGAAGCTGGCCGCGTGATTCCATGGTCGACGCAGCCACCACGGCTGACCAGATCGGAGCGGGGCCGCCCACCACGGCGCTGACCGGTTCCTATGGTCCGGCCATGGTGCGCGGGACGATTGCTGATATCGAAAGCGCGCAGAAGCAGAAGGAGGCTGCGCAGGCCCCAGTCTATGCCCAGATGAAGCAGGACGTGGCGCGTGACCGGTCTCGCTTTGAGGACGTGGCCAAGAACTACACCCCGATCCAGCAGACCCAAGCCCCGCCACCGCCACAGAACGATCCTCTTTCTGCGTTCGGTTCGGCCGCTTCCGTGTTCGCCACGCTCGCCTCTGCCTTCACGCACACGCCTGCCATCAACGCCATGAACGCCATGGCCGGGGCGATTACGGCCCAGCGCAAGAACGACTGGCAGACCTACGAGGCCAAATACAAGGAGTGGAAGGACAACACCGAAATCGCGATCAAGAACCATCAACTTCAGGCGGCGGACATGAAGGACGCCATGGAGATGATGCAGTCCGACCTTGCGACCGGGGTTGCCATGGCCAAAGCGGTGGCTGCGCAATCCGATGACCACATCGCCACCCGGCTGCTGGAGCAAGGGCAATACAAGGAGTTATCGGATCACCAGTTGGCCGCAGCACGAGCCGGCGCGGCGATGGCTGAAAGTGCTCTGCGAATCCAGCAGATGCACATGGAGATCGATGACAAGCGCCAGCAGATGGATGCTGCCAAGGCACTGTCCCAGACCGAACCCGGCTCTCCTGCCCATGCCGCCGCGCTGCAAAAAGTCATCGATCTAGCGACTCCATCCCACCCAGAGTTGGCACAATCGCAGCTTGGCATCGGCAAGGCAGGCTCCCCGATGATGGCGCAGATCAATACGCCCGAGGGACCGCAGTTTGTGCTGGCACAGCAGATGCCGAATGGGCAGTGGGTATCGGCCGATGAAAGGCGCGAGCCGTTGCAGGGCGTGGTTAATGTCACTAAGCCAGATCAGGTTCCGGCTCAAGGCGACCCGAATGTGGAGAAAGTCGCTACACAGATTGCACATTACCAGTTGCCGCCGCTGTCAGGTTTCGTCCTGAAGTCGCCATTCGGGCAGGCTGTTCTTGCCAAGATTTCTGAGATCAATCCAGATTATCAGGCAACCGAGTATGGGGCGCGTTCCGCTGGAGCGAGGGCGTTCGCCACCGGCCAGCAAGGCCAAAGACTGACATCTCTGAACGTGTCGATCTCGCACTTGGATACGTTCGGGAAACTGACCGACGCCCTTCAGAACAGTGATATCCCGCTGTTCAACCGCTATGCCAACGCGGTTGCTGAACAGACCGGCTCTACCGCTCCGACCAATTTCAATGCGGCGAAGCAAATTATCGGCCAGGAGATCGTCAAGTCCATCATCAATGGCGGTGGCGGCGTCACTGAGCGTCAGGCTGCGGCAGAGCAGGTAAGTTCCGCCCAGACGCCGGCCCAGTTGAAGGGCGTTATTCAGACCTACAAGCGCCTGATGGCCGGTCAGCTTGATGGTCTGCGCCTGCAATACGAACAGACAACCGGCCTGAAGAACTTCGATGACCGCCTGTCGCCAGAGGCTCGGCGCGAGATTGGTGACATGCGGGCGCCGCCGCTACCGATGACAATGCAGAATGGCAAGATGGTTCCCGACGCATCGCAACTGCAAGACGGCGAGATTTACATGCTGCCTGATGGCACGCGAGCCAAGTTCGATGGAACCAGAATGGGGTTCGTGCCGCAGCCATGACCGACAGTTTCATCTCCATGGATCAGGTATCCAGCAAGCCTGACTTCATCCCGCTGGACCATGTGTCGACGATGACTAAGCCGGAAGGCGGCACAAGCGTGGCGGGGATGTCTGGTGCCGTTACCAGAGGGCTGGCGCCGTATGCGGCGGGCGCTGCTGCGGGGGCTGCTATCGGAGCGCCATTTGGCGGTGTTGGGGCAATTCCAGGCGCTGCGGTGGGTGCGGGTGCCGTGGGGCTGACCCAACTTGCTCTCGGCCTATACAACCCCATTGCGAAGCGGTTCGGCCTTCCAGAAGCCGTGACCCCACAAGAGGCGACAGACAAGCTTCTCGACTTCGCTGGCGTAAAGCGGCCTTCAACTGGCATTGAGCGTGAGACAGAAGCTATTACCGGTGGCGCCGCTGGTGGGCTGACAGGGGCTGGGGCTGCGTCGCAGGTAGCCGAGCGCGCCGCTCCAGGACTGGTCAAGTCTGTCGCAGAGCGTGCGGCACAAGCCCCCGGACTTCAGGTCGCATCCGGCGCAGCAGGCGGCGCGGGCGCCCAGACGGCCGCTGAGGCCGGCGCTGGTCAAGTTGGACAGATGGTAGCCGGCATGGCTGCTGGTGCGGTTCCTGGTGTTGTGCCGGGCGCTGCGGGCGCTTCCGTTGGTCCCAAGGCAAGACAGTTGCTGGACGCTGGCGTTGAACTCACTCCGGGGCAACTTGCTGGCAACGTTCCCAAGCGGGCAGAGGAAGCGGCAAAAAGCATCCCGATCACTGGTTCGGTCATCCGGTCAGCGGAAGGCAGATCCCTTGATACGTTCAATCTCGCGACGGCCAACAAAGCCTTGGAGCCTATTGGCATCGCCATTCCGAAGGGAACAGCGGGTAGGGACATTATCTCGCAAGGCCAGCAGGCGCTGTCGAAAGCCTACGACCAACTGTTGTCTCAGATGCATTTCAGGGCCGACCAGGATTTCCAGACCGATGTTGCCAACCTCCAGCGCATGGTTCAGACGCTCCCAGCCGATCGGCAATCGCAATTCCATGCCGTGCTATCTGATGTGCAGCAGAGGCTGTCACCGACCCAGTCGATGCTTGGCGACAATCTCAAGATCGCCACGAGCGAACTGAAGAACTTTGCCACCATGTACAAACGCTCTCCTATGGCCGGGGAGCAGCAGGTCGGACATGCAGTGGATGCGCTGAACGATGCGATCCACAACGGGCTGCGCCGACAGAACCCGCAGCAGGCCCAAGAGTTGGATAAGGTCGACCTGTCCTATGCTATGTTCGTCCGCATTGAGGATGCGGCTAACCGATCGGCGGTTGCGAATGGCCGCTTCACACCGGGGCAGCTCCTCCAGGCCATCAAGGGCAACGAACCTACCGTCAGGAGACGCGGCTTCGCTCGGGGCGACAGTCTCATGCAGGACTGGGCGCAAACGGCCTATGACGTGATGGGCAACAAAATGCCGGACAGCGGAAGCCCGGAGCGGTTGCTCTGGGACACGTTAGGCGGAGGCTCCGCGTTGTTAATGGCGCCGAAGGTGGCGGCCGGCATCGGGGCGTCGTCACTCCCGTATACGAGGTCAGGCGGGCAGGCCATCCGCAATCTTGTGAACACACCAACGACACCGCTGCCTCTGATTACGAACCCCGGCCTAATGGCCACGACACCGGCCGAAAATGCCGCGAACGCCATCGGTGCGAAATGAGCGCGCTTGACGAAAAGCTGGAAGCGCTCGCCGCCTCTCTGTTGAAGGCGTGCGACGGCGAGGTTTCGCTGGATGCCAAGGTCGACATCTTCAAGGCTGTCGCAAGCTACCGGATCGCCTGCAACCGACCGGGACGTGGCAAGAAGCCAGAAGGCACGACGTTCAACGACATCGTTTCCCGACTCAACAACCATGATGGAGGCACCGCATGAGCGGGACCAATCGAGCATTCACTCTGATTTCTGAGGAAGAGACCCCTGCTGCACCGCAGCAAACGGACGCACTGGCCAAGGCCAACACACAGATCCTGATGCTGGCGCTCACCGCGTTGTCCAAGCGGGCGCTGACGGCCATTACCAACCTGTTCACCCTCGGTCTGGTGGCGTCCGCATGGTGGCTCTGGAACCGTGTGCTGCCAGACCCTACCCCGATGCAACTGATCGGCCTTGGAGGGTATGCGGCGTTCTGCCTGCTGATAGACATCGTAAGGAGACGTTGATGCTATATCGCGTTCTAGGAGTAGCGTTTCTCCTTGCTGCCCTGTGGGCGCCAGCATCGCACGCCCAGTCGGTAAATCTGTTTTGCCTTAATTCGTTGAACAAATGGGTGCCAGCGTCTCCGTCCGCTCCGTGCCCGGTGTCAGCGACGGTCTCTGCATCAGTCGCCGTCGCGCCTCTGACCAGCACGAATATTTCCGGAACGGTGGCGGTCACGAATACGTTTCAGTCGATCCAAGTATCCACGGCCGGCCGCAACGGTTGCCTTGTGCAAAACAACGGCACGCATACGATGTGGGTGTACTTCGGTGCGATTGGCAGCGCGACGGAAGCCGCAGCGTACCAGTTAGCGGCCGGCCTTTCGGTTAGTTGCGCGGTCGGAGGCATTGGCGTCCTTACAGATCAGGTGTCGATAACAGGCACGGCCACTGACGCTTTCTTTGCGAACTTCCAATGAGGGCGTTTCTTTTCTTCCTCTTGCTCGCTCCGGCTGTCGCTCTTGCGCAGACCCCTGGGGGCGGTGGAGGTGGCGCGCCCACTGGCGCTGCGGGTGGTGACCTGTCGGGGACATACCCAAACCCTGGAGTGGCTAAGGTCAACGCCGCGACAGTACCAGCGAGTGCAGGGGCATTGGGGTCAAACTCAAGCCGCCAGTTGATCTCTGTGACTGTATCGGGGGCAAACGGAGGGACTGGGGTTGCAAACACCGGAGACACGATCACCCTCGGCGCATCACTGACCACGACCGGAACTGGTGCCCCGACATTAGCCTTCCCGAGCAGTTCATTCACCTACACATTCCCTGGGGCTGCTGCTGACCTAGCGTACCTGATCGGTGCAGCCACAAACGGCCATTGTGTGGAGTTCTCTGGCACCGCCGGGGGTCTTGCGGATCTTGGAGCGGCCTGTGGCGGGGCGATTACTATCACCGATAGTCTGTCGAATAGTGTGAGCGGGGTAACCGGGATCACGGTCGGGACTGGCTTCCTGGTCGGTGGCACGACACCGAATGCAACACTCAATCTAGCCGCTCCGACACGGACGGTGACTGTCAGCCCGACCGTTCTCGCCTCAGACATGAACGGGTTCATCTACTCGAATGTAAGCGGGGGCGGGACGCTCACGATCCCCGCTGTCAGTTCGACGGTATTCCCGACCGGGACGACGCTCCAGGTCACGAACTATAGCGCCTCCACAGAGGCTGTGACCACGACGCCTACGGTCAATGCTGGTGGCGGTTGTGTGACAGCTACCGGCATTCCGTCAGGCGATACGTGGTCAATATCATCGAACGGAACCACGCTGGATTGCGTCCAGACGGTCTCTGGCGGCGTCACATCGGTCACCAACAGC
>Ga0210404_10000738_pt1 | contig 15372 bp, 15 predicted proteins | sample IncBWH28MmetaG_FD_155455 | JGI IMG/M metagenome (GOLD analysis project Ga0210404, IMG submission 155455) | Forest soil microbial communities from Barre Woods Harvard Forest LTER site, Petersham, Massachusetts, United States - Inc-BW-H-28-M | ecosystem: Environmental > Terrestrial > Soil >... | reverse complement strand
ATAAGGCTTATTGGTGAAGTCTTGAAGTATGCCTGTAGCATCTCTTTCTCTTCTTTGGACAGGTCTATTTGTATCACTCTCTTACTATATCAAATACCTGTCATTCTGTTTTGCGCTTGCTATAGCATGTGTATGCAGACCAGGCAGAGTTATATCCTCAGGCACTTTAATAATAAATCTCATTTTAGCGCCTCTCCATGAAGCACTACCTAAAGCATGACCGGAAGTGACTTGGATAAGTTTTTTAGGATAAGGAGACTCCAACGAAACAGCTACTAAATCCGAACGTAAATAACCCATAGAATTATTATCTTGCCTAAGTGAAGCAGGCAAAATTACATATCTAGGAGACTGCTCTTCTTGAAGAAGTAAACCACTTAAAATTTCATTACGTACACCACTTCTGACATCGAGAAATTTTTTTCCATGACCTTTTAAATCAGTTAGATTTTTGCCTAACGCAGTTAAATTTTTTCTTGTTTCTCTCAATAATATATCTCTGATCTCTTCAGGCACTTCACGACCGCTAAAGAGCGTAGCAGCTAATCGCATAGAAGGTATATATGCAAGAGCTTGCTCAGCTCTTAATTGAAATCCTAAATAATCAGCTTTTGTATCAGAAGAAGAAGCTGCTTGTTGAGCTTCTTGAAAATCATCTTTTACTTCTTGCCAAATATTTTTTGCGGCTTCAATAGCTGATAAGCGGCCAGGAAGAGAATAACTTCGTTCACGATCTCTATCTCGTTGGCGAACACGTAACATTCCTGCCTCTGCAGATACCCATCCACTTGCATATCTCACAAGGGGATGGGTATGATGACTCATCTCAGAAGATAAAATAGTAAGTACTCTTGATGAGGCATATTTTGTTGATTTCATTGATATATATTCTCTGAATAAAGGATCAACAAATCCAAATGCTCTTTCTAAACTCGATGGTTGGTCTGTTTGTTGTCTATCAGGTCTTCTTCTTTCTGAACTCATAGGAGAATTGTAACAAATTAAGCTCGGAGTGTAAACTATGAGACGTCATAAGCCAAGTATCCCAAACCTCATACTTCTCTTAGCTTTGTAATACACTATAAATCAAGATTTAATTTGAGTATAAAAGTTTCGGATAATATCTAATCCTCATAGCAAATCGAACAATTATAATGGCTAGCCTCATTATCCAGCAAAATGAAGTCTGAAAAATAAGTGTATAATAGTGAGGCTTCAAGTGCTTACTAAAGTAACCTGGATGATTTTGACTTTTTATGCCTCAACTTAATAAGAGTATTAAATATCCTGAGTTAGCTTATCAAAAATCAGCACAATCCCTTCAAAAATACAATTAACTATTTAAGGAAACATTTTGGAGTAATAACGAAGAAAAAAATAAACTTATTTTATAAATTCGACAACCTCATTAAAATCGCGTCTGACTTTGGGTTTTTTTGTTGCTGGATCATCCCCTCTATATCCAAATGTAATCATTGAAGTAGCATGAAGATGTTTTTCTTTGAGTCCCAATATTTCATCAACACTATGTGGATCGAATCCTTCCATAGGTCCACTATCGATACCAAGTAAAGCTGCTGTTTCTATCATGATACCAAGTGGAATATATGCTTGCGCTTTTGACCATGTATTTAGATCATTTTCTGATCGACTATTTATTGTACTATCAACCATTTGCTTCAGTACATCAAATGCTGCTGCCTCCGTTTTATTTGTTTTTGATACTCTTTCTATTAATTCTCTACTAATATTTTCTTTAACATCCGTTCTATAGGCAATGACTACTAATACAGGGGCATCAGTAATCTTAGGTTGACCATACCCTGCTACTTGCAGCTTTGCTCGAGTATCAGAATTTTCAACAACAATAAATTTCCAAGGTTCAATACCAAAAGAACTTGGTGCAAGACGTGCACTCTCTAATATAGTTGTCAAAATTTCAGAATCGAGAGGTTTCGTTTTATCAAAAACCTGGGTTGCATAACGCCAATTAAGCGCTTGTAAAATAGTATCTTTTTTAATATTCATAAATCGTATGCTACTACACTTGTAATTGAATAGCAAGTGCGGATAAGCTATTTACGCACGAAGTGTCTCAAGTAAAAGCATAATTTGAAATAGTCATATAAAAAGTAAGCAAAATGCGTTCTATTTAAAGTTGCTTAGTTTTTAAGAATTACCAAAGAAGAATAAAATCAAAGCATTGAAATACGAAAATGCCGATTTAGTGAACTGAATCTACGTAATGTGGAACACCTATACGATCATTTTGAGAGAAATCTATGCAACTTTCCAACAGCATCAAATACAAATTCCGATATATGCTTAAACTATATAAACAGAGTATTACCCATTCAACTCTTCTGAATAATAATAATCAACAATACCTTCTGCCAGAATCTCATCAGAGTTAATAGTTCTATTACCAAGAGCTTCGTAGTTTACTGCAAGAGGAAGTTCAGTACATCCCAATATTATGGCATCAGCACCTCTGTTAAAAAGGTCATTGAGAACTTCAATATAAGCATTTTTATATTCTCCGCTACCAGTTCCAGCAATAACACCTCTTATTATGTTTTCAACTACTTCCAATTGTTTCATAGAGGGTATAATCGCTTCAATTTTATGATCTTCTAATTTTTTATTGTAAAGGTCAGAATTTATTAACACTGGCGTACCAAGTATTCCGACCTTTTTACAATCATTCTTGGAACATTTATCAGCAACAAGTTCAATCATAGATATAAAAGGCACATCCGTATTTTGTTTTAGTTCATCAAGTAAAATGTGAACAGTATTACTTCCTATACAAAGCCTAGTTGCTCCTGCATTTGCTAAAGATTTTGTGGCTTGTATTAGCATTTCTTTTGCTTTATTAATGCTATCTTTATTTGAGATAAAGTCAGGTACAGGGACAGACTCAATTACTAATCTAGGATAGTCTGCATTATCTTTAGCGTGATATTTACTCTGGGAGATTTGAATTATTTTTTCGTATATAAAATCTGTTGATTGAGGACCAACTCCACCAATAATTCCAATTTTTTTATTATTGATCATGGAATGATTATATCAGAAGTTATAATCCGAAGAAATCTATAGCAAACCATAGGTATGTGAGCCCGAGAGGATTCGAACCTCCAACCAATTCCTTAAGAGGGAATTGCTCTGCCATTGAGCTACGGGCCCAGTAATCTAGATTTCGCAACTAGATGGTGATATTGTAACAAAATTCATTCGTTCTGTCATGCCTATAGAATCTCTTGCGTCTGTTCCATAAAACATATAGTATGAAATAAGGAGTACTAGTATCCATTTTCTATTCTATGCTGCAGAAAAAAATATTTGCATCACAATATCATATTATTTATCCACTGTTACTTATTGTGTTTCTCACAATAGGTATATTTACTACTGTCAACCAGTCACAAACAAATCAGGAACTTAATTCACATGCAGCAAATACAACAACCAATTGTACTATCTCAACAAATCAGCTTACCATTAAGGCTCAAGAACAGACACTCTTTGGATTAATTAATCAATATCGTGTCCAAAATAATCTAAATCATCTCGTTTGGAATAACACTCTTAAACAATCAGCAGAATGGCAAAGTTTGGATATGTTAATGCATAATAAGCTTAGTCACACCGATTCTCTAGGTCGCACACCCGATATACGACTAATAAACTGCGGATATGACATTAGCAACGGATATGGAGAAACTATTGCAAATGGGACTACAAATCCCAATATTGTCTTCCTAGCTTGGAAAAATGATCCTCCACATAATCAAATTCTTTTAAGTAAAAATTACAACATAGCAGGTGTTGCTTTGGAAACCAATTCAGCAAGAAATGTCTTTTGGACAGTGGATTTTGGAGTTAGCTCAACAGCACCGACGCCTACGACAATAGCAGATAATCCAACATTGACTCCTTCAGAAACAGTAACACTAAATCCGACAGACTCAAATACTACTCCAATTATATCCTCCGGCCCTACTGTTTCGCAAAATCCTGATCAGCCAACACCCACACCCGCGCCAATTACAGCGGATATGCTAATTACTATCCAAGTAAAAATATTTGGTATCGGACAAGGTGGTAATCCTAATCCACTACATCGCACACGTCACATAACAGCTTATGTCTATGATACAGGAACTTCGCCTGTAACAACAGGTAATGCCTATCTTGCCTATGACGGTAATAACTATTTTACAGGAGTTATACATCTTGGTAAACTTGCACAGGGATCTTATTTTATAAAACTTGCCGGTGATAATACGCTACAAGTTCTTGCTAAACCTGAGTTCCAAACACTTTTAATTGGACAAGTAAACCTTGTTCCCCCCGTAACTCTCTATCAGGGAGATATGAATGGAGATAATGTACTTGATATTGAAGATTATAATCTTGTGCTCCCTTGTTTCCAAAGCATTCCCACTTGTGCAAATGCATCAGCAATAGATTTTAATGATGATGGAAAAACAGATGTCACTGATTATAATTTATTACTGCAAAGTTTTGAAGTGCTTCATGGGAATTAACATTTTACGTATGGCAAGAAACAAACGATCAAAAAAACAAATTTTTCAACTATTTACTCAATATGGAATTCATATCTGGGCAATTCTTATTATAGCCAATGCTGTCATGTTATATGCCTATCAATTTGCTAGTCACGCTGCAAATAAATCAGATACTACCCTCAATATACTCAACATTAATACGCCGACTCCTTCAATACAAATAGTTCCATCTACTCCTTCTATTCAGCCATCGTCTGCTCCTCTCGGACCGAGTATTTATCTTGCTTTTTCGGTACCAGGAATAGGCAGTGGTAGTAGTGTTATGAAGCCGCTTCATTTCAAACGAACACTCACTGTTTTTCTTTTTTCTCCTGATGTTAACTCTCTCAATCATACGGTTAAGCCGCTGTATACAATCCAAGGAACAGCAACCTTTGATTCCAATCCGTATAGCTCAACTTATACGAGCTTTGTCAGTCCTATTTTTGACCTTGGCAGTGACGTAAAAGATGGCAATTATCAAATAGCTTTCCGAACAAATTTATCTTTAAGAACATTGATCAAGCAAAGCCAAACTGATATTGGAGGCGAAATTTTTTCACTAGCAAAAGGTAATGACACAATACAAATACCACTACAAACAGTGCTTATGGGAGATACAATCCCCAATCAGGGTGACAATTCTATTGATGTGAGCGATTACAATGCTTTTATTAATTGTTATGGTTCAAAAAATACATCAACCTTCTGCAAAGGAAAAAATTATGGAGATTTTAATGATGATGGGGTTATTGACGGTGTGGATTATAATATTCTACTAAGATCACTCGATGTACTCTCTCAAGAAGGTGTTGCTGCACCCAAATTGTCACCGTCACCAATGATTCCATATCGAGTTACTCGACTGAAAAACCCTACGACGCCAATTCCTACAAAAAATAAACAAATAACTACATCACCAACTGCATCAACAGTTACCCCACCCTCAGGTGGCAATCCTATTATTGGGTTTATACTGTTCCTCTTATTTATTATCATAATTGGAGCTATCGGCATAGTCCTCTATTTCAAAAACGAAAAGATACATAATTTAATAAATACTCTTATTCATCTATCACCAACTGGTGAGCCTTCATCTGAAGAAACAGAAACGCCAGAAACACCTGAAGAAATACAGGAAGGACAAGAGAAGTCGACAGAACAGGCTGTCGAAGATGCTACTACAACAGCGATCCCTACACCTGCGGAACAAATAGTTCAAACAAAACAATCTCCTCCTCCTGCTAATAGTAGCATTGTAGAAAAAGATTGTTATGTCAAAACAAAAGGTTCTGATGAGACAGACACAGGCATGTGGTTATTATTAACAGATGACAATGGCGCGATAAACGCACACTACGCTAAAAAAGATGCAAAAGATGGATTTTGTAAGGTAAAAGGAATAATGAAAACGGAAAATGACAAAACCTTCCTTGAGATATTAGAACTAACTGCAGAATAATGATATTAAGCGGCCAAATCTAACTCTTTTTTATTTAACCCATCAATCACTATTCGTACTTGCTCTTCACTGACTTTATGCCCCTCTCCCAATACTACTGCAGGAAATTCTTTTATACCCTCTTTTACAATTTTTCTTGCATCTTTTTTAAATATTTTTCCATTGCGCCCAATAAAATGTTTCAGAGCTTCATATGATCTATCAATTTTCACACCAAATGATTTTAGCAAACCGCTTAGCACACCATCTGTCGCATGAGCCATCCTGCCCGCAATAGCATAACCGGTGATTAATCCATCCTCTTCTACTGCTACTTCATTAATTGCTGCATTTGCAACATAATCTCTATTTAACTGTGCATCTGCATCTATTCCAAAATGTGGCTCTTTAAAATTAACAATAGTACCTCCCAATGAATTGTTGTCAGGTGCATCTAATGATTGTGCTTTTTCCTGTGAATTCGTACGGGAATTTAACAAAGCAACTTCGGTCCCAACAGTAATGTACGATTTCTTTGCAACAGATTGCATAATTGTTTCCGGTTGTACAAAAGTAGCTGTGGCTTGCAAGAATCTTTTTTCTGATTGCACTGCAAATTCTGCTATTTTTATATCCGGTTGGGTTATTGATTTTGGATTTATGATGGGTTCCCTAACTAATATTCGTCTTTTTTTCTTTTTTTCTAATTCAGAAAATAATACTGTTAAATCAATTACACCACTAGACCAAAAAGTTTTAACCATAGCCCTCATAGCAGCTGTTGTTTTCCATAATGTTGGAGTATTTATTTCTCCCCTTAAATGTTTCTCCATGGTGTCAAGCAATTTTGAATCTTTTATAATTACAAGGCGATCCCATGCTGGCTTCTGTTCGCTGCCATTATAAAACCAAATCTTTAACAATCTCTGTGTAAAATTATCATCATTACGCGGAGTGTGAGAAATTTCAGGGATATCAGAGTCACTTGAACCTCCGTATTGAATTTTTATTACCTTTATTACTCTTTCTTTCAACAAATCACCATATTTCGCTCCTGTTGTTTTAACTTGTCGATCAACTGTGAGAGCAGTGCTATTTCTTTTATCTTTATTTGTATTACTCAAATTACCAATGGTTGGTTCTCTTTTTCTTGTAGGATTGCTAACAGGCAATCTTCGTGATTGCAAAGTATTTAATTCATTCAATATGTTATTTTTTATCTCAATACTGCTGACTCTACCGTTTGGTACCTTTATAGTTTCTGAGAGAGCAGGTTTTATACTCACTTGTTGCCGTACACGACTATCAATATTCCTAGAAATAATACCAATATTGCGAACATCAAAACTTCTGACTCTTTCAGGTTTTGGAGTATATACTTGTCCTAGTAAGGTTCTTCCTTCCTGAGGGGACATTCGTACTTGACTATCTGTAGATAAAGAGTGCCTCGGTTGTGTTACATTTTGTTCCAAAGAGTTTGCTGTCGTTTTATTATTTATAGAATCATTTTGTCCAAAAGATGATCTAACTGGAGCAGATCCCTCTCTTGTTGATGAAATAGGAGAAACATTAAATTCTTTAAGATTATTAAATAACCCTGGTCTTCGTTGTGGAATAACAGTATGTAATTTCAAACCATTCAGTCCAGATGATCCCACAGTAGATTGAGATAATGTTGAAATACCAGATCTCACTCCTTCAACTCTCCCTAGAGTAGGCACCCTACTGCTAATGCGGACTGGTGCTACTATTACTGATGCTCGTTCTCCTGCCATAATATAGCTCCTTTAGGTAATAACACTTGTAAATAATCATAATTGTTTATACAGTACTTTATTTATTACTCTACAAGTGATCTCATTACGATCCTCATTATAAGTTCTAAAGCCAATCTGAGCTTGATATAAACTTTACAATAACATTACAAAAAAACGAAAAAATATCTCTTTTTACATTTTGTCATCATTTTATAAATTTAATATCAAGAACTATCATTTAAGATAACTATACTGCATATAGAAGGAGGCATAAAAAATGTTTAAGACATATCAAAAAAATTATCAGTCAAAAAATTTTGCAAAAATCTGGAAACATGCACTACATAATAGAGAAATTGCAAAGAATGGCTACCATGCAACAGGTGACATTAAAAAAGCTAAGGCATTTGCCAAGATGGTTTCCACTGTTGTTTTTCGAACTGATTTTGAAAGTAGTACTGAACATGTAATCTTCTCAAACACTGCATGGGCAATTCCACTCAGAGCTGTTTTTGTTTTTCGCATAAACTAATTTGCAACTTTTTCTCTTCTCATGCATTAGTAATGTATAATGCCTTCTACTGCATTATATGTATATGGATTTAATAGAAGAAAAACAGCTCATTGAATGTGCAAAAGATGATCCTCTTGCTTTTGGCAAATTATACGATGCATATTACCCAAAGATTTCAAACTATCTTCTCCATCGTTTGCAACGATCTGATGTAGCTGCAGATATCACATCTGAAGTATTCTTTAAAGGAATGACTAAATTACACACCTTTTCATGGCGCAATATCTCTTTTTTATCATGGCTATATAAAATTGCAAATAATGAAATCAAGATGTATTACCGAAAAAAAGAACGAAAATTTTTTTCACTTGAATTTCTATTTGAACATAGTTATTTTGAAATTCCTGATACAACAAATATAGAGGAAGAATATATTGCAGTTGAAGAAGAACTTTCACGTAATGTTCAATTTAGAGATATACAAAAACAATTAATTAAACTCCCATTACTTTACCAGGAGATACTCGTTTTGCGCTATTTCGAAGAGAAAAATCTCAATGAAATCAGTGAAATAACAGGGAAAAATCTTAATACAATTAAATCTTTGCTTTCACGTGGAAAAGACAAATTGCGTAAAAAAATGGAAGAAGAAAATGAAAATAGTAAATAAAAATATTTACCAGTGCAACATTTTTTGTACATTTGCATTATTAGAGTAGAAGCATATGAAAAAACAAAAACTAAACATAAGTACTATTGAAAATACAGAAGTGAAACAAATCGATCTACAACAGCATCGTCATGCACTTAGAAAGAGTCTTCTTACTTCACCTTATTGGGAAAAACAACCTAATATATTTATATTCTTTTTGAAAGGAGGTGAAAATATAATGTTAAAAAATAAAATTGCAACAGCAGGTATTGCTTTTACGGTTGTTGCAGTTATTTTTGTTTCAATAAATGCATTACTACCGAAAAATACAACAGCCTATGCAGAACAGCTAGCACAACAAAGTTATCAGAAGGTAGTAAATTTAACACCAGGACAATTGGATATCTTGAAACAAAAAGTGCACATGGATCCAAGCGAATTATTGCAAGAAGCAAAAAATGCAAAGGATCTTAAAGCACTTACTTACGATCAATTTGTTAATGAATATCCTATGATAAAAATGGGATACAGTACACAAAGTAGTAATGCAACACTTGGAGCGTTGCCACCACATCCAGACACGGAAATATTGGATATGCATTCCTTAAAATTCCTGGCATTCACAGATGCAAATGGACAAAAAGTTGTCGTAGGCATTGATCAGAATAATTTTCCCGTATTTGCATTTTCAACAGGTAAAAATGGTGAAATGAACATGACTGTTCATGATCAAGGTGGAAATGGAGGAAATGCATTCTTTGGTACAATGAAATACAATTCAGCTAAACCACAAGAAAGCGGAATTAGCTCATCTGATGCAAAAAATGGACCTATGCGGGTACAAATTCAGATGAATGATGGAGGGAAAACTCAGACTATTACAGTCAACGGTAAAAATTATGCCGTTCCAGCAGGAGTTGATCTCTCAACAGGAGTACCTCAGATTCAACAACGAGGTGCCAATGTGTATATCAATGGAGTGAAAGCAACTCCGGCAGAATAACACTAAGGATATAGACATTCGCCAATAAGCAACTCGAGAAGAGTTGCTTTTGGTATAAAAAAATGTTTTATCAATCTTCAATAAACTAAAGAAATTTCTCTAAATCAAAAGATGTTCTATGTAATTCACACAAACCATACTGAGCAATTGCTTCACGATGTTTTTTTGTTCCATAACCTTTATTAGTAAAAAAATCATACGCAACATACTGCTGATGTATTCTTTGCATTAGTTCATCACGATAAACTTTGGCAAGAATTGATGCTGCAGCAATTGAAATACTCTTTCCATCTCCGTGAACAATAGGTTTTTGATTTTTTCGAGTAAGATTTTCTATATAAAATGCATCAATCAGAATAAAATCAGGCTTAGTGGATAACTCTTTAATGGTTTTTCGAAACGCTTTCTGTGTTGCCTTGCCGATGCCGATTTGATTAATAATTGAAACTGAAACTTCAGCAATCGAATATGCAATAGCATATTCTTTAATAATCACTGCTAATTCTTTTCTTACTTTAGAAGATAATTTTTTGGAATCGTCTATTTTATTAGTGATAGAAAAATTGGAAGGGAGAATCACCGCTGCCGCTACAACAGGTCCGGCAAAACAACCACGGCCAACTTCATCGACACCTGCGATGAATTGAAATCCCTGATCCCAAAGTTTTGATTCATATTCAAAAGTCGGCTTCGTTTGTTGTATCCTTTTCATCTTCAATCATGAATGTCTCAACTCCATTCAATTCAGGTAAATTGACAACGATCGTTTTTAATTCTCCATAAAAACTTATCGTATTTCGATCCATTTTCTCAATAATCGATTCCTGTTTTTTCCATTTTATAATTGTTGAACGCTTTTCTGCATCTAAAAGCGTTCGTAATAAACGAATATTATCAAAATGCGACTGCATACGATTTTTGAATGATTCACTCATCATATAATCTCGAATTTGCCCCCATTCTTCTTCTGTGTGATCAGTCGAAGATTTGATTGAATTAACTGTCGTTATCAAAAACCGTACATATCGACAGATACTAATTGCATGTTCATATGTAGTAATCCAAACGCCGTCCTTTCTATCAAAATGTGAAGAATCAGTAGGTAATACCTGCGATACGAGAATTGCCTCTGTCGCATTTATTTTGACAACATCCTCTTTTAATTTTATCAACCATCCTTTACTCCATGCTTTTGTTTGTTTAGTTTCCCATAAGATAGTACCAACAACCTTATCTCTGAATTTAATCTTTTGCCAAATATCTCCGCCTTCAACACCTTTAGGAACAGGAAGAAACTCATCAGTTGGGAACGCTGCTTTGAGCTTTTCCTCAAGATTTAGTTCTAATGCTTCTCCTTGTAGTTGTTGTGATCCTTGTTCGAGTTTTCGTTGTAAATCTTGATTAGCTTTTCGTGCTTGTTCGAGTTGTAAATCTTTTTGTTTTAATTTTAACTCTACTTCTTCTTCAACTTTTTTCCGTGCTTCTCCTTTTATTTTTTCTTCAGCTCTCTCACGCTCCTCTTTTTCTCTCGCAAGTTGTTCTAATAATTCCTTCTCTCTTTTTGTAGCATTCGCTTCACTTTTTTTTCGCTCTTCCAATTCTCGCAATTGATCTTTATTTTGTTGTTCAAATTCGAGTCTTAAACGTTTCTCTTGCTCCGCTTGTTCTTCTACTTTTTGTTTTTCAAACTGAATTTTTAAGTTTTTTTTCTCTTCTTCCCGTATTTTTGTCTGAAATTCATGAATAATTGCCTCGGAAAGTTCAACTTGTTTTTTACAATGCGGACATTGAATGGTATTCATTATGGTAACATAATACTCTTGCCATTTCTTAAATGCAAGAGATGTACTTCTATGATAAAATAACAATGTATCTACCTATGAGATCTATTCTGCGCTCTATTGGCATTTATCTCTTGGCATTATATTTCATTCCTCAACTTGTTCCTGGATTTATGACACTTCTTGTCGGATCTCTCGTTCTCGCAATAATGTTTCTAGTTTTAAAACCAATTCTTAATATCATAAGTTTTCCAGTGAATATGCTTACACTTGGGCTTTTTTCGATCATTATAAATGCATTTATTCTTTATTTGCTTACTATTCTTGTGCCAAACATTACTGTTCAACCCTTTACCTACCCAAGAGCTCATTTTTATGGATTTATTACTCCTGTAATGCCTTTTAATACTTTCTTTGCCTATGTTTACTCAGCATTTATCCTTTCTTGTATTAATTCAGGAATGCGTTGGCTGATGGATAAGTAAAAATAACTATATGCATACAAAACAAAAGCGTGTTATCTGTCTCGGCGGAGGGGTTGGAACAAGTAACCTTTTGCGAGGACTAAAAAAATATCCTATTCATCTTGGAGTTGTCACATCAATGGCTGATGATGGTGGTTCATCAGGTAGATTACGCAAAGCATATAAAATCATGCCACCTGGAGATATTATTTCATGTATTGCGGCTCTTATCCCTGAAGATCAAAAAGAGCTTACAGACTTGTTAACATATCGTTTTACAGGTCCTGCAAAAGAAAACACATCAATAGGTGATCAAAAATTTGGTAATCTCCTGATGCTTGCCGAGATTCAAAGGACCAAAAATTTTTATCGAGCAATTGATGTTGTAAAAAAAATGTTTAGTGTTACAGCAGATATCTTCCCAGCAAGTGATGAAAGAACCCATTTAAGCGCAACTACGAAAGATGGCAGACGGGTACATAGCGAAACAACGCTTGATCTGGCACTTTATAGTGAACCACATGGATTAAAAAAAATATTTATCAAGCCAAAAGAACCAAAAGTAAATCCACAAGTTATTTTATCTCTACTTAATGCTGATGTTATTATTAGTGGGCCTGGTGATCTTTATACAAATCAATTACCAGTACTCGTTATTCCTCAAATTAAAGAGGCCCTTTTTAAGAGTAAAGCAAAAAAAATTTTTATTCTTAATATCGCAAATAAGCCATTTGAAACAAAAGGATTTACTTTAGATGATTTTGTCAATGCATTTGAAGAGCACCTTGGAACTTTCCCATTTGACTTAATTATTGCAAACAATAATACACAAACGCCAATTCCCAAACAATATGATTATCACTATATACCACTCGGTGACACTTTAACAAGACACACAAAAGCTTTTAAACTTATCAAAAGCAATCTCGTTAATCAAGCATTTCCCCTTTATCACGATTCGAAAAAGCTTGCATCTGAAGTAGTAAAACATATATAATTGGCGATATGGTAATAACAATTTTACAAATAGTGATCTCAACTCTTTTAATAGCAGCTGTTCTCTTACAAGCTCCAGGAACGGGACTCTCACCAGTTTTTGGTGCTGGCGGAGAAGCATATCGAAGTAAGCGAAGTGCACAAAAATTTCTTATCATTACAACAATAGCTCTTTCATCTATTCTTGCAATCCTCTCACTTATTCATTTATTTCTCCAAAAATAAAATAAATAGCATTATGAATAAGAATTAGGATAAATCATCATAATGCACACTTCATAATTTCTGATTTAATAATTAAATATGGCAGTTATTCGTAAAAGACTTATATTTTGGTTAATAAAGGCATATATAAAGAAATCTGGTAAAACTATTTTCTTTTCCTTTCTTTTTGGACTTTTTGTTTTTTTTGCCATGCTTTTTGTCGAAAAATATTATTCACACATTATTCCTTTCACTCGTACAGAAACAATTGGTCTTGCAGGAGCCTACACAGTAGATTCTCTTCCTATCGAAATAACAAACAAAATGTCTTATGGTCTAACAACAATTGCTCCTGATGGAACAATTCAACCTGGTTTAGCTTCTTCTTGGGATGTTTTAGATAATGGAAAAACATATCGTTTTCACCTTAAGCAAAATTTACATTTTTATGATGGGCAAGAAGTAAATGCAATAACAGTCAATTATAATTTTTCAGATGTGTCACAATCATCACCTGATAAATTTACAATTGTATACAAGCTTAAAGATGCTTATGCACCCTTTCTTGTAACAGTATCGAAGCCTATTTTCGATAGAGGATTTAGTGGTGTTGGCAATTATCACTTGCAAAAGATAGATACTATTGATAATTTTGTTCAATCTTTGACACTGGTTGCAACAAAAAATGGCGATGACATTATAAACTATGATTTTTATCCAACAGAGAACGCACTTATGATGGCGTATCTTCTTGGTGAAGTTTCAGAAATTGCAGATATCAATAATATAGTTCAAAATAATATAAATTTACAAAAATTTTCTAATACCAAAATAACAAAGAAATCGAATTATTCACAGCTAGTAACATTATTTTTTAATAATAACGATGGAGATCTATCTAATAAAAAAACGCGTTTGGCACTGACATATGCAGTGCCTAATAACTTTCCTGAAGGAAAAAGCGCATACCTACCGTATTCCCCTCTCTCACATTACTATAATGGCCAACTTGACCGTAGAACCCAAGACTTAGCCCATGCAAAGATACTCTTACTTCCCGATTCAACATCAAGTCTCAGCGGAGAGATAAAACCACCATCCTCACTTACAATTAAAACATTTAAAAAATATAGACCAGTAGCCGAAGCAATAGCAGCAGCATGGAAAAATCTAGGTATTACCACGAAGATTGAAGAAACTAATAGTATGCCAAACAATTATCAAATTTTTCTGGGAGAATTTAATATTCCGAGTGATCCCGATCAATATACCTTATGGCACTCTGATGGACCTAACAATATTACTCACTATAAAAATTTGCGTATTGATAAATTGCTTGAGGATGGAAGAAAAACGATTGCTATCAATAAACGCAAACAAATTTATGCTGATTTTCAAAAATTTTTACTGGAAGATTCACCTGCATTTTTCCTTTATTATCCTGACCAATATACAATAACGAGAAAATAACTTGTAAAACATATCTGTCATGATATTCTCAAGTTCCTATATTTCTTTATAATCGCTATCGGAAAATTGCATCTTGCTTCAGAGAATATATATACTTCACCAAAATAAATAAACGCAAATGATTTATCTCGTTTTTATAACTCTTTCCCATTTCTAAATCTGATGTACTATCGCAAAATATATTATTTTCTGGCACAAACTCTTTCTTTTATAGACATGTAAGAAACGCCTATTTTGCTTATTCTATTGGACCAGTGGCATTAGTGAGTGTTGTAGGGATTTCACAGGTATTGTTTGGCATATTATTTGGTTGGTTACTTACATTACTTCTTCCACATATCTTTAATGAAAAGATAAAAAAAGAAGACTTATTAAAAAAGGTAGTATTAGCTATTACTCTTATTTTTGGAATTATTTTAATTTATTGACCAATTTTTTAATCCCATGAGGTAAGTTTTATCCTGCATTTACCCCATTGGGTACTTCTTTTTCTGGAACGGCAAGAACAGGAGTAAT
>Ga0210404_10000737_pt1 | contig 15392 bp, 16 predicted proteins | sample IncBWH28MmetaG_FD_155455 | JGI IMG/M metagenome (GOLD analysis project Ga0210404, IMG submission 155455) | Forest soil microbial communities from Barre Woods Harvard Forest LTER site, Petersham, Massachusetts, United States - Inc-BW-H-28-M | ecosystem: Environmental > Terrestrial > Soil >... | reverse complement strand
GGCGTTGAAGTCGGGTGCCGTGGAATTTTTGACGAAACCTTTCAGGGACCAGGATCTCCTGGACGCGATTCAACAGGCCCTCCAGCGTGACAGCGCCGCGAGAGAGCAACAGGCCGAGATGCACGAATTACAGGAACGCTATCACGAGTTGTCCGCACGAGAGCGGGAGGTTATGACTCTCGTGGTCTCAGGACTGCTCAATAAGCAGATCGCCTACGAGCTCGGAACCAGCGAGGCGACAATAAAGATCCATCGCGGTCATGTGATGCAGAAGATGGAGGCCGGTTCGTTAGTAGAGTTGGTCCGTATGGCTGACAAGCTCAAACTCTCCCCTCGCAAATAGCCTCGCCTGCTTTCGGCCTGTCCGGTTTTCCGACGCTCTCCACTTCTAGTCGACTACGACCTTGGTCGTAGTTAACACGACTAAGGCCGGATTGTGCCCGCTTTCTGATGGCGCTACTCTTCGTCCAATGAGCATCCGGCAAACATCAGGACTCGTAGCAATCGTGGACGACGATGAGTCGCTTCAGAGGGCACTGCAAGATCTGATCGAATCAGATGGCTTGTCCGCGCTCTGCTTCGGTTCGGCGGAACAGTTTCTGGAGTCCACCGCCCGACACGAGGCTGCGTGCCTGATCGCCGATATTCGCATGCCGGGCATGTCCGGACTTGAACTGCAAGCGAAGCTCAAGGGAGAACGATGCCGAATACCGATCATTTTCATTACAGCGCATGGTGACGCCGAGATGCGGATTCTTGCTATGCGGGAGGGGGCAGTGGAGTTCTTGACCAAACCTTTCGATGACGCAATTTTGCTAGAGATCGTCCATGCCGCGGTCGAAAATTAGCTCGCGAAAGCGCGAGGGCTCTGGGAGTCGAACTGATGAAAGTGGTTGATCAAGATCGTCGGGCCCGCAGATTCGAGCAGATCGTTGGCGATAGCCCAGCTTTGAGAATTGTTTTGGAACAAGCGGAGCGCGTTGCAGCTGGGGATACCACAGTACTCATTCAAGGAGAAACCGGAACAGGTAAAGAACTCATCGCTCACACAATTCACAATGCCAGTCCTCGCAGCGGACAACCTTTGATCAAGCTCAACTGTGCCGCCATTCCTTTTGATTTGCTCGAAAGTGAGCTCTTTGGCCACGAGCGGGGGGCTTTCACGGGTGCCATCGCCCAAAAGATTGGCCGCTTCGAGTTGGCTGACAAAGGGACACTATTTCTTGATGAGGTCGGGGACATCCCACTCGCATTGCAGCCGAAACTCCTACGTGTTCTCCAGGAGCAGGAATTTGAACGTTTAGGAAGTGGCCGCACGCATCGTGTTGACGTGCGGCTCATCGCTGCGACCCACCACGACCTTGAACGAATGGTGAAGCGTGACCAATTTCGCAGCGATCTGTACTATCGCTTGAACGTATTTCCCATTACAGTGCCGCCCCTGCGCGAGCGGCTCGAAGACATCGGTCCTCTGGTGGAACACTACGTTGAAATCTTTTCTCGGCGACTGGCGAGGCGCATAGACACCATTCCAGACGAATTCGTTAGCGCTTTCAGGTCGTATTCGTGGCCCGGAAACATTCGAGAACTGCAGAACGTGATCGAACGTGCGGTAATACTTTCCAATGACGGCGTGATTCCCAATCTTCTATCAACTCGCACCGCCTCGATCATTGGTTTTCCTGTGAGCACAACGCTCAGCGACTCCGAGCGCACCCTCATTTTGAGCGCATTAGAAACCTCGGGATGGGTGGTCGGAGGACCATATGGCGCAGCCGCGAGATTGGGTTTGAAGCGCACTACGCTAATCGCCCGCATGAAAAAGCACCGGATCCTCCGACCGCCCGACGAGAGTACTGTCGATCAGGCACTCAACAATAGACTGTCCAGCAACCGGGTCTGTTAGGCACGTGCTAAGGCCTTCGGCCACCACGCACGGGCCGATGAGTAGCGCCACTCCACGACGGGTGAAAGCATCCGCCACTTGCGCAGTTTTCCTCCGCATCATCATCTCTCTCCGTTTCGGTTACCTCGATTGATCAGCCGCGGCCTGACAGGCAAACGTGTAAAAGCAGGTTGCCAAGATGAACAAACACTCGGTCCTCTTCTACGCACTGCATAAACACAGCCGTTGTTCAACTGATACAGAACCTCAAGTGTCAGGATCCTGCCACTGTTCACGTTTGGTCACAGCTAGTAGTGAGATGTGGATCACTTGCGCAGAAACGACCGTGATTTACAGCCTCAATTGTGTGGCAGAGGAATTGCACAAGTAGGGTGCAACGCAGCTTTGGGAAGGATTGACGTGGCGAACAAAATCCTGGCCGGGTTAACGAAGTTGCAGAGCGGGCGACTCGATGAAGTGGGTATTCTACGCCATCATTGCCCACCGGCCATTCAAGGCCCTCGTTTCACGCCTAAGTCTCGCGTCGTTCTGATTCTCCTGGTAGCAACGGTGTCTTTAGCTACTGGTTGTGGAAGAACGAACGCTGCACCCGCAGTTCCGAGTCCTGAGGTGGAAGTCGCCAAGGTTGTGCAGAAGGACGTCCCTATTGTCAGCGAATGGGTGGCGACGCTCGACGGCTACGTCAACGCGCAGATTCAAGCTCAAGTAGCGGGATACGTCGTCGCGCAAAAGTACAAAGAAGGTTCGTTGGTGCGCAAGGGGCAAATTCTGTTTCAAATTGATCCGCGTCCTTTTCAAGCGCTGCTCGACCAGGCAAATGCCCAGTTGGCACAGGCTCAGGCACAACTTGGCAAAACCGAAATGGATGTTGGCCGGGATACTCCGCTGGCCAGAGAACGCGCCATCGCGCAGAGCCAGTTGGATAACGACATACAAGCGAACCGGGCGGCCAAGGCGGCAGTCAAGGCCGCGGAAGCGCAAGTGGAAGAGGCCCGGCTGAACCTGGATTTCACCGCCGTTAAATCGCTGGTAGACGGCATCGCAGGAATCGCTCAAGTGCAGATCGGAAATCTCGTCAACCCGACGACGGTTCTGACGTCAGTTTCGCAGATGGACCCTATCAAAGTGTATTTCTCGATCAGCGAACAGGAATACCTGCACTTCGCCGAGAGAATTAATGCCCAGACGCAAAAGGAAATTCCTTCCGGCGGGCCTTCGTTTGATCTGATTCTGGCTGACGGATCGACTTATCCGCACAAAGGCACGGGCTTGCTCACCAACCGCCAGGTGGACACAACCACCGGCAGTATTCAGCTCGTCTGCTCCTTTCCCAATCCCCATAACATCCTTCGTCCCGGTCAGTTTGGGCGACTGCGGGCTGCGGCGGAAGTGAGGCACGGCGCGCTGCTTGCGCCGCAGAAAGCTGTGAGCGAATTGCAAGGAGCCTATCAGTTAGCGGTGGTGGGGAGTGACAACAAGGTGAGCATCCGACCCGTGAGTGTCGGGGAGCGCGTCGGCGAGGACTGGATCATCGAAAGCGGCGTCAAGGCAGGCGAGTTCGTGATTGTGGAAGGATTGCAGAAAGTGCAAGGCGGCTCAACCGTGAAAATCAAACAGACCGAGTCGGCGAAAGGCGAGTGAGCCGTGTCCAAGTTCTTCATCAACCGCCCCATCGTAGCCATGGTCATCGCAATCCTGATGGTGATCGTCGGAGCGGTCACGATCGCAATCCTTCCGGTCGCCCAGTTTCCCAATATCGTCCCACCTGAGATTCAAGTGCTCGCGACCTATATCGGCGCGGATGCGCAGACCATCGAGCAGTCTGTCTCGACACCCATTGAGCAGCAAATGAGCGGCGTGGACAACATGAATTATATGTACTCGCTGAACTCGACGGCCGACGGACTCGCACGCCTGATCGTGAACTACGACGTGAAGACCGACCCGAATACTGATCTCGTGCTGACGCAAATGCGCCAGACGCAGGCGGCGTCTCAGCTGCCGGTTGATGTCACCAATTACGGCGTGACGGTCCAGAAGACGGTAACCGCTCCTTTGATGCTGATCACTCTGTACTCGCCGCACGGCACCTACGACGCGCGCTTCCTGGCCAATTATGCGTATATCAATCTGGCTGATCAAATCAACCGCTCCTACGGCGTCGGAAGTGTCCAGGTTTTCGGCGCAGGTCAGTACGCGATGCGGCTGTGGGTGAAGCCGGACCGGCTCGCGAAGCTGGCGATCACAGTTCCCGAGATCGTTTCAGCCATCCAGGCGCAAAACGCCGTGAACCCGGCGGGGCAGGTGGGCAGCGAACCGGTCCCCAAGGGGCAACAGTTCACCTATTCCGTGCGGGCGCGAGGCCGCCTGACCTCGCCGGAAGAGTTCGGAGAGATCATTGTGCGCGAATCGCCCAGCGGGGCGATAGTTCGGGTGAAGGATGTCGCGCGCGTAGAGTTGGGCGCACAGAGCTACAACATGGTGAGCCGCCTGGATGGAAAAGCGGCAGCTATCGTTGCAGCCTACCAACTCCCCGGTTCAAATGCGGTGCAAACCGCCGATGGCGTCAAGAAGCTGATGGCTGAGCTGAAGGGTCGGCTCCCGCAGGATGTGGACTATGTTGTCTCGCTGGACACAACCGAGGCTGTCAACCAAGGGATGAAAGAGATCGTCCTGACGCTGGTGATTGCCATTGTTCTGGTGCTCATTGTTGTTTTCATCTTTCTGCAAGGCTGGCGTGCCACGCTGATTCCATTGCTTGCCGTGCCCGTATCGCTGGTGGGCACCTTCATGTTCTTTCCCCTGTTCGGCTTCTCGATCAATACGCTTTCCTTGTTCGGACTGGTGCTCGCCATCGGGCTCGTTGTGGACGACGCCATTGTCGTGGTGGAAGCGGTGGAGCGGCATATCGAGGAGGGCCTCGCACCGAAAGCGGCGACCCTCAAAGCGATGGAAGAAATTTCTGGCCCCGTGATTGGAATCGCTCTCGTCCTGGCGGCCGTCTTTATTCCTACCGCATTCATTCCCGGAATCACCGGACGGCTGTACCAGCAATTTGCTGTTACGATCGCCGTGTCAGTCATATTGTCAGCATTCAATGCGTTGACCCTGAGCCCTGCCCTGGCTGCACTCTTGCTGCGTCCGAAGACGTCCACTGGCGGGCCGCTCAGAGGGTTTTTCGACTGGTTCAACCGTATCTTTGCCAATGCTACAGAGGCTTACGTGCGGCTTTGCGGTTTCCTGATTCGCAAGACCGCAGTTGCATTGATCTTGCTGGCGGGCTTTGCCGTCGCGGCCGGCTTCTTTGGGAGCAAAGTCCCCTCGAGCTTTCTTCCTGATGAAGATCAGGGTTATCTGTACGTCAACCTGCAACTTCCGAGCGCCGCGTCTCTTCAGCGAACCGACGAAGTGGCCGCGAAAATCGAAAACGTTCTGGCTAAAACGCCGGGAATTGAGCACACGAACAGTGTCGTCGGCTACAGCTTATTGAGTTCGGTGCGCACCAGCTATAACGCGTTCTTCTTCGTGACGCTGAAGCCTTGGGACGATCGCACATCTCGTTCGGTACAACTTCAGGCCATCAAAGAACGCCTCAATGAAGCACTGTCGTCACTGCCGGAAGGCGTGGCCTTTTCTTTCTCGCCTCCAGCCATTCCCGGAGTTGGGACCTCTGGCGGATTCACTTTCGTGCTTGAAGATCGCGCTGGGATGGATCTCAATTTTCTTTCCTCGAATCTCGAGACCTTTCTTACAGAGGCCAGAAAGCGTCCCGAACTCATCGGTCTGAGCACCACGTCTCTGGCCAGCGTGCCTCAGCTATACGCGAATGTGGACCGCGAGAAAGTCCTAAAGCAGGGAGTGTCGCTCCGAGACGTATACCAAACCCTACAGGCATTCATGGGCGGGCTGTTCGTCAACTATTTCAACCGCTTTGGACGGCAATGGCAGGTTTATGTCGAGGCCGAAGGCGACTATCGAGCCAGAGCGGAAAATGCAGGCCAGTTTTACGTGCGAAACAATCGCGGGGAAATGGTGCCGCTGGCGTCCATCACGCGCTTTGAACCGCGGCCAGGTCCGGAATTCACGATGCGTTTCAACGAGTACCGAGCTGCGCAAATCAATGGCGCCGCAGCTCCCGGATATAGCGCGGGGCAAGCCATGGCTGCCCTGGAAGAGGTTTTCCGGAAAACGATGCCGCCACAAATGGGCTTCGACTATCTCGGAATGTCGTATCAGGAAAAGAAAGCACAGGAGGGAGTTCCGGCATCTGCAATTTTCGGGTTCTCGCTTCTCTTCGTGTTCCTGATTCTCGCTGCCTTGTATGAGAGCTGGTCGCTTCCCTTTAGCGTGCTTCTTAGCACGCCGGTTGCGGTCTTCGGAGCTTTCTTCGTGTTGTGGTTGCGCCGGACGCTGTTGGGCGCCTTTCTTCCAGGCTACATGGTACAGATCGAAAGCGACGTGTATTCGCAAATCGGCCTGGTGATGTTGATCGGCTTGGCAGCCAAGAACGCGATCCTGATCGTGGAGTTTGCGAAAGAACAATATGAGCACGGAAAACATTTGCAGGATGCGGCACTGGAGGGAGCTCGCCTGCGGCTTCGCCCCATTCTGATGACTTCATTCGCCTTTATTCTGGGCGCGGTCCCACTCTGGACGGCCTCCGGGGCCGGAGCGGTAGCCCGCCAGATCATGGGTACAGCCGTCATCGGAGGCATGTTGGCCGCAAGCCTTATCGGCATTTTCTTCATTCCTGCGGTCTTTTATCTCGTCGAGAAGTGGTCAGGTGCGGGCGAGCAGCGCCAATGGTTCGCTGCTCCCGAAGCCGCACCAGCCGAGGGCGATTAGCATGAAACGTTGCGTTGTGTTGCTGATGGCCGCTGCCCTTCTGAACCTCGGCTGTACCGTGGGTCCCAGATATAGGAGACCTACTGTCGAGGTACCTGGCTCATACCGGGGAACGGCTCCCGAGCAGGCCGCACAACCGCAGATCACCGCCCCGCAGATCCTCTCTCTTGGGGATCAAAAGTGGTGGGAGGTTTTTCAGGACGAGCAACTGCGTACGCTGATCCGCACCGCGCTTCAGCACAATTACGACTTGCGCATAGCGGCATCCCACGTGCTCGAAGCTCAGGCGCAACTAGGGATCACGCGCGCCGATCAATTTCCGACCCTGAGTGGCGGAGCGGCAATAGCCGATGTCCGCACCGCCCAATCCAAGTTTCTTCCAGCATTTGAAACGAATACAGGCCTGGTGAATACGTCTGCCGTCTGGGCACTCGATTTCTGGGGCCAATATCGACGCGCAACGGAAGCCGCGCGAGCCAATCTTCTTGCGAGTCAATGGGCTCAACAGGAGGTTGTTTCGACTCTCGTGGCCGATGTCGCGGCCGCCTACTTTCAATTGCGAGCATTGGATCGTCAGTTGGAAATTTCAAAACGTACGCTTAATTCCCGGCAGGAATCCTTGCGGCTGACGCGAGTTCTGGCGGACGGGGGGGCGACCTCTCTACTGGACGTGCGCCAGGCCGAGCAGTTGGTTTTTACCGCAAGCGCTGAAGTGCCGTCTTTGGAACAGCAGATCGAGCAGCAGGAAAACTTGCTCAGCATTCTTCTCGGCCAGAATCCCGGTGACGTACCCCGGGGGCAAACTCTAACCGAACAACGCCAGCCGCCAGAAGTTCCAGCGTGGCTTCCTTCGGCATTGCTGGAGCGCCGGCCAGACATTCGCGAAGCAGAAGATCAGTTGATTGCCACAAACGCAGAAATCGGAGTAGCGCGGGCTGCGTATTTTCCCCAGATCTCGCTCAGTGGGACGGGTGGATTCCAGAGCTCCGCTCTGAGCAACTTGTTCAGTGGCCCTGCGGGGGCCTGGAGTTTTGGCGCTTCACTGACCCAACCCATCTTTACGGGAGGCAGGCTTCGGTCCGGCGTGCGCCTGGCCGAGGCACGTCAGAAGACGGCCGTGCTGGTTTACCAACAGTCAATTCAAACCGCTTTTCGCAGTGTATCCGATTCATTGGTGGCGTACCGGAAGACCCGCGAATTTCGGGAGCAGGAAGAACTTTTGTTCCAGTCGGCGCAGGACGCCGCGCGTCTTTCCCATATGCGTTATACCGGCGGCGTCACGGGCTATTTGGAAGTCTTGACGAACGAGACTAATGCTTTCTCGGCGGAACTTGCCGTCGTACAGGCACGCCAGAATGAGTTGTTGGCACTGGTTCAGTTGTATGAAGCACTGGGAGGAGGCTGGCAGCAATAATGCTGCGGCGTTTGATTGTCAAAGCACACCTCGCGGATCAAATAGCTGTACAGCATGGACATGACTGGGGATCTCGCGGCCAAGTCGCCCAGAACAGTGAAAGAGGTCAACGTTTGAAAAGTCCTGAAAGCGCTTCAACCAGCCACCTCGAAATTGCAGTGGCTCACAGTGGGATGGACTCGATCATCCGCTTGAATGGCCGCATCGATGTCGATTCGTCGCCCGATGTTCGGGATCGCCTTCTGGCCATCCTATCGGGCAAACAATTACTTCGTGCGGTCACCGTCGACTTGGCTGGCGTCATGTTCATTGAAGCCTCGGGAGTCGCGACCTTGGTTGAAGCTCTTAAAGTTGCCCGCCATCGCCAGATTCGACTCCATTTGCAGGGACTGCACGGTTCTGTGCTACGGCTGTTCGAGGTTACGGGGCTGCTTCCGTTATTCGAGACGATACACGGCGGGAAGGGGGTGTCGTGATGACAGATGTTCTCGAAAGTGTCGGCGAAAAAACAATCGAACATCTCGACTACGTCGGAAGCCTGAACATTCAGTGGTGGGCCACACTGCGAGCGATGGTGCAATCGCTTCCTTTTGTCGGCAATCGCTATCGCTGGCAGGCTGCGGTGAGGCAGATGCTGGAAATCGGCGTCGATGCGATGCCCATGGTTTCTTTGATGTCCATATGCACTGGATTCATTTTCGCGATGCAAGGGGCGTCAGAGCTTCGGCGCTTTGGGGCCCTGCGCTACGTCGTTGACCTCGTCGCAGTCGGCTTCACGCGCGAACTCGGCCCACTGATGACGGCAATTGCAGTAAGTGGACGATCCGGCTCCGCTTTCGCAGCCGAGATTGGGACTATGAAAGTGACCGAGGAACTCGATTCGCTCCGTGTCATGGCGCTCGATCCTCTAGAGTTTGTCCTCGCACCGAAATATCTTGCCGCTTTGATCGCGGTCCCTTGCCTCAGCGTTGTCGCGAATGTTTGTGGCATTTTGGCCGGGGCCTTGTTCATGTTCTTCAGCATTCACCTGACACCCGTGTTGTACCTCCACTATGTGTTCGTTGCAATTGACTTGCGCGACGTAGTTATGGGGCTGATCAAGAGCGTTGTCTTCGGAACCATTATTGCTCAGGTTGGGTGTCTCGAAGGTTTTCGTGTTCACGGCGGTCCCGACTCAGTTGGTCGCTCCACTACGAGTGCTGTTGTGAAGTCGACGTTCCTGGTCATTGTTGCGGATGCGATTTTCACCGCCATCTTTTACTACACGGGGAAACACTGATGCCAATCATTTCCGTTCGCGATCTTGTGGTTGAGTACGACGGTCGCAGAGTGCTGAATGGATTGAATCTCGACATCGAGCGCGGGGAAACGATGGTGTTGCTGGGTGGAAGTGGCTCGGGAAAGAGCACATTGTTACGCCAGATCATCGGACTGGAGCGCCCTAAGTCGGGCAGCATTCACGTGAACGGAACGGATATTACCTGTTGCTCAAAGTCGGAATTGAAGAAGATGCACCGCTCGATCGGAGTGGCCTTCCAAAGCGCAGCTTTGTTCAACTCCTTGAACGTTGAAGATAACGTCGCTTTGCCCCTCCGTGAACATACGCGGCTTGCACCTTCCATCATCGAACTGGTGGTTTGGTTCAAGTTGGCCGCGGTGGGCCTGGCAGACCATGGGAAGTTGTTTCCCCAGGAGCTTTCCGGCGGCATGAAGAAGCGTGCGGCGGTCGCGCGGGCGCTTGCGCTCGGCCCTGAAATCCTTGTGCTCGACGAGCCATCGGCGGGGCTTGATCCGATCGTTGCCGCGGAACTCGACGAACTGATTCTGCTGCTCAAGGGGACGTTACAGATGACGGTCATTGTGGTGACCCACGAACTGCCAAGCGCGTTCCGCATTGCCGACCGCATCGCGATGCTCTATCAAGGTTCATTCAGCTCGGTCGGCACGAAAGACCAAATCAAAGCGAGCCAGAACCCACGTGTGCGGCAGTTTCTGGATCGCATACCCGAAGACATAGCGAAATCGTCCGCCGTAGCCACGCATTTTGAAAAATACCTGGATTCCGCGGAGGCATACCAATGACCACAGAAGCAAAAGTCGGAGCCTTTGTCCTTGGATGCGCCGCGATCCTGGCGTTCACGATCGTCCGCCTGGTCAACGCGCAGCTGAATGGCCACACCGTTCCATACCGCACCTATCTTCGCTACGCTGGCGGGATAGAGCCGGGCGCTCAAGTCCTCTTCGGGGGAATCGACTCGGGCAAAATAACAGCGGTTCGACCTTGGAGTTCAGATCCAACCAAGATTGAAATTCTTCTGGACGTGAAAGACAACACTCCGCTGAACGAAAAATCTGTGGCCAAGCTGGGGCTGGTCAGCGTGATGAGCGGCGCAGCCTTGTCCATCACAACGGGCACCAACGATGCTCGCCGCCTTCCTGCAGGCTCAATCATTGCTTCGCAAGAGGCCGCGAGTCTGGACGAGATCACCGACAAAATGGCTACTACGGCAGACAATGCAAACGGCCTGATCACCGAGGTTCGGGGAGACCTGGGAGGAATCAGCGGGGATGCGCGGACGCTGCTGGCAAACCTTAATACCGTAGCCGGAAAAGCCAACCAGCAAAAGATTCAGGCCGTCCTGGATAACGTCAACGCAATGATAGCGACTGACCGCCCAAAGATCGATCGTCTGACTGATGAATTGAACGCGCTTAGCCAGCACGCGGATCAGACCATTCAAAACGTGAATGGCACGGTGAGCGATCTGCGTGAACCGATCCGCAACGACCTGGCTAATCTGCAGAGCACGTTATTACAAGCGAAGCAATTGCTCGGGGATATGCAGGTGTTGGTGCGGGCCAATGACTACAAGATTGATGACACGATCGAACATTTGCGGACTGCGACAGAAAACTTGGACGAGTTGACGGACTCGGTGAAACAGCGTCCGTGGAGTCTTATTCGAATCAGACAACCGGAAGACCGCAAGGTGCCGAAATAGATCAGTTGAACCAAGGATGGATCTTCTCGCTTCCTTCCAGCGTCATCGGAGATTAGAAATGAAAAGAAATCTGGCTATGATCGTCGTTGCACTTTCAGCTATCGTCGCCCTAGCCGGCTGCGCGGGCAAGGTGGGGCGTACGAACTACTACACTCTCAACCTTCCTGCTCCGCCTGATCCGCCAGTCGCGGAAAACGCCCACACTACTTTAGCGATTCGCGAATTCCGTGCGCCCGCCTACCTGAGGCAGGGAGCCATCGTGTACAAACCATCTCCAGAACAAATCGGCTTCTATGCGTACAACCGTTGGGCGGTTGACCCGTGCGACTTTGTGACCGACTCGATTATCGATCGCCTAGGTGCCACAGGAACCTTTTCCCACGTGAAGCGTTACGACGGTCAGCCCAACGTCGACTACGTGGTCAGCGGACGATTGGAGAAGCTTGAGGAAATTGACTATGAGGGCGGCGTTAAGGTCGAGGTCGCAGTCTCTGCCCAGATGACCAAACTTGACACCGGCACGATTGTTTGGAGTAAAGCAGTTTCGGAAGTCGGAGTGGTCAACCAGCACGACGTTCCTGCGGTGGTATCAGAAATGAGCCACACAATGGAACGAGCAATCGAGAAACTGCTGACGCCGGTGCCCGGGACTTTGCCCCCTGTGTCAACGGCGGCTAACAGGAATTAGACATTCGAAACGCGAGTTTAGGGGTCGTCGTTACTTCGTTCTGACTGTAGACACTCATAGAAGGAGAGACACAATGGCAACGATGGAAGCAATCACCGAGAGAGACAGGATTAAAACAATCACCACTCACTATATCGATGGAGCATTTGTTGAGTCGCACGGCCGCGAAGTCATGGATATTATCAATCCGACCAACAGCCTATTGCTCGCCCGGGTCAGACTTGCCGACGAGGAGGATGCGCGGCGCGCCATCGCCGCGGCCAAACGTGCGTTCGCCACTTTTGGCCGGACGACGAAGGAAGAGCGCGAAGAGGTCCTGCGCCGGCTGCACGCAGCAGTCTCGGCGCGCATCGACGATCTCACTGTTGCGATGATCGAGGAATACGGTGGCACCGCCGTGTTCTCCAGAATGATCATTGAGGCGGCGGCCAACGTGTTCCTCGCGGCCGAGAAGGCACTCCACGATCTGCCACTGACTCGGAGTTGGGGCAAGACAACTGTCACCATGGAGCCGGTCGGCGTTGCCGGTTTGATTTCCCCGTGGAACGCCGACGCGTTTTTCCTTTGTATGAAACTTGCCTCGGCAGTAGCCGCAGGTTGCACGGTGGTCATGAAGCCGAGCGAGTTGAGCGCTTTGCAAACGCGCGTGTGGCTGGAGTGTGTGCACGAGGCCAAACTTCCGAAGGGGGTATGCAACGTGGTCGCCGGCCGTGGCGATGTGGTCGGGGCCGAGCTGGTGCGAAATCCCGACGTGGCCAAGATTTCCTTTACGGGCTCGGCCGCTGTCGGAAGCTCAATCATGCGCGACGGTGCTGCGACGATGAAGCGCGTCACGCTTGAGCTGGGTGGCAAGTCGCCCAACATTCTCCTCGATGACGCCGTGCTTGAGAAAGCGATACCGACGGCTCTCAGCATCGCATTCCTGAACAGCGGTCAGGCCTGCGTCGCAGGGACGCGGCTCCTCGTGCCAAAGAGCCGATTTGACGCGGTAAAACGAGCCATCGTGGACGCCATGAGTGCCTTCCCGGTCGGCGATCCGGCCGATCCAAAGACCGCCGTCGGACCTATGGTGAACCTGAAGCAGTACGAGCGAGTGCAATCATACATTCGCAAGGGCATTGAAGAAGGCGCAGAGGTGCTTGTTGGAGGCGAAGGACACCCGCCCGGCCTTGAGTCGGGCTACTTCGTGAAACCCACGGTATTTGTCAATGTGAAGAATGATATGACAATCGCCCAGGAAGAGATTTTCGGGCCCGTCCTCTCAGTCATCACCTACGAGGACGAAGAGGATGCGATCAGGATCGCCAACGATACGGAGTACGGCCTCCACGCTTACGTGAGCGGCACGGACATTCAGCGCGCCCGTCGAGTCGCATCTCAGATTCAAGCCGGCCGCGTAGCGATCAACGGCCTGCTAGACGACCAACAGGCGCCGTTCGGCGGGTTCAAACACTCCGGCGTGGGTCGTGAATTTGGCATCTACGGGATCGAGGCGTTCCTTGAGCCAAAGGCCATCCTTGAGTGACGGCTGCAGCGGCGCCTGAACGCTCGAACAAGGAGACCACTCATGAGCAAGCACACTGCGATCTCTCCCAACGAAGCCGCAGATCGCCTCGCTATTCGAGAGCTCGTCGAGGCCTACGCGCACTGCGCCGATCGTCGCGATGCGAAAGGCCAGATGTCTCTCTTCACTCCAGATACGCACTTCGTCGTGTATATGAACGCCAAAGATCCGAAGCCGTCGCAGGAGCTGCACTCGCGCGAGGCGCTCGCTCCAGTCTTTGCAGATCTGACCAAGTATGCGGCGACCATGCACTTCCTTGGGCAGACCACGATCCTCACGCTGGCCAACGAACGAAGCACAGGGGAAACCTATTGCATGCCCCATCACCTCACTGTCGACGGTAACAAGCGACAGCTAATGATCGCAGCGCTCCGCTATTACGACACCTTTGTGAAGCAAGACGGCGCATGGCTGTTTGCGGAGCGCCTGCTGTACGTGGACTGGATCGAAGAGCGCATTCTGTCATGACAGCGTCCAAAAAGGTGGTTTCGAGCGCGTCGATGAGCGTTCCCACTGTCGACCAAAAGCGGCTCGTCATTGTGGGCGCGTCTGGAATGGTCGGCGGCTACGCGCTTCGCTATGCGCTCGATAACTCCGCCGTCAAAAGCGTGACTTCGATTGGGCGCAAAAAACTCGGCATCTCGCACCCCAAGTTGAAAGAGGTTCTACATCAAAACTTCGCAGACTGTTCTGCACTCGCTGATGCACTATCGGGGCAGGACGCCGCGGTCTATTGCTTAGGGACCTATACCGGGTCAGTTTCAGATGCGGAACTTCGCGCCATAACCGCCGACTATACGGTCGAGTTCGCGCGAGTTCTCCGGAACAGCAGTCCGAATGCCGCCTTCTCGTTCTTGAGCGGCAATGGTGCCGACCCGACGGGACGAAGCCGGCTTGCCTTCGCGCGTTACAAGGGACAGGCCGAGAAAGCATTACTTGCGGCCGGTTTCCCGCAGGTTTACCTTTTCCGGCCCGCGTATATCTACCCTGTGCAGCCGCGAAAGGAACCAACTTTCAGTTACCGGCTATTACGCGCGGTCTATCCCGTATTTCGACTGCTGTTTCCAAACGAGGTCATTCGGGCTGACGACTTGGGCTGGGCGATGGTGGATGTTGTGCTTCGACAAACACAGGAACGCCAAAGTTTGGTTTTCGAAAACCGAGACATCCGGTCCATGGTCAAGTCGCAGATGCCCGTGCACGATTCGCGCTAAGTGATTGACCACATTTCGACGCGTGACTGAATCACAAATGAGGCAATGAATGAAGAGAATCGTGATAATCGGGGCGGTTTTGCAGGGCTCGCTGCCGCTAAGGCCCTTAAGCATGCAGACGCCGATGTCGTTGTGATTGATCGAGCGAATCACAACCTCTTTCAGCCCCTCGGCATAGTGGGACACACTGCAATGCCGCCGCGGCCGCGCTCGGCAACGGACGGACAAGCGAATTTCTACATCAACAACTGCGGTGGATAAGATTGGATTGCTAAGAGTCGCAATGTTTCCGGGCGCGATCGGAATCGACGTAGCGAAAGACATCGACTGCGGCATCGCCGCACTCGACGGAAGCAGTCGGCTCATCGTCGATCTACGCGGCAATACTGGCGGAGGAATCGGCGGACTGCGCCTTATGAGCTATTTGAAACCCGGAGAGCTTGAGGTGGGCTACAGCCTAACGCGGAAACGTGGCGAGCGCGGCTATCACCGAAGAAAATAGTCTCGCAACTATGCCGCGTGAGCGGGCGAGGAGCCGGTGTTCCGTTGTCAGCGCGAACCAGATCGGCTTGTCGAGAGACTCTAACATCCGTTCCGCGTGATCGTCTTTCACCGGGCCAATGTCTCAAAGTCCCAGCCACTCAATGATGAGCTGGTTCAGCCGGTCGGGCGCGTCCAATGGAATCCAGTGGCTCGCGTCATCAATCTGCTCGTAGCGCCACCGTGCTTTCACGAATTGTCCCGACATCTTCATGCGTT
>Ga0210404_10000736_pt1 | contig 15409 bp, 9 predicted proteins | sample IncBWH28MmetaG_FD_155455 | JGI IMG/M metagenome (GOLD analysis project Ga0210404, IMG submission 155455) | Forest soil microbial communities from Barre Woods Harvard Forest LTER site, Petersham, Massachusetts, United States - Inc-BW-H-28-M | ecosystem: Environmental > Terrestrial > Soil >... | reverse complement strand
AGGCACAAGGTATCGAGCACCAAAAGCCCACCCACCATAAGGGTCACCCCACATAGAATAAAGTACTATATTAATCCCAATAATACCAACCAAGATAGGTAAGTAATTTCGTTTTCTTTTAAACGCGATATATATCCCTAAACCACCAAACAGGATTACAGGTGTAAAAACAATCATTCCACGATCAGGGCTCAAAAAAAGTATATATAGTCCATTTAACATATTCCTTGGCTTAAAAAAAGTAAAAAATGATCCTGTCGGAACATCGGCTTGTTGCAGTAGTGTTATTGATGGCGCTTTTGGACCAGTAACGAACACTGGAGAACCATTTGCGTTTACCCCAACAACACGGTCTACAGTTCCTGAAATTCTAAGAGGATTATCGTAAGACATTTTATTAAACCACATAAAGAAGGCAAGAGGAAAAATAATACCAAAAATAGTAAATATTTTTGGTAGAGAAATATGTATCAATACTTTTTGCTCTATCTGTTTTAATACGCCACTTCTAAAAAAAGCAACAAGAGCAATAGGAAACATCATAAAAAGATTTGGATAATCAACAGTAAATGCAAATGCATATAATATCCAAATAATGAAAAGGGAAATGACATTATTAAAACGAATCAAAAGATAAAAAGATAAAAGGATTAAAAAAGTCGAAGCATGATGCTCATAGAGTGTTACTGCGTAAGAAAAAGCTGGACTAGCAAAAAGGAAGGTAAGTGCTGCAATAGTTGCTGCTAAAGGTTCAGCTCCAAGCTTAATTGCAATAGCCCTAATAAGAATAACATTGAGAAGCGCAAAAAGAGCCATCCATGCATATGTACCAAATTGAGCAATGCCAAAATGTTTACCAATAATGTAACCGGGAATTGACAGAAAAGAAATAGATGGAGCAAAAATTGAAACATAATTTTTGTTTAAATAACTGACATCAGGTGAAGAAAATCGAGCTAAATCAGGAGACAGATGAAAAGTATGATTTTCGACAATTGAATAAAGTAATGCAAATCTTCCGCTTTCATTTGACAATTCGAACGGGCCATTTTCTTTCCAGTGGGAAGAATCCATCTCCTGCGGAGTGGGATTCCCGGGAAGTCCTCTAAGACTAAACATCAGAACTACTACCACAAAGAAAAAAAGCAATATGTTTCCTATTATCGTCTTTAGCATAGCATTAGTATAATACAAAAAGTGATCATAATTATACTGTATAGTAAAAATATTTGCAAACTATAAGTTTTATATATATTGATTTTTCTTACTTTATTTAATTATAAATTTTATGTATAATTGCATTTATTATAAGATAATAATATTATGGAACAAAATAGTAAAAAAATAGTGATTATAGGTAGTGGCCCAGCGGGTTGTTTTCTTGCTATTCTCTTAGCAAAAAAAGGTTATAAGGTCGACATTTACGAAAAGCTATCAAAACAGGAAATTAACATAGAAATATCGAAAAGATCATATAATATTACTATTTATAACTATGCCAAAGGATTACTAATAGAGGCAGGTTTATGGGAACAACTGCAACCATATTTTTTTAATCTCAAAGGTACTGTAACTCATCTAGCAAATACAGCAGAATCTGTCATTACTCTCATAAATCAAAACAAAATCGATTATTTAACTATTACTCGTGCCAATTTTACTAACATTCTTCTTCAGGAGGCTACAAAACAAAAATTAATTACCTTGCACTACGACTCTTCTCTCGTAGCAATTAAAAGACAAAAAAAAGAACTTTTACTACAAAATAGTAAAACAAAAAAGACTACTATAGCTTACTTTGATGTACTTTTTGGCGCAGATGGAATAAATTCTCTTGTTAGATCACTTCTGCAACAAGGACAAGAGATACAACACTCTCAAAAACAAGAAGAATGGTGTTACCGACAATTTAAAATTTCATCTAAAATGGTTGAAAGACTCAAACTTGAAAAACAGTTTGAACATACTTGGACACAAAAAAATACTTTTATTATTTCACATCCTCAAAAAGATTATTCTCTTTCAGCACTTATTGTTTTTCAAAAAACTGACAAACAAAATGCATTTTTTGCTACAGAAACAGATATAGAGTTATTTTTTACCAAACATTTTCCACAACTTAAACCAGCATTATCAGAAATTGTACAATCATTACTATCCAGTCCTGATGGTAGTTTTTCAACAATTCATACCAGGCCTTGGTATTATAAAGATTGTATTACTATTGTTGGAGATGCTGCTCATGGATTTTATCCATTCTTTGGACAAGGCACATCAGCTGCACTTGGCGATAGTATGTGTCTTATAAAATTACTTGACAAATATGGTACTGATTGGGGCAAAATATTTCCACTTTACCAAAAAGCTCGAAAGAGACATATGGATACCTTAGGAAATTTATCAAAAGAAGTGATGCAAAAATATTTACGTTATAAAAGAGCTGATTATACAGCTATTTATGACAAATTATACGGTGTACTATATCATTTTTTTCCGACTATATTTTATCCTCCACTATTTTTCTCTCTCACTACTGATCCTGCACATGCAGACGATCATAACAAAAATTTTCTAAGACAGCATAAAATTATCCATAGATTTGGATTTTCACTTCTTGTAACTGTACTTACAAAGATATTTTTATTCTATGAAATCGTGAAGAAACAAAAAATTTTCGCATAACATGCATAATAAACAAGCAAAGACAATTACTATTATAGGTAGCGGCATTGCCGGAAGCTTTTTATCACTTTTACTTGCAAAACGAGGTTATAAAGTCATAGTATATGAAAAACTTTCACAAGATGAAATTTGTGATATAGCAGCAAAAAGGTCATATAATATAACTATTCTTACATATGCAATTGATATGCTTAAAAAGGCTGAACTATGGGAAGACCTTCATTCATATTTACTCCCTTTAAAAGGTTCATACACCCAATTATCGAAAAGGACAAAGCCTATTTTTACCCCTGTTTATGATAAAGAATCGCAATATTATGCAATCTCACGTCCTCGACTTTTAAAAGTATTAATGCAAAAAGCAGAAAAGCATCCTTTAATTTCATTCCATTATGAAACAGCACTTTTATCAATTAATCGGCATGATAAGCAAATTACAGTACAACATATGAAAACAAAAATTATTAAAACCATTTCCTGTACCGTGATTATTGGCGCAGATGGTGTAAATTCACTTGTACGGACACTCATGCAACAAGGACAAAACGCTGTTCATACACAAGAATATGCAAAAGGTGGTTATAAACAATTCATCATCACAAAAAAAGAATTGGAAACACTTCAATTAGAAAATAATGTAGCATATACATGGAGTGGAAAAAGAAAATTTATCCTTGCATTTCCTAATTTCGATGGTTCACTTGCTGCATTATTAGTGTATCCAAAAAATAAAATAACACTGTCTCACTTACTTACAAAAAAAGAAATTAGACATATGATCAACGAAGAATTTCCTTTTTTGATCCCAATTACAAATGAAATAGCAGAGCAATTACGTTTAAATCCTCTCGGGACATTCGTAACAATTCATACTGATCCATGGTATTATAAAAATTTTATTGGCATTATAGGAGATGCAGCTCATGGGTTTTATCCATTTTTTGGACAGGGTGCTTCAGCAGCATTTGGTGATAGCATGTACCTTGTAAATTTACTCGATAAATATGGTCCTGATTGGGAAAAAGTATTCTCACTATACGAAGAGGGAAGAAAACGACATATGGATTCTCTAGGAGAACTTTCAAAAATTGGATTAACCCGTTATACGAGAAACAAACGCGCAGATTATGATTCTATTTATGACAAACTTGAATTAATATTACATAATTTCTTACCTAAATATGTTCAACCACCAGTTTTTGTCTCGGTGATGAATGATCCTGGACATACTAATGATTATGTTATAAAATCGCAAAGACAACGAGCAATTGCTAAAAAATTAGGCATACCTTTTATAGTTACTAGTCTAACAGGATTAATAGCTGTTTATGACTTTTTTCATAAAAAGATTCATATTAAAAGGTTTTAAAGAGGAATTCATGATCACGTGTGTGTTTTTTTGGATAAACTATTTGTCGCAATCTTCTCGCTTTATTAATTATTTTCCACCACATCATAAAAAAAACATTTCTTGAATAATACATGTTATAAAGCAAACGATACTCTTTTGTAAAATCCATTTTATATGAATGAATTCCTCCACCTTGATCAAGAAAAAGAGAATTATTTTGCTTTAAATGCTTAGCAATATAATATATCATCAACTTGCCTGGCATAAATTTTCTATATTTATTATGAAAGGAGATTTGATCACCAGAGTAGCGATCACCGCATTGAAAACCATATTCATAGGCAATCGGGACATTATCATAGAAAATAAAATTTATCCTAATAAAGCGGCTAGCATATTTAATAAGACTACTATAATAGTCTCTTATATTTTTGTTTCGAAAAATATCAAGAGAGCGAGCGTTTTTAGAGCTTTGTAGTTGAAGATTTAGCATTGATTCAAAATGTTTTTGCAAATTATTACTATACATTATGTAATTTAGATGATTAGCATATTTTTCAATATTTTTTTCGATCCGTTTTATTGAAGAAGAAGAGGCATTTTTAAAAAGCTCTTTTTGGAGATAGATAATAGGATTAACAGACATCAATGAAAAATATATATCGGGAAATAATTGATGTAGCATTGCTGTTGCACGACTATCTATTTTTTGCAAATAGAGATTCTTATTTTTCAAGATACTTCCAAAAAAATATCTAAAAAGTGCTCCATTATACGTTTCCATTAAGAAAGCCGTATCGCCAAGATGATCTCTACACAGAGTTCCGAATACTGGCACTCCAAAGCTACGATATTGCTCGAGAGGCAAAATAGCTACTAATGAATTATTCTTATAGCAAATATAAAATACATAATTTTTTTTCTCATTAATGGCATCATATGCACAAAACCATTCATATGAATTGAAGATATTTGCATTTTCTGCCCTTTCCCATAGCAACTTCCATTCAGAAATGAGTGTATCAGTAAGCTTTGTTATCTTCTCTAATTTATATACTACTTTACTCATATTATGATATGAACAACCTCTTAACTCTGCGATAAATTGTATAAAACCCTGAATGGCTTTGTAATTGTTTATATAAATTATTTTTAACTTCAGTAAGAAACTGTAAATAATACCGCTTCATAGTGCTCTTTGAAATTACCACATAAAATAACGATGTATATTTTTCAGTTAGCAAACGTTTCATCCGACTATCTCCTGAGCCAAAATTGACTTCAGATATTTGCTTTACACCACAATCATCTAACAATTTTACTAGTAAAATTTTTCCTGGTGAGTACTGACCATATTCTGTTATGTAAGCATTTTGACTCCAATAATAAGTTTCTCCCACAACAAATCCAATATAATAGGCAATGGGTATACCTTTGAAATATAAAACATGTATCCAAAAACTATCTTGTAAATGATTTGCTAAAGCTTGATAAAATATTTTTATAGTACTATTTGTAAAAGTACTATAGCCTCTCTCTCTCTTTGTACTTTTACTATCAATTCTAAAAACAATCTTTAATCCCTCAGATGAATTTCCATCAAAAAAACGCATCTGAAATTCATCCTCTATTTCTCTAATCCGGTTAGTAAGCCTCCTCCTCTTAGAAATAAGTACTATTCCTTTTTTATCTTTAATAATAGGAAAATATAAATTAACTGTTTGATATACTGCGTTAGTAAAAGGATAATACTCTTGCAAAAGAGCAACAAATTTTTGAGGGATATTTTCTAAATAAACAGTTCCTAATACAGAAAATTGTTTTATGAAAGCTTGTAACAAGATTTTGTCGCTAATATCCAATAGAAAGGGCAATCCACAAATAAAGTTTCCTGGTGCAATAGTATAAAAATTTGCTCCATATTTTTTATTCTTAACGAATCCTCCAATAGCTTTTAAGTTTTCGTTTTGATAAAGAGCTACAATTGCATAGTCGATATATTTGAATGCCTCAATGACTGAGACAAACCATTGTGGAGAATTAGTATAATTTGCATCAGAAGAATTTTCCCAAAATAATTGCCATTCATTAATTATTTTTTTATCAATTTGAGAATAGATTCTAGCTTTCATAATGGTTTATTACTGAAAAATACTTCTTCATGATCTGGAACAGTACCCCCAAATAATGCTTGGAATTGTGTTTTATAACCAGCAATTAACTTTATCTTTTTATCTATGCTGGGCTTAATACGAAAAATATCACCCTTTCGTAATGGTTCACCGTACGTGTTCAATCGTATATTGTAGGGAAAATCTGAATATAAAATAAGGTTGTCAAAAAGTTCTTCACATATTTTTCGTACAAGACGATGATCAGCATGATTACCAATACCATAAGGAGCAAAAATAAGATTTTTTTGTCTCCTGTAAGGAGACAATTTCTTTTTGAGCAAGATAATTGCAGGATCACTAGATGATATGGATTTAAGAATATGCCAACGATATGTTGGATAGATATGATCAATTTCAGGTAGCAATTTTCCCAAAAACGAAGTTTTCTGTTTTTTACGAAATAACGCATCTTCCAATCCTAAATTTTGTGGTGTTAAAGATAACTGAGACCAAACCTTACGATCTTCTGCAACACGCTCTTGATAGAAGGCCCTTGCATCGTTTGATCCATGTGATGATTTCATAAATACTTTTGCAGAAAGTGTATAAGGTCCTTTATGTGCACTAGTGAACACATTAATAATAGTAATAGAAGTTTTTCCTATAAGATTTTCTATAAGACCACCACAAGAAAGAATTGCATCATCAGAATGTGGAGATATAAAAATACAGTTATAATTATTTTCTTTTATTATCTTGACTAAATCTTTTTTTATAATTTTCATACTTAATTAATCAAATTTTCTAAATATTCCTCATATTTTCTTGCTACGGTATCCCATGTATATTGCTTGGCATACTGATATGCTTCCATCCTCATATTGTAAACAATATCCTTATCCGAAACGATAGTTAATAATGCTTTTGCAAATTTTTCTACCCCAAATGAAGGTACTTTTATAGCTATTTTGGGAGAAATCCAAGAAAGTCCTTCTATAGAAAAACAGACTAGAGATGCGCCGTGAGCCATTGCTTCAAGAGCTACAAGCGAATATGTTTCAAATCGTGAAGGGATAACTACACAGCTAGCCCTTCGCAATAAAGATTCTTTTATTTTGCCAGATACTCTACCTTGTAAAATAATTACATCGGCAAGTGATGCCTCATCAATTAGTTTTTTTAATTTCATGACTTCCTTAATATCTCCAGATCCTGCAATAATTAATTTGTAATCCTTGTTATAGCTATAAAATTTATTAAAGGCAGCGACTAATAAATCGAGACCCTTCTGGTTAATTTCAATTCTTCCTAAATAAAGAAAATAGTTTTCAGCATACTTTTCAGGAGGAAAAACATTTGTAACTCCATTACTAATGACAGTTATAAGACTATATTGATCAATATTATGGATTTTCTTTTTCAGCGCTTCACTCGTTACAATAAGATGTTTATATGTTTTTAATCCTTTATTTTGAATAAAATGAAATGGCAGTTTATATTTTCTTTCCATATCTTCTGCTGCAAGCATATGAACTAGTCCGACCACAGGTTTCTTAGTAAATAAAGAAAGAAATGCTGTAGTGAACGGAGGACAAAAACTTTCGAACCATACATCATAGTGCTTTGATCTCGCTATAAAAGGCAAAAATAATTGATAGATAAGCATTGCTACTTTTGGCGATAAGAAAGACAATCCAAAACGTTCATAGTGAACTCCTTCAATTATTTCTCTTTCTCTGCCTGAATAGTTCCAACTAAGCACATGCACATCATTATTCTTATTCAGTCTCTTAGCTATTTCATGGACTGCTACAGCGCCTCCTCCTCCATAATGAGGGTTTTTTATATCATCATATGATGAAAAGAAAATGGTGGGTTTTTTATTTCGCATAGGGTATGGGTATCTTTGTAGATAGGTTTATTTCCCAAATAGGGGATACACTGGTTTTCTCTTTCTGTGCCAATCTACCCAGATAAAAACTGAGAAGAACTGCAAATGGAGTATAAAGCGGATAATGGATGATATATTTCAAAGTACCTATAATTTTTGTTTGTATTGAGACATGCTGTGCGTGATATATCATTTCTTCACCAAACAAATTTTCCAATACTCTATCTTTTTTTCCAATTGATCTATGAATAAGTTTCTTCATATCTTGAAATGTTGTAAGGGAATTCTGAAGTACTTCTACCGCAAAACTATATCGGAAGCCTCCTCTTTTTTTTGCGACAAGATAGATATACATATGAGGATCAGTTACCGTAGCGGGAATAACAATTGATCTTGCAAAGTTCCTCCGATAAGCTGTAGCAGTACCGAAATAATTTTCAACCGAATCATAGTTTGGAATACTTAATCTGATAAAATCCCATAAAAGAAGATGCGAATATAATAGTTCTGCCACAAGCCCTTTTGGCCTAATAAGAATGTTATGAGCAACAACCATAGAAGCATATGGATTAGCGTTTGCCTCTTTAACAAAGTTTTCAATGAATCTATTTCCTACGAGAGCAATATCAGCATCCAATACAATAAGAATATCTGAAGTATTCTGTCTAAATAGCTCATTCACCCTGAAGTATTTGCCTCTTCGGGATTTACCCATTTTCAATTTGAGTAATGGACAAATTTTTTTTAAATTGTTTACAACTAGATTAGTATTATCTGTGCTTGCATCAGAATAGACAAGTATCTCTTTAATAATGACATTATGTAGTTTTTGATCAATAATTGAACGTAAAAGAATCTCAATATTCCGTTCTTCATTGTAAGCAGGGATTCCAATTGTTACTGTTGTTTTTTTCATATATTATTTGTGTCTTCTTATTAAAATTCTTTGAATTCTATAATACAGAAACGAAAACTGGTCCACATCATAAAGTTGTTTATTTATAAAAATAGCAATAGATGAAGTAAGAAAATTTTCAAAATGTTTTACTTGCTCTACTTTTATATGCAGTAGTATAGCGACTAAAAGATTTAAAATCAGTACAACTGACATAACATCTACTATTGATTGTACACTACCATGGAAAAATGAGATAAGTACAATTTGCAATAATACTAATAAGGAAGTAATTATTGTTAATGAATATACCTTTCTTATTAAATAATAATTGACTAAAACACCTGAAATAGTATAACAAGCCATTCCAAAAGTAAAAGGAAGCAAATAAGAAATAATTGATAAAGCTTTTTTTCCATAAAGTAGAGGAATTGTGAATGGACTTAAAATACCAAAAAGAAGAAAACCAATAAATGTAAAGAGTATTGTCGCTGTAATAAGATAATAGAGCGTATGGAGTGAGTTCTTTTTTGCTCCTTCATAACGACTAATGAGAGGAGTAACAAAAGGTGCAGTCAAGTTACCTAGAAAAAATACCATCTTACCAACAAGTGAGACAAGAGTATATTCTCCTGCTTGTGTAGAAGTAAGAAAGTGTTTTGCTAAAAAAATATCAAAAGTAAAATAAGCAACTGAAGAAAAACCTGAAATAATAGAAAGCAAAAACAATTTTTTTGGAAAATGAAGTGTTTTCGAAGTAGTTATACTAGTTGCTTCTTTGCGCACTTTATTTATAACTAACAACCAACTTATAAGAAAAGCAACAAAAAAAGATAAAATCATTGCTGCAAATGCCCATTCTTTAAAACCTGAAGAAACCAACCCATAGGTAATGATTAATTTAACAAGAGGATCTGCTAAAGCAAAAATAGTAAGAGAGCTAAATAATAACTTTGATGCTAAAATGCCTTGATTAATACTAGTCGAAAAACCTATTAAAATAACTATACTGAATAAAATAAAAAGAAACACATTATCTGTATGAAAAAACCGCATTAAGAAAGGAGTAATAAGTAACCAAATACTTACAAAAAGCAAGGCAAGAATTATAGCCTTTTTTTGCATATATTGCCAAAAAGGATAGACACTGGAATCTCCATATTTTCCAATAAGAAAGCTACTACTATAATTAATGGTGAAGGTATAAGATCCAAAAAATATGGTAGAAAATGAAAAAAATCCACTTATAAGCCCAATAAGAGCAAAATCGCTAAAAGAAAGTACTCTTCCTAAATAAGCATTAAATATGTAATTAAGAACATTTGCTAAAAAACTCCCAATAACGAGTGTGCCACCTCCTATATACGCATGTCTTTTATTAATCATTATGAGAAGATGTCTTTTGAATATAGTAGAAAATTTCGCTGCAAAATTTTGTTTTTCAACGACAACGAGAGCTTCAGTAAAAGATTGATTAAGCTTTTTTTTATAAGCAATATTTTTAAGTTTATAACTCATTGTAAGTAGAAACTAGACTAGTCTAGCGATTAGATATTACTAAAACTCTTTTCAACCACTGAAAAGATGACATCCGCGTAGGATCTGTTGAGTGATTCTTGGGCAAAACTTTTTCCAATAAGATTGGAAAATACTTCTGAACTTTTATTCCAGTCAAAATTCCTTGCCCATTCTCGTGCTTGTTGTGAAAGTGACATTCTTAGACTATGATCTTCACTTAATAACATCATCGCATTTGCAAATCCAGTAACATCTCCTGCCGGGACAAGAATTCCAGTTTGATTATTGATAACTGAATCTTGCAAGCCGTTCACCCTTGAGGCGATAACAGGAGTTCCAGCAGCATTTGCCTCAATAACAGTTATACCCCACCCCTCCATTTGTGAAGGCTGGATAGCTACCCAACTCTTTGCTAACATGAATGATTTTTCTTGTTCAGTTACGCGACCATGAAAGGTAACTGCATGCTCAATACCAAGAGATATAACCAATTTTTTTAATTTATAATAACTTTCCCCGCTTCCAACAATAGCTAACGTAGCGTCTTTTTTAATTCTAATTATTTTTGCAAATGCTTTAATTGCTATGTCTATTTTTTTATATTCTTTTAGTCTGCCAAGATAAATATATGAAGGATGGTCCGTTTTGGGATAGTCAACAAAATGCATTTCAGATACTCCATTAGGTATAATTTGAATATTTTTTTCTTTAGTGAAACCTAAATTTAGAATATCTTTCTGTGATGAAGGTGAAACAGTAACAACATCTTTATTTCTGTAAATTATTGGCATTAATTTCCCTTCCATAAACGCAGCAATCATATTAAAAGGAAATTTTAAGAATATATAAAAAATTTCCTGGTGTACGTGATGAATAAGTAAGATAACTTGTTCTTTTGCATACAACGGAGTAAAAAAAGGAACACCATTTTCACAATCAATGATAACATCATACTTTCCTCGAAATTTCAATATGTAGTAAATGAAACCAAATAAATATACTGTATAGTTGCCGCCTCGACGATAGATTTCAACGCCATTAATGATTTCATATCTAGCATGCTTATTATCATTGCCACAAAATAAGGTTACTAGATTGCCGTCTTTCACCCATCGCTCTGCTAATTCATGGACATATACTTCAGCTCCACCAGCAAATTTATGATGCATATCTCGCCAATTAAATATAAGTATACGCATGTTACTTTCAACCCCCTCAGTTAGTAACCGTCTCTCAAACAAACTTAAAAAACTTGCAATGTTATTTTCCATTACACGCTTGAGTCCAACACTTAACTCAAGCATAATGAGAAAAATCAAATTTAATGAACCAATATAAGCAAATGATAAAATAATTTGATCTACTGTATCGTGATGGAAAAAGATAAAAGGTATTTGCAAAAGAATTGCTGCCAAAGTTACGAATGTATAAGAATAGTTCTTTTTATAAAAACTAAATGTTGTTAATCGATAAGCAATGCTAAAACACATAACACCGAAAAGGTAATAACTAGTGTAAGGAATTACTACTGCAAATTTTTTGCTAAATACAACTGGAATAAGATAATTACCTTCAAGTCCAAAAGCAACGAAACCTATCCAATTAAGTAGGAAGGTAAAAAAGATAAGTCTGTAAAGATACGCTAAGCTTAATTTATTTTTCGAGACGTAGGCAGTTAGAATATTTGAACCAAACTGACTAACAAGAAAAACTGTTTTACCGATAAAAGAAACAAGAATATATAGCTGTGCATCCTCATAACTCAAAAAGTATCGAGCTAATAACATATCCATATTAAGCAAGGCAAAAAGAGGTAACCAACGGAGAATAAATGTCTGCATATTTACTTTTGATGTTAAAACAATTATTGGAGTTATCATTTTTTGTAATTTATTTATATGCATATTTGCATTGAAAAATTGGAAATCAGGCATATTTACTTGCACTTGCACTTGATCAATCGCTGGCTCCAGTGCTGGTTGAAAAATTGGCTGTGGCATAGGTTTGTATGCAGGCTGTGTAACGCCTATAGACTTCTTTTTCCCAAGATGGAATCCATGAATCGTTTTTTCCCAATAATGAGGTTTCAAAATGAGCTGATATAATGCAATTGCTGCCGCAGTACTCATCATCAGCCAATAAATCGGAATTAACAAAACATATTTAGTGATATCCCATTGTTTACGCTTTCCAACAGCAATCATATAAGAATAAAGGAAGAGGAAATTACCAAAAATCCATGAACAAACAGCAAGATATGAGAATGGTGGTTGATAAATTGCAAGCATTACCGGCCCAACAATAGGGAAGGCGATGAAATATAAAATGGTAATAATCCACATAAAAGGATTAAGAAGAGCGAACATTATCTTCCCACCAACTGTAAATTGAAAAATCGCATTATGCCACAAACCATTTGATTTCACGAAAGGCACTATATTACGCATATGTACCAAATATGTTTGCATATATCCCTTTATCCATCGCGACCTTTGCCGTAGCCAATTTTTTGTGATACTCGTAGCCTCTTCATAAGTAGTTGAATCGATAATTGCTGTACGATATCCTTTCTGGAATAGTCGTACACCTAAGTCCGCATCCTCAGTAACATTGAAAGGATCCCATCCTTGTAATTTTTTCAAAATGGAAGTTTCAAAATGATTACTAGTTCCACCAAGTGGTAATGCTGAATTTAATGATTGCAATCCGGGAAGAGTAATATCAAACCAGAGAGCATATTCCGCAGTAAAGAAACGTGTTAATAAATTTTGTCGTGAATTATAATAACTTAATTTTGCCTGTAAACATTTTACATTTTTAGGAAGCTTCTGAAATGCGAGAAAAGCCTTTTTCAATTGTAATGGATCTGGCAAATCTTCTGCGTCATAAATCACCAAATATTTACCTTTCGCATAGGATAAACCGTAATTACATGCTTTCGGTTTAGTTTTAGGTTGAGAATCAGGTACTATGACTGTACGAGCATAATAGGGAAGTACTATCTGATTAAATGCATGGATTGTCTCTATATCGTCTTCCTCAAGAAGAAACATTACATCAAGTTTTTCTTTTGGCCAATCAATTTTAGCAATTCCTTCCAAAAATTGAGGAACGATATGAGACTCCTTATATAATGGACAAAGAATTGAATAAACAGGAAGGTTTTTTTCATCTAATGATTGGATTGATTCATCATCAATAGTGATTTCATGATCTTTATTTAAGCTTCTTAGAACAACAAAAATATTAAATAGTGCATCGATAAAATAAAGTATACTCAATATAGCAATAACCATTCTTGCTGTTGGTAAAGGAAAGAGATAGAGTAGTAATAACAATATTATTGGTGTTCCAAGAAGAATAATTTTTTGCAGTAACGAGAACGTTCTGATCGCAGAATGCATAGGCGTTAATGTTGTATGAGTAATATATTTCTTCTTTTTATAACTAACACCCGCACCTCTCATTGTTTCATCTTCAGGATATATGTCAAAATAAAATGTTCGTTTTAATTTTATATACAATGCATTTAAGCCAATTTCTAAAGTTTGAGCAAAAATATTTACTTTTGACCTGCCATTCTCTCTTGCAGAGAAAATAATTGGAATATTTTTAATAATAAAACCCGCTTGATACGCACGTGAAAGAAATTCTAAATCAAAAGTCCAAGGTGAAGAAGGTTGTGTTTTTGCTATGTGATAGACATCCTTTTTAAATACCTTCAATCCGGACTGAATATCTGTTTTTAATCCAAAAAGAATTTTGCCGAAAATATTTTTAAAACCTGAACTTAACACTTTACGCAAAGAACCATCATGATATTCTTTTCTATCTGCAACAATAATGTCAGCATTTTCTAATTCTTGCACCATTTCAGGAATGCTTTCAGGAGGATACTGCAAATCCCCATCGATCATTATAAATATATCCCCAGTTGCATTTCTAAATCCTTGTAGTAATGAATAGGCTTTTCCTTTGTTTCCACTTTTACGAAATATCCTTACAGTTGATTCAAGAGCGACACTTTCAAGCCATTCAAAAGTACCATCGGTAGAATAATCGTCAACATAAATAATTTCGTAAGCTGAACGGCATGTTGCCATTGTTTTCAACAATCTGTGATGAAATTGTTGAATGTTCCCTATTTCGTTATAAGTCGGAATGACTATACTTATACTTATTTTATTATTTACCATAATATATAGAACTAACAAAACATGAAAAAATACACAAAAATACTGAACTACAGATACCTCAGTTATGCTGACGAATATTATACACTATATACTATCTTATAGTAAAGTAGCAGAATGGAATAACTCCTTTTTCTGAGGCAGTCTTGTTTTTTACAATAGCAGAATAATTTATATTTTGTCAACACGAAATTTCTATTGTAATAGGATTGTATGAAATTTGTGTAAAGTTTCTTTATTCATTTAGTTATCTCAAATATAAATATCTATAATTCTCTTAAAATAAAGACTCATAGTTTTGATTAAATAAATAAGTTATATTTATAGTTTAAATGCACTAGTCACTTTAGACTTTTATAAATAAATACAAATAATGAAAAACAAGTATTTTAGCTCAACTTTAACAAGCTTGATATACTTAAAGAAATATTGTTGACTACTTTAGAACTAAGATGAGTCATAATGATTTACTATTATGGGTTAACATATATAATTATACTATCAGCTTTTAAACATAAAAATACTTTAGCCGCTAGACAAAACTTTTATGATTTTCCCAAAAATAAGTCTAAATTCATGTCCTATCTCAATAACCTTCGATTATTATGGACTCACTGTTAAGTTTTAATAAAGAGGATAGGCTCACATCACAATAAGAAAATATCATTCTTGTCTTAAAGAACAAAAGATAATCGAAAAGATTTCCTCGAAGCTCTGCTTCGGGGTATAATGTTCACGTGAGTGAACATATTCTCAAGCGTCACA
>Ga0210404_10000735_pt1 | contig 15417 bp, 29 predicted proteins | sample IncBWH28MmetaG_FD_155455 | JGI IMG/M metagenome (GOLD analysis project Ga0210404, IMG submission 155455) | Forest soil microbial communities from Barre Woods Harvard Forest LTER site, Petersham, Massachusetts, United States - Inc-BW-H-28-M | ecosystem: Environmental > Terrestrial > Soil >... | reverse complement strand
GGCCGCCGCGGATCCGGTTGGCGAACCAATGGAGGCGCTCCGCCCACTCGGAGGCGTCCGGCCGGTCGAGGCCGTCGAGGGCGGCGGCGATGTCGCGGGCGAGGTTCTCCGCCCACTGGACGCCGCAGGCTTCGGCGTCGGCGAGGTCGTCCCCGGTGTAGATCGGGTGGGTTCCCTTGCAGTGCGCACACACGGCGACCAGTTCGCCGGTCTGGGCGTCCTGGTGGATCTCCCATTCGGCGGCGTCGCAGGTCGGGTCTGGGCAGCGGAAGCGGTCAGGCACGGTCGTCTCCTTGCTGAATGCCGTGCCGGCGAACCTGCGACCGGCTGGCGGCGGGTTCGAGGATCCGCCGGATCTCGTCCAACTCGTTCGCGACCTGCTCGAACCGGATACGCCGCTCCCGCTGGTCTGAGGGTGTGCGGTCCCGTGCCGCGTACAGGGCTTCCGACCGCTGTGAGGCCTTCTCCACGGCGAGCGCGATCCTGTCGGCGTGGTTGTCCCGCTCGTCGGTCACCTCGGCGAGCATCACCTCGGGCTCCCCGTGGACGGGGCAGTCCCGCTCTGGGCCTTCGTAGTCGAGGGGCGTCTTCCGGCACGAGCACCGGGAGAAGGCCGTGAGCACCATCCCGGCCTCGGCGAGAGCGGACAGGACGATGGCCACAACGTCGTCGGCGTCGGCCGGGCCGGACAGTCCGAGGTCGCCCGCATTGAAGACCCTCGGCAACTGCCTGCGGAGCTGCCGGGCTGCGACCTCCCGGGGGGTGAGGGTCTCAGGTGTCGTCATCGGGCACCTCCGCGTCCAGGGCAGCGAGCGCCGTCCGGACCAGCCCGGCCTGCATGCAGACCTCGCACACGTCGGACATCTGGCTGCCGTGATCGTCGAGGTCGGGGCAGTACTGGTCCGCGCCCTGCAAGGCCGCGTAGGCGACCGAGATCTGACCACGGAGGTAAAGCTCGGTTGCGCGGTGCTGCGTGCCGAGCGTTCGCGCGGCGGCCACGGCTCCTTCGGCCGCTTCCTTCGCGGCGGCCAGCTCCTCGCGGAGCCGTCCGACTTCGGTGAGCGCCTCCCCGTTGATCTCTTCCGGGGGCTCGCCGAAGCATTGCGGGCAGGCCGGATCCCCGCACAGGTGCGGGCCGCTGCGGAGCAGGCTCTTGGTGTCGGGCCTCATCGAGCATCTCCCTGCGGAAGGACAACGGGAAGGATCGGCACGTTCGGGGCCATCGTTCGGAACTCAGCGATCGGGTCGATGCGGGTATGGTCCTCGCTGGCCAGCGGCACCACGGGGTGCATCGCGCCGTACTGGGCGGCCTGCGTGTCCAGCCACGCAAGGCAGGCGTCCTTGCCTTGCAGCCCGTCGGGGACGACGATCGCAGCGAGTTCGGGGTGCTGTGCACGGAGGGCGGGCTGGCACTCCTCGGCCACTCGCGGGAGCTGGTGCTGGTGGAGGCTCTCACCCGACATCCAGTTGAGGATCAGCCGGATGTTGGCGTACGGGGCCAAGCCCCTCCCGGTCATGACCGAAAGGACGTCGCCGAGGGAGAAGTCACGGGTCGCCACGTTGATGCTCAATTCGCCACCGTCCTCTCATGCCAAGCGCGGTGATGGTCCTCGTCGATGGCCAAGACCAGCGACGAGCATTCGCCGCATCGGGTGATCGTCGGTGGCAGTCCCGCCCCGGGGCCCGGGTAGAACAGGATCCGAGTCACGGCGTGGTCTCCTCGGTCGTCACGGACGCCGCCCGGCGGGACAGGTCGTCGGCGACCCGCTCCATGTGGCGGAGCGCCCGCATCGCAACCTGGTGCTCGTGCTCGGCGTCGCCGATGTCGGAGACTGCGCCGCAGCACTCTCCGTCGCAGGTGATGTTCCCGAGTTCGCGGAGTTCCTTGGACGCTTGCCGGAGCGCACGGTCCGCCGTGACGAGGAACGTCTTGAGGGCGTCGGCGGTTCGGCGGGCGTAGGCGACGTGCTCGGCCCAAGCGGCATCGAAGGGCACGCCTTCGGCGGTGTCGGTGGTCACGGTGTGGCCTCTCGGTCGGTGGTGGTCGGGTACTGGATCTCCCGCGTCGGGTGACAGGGGATGCTGCGCGTTTCGCCGTCCAGCCGAACACGCAGGCAGGCACGGCCGAAGCTGGTGATCACGCCCGGTCGGCCCTGGAACTTGATCCGCATCCAGCGCTTGGCGGGCACCTGGTAGTACTCCCGGATCCACTGGGCGGTCACGCCCAACCTCCGGCCTGGAACACCATGGCCACCTCGAAAGCGACCAGCAGGACCAGCAAGACCAGCAAGCGGGCGGCGCGGGCACCGAGAGCGTGGGCTGCCTGCCGCCACCTGGACGGCGGAGGGGAGTACATCGGCGAGCCGGGAGAGGTCCAGCGGTAGGTGATCACCGGGACATCACCGCGTCGTACACGTCCCGGCACAGCCGTGCGTCACCGAGAGCGGTATGCAACTCACCCGCGTCGTACGTGACGCCCATCGCGTCAGCGGCGGCCTTGAGGCCATCCGGCACCGGCTGACGCAATGCACCGCACACGAGGGTCTCCGCACAGATCAGCCGGTAGTTCCAGAGGATGCGGAAGTTCCAGCGCCCCATGAGCGCCTTGAGCATCCCGTCGTCAAAGGAGGGGACCGCCGCGACTAGATGGGCGTCCCGCAGGACGTCTTGGATCTCCATGGCCGCTTCGCCGGCGCGCAGTCTCCACGGGCCGTTGCCCTGGACGCATGAGGTCGCCTCGCACCCGTCAGGGACGGCGAACCGCTCCCGGTACCGTCCGATCTCCAGCGCCTTCGGGTCGGCCTTGTCGAGGTCGGGGCGGATCTGCCAGACGTGCTCTTCGTCGGGCAGGCCCAGCTCACGGAGGATCACAGCCACTTCCCACGGCTGGTGGACGCGCGGGTCCAGGCCAGTCGACTCGCAGTCCACAAAACAGAGGTTCCCGGGGGTCAGCATGAGGGCTCCGTTCCGGTGGGCACGGCCGCGTGCTTGGGCTTGTACCGCTCGCTTGCGGCCTCGGATGCCAGCCAGTGCGCCGGGTGCTCCTCACCTGCCCGCGCGGCGTCAGCGTCCGCACGGGCCACGATCGCGGCGGCCAGAGCGGCGGCCATCTGCTCGGTGCTCATCAGGTGGCCGCCTTGATGTTGCGGATCTCCGCGAGCGCGTCACCGCGAACGTCCTCGTCGTCGATGAGGGCGGCCACGTACTCGCTGAGCCTCATCCCGAGTGCCAGCCCCATGACCGGCGGCAGGCCCGCGCAGTAGTCGAAGATGGCCAGCTGGATCAGCAGGATGACCCCGAGAGCCGTCTTGGGCTGACCGGCACCCTTCAAGATCAGCGGGTAGAGACCCGCGATCATGTGGTCGGTGTTGTCCACGGCGGTGAGGCGGCGCAGCATGTCGTCACGCTCGGGCAGGGTGATCAGAGCGGTGCTCACAGCTCGTCCGCCCAGTCCGGCTCTTCCTGGACGTAGGCGTCCGGGTGGTCCTGCCCGTCCTTCTCCGCACGCCACACCTCCGACATGCGCCGCCCCCGCTTGCAGGAGCAGTGACCTTCGGTCGTGCCGCCGTGGGCGTTGGCCCACCTGGACCGGCCGGTGTCGAAGCATTTCCCGCAGTCCGGGGCGGCACGCCAGCCGGTCAGCGCAGGGCCGGCGAACGGGTCGGCGGTGATCGCGGCGATGTCCTCAGCGGTGAGCTTCGCGGACTGGTCGACGTGGTCGGCGCCCGACTGGGCGAGCGTGTCCAGTGGGTGCGCGATGCCGTACCCGAGGTACCAGCCGCACGAACAACGCAACCCCAACCACGGGGTGGTTCCGGCGGTGGCGACCACGGAGACCCGGTGGATCACCTGGGTCAGGGGCGCGGCCATCGCGTCGGCGTGATCGGTCACCACGGCACACCGCCCAGAAAGCCCCGCTCGGTGACACCCAGGTCGTTCCAACCGGCCCACGCCGTGAACAACCCGTACGTCGCCGTGATGCCCTCCGCGTTCGCCCACTCGCGGAACAGTTCCTCGTGGTCGTCGATCGCCATGAGTTCCGCCTCGGTCGCCTTCGGCTTCGCCTTGGTGTCCGGCGGCAGGAACTCAACGGCACCCAACTGCTCACGGGTAGCGCGGACGGTGTACGCGTACGGCGCGCTGATCGTGGTGGCGGCAATGGTCCACGTACCGTCGCCGCGGGCGTCGATGCCGGTCACCCGGGACGGCTCGGACAGCAGGTGGCCCTGAACCCAGGGCGCGTTCCGGGTGCCGCGGATCACATCGCCCACGGCGGGTACGGGCGGCTCGGTAGCCTTCACGGCCCGCTGCGGGCACTCGGGGCACGTGTCGTCGGCGACCGGGACGACCCGCGCCGTCCGACCGCCAGTACCTCGTACGACGACCGCGATCAGGTCGCGCATGTCGTGCATGCAGTTGATCACGTGGGCGTGGGTGCCGACCCGGATCACCGAGAACTGGTGGTTCCGGATGCCCTTACGGCGGGCGTGGTCCGCTCCGGCGACCACGAGCGGGTCAGGGACGTACCGGCGAACCGGTGGTGCGGGCTCCGCCAGAAGCGGAGACTCGGGGGAGAGCGGCATCGGGGGTCCTCACGGGAGATATGTACGTCTAGCCGATACTCGCTTGAGTGGGTACTGACTGTCAATACATACCGCGCTATCGTGCCCGTATGAGACGTACCGAAGGTCTCGCGGAAGCGGCCACCAAAGCCGGGCTAACGCTCGTCGCGGTCCTGTACGGCCGGGTCAGCGACGACAAACACGGCGACCAGCGGTCCGTCGACGAGCAGGAAGACCGCGGGCGCGCCGAATGCGCCGACCACGGGTGGGCCATCCACGGCCGCGTCTACGCCGACCCCGACATGTCCGCCAGCCGGTTCGCACGCGGCGGGCAGCGCCCCGAGTGGAACGAACTCCTGGAAGACCTCGCAGCGAAACGGTTCCACGTGCTCGTCCTGTGGGAACCCTCGCGTGGCGACCGGGACCTGGAGAGCTGGATCAAACTCCTCAACCTCTGCCGACGCCTCGGCGTCTTGATCCACATCACCTCCCACCACCACACCTACGACGTCCGCAACCGGCGGGACTACAAAACCCTCGCCGAGGAAGGCGTCGACTCTGCGGATGAGTCCGAGAAGACATCCGGCCGTATCGTGCGGGCCATGGAAGCGCTCGCCCGCAAGGGCCTGCCCACCGGGCCGTGCCCGTACGGGTACCGCCGCGAGTACACCATCGACGAGCGGGGCAAACGGAAACTCGTCGGCCAATACCCCGACCAGATTCCCCGCACCGCCACGGCAGTCGACGGGACCGTCTCGCAGTACACGCCGGCGGGTGTGATCGCCGAGATGGGGTCGCGGTGTATGGGAGGCGAGTCCCCGCACACCGTCGCGGTCGATTTGAACAGGCGGGGTGTGCCGACGGCTGTGGCGTCCGTGGCCGGGTGGACGCACACCGAGGTCGTCACCCGGATCACGAACCCCGTGTACGCCGGGCTGAGCGTGTACTGGGAAGAGGTCGTCGGCCCCGCCGTGTGGGATCCGATCATCCCCGTCGCCGACCATCACGCGCTGGTGGCGCGGTACTCCGAGCCGGACCGGCGGCACGTCAAAGAGACCAAGATCAAACACCTCGGGTCCGGGCTGTATGTGTGCGGAGTATGTGGGGGGCCGATCCGCACGACCAAGAACCCCACCGTCGGCGCGCCTCCTCCCGCACGCCGGTACACGTGCACACCGGACAAGAAGGTCGGGGCTGCCAAGCGGGGAGGTGTCCGCGGGTACTGCGTGTCGCGGGACGTGACCGCCGTCGACGCCTACGTGCAGTTGTCCATCTGGCGGCGACTCGCCCGCCCCGACATCGCGGACCTGCTCGCCGAGGACGACAAAGCCGACGACAAGACCGCCAACCTGAAAGCGGAGATCGCCGAGAAGCAGGGCCGCCTGGACAAGGCGAGGGACGCCTACGCCGCTGGACGCCTGCCGCTGGCGTCCGTCGAACGCATCGAAGCCACCCTGGGGCCGGAGATCACACGGGCCCGCGCGGCCATGAACCAATCCAGGTACGCCCCCGTACTGGACGGGCTGATGCTGCCGACCGTGGAGGCCATCCGCGCCGAATGGTTCCGCCGGTCGATGAGCCGGCGCCGTGAGGTGATCCGGGTTTTGACGGAGCGGGTGGAGATTCTGGCGGTAAACCACCGGCGGATTTACGAGCCGGAGGAGTCGGTGGGCATCGTGTGGCGGAAGCCGGGGCGTTAGGCCGCTCACGGCGCGGCGAGTGTCAGGACGGTGGGCGGGACAGTGGGCGGAGCGGTGGGCGTGACGGTGGTCGGCACAACGCTGGGCACAGCGGTCGGGGTGGGTGTGGGCGTCACGGTGGGGCCGGCCGGGAGCCGCCCCGGGTAGACGGTGGGCGACGGGCTGGGGGCGTCGGCAGGGTCGCGGATGGGTTGCCGGGGCTCCGGAGCGCTGGCGTCGGCGGCCAGCCGGGTCGGTGCGGGGGCGACGTAGTGATCGCGTGCCGCCGAGGTGGCGGCGGCGGATCGCGGCGGCGTCAACGAGGTGACGTTACCGGGCGGGAGGGTGGCGACTCCGGCGATGACCACCACAGCCCCGGCGAGAGCGAGGGCGACCTTGACGGCGACGAGCCCAGCGAACGGGAGGGTGGTGGACAGGCCGGGCCGGGTACGGCGCCGGAACGCGCGGATTTGGCGAGACGTGCGGCGCGGGTGGCGCAGGACGATCTCGTCGCCTTCGTCGGTGATCCACGTTGCCGTCGCGAGCTGATCCGGGAACTCCGCGTCGGTGTTCGGCAGCGGGATGACCCCGTCAGCCGTGGCCGGTCGCGGACGGGCCATGATGCGCCGTACGCAGGCGACCAGGGCGCGCCAAGCGGCGAGTTCGGCTTCCGGGTCCGCGTACCCGGTCCCGTTGCGGCTGGGGATCACGCAGATCGTCAAGCCGTCGATTTGGACGGTGTACTCGCCCAAGCCGTGTTTGTCCGGGCCTGTGCGCAACGCCAGCATCCAGTGCTGGGGCAGGAGCGCGACGAGCGAGTCCCGGCCGAGCTGGTAGCCCTGGTCGATGAGTTCCCGCTCCCGCTCCCGGTGGGCGAGGTCCTCTTCGAGGATGGGGTGTTGCCAGCGCCAGCGCACGATGTGGAGGGCCATGATGCGGGCGTTTTCTGCCTCTTCCGCTGCCTCCACGTCGGCGGGGCACCACGGCTGGGTGGCGCCACGGTCGGTGTTGTGGTCGGTGCTGGGGTCGTTTTTCACTTACGTCTACGTCCCTGTCGCGACCGTGGGCGGGGAGGCCCCCGTCGCGAGCGTCCGTGCTTAGCCCGCTCCGACATCAGGGACCATCATTCAGCGCTTCCGGGCGTGTGGGTGTCACTGCATTTAAGCATCCGTAACCTACTTGTTATATCCGGTCTGTTCTTCGCCGTAGGTAAATGACCTTCGAAACGTCGACGGCGGCACTGGCCTACGAAGGGCCGTTCTGGCGCCGGTCGGCGAGCGACGCCGGCTGATCGGCCGGCACCGGGTTCCCGGCGGGCATCTCCCGTAGCTCCCACCGGGCGATGGTGAGGATCTTAATGCGCTGCTCCGGTGGGATTTCCGTGATCATCAGGAGGCGCCGTTCCCACGGCTTCAACGAGTTGAACGGGATGTCGTCGCCGAGGTCGCCCGGGTTTCGGAGGGGCTCCCGCTCGCCAGTCGTGGGCTCGGTGGCGGAGACCTCTGTGTACTCGATCAACCCGGCGTGGATCATCATCTGGATGATGTCGTAGCCGAGAACCCTGCCGATCTTGCGGAGAGTGTCGACCTCCGCCGCCCTCTCGCCGGTCAGGATCCTGGAGATGATCGAGATCGATACACCGGACTCGGCGGCAAGGGTCGTGCGACCACCGCCGCGCGGTGAGTCGACGTCGTAGCCCTGGGTAGTCATCTCACGCCGGAGCCACGCGCCAAAGCTCTCCTGGTCGCCCACGTTCGCAGACTTTAGCTTGCTGGGGAGCAAGTGTCGATGACCTGCGGATATACATTGTTGATCTTTGCTAGGTGGCAAGTAAGCGGACACTGAGGCGGAAAGCCCAGTGGCCTGCGAGAACATCCCTCACTTGGAACAAGGGTGCGAATTCTGGCGACCCTTGGCGAAAGGGTTGCGTGCCGACGGGCAAACACAATAGGTTCTTGCCATGGAGCAAATAGAGCCGCGCGTACAGCTCAGGCTCACCCAGTACCTGCGGTACTGCGAGTTCGAGGGCTGGACCACTCAGGCCAGGCAGGCGCAGGAGTTCAGGCACTCCGATGCCTACGTCAGCCGCCTGCTGCGCGGTCGCACCAAGGTCACAGAGGACTTCATAGCCGCAGTCTTGGCCGCCATGCCGGGCCGTCAGTTCGAGGACCTCTTCGAGGTCGTCAAGCACGCGGTTCCCGTCAGGCAGGCGTCATGACCGAGGTCCAGAGCTTCGACTTCCACGGCGACCGCGTCCTGTTGGTCAACGTCAGCGGCAAGCCGCACATCGTCCTGCGCCCGGCCATTGATGCGTTGGGCCTGAGCTACGCCCGCCAGTTCCGCAAGCTCGAAGGCAGGTCATGGGCAACCGTTGCCCTAGCGGCAACGGTTGGAGCCGACGGCAAGGCCCGCGACATGGTCGTGGTCGACGTCCGCACCTTCCTCATGCTGCTGGCCACCGTCGACGAGAACCGCGTGGCGGAGCATGTCCGACCCAAGCTGATCGCCTATCAGGCCGAGATCGCCGACGCGATTGAGGCGTACTGGACCCAGGGCAGGGCGTTCAACCCGCGAGTCGTCGCCCCGTACGAGCCGATCGCGTTCACATGGGCGGAGATGGCAGCGGTCATCCGGCAGCGGCACGGCATCAACATGTCGGTCGTCACGCTCACCAGAACCCTCCGCGCCGCCGGAGTGCTGCGGCAGGACGGGACACCGTTCGCCGCGTTTGCCCGCTCGTTCTGCTTCTCTGGCACGGCGTGGATGGTCAGTCCGGCGGCCGTCGCGCTGCTCGCCGCGAAGGCGTACGACACCTTCACCAACCTCGAAGCTCTGGGCTTCGTTCAGTCCCGGCTGGACGTCACGCCTGTCGACGATGCCCCGACCCAGCTTGAGATCGGCGGTGCCGCATGAGCGAGTCGACCCTCCCGTGGGACACCTCCGGGATGCCCGGCCACGAGCTCAAGGCATACGAAGCCGCCTGGGAAGCCTCCGGGCGGTGCGCAGACGCCGCCCCCGACATCCCCCGAGGCTCCGACATCGGCCTCGCACTCAAAGCCGCCTACCCCAACTGGCCGGCGTTCGCCCGCGAGCACCAGGCCGAGCAGGTAGCGGCCGAGAAACAGCGGGCCGGCAAGACCCGAGCCGCTTAGACCGCGGCCCCGGCCAGCGTGGACGCGCCGACCGGGGCCAGAACCGACAACCACCACCAACGAAGAGAGGAAGTCGGCCCATGAACACGGTACAGACCCCGGAGAACAGCCCGCCGTCCCCGCTGGATCTGGCGCTGTCGGCGATCGCGGACAAGGTCGCGGACTTCGAGGCTGCGGCGTGGCGGTGCGACCTTCCCAGCGTGAACCGGCCGACCTTGGCGACGGAGTACCGGGCAAAGGCGGAAGCGGTCCTGGGCGGGCTGGTGGCCGCGCTCATGGCGACCGCCGGTCCGGCAGGGGACGGGCACCGGCTGAACCCGCACGGCGCGGCGCTGGCCCTGGTGGACGCAGCCACCCGTGAGCGCGGCGGGACGGTGGCCCGATGAGGCACGTCGTGTCCACGAAGACATGGGCGGGTGTCGCCCCGCTCCCAGTGCTCCCGCGCCCCAACCCCCTACGCGCCGACGTCGCGACGGAGTGGGGTGTCCGCCACCAGTACCGCACCGAGTGGGACCACGTGGATGTGCGCGGCTCTGAGGAGTCGGCGCGAGCGTGGCATCACGCCCTGCTGTTCTGCGGGAACTACGACGCGCAACTCGTCGCCCGCGCTGCCGGTGCCGACGCCGCGTGGATCTCGCTGGGCGGCGCCTGATGAACCTCGTGGACCAGATCGAGATGCTCGGCTCCGCTGTCGCCTCCGGCCTGATGGGCGAAGGCGAGGCGGTACAGCTCCTGGTCGAGTTCTCGGACGGAGGACTCACCAAGACGGGGGCGTCCTCCGCACTAGCCCGGCATCGGACGATCCGTGCCGAATATGGGCGGATCTTCGACAGCGCCTCTGCTGCGCTGCGGGCGCTGGGCGGTGCCTGATGCCCATCTACGAGTCCCGAGCCCATGCGGTCGCAGACCGGCTGATGATCGTGGTCGAGCTGGCGTGGACGGCGTACCCGCGAGCCATGGCCGGGCCTTGCTCGGTCGTCAACGCCCTGGTCGGCCATGTGCCGGTCAGAAGGCTGATGTGCCGTAAGTGCGGGGCCACCAGGGAGTGGCTGACCCGAGCCCAGTACGGGGTGTACGCGGCGTCCGGGTCGGTCCCGCACTGCCGTCCTAACGGGGCGCTGATGGCCGTGTCCGGCGGACAGGCGGTGACCCGGTGATCGGCCGTATCGGCGCTGAGCCGACCATGTGGCCGGTCCGGGGCCGCGCCGACCGTGACCGGCGTACAGCGTCCATGACGGAAGCCCAGTGGGCGGAGTACGGCCGGTTCAAGGCGCGTGGTGACGTCCTGTTCGACGGGTGGCTAGCGGCTCACATCCCGCCGGTCGGGCCGAAAGCGGGTGGGTCGTGAGAGCGCCGGCGGGGTCAGCGCTTCATGCGCCGCAGCACTTCGGCCGCGAGGTCCTCATCGCTCACGGCCGCGAGGTCGGCTACGACGGCGGTGAGTACGTTCACGGGCAGCCCGGCCAGCCTCGCGGCCTCTTCCCGTGGGATGCGGAGTACGTCGGCGACGGCTGCGACCGTCCCGGCCTGCGGTGGCTTGGGCTGCGTCGCCCAGTTCTCGATGGTGGCGCGAGAGACGCCACTGCGGCGGTTCAGCCAGCTCTTGCTCTGGCCCTGCTGGGCGAGTTCGGCGACGACCCGGTCGTACCAGGGTGCGGCGGGGCCTCGTTCGGTCACCCCTCAGTTGTACAGAGCTGCATCGAAATGGACAAAGGTAATCCGGTAATCCCCTTGCCTAGAGCTGTACAGAGTTGGATAGACTATGTACATGAGAACCGAGGCGAGTGACGTGTTCCTCTCCATGGCAGAGACCCGCGAGTTGCTGCGGATGTCTCGCGTGACCGTCACGAAGTTGATCGAGAACGGCGAGCTGGTGGCCATGAAGGGCCCCGCCAAGAACTCGCCGTTCCGCATCTCCCGCGCCTCGATCGAGAACTACATCGCCCGCAACACGATCAACGCAAGGAGCGGTGCATGACCATCACCGAGACCGAGACCGAGACCGCGATCCGGTACCGCCGCAACGGGGACGACATCGTCGAGCCCGTCCACACCGACGACGACCTCATCGAGGTCATGCGGACCCTGCTCCAGTCCGACATCGTCGGCGAGGTCGTCACCCGGCCCATCGCCGACTGGGTGCCCGACAAGCGGCGCCGCAACAAGGCGGCCCGCGACCTGGTCGAGGAGACCGTCGAGGCCTACCTCGGCGAGGAGTTCGACGAGCACGAAGCCCTCGACCTGCTCCGCCTGCTGGCGCCCGACCTGCTCGACGACACCGACATCCCGGCGCTGGAGGCCAAGGGCGCGGCCGTCGCCGCCGTGTCCACCGTGGCGGGCTTGAAGTTCACCCGCTACACCACGGACTTCGGGTGCACCCGCGAGAACTGGCTCGACCTGTTCGTGTCCGCCGACGTGACGTGCACCGCGCTGCGGGAAGGGCGCGAAGACCCGTTCTGGCACGACGACGACAAGCTCAGCGCCCAGCGTGACCGCGCCCTCAACGTCCTCGCAGGGATCAGCTCCCACCACCCGTTCGGCGACGACTGCGGCAACTGCGTCGTGTGGGTGCCCAAGCCCCTCACCAAGGTCCGCGAGGCGGACTGGCTCACCCTCGGGTCGCTCGTGATCCGTGCGGAGACCGCGCAGACCCTCGGAGACCGGGCCGAGCACTGGCGGGCCGCGTCCGCCGCCGCCGAGCTGATCGAGGCCATCGGGGTCGGCGCGTGACGACCGAGACCATCACCGAGGTCCACACGACCTCCGACGACGGCAACCGGCACTACCCGCACCCTATTACCGGGGACCTGCTCACCTCCGTGACCACGATCCTTTCCGCCACGGTCGGCAAGCCGTTCCTGACCGTGTGGGCCGCGAAGCTCGCCGCGGAGTTCGCCGTCGCCAACCTCGACCTGATCGCCGAGGTCGTGAAGGCGGAGGGCCGGCGTGCCGCCATCGACTTGGTGAAGGACCAGGCGAAGCTCCTGCGGGAGCGCAAGGCGGACGCGGGCAGCTACGTGCACGCGGTCTCTGAGGCGCTGATCCTGTGGGCCGCCTCCCCGGAAGGTACGGGCGCGGACATCGCGCTGCCGGACCTGCCCGACCATCTGGTCGGCGCGGACTACGACGGCGAGCCGCTGGACCGGGTCGTGGACTGGATGGTCACGGGGTTCCTGAACTTCGTGACTGACTTCGCCCCGACGTTCGAGGCCGCCGAGATGACCGTGTACAACCTGGTCCTCGGTATCGCCGGAACCCTCGACATGATCATCGTGTTGCGGGACGTGGCGCTCACCCCGGACGGGTGGATGGTGCGGGCGCCCGGCAAGGTGCTGGTCCTCTGCGTCGACATCAAGACCGGCAAGAACCTGGACGTCACCGTGCGGGAGCAGCTCGCCGCGTACCGGCGGATGCTCGAAGCGCGCCTGCCGCAGGGCCAGATCGTGGCGATGCCCGCCACCGACGCGGGCGCGATCCTCCACCTCCGCCCCGAGCACGAGGGCGGCTACCGGCTCATGCCGATCTCCGCCGCCGATGACGCGAAGGCATGGAACCGGTTCCGGCGGGCCGTGGAGATCGAGCACGGCCGTTCCGAGGTGCGGTCCAAGCCGGGCCACGTCGCCTACCCGCTCAACCCTGACGGCAGCATGCCCGCGCCCCGGCTTTGCGACCTTGACGGGGAGGGCTACGGGCGGGTCCTCACACCCCTCATCCGGGCCGGCCTGGCCGATGTGGACGAGGTCGCCATGATGACCGCCGCCGAGATCCTCGCGGTCAAGGGCATCGGGGAGAAGACCCTCGGCACCATCCGCCAGATGCTCGCCGACCACGCACTCACCTTTTCCGACGAGGCCGTAATGGCCGGACAGGTGGCCTGACATGCCGCTCCTCGATGTACAGCGCCGCGGCCAGCAGATCGGGCGAATCCGCATAGGCCAGCAGGTCGCCACCGGCAACGGGAAGACCCGGCCGGCCAAGCTCGACACGTTCCGATTCACCACCACCTCCCGGTATGCCGCCGACGCGATCGCAGAGTTGTACGGCGGGACCGTCAAGGACTGGAACGGCGAGTTCGAGGTCATCACCGGGCAGAGCGCGATCGGCGTGACCGTGCCGCCCCGCGACCAGGTCGTCAGCCAGAACTACGAGATGTGGAACCGGGGCGGAGCGGTTAGACGCTGCGATTCCCGCGTCAACCAGATCACCGGCGGGCCGTGCCTGTGCCCGCACGCCGACGACCCCGAAGACCTCGAAGTCGTTGAGGCCGCAGCGAGGGAACGCGCCCGGCTCGCCTCAATGAACCCGCCGCAGGCGTGCAAGGCGATCACCCGGATCTCGGTGATGATCCCGGACCTGCCCGGCATCGGAGTGTTCCGTCTCGACACCGGGTCCTACAACGCGGCTGTGGAGATCGGCGACGCCGCCGCGATCATGCAGGTCGCCCGCGACCAGGGCGTGTTCCTGCCCGCGACTCTGCGGATCGAACAGCGCAAGCGGGTCGCTGGCGGGACGACCAAGAACTTTCCCGTCCCGGTGCTGGAGATCATGTCGACGTTCCGGGAGATCGCCTCTGGAGCGTTGAGCGCTGGCGGTATCACCGCGCAGCTCCCTCCGGCACCGGGTGAGCAGCGCCGCGCACTGACGAGCGGCTCGCCCGGACCGACCGCGCCGCGACCGCCAGTCGAGCCCGTCGTGAAGCCGTTGACGTCCCAGCAGATCGCCGACCGGGCCGCACGGGCGACCACACAGGAGGAGATCAAGGCGCTCGGGGTTCAGGCCCACGCCGACGGCTTGGACGACGACCTCGTGTGCGTCGACGGCGAGACGTGGGAGGAGCTTCGCCCGTTCCTGCACACCTGCTGGCGGGAACTCGCGCCGACCGCATCTCCAGAACGCCAGCAGGCCGCCGACGTGGCCGGCCACGTCGAGGACGACGACAACCCGCTGCACTACGCCCCCGAAGAGATCGCCGAGGGTGGTGAGGGCTGATGTTGCCGCACCAGATCGCCGATCACCTCGGAGGTCTCGGCGTCGAACTCGACAAGGCCGTCAAGGCGATGGGCGAGTACGAGGTCGTCGCCGTCGATGCCGAAGGCGACTTCAAGGTGAAGTACGCGCGGGTCTTCAGGGAGGCGGCCGGCTCGGTTGAGGACCGCAAGCAGATCGCGATCCTGGACTGCGATGCGGAGTGGCGCATCTGGGGGAAGGCCGCTGGTCTGGTGCGGCTCCAGAGGGAGCACATCCGCGCCCTGCATGCCCGTATCGACGTGGGCCGCACGCTGGCTTCCACCGTCCGCGCTGAGGTGTCCCTGGCCCGTTCGGGGGTGACCCCGTGAGCCTCCAACTCAAGTGCGCGTGCGGCACCAGGGCGTACGACTCGCAGGCAGCGGCAGAGCGCGCCCTCGCGAAGATTCAGTCCCTCGCCCTGCGCTCCGAGATGCCCACCGACGTCGTCAAGTGCGGGCGCGATCAGTGGCACATCGCCGACCCGATGCCGTCCGCGACCCTGATCCGCGCAACCGAGATCGGCCCGATGAGCAGCCGGCGGAAGGCCGAGAACAAGGTGCGCCGCGCGGTCGCCCTGGCCACGTTTGGCCGCAACCCGCGATGCGCCCGGCCCGGCTGCACGTCGATGGCCCGCGACGTGCACGAGCCGCTGACCCGAGCCCGCGGCGGGTCCATCACGGACCCGGCGAACATGGTTCCGCTATGCGGCCCCTGCCATTCGGAGATCCAGCAGGGGCCGGACTGGGCGTACGACCTGGGACTGATGGAGCACTCCTGGGGCGGTGCGGCATGAGCCTGCTCACCGAAGCACAGACGGCCGCGATCGCGTCTCGCAATCCCGGTCTCGCGATCAGCGGCAACGGGCTGATCTTCACCGTCACCGAGGTCCGCCGCTGCACGCCCTGCAAGCGGGCCCACCGGGTTGACCACGAGTGCGGCGCGGATGTCGGCGACCTGATCACTCTCGGTGTCGTCCCCGCTGGCGAGGTGCTGGAGCTGTTCCGCAACGAGAACGAG
>Ga0210404_10000734_pt1 | contig 15456 bp, 13 predicted proteins | sample IncBWH28MmetaG_FD_155455 | JGI IMG/M metagenome (GOLD analysis project Ga0210404, IMG submission 155455) | Forest soil microbial communities from Barre Woods Harvard Forest LTER site, Petersham, Massachusetts, United States - Inc-BW-H-28-M | ecosystem: Environmental > Terrestrial > Soil >... | reverse complement strand
GGAATGGAAATCGATCTCTGGGTCCGGTCGAAGGAACAAAACACGAATAATTTTCCTCCCTTTGAAACCTTCGTCCATCTCTGTTGGGGTGAAGTGACGTGGCGAAGCGCTCAATGAACCGGTTGGCCAAAGTCCTCTTCAGTGTGATGGTCGCGATTCCTCTGGGGTTCGGGACTATGGCGAGTCAGGCAGAGACCGCCTTTTCTGAACAATTATGGAATTTTGATCGTGAACAGCCAGGCACCCTTCCCAGCGAATTCTCTATTGGCACATTGTTCGATGGACGGCCTGCGGGCGATTGGCAAATCCTCGCGACTGATCGAGCCAAGAGTCCGCCGCATGTGTTCGCCCAAGTGATGGGCAAGGGCGCCGAACATGCCTACAAAGTGGTGCTGCTCAAGGAAGTCATCGCCTCTGATCTCAATCTTGAAGTGTCGTTCTTGCCGATCCAAGGACGGGCAGACATGGGAGGTGGCCTGATCTGGCGGGCAACGGATGATCGAAACTACTTCCTGGCAAGGGCCAACCCGTTGGAACAAAATATTCGAGTGTATCGGGTCGAAAAAGGAGTTCGACACCTGTTACAAAACTTCGACCAGACGATTGACGTGAGGCAGTGGCACACACTGCGGGTCACCCATCGAGGCTGTCGCGTGAACATCTTTTATGACGACAAGCAGGTCTTCGATCTCTGTGACAAGACGTTCCACGACGGGATGATCGGGCTATGGACTAAATCAGACGCCGTCACATACTTCGACAATCTCCGGCTGCAGCATGTGAAATGAACGCAAACGAAACAATGAGCGCACGCGACAAAGATTGACGTCTTTTGGCGGGATTTGAAAATCAGCAGAACGCGACACAAGCAGCATAAGTGAACACAAGACCAGACCGCTCAGCTTTGTGAAACACATGATCGGGAAGCGGCCTTGAGGTAGTCTGAGCTACGACGCACGGCTGCGATGGGACCTTGCCCCACGCGCCCACGTAGGCACATTGCGCCCGCTCTCAGGGGTGGGTTACAGTGACACCTGACTGATTTGGAGAACCGTGTGTGTTATGGGACGAGTGGCCGACACTATAGAAGAACGATCGATGCTGAGACACCCAGGCGCGATCATGTTTGTCTCATGTTATGAGCTGGGTCACCAGCCTCTTGGCATCGCTCAGCCGATGGGATTTCTCGAGCAAGCCGGGTTTGCGCCGGTCGGTCTCGATATCGCGGTGGAGAACATCGATGAATCGGCCCTCCGGAGTGCGAGATTTGTCGGCATCTCGGTACCCATGCACACCGCGCTCCGGCTTGGGGTGCAAGTCGCCGAGCTGATCCGGGCGCTGAACCCAGCCTGCCACATCTGTTTCTATGGACTGTACGCCTCGATCAATGCTGAATATTTGCTCCAGCGGCTGGCCGATTCTGTCGTGGGCGGAGAGTATGAGATCCCGATGCAGTCACTCATCGAAGCGCTCGATCGGGGTCAGGCGATCAGCCTCCTCGAAGGAGTCAGTTCTCGAAACCGGGTGGTCGGTCCTTCGTTGCAGCGTGTCTATGCACCCACCGCCTCGACGATCCCTCATCCAATCCCAAGCCGCGCCGGATTACCGATGTTGGACCAGTATGCACGGCTCGAACAGAATGGCACGGAACGGTTGGTCGGGTACGTCGAGGCCAGTCGTGGATGCCTGCATCACTGTCTCCATTGCCCAATCGTGCCGGTCTATGACGGGCACTTCTTCCTCGTTCCGGAAGTCGTCGTCCTTGAGGACATTCGGCGTCAGGTGCGTGCAGGCGCGACGCACATTACGTTTGGCGACCCGGATTTTTTGAATGGGCCTGGGCACTCCATGAGCATCGTTCGCGCGATGCACAAGGAGTTTCCGGATTTGACTTTTGATTTCACGGCAAAGATCGAGCACCTCTTGAAGCGTCGCCCTCTGATGTCCGACCTGAGTGCGCAGGGGTGTCTGTTCGTCATCTCCGCAGTGGAGTCGTTCAGCGACCATGTCCTGGAACGGTTACACAAGGGGCATACAGGGGCCGATATCATGGCGGCGCTCGGCATTCTCCGCGAGGCCGGCATCGTGCTTCGCCCATCGCTTGTCGCCTTCACGCCCTGGACCAGCCTGGACGAGTACGAACGGATGTTAGACATGGTGGAAACGCACGATCTCATCGACGCGACCGATCCAGTCCAATTGAGCATTCGTCTCTTAGTTCCACCTAGGTCGGCTCTGCTCGCCAAGTCTGACATTCAGCGGTTCCTCGGTCCACTGGATCAGGCCGGCTTTCAGTATCAGTGGACGCACCCGGATGAGCGGATGGATCGACTCCATCAGGCCGTGAGTGCGATCGTGGAAGCCGTCGCCAAGGAAGAGGAAGATGCGATGGTGACCTTCGATCGCATTCGAGCGATTACCGATGAGATAGCCGGCCGTCACGCCGAGTCCTCGACTCGGACAAGGGTGAGCAGGCCTGATCGTCCAAAGCCGCCTCGTTTGACAGAATCATGGTTCTGCTGCGCAGAGCCGACGACCCAGCAGTTTAGACCGCTACGAACGAAGGAGCATGGGGAAACCCAGCATGGGTGGAGTTACATAGAGTTGAAGGGGGGACCAGAAATGGAAGCTGAACTCGTGACACAAGGCACGCAGATCCAGGAACTGTTGGGGTTGAAGGTACCGGCAGTGGCGATCGCGTTTCGAGACACGGCCCCTGCGGACATTTCGCGGGTCACCGCTCCTGCACCCGCAGGATGCGGCTATTGGAAGCTGGCAGCTGAGGGTCACGTCTTCTACACGGAGGCATCGGATCACTATACCTGTCCGGTCGGGGCCCATACCCACGGTGTGGATCTGCCACCACAGGTCGCAGCGGAGCTGAATGGTCTGGTGCAGACCATGGTGGGAATGCAGTACCTCACGATGGCGGAAATTCCGATGATCCCGCGTCGACAGGAGACTTTTCACGTAGCCGTCTATGCGCCACTCACGAAGGCAACCTTCACCCCGGACGTGGTGCTGGTCCGCGGGACCGTCAAGCAGCTGATGCTGCTGGCGGAGGCGGCACAAGCAGCGGGTATTGCCGGCGGTGGCGCGACGATGGGACGACCGACCTGCTCTGTGCTGCCGGAATCACTGCAATCGGGACACACGGCCACAAGTTTTGGCTGTATAGGAAACCGCGTCTATACCGGGCTCGGGGATGATGAAGGCTATTATGCCATTCCCGGTGCAAAGGTGGCCGACGTGGTCCGGAAGCTGGCGATCATCACCGAGGCCAATCGTCAGCTGGAGAAGTTTCATCGAGCACGCGCAGGGACTCCTTCTTAACACTCCAAGAGACCGACATGCCGCGCCTCCTCCTGCTCTTGCCGACCACGACCTATCGAGGGGAAGCGTTCATTGAGGCGGCCCGCCTGGTGCATGTATCTGTGACAATTGGGATGGAGTGGGCTCCCGAAGGCCTTCCTGTCCCGTCGGGCGATGTCTTGTTACTCAATGTTCGCCATCCACAGGCTGCCGCGCAGACTGTAGTCGAATTCGCCCGAGATCACCCGATCGATGCGGTAATTGGAGTCGACGATGTGACCGCCGTCGCTGCCGCCGCAGTGGCGGAGGCAGTGGGGTTGCCCCACAACTCTGTCGCGTCCGTCACCGCCGCCAGAAACAAGCAACAGATGCGCGAGCTACTGTCCGGACAGGGCATTCCCGTTCCTCGCCATCGGGTGTTCCCCCTCAACGGTGATCCAAGAGAGTTCGCGAAACAAGTCGTCTATCCCTGCGTCGTGAAGCCGCTGATCCTCTCCGCCAGCTGTGGGGTGATTCGCGCTAATGACGAAGAAGAGTTTATGGGTGTGTTCCGTCGGGTGGGCGCACTCCTCACCAATTTGGGTCTGGTGGCACGAGACGAGCAGGCCCGTTGGATACTCGTCGAGGATTTTGTGCCGGGGATCGAAGTCGCATTGGAGGGTTTGCTCACACAGGGAGCGCTTCAGCCTCTGGCGATATTCGATAAGCCCGATCCGCTCAATGGCCCCTTTTTTGAAGAGACCATCTACGTGACCCCTTCCCGTCTCCCTTCCGATGTCCAGCAGGACATCATCGCCTGTGCAGAACGAACGGCCCAGGCGCTCGGACTACGGGAAGGACCGGTGCATGGGGAATTCCGTGTGAATGCGCAGGGAGTGTGGGTGATTGAGTTGGCGGCACGATCGATCGGTGGCCACTGTTCCAGAACTCTGGACTTCGCCTCCGGCATGTCGCTCGAAGAGCTGATCCTCCGTCACGCACTGCGGATGCCGATTCCTCCCCTCACCAAGCAAGAGCAGGCGGCAGGAGTGATGATGCTTCCTATTCCATACGCCGGCAGGCTAACTGAGGTGCGGGGGCAAGCTGAAGCCATGGCCGTGCCTGGGGTTGTAGAACTTACAATAACGGCAGAGCCTGGCGATGAACTAGTCCCGCTTCCTGAGGGGACACGCTACCTGGGGTTTCTCCTGGCACGGGGAATGAGACCGGAGGAGGTGGAACGGTCGCTTCGGGATGCGCACCGCCGATTGACGGTTGTCATTAGCGCCGCAACGCCGACTTCACCCAACTCGTCGCCGTCAGCACCACAATCCCGAGCCATGAGCTTTTGAGTGATACGCAGCGAGGAGCCCGGCGTTTGTCAGTTCGATTTCTTACGAACCTCTGCGGTCATGCTTCGCGACCACTCGTCCAGACTCTTGCCCTGTGCCGCCACGTCTGGAAGGCCGGTCATATCGTGCACCCATGCGCCCAGCACGACCTCACCATCGTCCGTCACACCCTTCTTGATGGTTTCAAGCTCTTTGTCAAACCGTTCGGGGGCTTGCTCAAGGATGCGCCTGATCTTCCACTTCGTCGTCGGTTTACCATCCGCATCCAAGTCACAACCGTAGTGGACGAGATCCACCTTTCCGGTCGTGAGCACCTTGGCCAACATGCGATACGTGACGCCAGAATTGGACTGAACCAGGGCGGCCTTATAGAGACGCTCGCATTTGTCCGGATCAACCTCCAATGCCGTGAGATCTTCGATGACCTTGGCGGCAACTTCCGGGGCTGTATCGACCTCTCCCATAGTAGTCTTCCTCCCTTCAGGGGTTGAGCCTCGTGGCAACACCAGCTATGACCCTACCAGACTATGCTTGGACAGAGCAAGACGAGCGCTGACCGCGGCCGGTTCGCCGTCCGTACCCCACGCAGCACGAGCGCACGCGACAAGGATAGGAGCGTATAGCCGACTGCGTATGGCATATAGAAGGAGAGAAGAACTTCCGGTCACAGCACGAGAGATCATCTGCCTGCCACGGGGGGTGCATTGGGAAAACACCAATTTCCTTGGCAATCTTCGTTTCGTTCACTATGATGCCCCGACTACAGATCGGCATCGTAGATGAGCCAACCCCCTTCACACAATCGGCGGATCATTGAGCTCCGCAAGCACCCTCGGATTTTCACTCCCTCGGGTGCGCTGTTTTCTCTCAAACGCCTCATCAGTCCGGCCCAATCTGAAGAACACACAGAGGGTGAAGGGACACTCATCGAGCTCTCCCTCGGAGGGTGCCGGCTACTCAGCGACATTCCTCTCGAAATCGGTGAACGGTACAATCTGATCCTGCAAGTCACCAAGAAAAGCTGCCCCATCCTTGTTGAAGCAGCCGTCGTGCGATGGACAAAGGAGAGTACCTACGGGCTCAAGTTTACCTCCCTACAATCAATCCATGAATCGCACCTTCGAGAGCTGCTTCTCGACATCCGTCATCCCCCGTTCTAACGTTCCATTACATCCTGCATAGATCAGCTCAGGAGGGTGCTGAAAAAGTCTGCCAGCACAAGTGGAAGACCGTTGTTTGGTTTGTCTGGTCTGTTTGGTTTTTTGGTTGAACGAAATTAACCAGATGAACCAAATCAACCAGATAAACAAAACAAACCAGATCAACCAGATGGACCAGACAGATCGAGCAGTCAAGGCACGCGCAGACTTGCTTGTAGTGAACAGACAATTCAACCTAGACCTCCCTCTTCTACTCCGATACACTTCGTCGCGCTCAATAGGAGAAACCGATGCGGGACGAACGGACAACCAACTACTACACAGTGCTCGAACTTTTGCCTACCGCCACACTTGCAGATATTAAGAAAGCCTGGCATGAACAGCTGCAGGTCTGGCATCCGGATCGCTTTAATCATTCACCGGCATTGCACCGCAAGGCAGAAGCCCGGACACAGCTCATCAACCAGGCCTACCAAACGCTGAGCGACTCCACCTTACGCACACGCTACGATGCCGCCACACAGAACGCTCCCTCCACCACGCCCCCCGCACGTCCGTCTCCTCCCCCGCGGCCGCAACCAGCCCCGCGATCCCGGCAGGACCCTCGCGGGCCCCAATCCCTCATGATGCTCTCGCGGCAAGGCCAACCCAAGACCATGGTGCCGGCCATCACGATGCTCGTCGATACCCATGAGCACCTCCCTTACGAGTTTCAGGGTCTTGTGCGCATCGCCGGGACTATTCGACAAACGTTGCCGGCGGGCGACTATGCCATTGCAGAAGCGCCGGAGATATTTTGCGTGGAGCGCCGACGCGTGGAAGAATTCAATACGATTTTCTCGAATCCCTCAGACAATCGCCCGCGCTTTCTCCGAGAACTCGAGCCCCTCCTCGCCTTCCCGCATCGGTTCCTGGTGATCGAAGGGACGATTCAGTTCAACAAAGCCGGGGGACGGCTAGGCCAGTATCACAGGAACGGCATGATGGATTTCCTGGACGGCCTGACGGCAAGATATGGGATCAAGATCATTTATTCGGATAATCGGGAAGAGGCCGAAGAACGAGTCGCCAATCTCGCAGCCCTGCACTATGCCTACCACTTTGCCGAGCAACTGGGATTCGGACGCTGTCTATCGGAAGGTGATTTGTAAGACCGTATGGCTGATGGCCTACAGCTGAGGCTCGGAGGGAAATCCGTATCCCGTGAACCCCAGTTCGTGAAGCGTTTGTGCCTTTCAGCGAGATACGAATGACGCTTCATGAACGACGAGGACCGAACGTGGTGGGAGCCCGCCAAGGCTGAGCCGTCAGTGTATGCTCGTTCGATCCATGGCTTAGTTCCAGGGATGTGAATTGAAATCAGGCCGCTTTGCGGAACGTCAAATTGATGCGATGCCCGCCTGTCAAAGGGTGATATCCCTCCTTGAGCGGCGATACGCCGTGGTAACGCAGTCTTGCCGGGCCGCCCCACACCGCCACATCGCCATGTGACAACAGCACACGCAGAGACTTATCGCCTCGTCTTAGACCGCCGAACAGAAACACAGCCGGAATGCCGAGTGACACCGAGACGATCGGCTCAGTCAAATCACGTTCGTTCTTATCCTGGTGCAAGCTCAGCCGCGCGCCAGGGTTATAACGATTGATGAGGCATGCATCCGGCTCGAAGCCTTCGAAGCCTGCCTGTACCGCAGCCTCTTGTGCCAGTTTCAGCAACAGGCCCGGCATGATCGGCCAGGGCTTGCCACTTTCCGGATCGACCGTGTCGTAGCAATAACCAGTGCAATCCGTCACCCAGCCATACGAGCCGCAGTTGGTCATCGCCACCGACATGCGGAAACCGCCCGGCGTGATCATGTGGCGAAACGGAGCCTGTTCTGTCACGTCGTGCAGCGCCGCGAAGATGGCGGTGTCATCCGGCATCGCAAACCTGCGCAACACGACCGCGCCTGGGCACAACTCCTCCCGCCACGTCTGGTCTTGCTCCAGGTCGGCGAAGAGATCCAACGTCATCTACCCACCTTCACGTGGCATCGTGGAAAATAATCCCGAGTGTGTGGCGATGGCCCGAGCGGAGACGACTGACGCCGTGGCGCAGGTTGACTCGATACACTCCACGCGTGCCCTGCACCGGCCGATGATGGACCGCGAATACCACGGCATCACCCTGCATGAGCGGAACGACTTCCGGGCGTGACTGCATACGGGGGCGTTGTTCAGTCAGAACAAACTCGCCGCCCGTGAAATCCCGTTCCGGCTCGGACAGCAAAATAGCGACCTGCATCGGAAAGACGTGCTCGCCATACAGATCTTGGTGCAAACAGTTGTAATCGCCGACCGCATACTGCAACAGCAGCGGCGTCGGCCGACCCTGGCCCGCAGCATGGCAGCGCGCGATGAAATCGGCATGCGTCGCAGGGAAACGCACGTCGATACCCATCGCGTGGTTCCATCGATTCGCAATCGGCACCAACCTCGGATAGATCGAGTTACGCAAGCCGGCAACGATGTCGGGCAACGGGTAACTGAAATACTTGTACTCGCCACGACCGAAGCCATGACGTCCCATTACGACCCGGCTGCGAAACATGCCGTCCACCTGATACAACCCGGCCATTGCGTCGCATTCCTCCGGCATCAGCAGCCTGTCGATCATTGCGCATCCCTGCGCGTCGAGGTCGTTCGACACTCGCTCCCAATCACGCGTCTTCACCCTGCCTGCCATGTCTTTGGCCGGGGCGATCTCCTGTGGATGGTTGACCACGGCTTTCATAGCTGTGCTTCCTTTTCCAGAAGCGCGCGCTTGCGCTCCACGCCCCAACGGTAGCCGGACAGTCCGCCATCGTTACGGACGACGCGATGGCACGGAATGGCCACGGCCAGCGGGTTCGCCGCGCAAGCCCGAGCCACAACCCGCACCGACTTCGGGAAACCGATACGGCGTGCGATCTCGGTGTAGCTTGCGGTCTTGCCAGCAGGAATCTTGCGCAAGGCCTGCCAGACCCGTTGTTGGAACGCGGTGCCGCGGACGTCCAACGGCAAGTCCAGACCGATTCGAGGCGCATCCAGGAAACCGACAACCTTGGCGGCAAGCCGCTCAAATTTGCCGTCGCCGCCGATCAGCTTGGCGCGGGGAAACCGATCTTGCAGATCGCGGGCAAGCGCATCGGGATCGTCACCCATTAGAATAGCGCACACACCCCGGTCGCTCTGCGCCACAAGGATCGATCCAAGCGAGCATTCGCCGACAGCGAAACGAATCGTCGTGTCGGCACCCCCGGCGCGGTAGGTCGTCGGCGTCATGCCCAGCACCTCATTCGACTGCTCGTAAAACCGTCCGTTCGAGTTGTACCCGGCGTCGTAAATAGCTTCCGTCACCGTGTGGCTGCAGCTGAGTTTATGGCGCACCCGTTTCTCGCGCTGAGCCGCCGCATATGCTCTTGGCGTCAATCCGATGATCTGCCTAAACAGGCGGTGGAAGTGAGACGCGCTCACACCTAGGTGCCTGGCCAGATCTTCCAGGCCAGGCACGGCTTCCGATTGTTCGATGATCCTGCAGGCCTCAGTGACTTTCGCCACATGCTGATCACGTAACGAAGGCAGATCCGGTTTGCACCGCTTGCAGGGACGAAACCCGGCTTTCTCGGCATCCTCGCACGTCGCATGGAAACGAACGTGCTCCGGCCGTGCAAGCCGAGCTGCGCACGATGGACGGCAGTACACACCCGTGGTGGTGACCGAGTAGTAAAACGAGCCGTCTGCCTTGGGGTTGCGAGCGACTACCGAAGCCCACCGGGAGTCATGGACCATTCCGGCTGCGAGCCCGGCATGATGTGCTGATGCGTTCATAATGCCCTCCTTTGGCCAATTCATCGTATGGTGAGCACTGTATCACCGGCCATCGGTCGTCGCACTCCGAGTCTTGCTTTCAAATTCGAGCTGTCGCCAGGCTTCGTAGATCACCACCGCCACTGCGTTGGAAAGATTGAGGCTCCGGTTTCCTGGGACCATGGGTACACGGATGCGCTGTTGTTCGGCGACACTCCCCAAGATCTCTGACGGCAACCCACGGCTTTCCGGACCAAAAAGAAACGCATCGCCTTTTGCGTACTCAATCAAGTCGTAACGTTGCGTGCCCTTCGTAGAGACGGCAAACAACCGGCGACCTTTCACGCTAGCAGCGCAATCGGCCCAACTTTCGTGGACCGTGATCGTGGCGAATTCATGATAGTCCAATCCGGCACGCACCAATTGCTTGTCCTCCAGAGAGAATCCCAGCGGCTCCACGAGATGCAGCGTGGCGCCGGTATTGGCGCAGAGCCGGATGATGTTGCCGGTGTTCGGCGGAATTTCCGGTTGATAGAGAATGACGTCGAACATGGGCGTGCAGTGTAGCACGGCCACGTAGATTTCCACGATGCAGGTCAATGAATGGGGAGAGACGAACAAGGAGGCGACATACTTCACCATCACACAGCTTCTTGGTATAGTGAACGTCAATCAACAAAGGTCCCTATGTTCATGAACAGATATGCGCTATCTCACATGCAAGACCGTGGCGTCCGGCCAAGACATCACTACATCGCCATGCTCTTTGGCGTGCCACTTGTCGTGACGTTGATGATGGGCCCCTTCTCCTTTGCGGAGGATCCAGCGTTACGTTCAGAGGAGCAAGTCGCCGAACATGCGAAAGCAGTGTGGGAGAGTGGTGCGATCAACCCTGCGCTCGAGATCCTTGACCAAGGGATTCAAGACCATCCTCAGGCACTCACACTACACAAATTACGCGGCGATATTCTCACCACATCCCGAGGCCCCCAAGAAGCGGTTGAGGCCTATGAGGTGGTCCTCGCCAGGACACCGACCGCGTTGGATGTCCGATGGGCCAAGTGGAGTGTGTTGATTCGGTCGGGACGGGGAGAGGAATCCATTGCCGAGTTAGGACGCATCGCAGGGGTCGATGTTCAGAATCCCTTGGTGCATCTGCGACTGGCGCAAGAACTCCGAAAACTCGATCGCCTTGAGGAATCGCTCGAATCGTATAAGAAGGCCGTGGAACTCGTTCCGGATTTGCTCGGCTGGCGATTAACGTTGGCGCGGGCGCGGTTCGACATCTTGGATTATGAAGGCGCGGATCGTGACGTTCAATACGTGTTGCAGAAGGTGCCCCCCGGTTCTCCGTTGGAACTCCCTGCCAAGAATCTGCTCGCACAAGTGAATGGAAACTCCATCGATCGAGGCCGGCGCTTCGACCCCGTGCTGACTCGAGACATGACAGGGGCACAGCGCAAGGAATGGGCCTCCATCCGCGCAGAAGCATGGCAACTCTTCTCGACGGGTCGATATCAGGAGGCCGAGCCGATCTATCGAAGAATGCTGGCCCTCAATCCCAATGATGCGCTGGCCAATTATCAATTAGGGCTGACGCTTATGCAATTGAGTCGGTGCAAGGACGCGTTGACCGTGTTTGGGAAGATGTCCAACCTCGATCCCAACGACGAAGACTATGCGGATACGGTGTTTCGGATGGGCCAATGTCTCGTGGAGCTGAAACAGTGGGAAGACGCGTTCGTCCATTTTCAAACTCTCTATGACGCGGCCGTCGAATTTGAGGAACACAACAAGAACGTTCGACTCCCGCCCGGCACCCGTGTGCTAGATAAGAATAAAATCGCACGATGGATCGAGAAGGTGCGGCCCCATGTTCCAGAATTGGCAAAGCTGGCGGATCACGAAGCTGCAGGCCGGGTCCAACCCGGCGATCCTTCTCCTGCCACAGTCTCTCCTGAAGAAGAGCTCTACGCAAGAGCTGCCGAGTGGTTTAAACCGCAGAAGCCACTGGACCAGCGGGCATCGCTCATGGGCAGAGACGCCGATTTTAGTTCGTTTCGATTTGTCATCCCGGCGAGCAAGGTCGTGCGAGACGATTTCCCCACCGGTGCCCACGAATTTATTCCCCTGAACCCCGGCGATAGCTTTCCCACCTCACAACAAGAGATCTACTTGGTTTTTCGACTCGTGTCGGATTCGTACGATGCGGTGCCTCTCGCGGCACAGTGTTTCCTGGAGGCTTCGGAAATCACTGGAGAACCACGCGCCATCGCACAAGACCATGTCGTTATGTCCATGAGTGACCAATCCGGCTACTTTAAGTTAACCCCTCCTAAAATTGGATGGACACCTGGCCTCTATCACTGTGGGTTGTTTGCAGGAGAACAGACGTCCGCAGATACCCTTGTGGATGAAGTCAGGTTCCGTATTATTGCGCCAGCCCAGTCCTCGTAACCCACGCAGCACAAATAAGTACGTGCCTCGTGAAGCATATCGCGTTATTCGCGCGAGATTCGCGAGACTTGCGAGAAAAGCGGGATGGGTCAGATATTTCACTTCGCGAGTCGCGCCTGTCGTGCACATCTTGCATGTTTCGCTCACAATTCACGAACGACGAGGACGATCAGAGGAGCGGCGCCTCACGATGGCTAGGAGCCTGTCCGACATTGCCTTCGTGACGAGGCGAAGGAGATGCGGCTGGATGCGAGACCGCAGGCCCGGAAAAACCGGAGGTGTATTCGCTGGAATACATCGAGGATTTTTCCGGGCCGAGAACAACGCAGACGGCTGCAGATTGTTCGCCGCAGTAGAACGGTCAATGTCGGACAGGCTCCTAAGAGGGAGATGCCACTGACTTGGTTGACCAAAGCCGCTGGACTGCGCGAAGCACCACGAACACCGCACAGGATGGCAGCCAGATCCATATAGCTTCGCTGGCCAGGATCCGAACACCGTATGCGCTGAAAAATTCGCTGACGCCGATCGGAGACACAATGACCGGGCGCACGGGGAAGAAATATCTCGTCGTATCGAATGGAGAGAAAAACGCCACGCCCAACCCTCCATTTGTCATCGCATCAAGCACGCCATGGGACGCGGTGCAGAGAAAGAAATAGAGAAACAGCCCCGTCATCGCTACCGCCGGTTTGCTTCGATACCACAATGTCACAAGAATCCCGGCTAACAGCACCGCAAATATTACCGAGTGCGTCAGCCCACGATGGCCCCACGCATCCCCGTACTGAATGCCAAAGTGAAACCCAATCACATCCAGGTCCGGCACGACCGAACAGAGCGCACCCACCAACAGCTCGCGCCAACTCAGTTCCTTGTTCTGAAAGGCCTTCCCCATCGCCAGAGCGACAATGGCATGGGAAAATGCGGACGCCATTTAACACCTCTTATTGCGATCCAGACACCGCGAGACCCTACGCTTGGAAAGTAGGTGCGTCAAGAATGGCAGAACTCGTGAAACGTGAAGCGTATTTCGTTATTCGCGCGAGACTCGCGAGAAAAGCGAGACGGGTCGGAAGTTTCGCCTACGCGAGTCGCGCCTGTCGCGCACGTCTTGCTTGTCTCGCTCACGATTCACGAACGACGAGAACCAGACGCGGTGGGCGGCTGGTGGAGCTGAGCATTTAAAGCACGACTCCCTACCTGCGTTATTAATCGGATAGACTTCTGCTTCAGTTCGCGCTAGCGTAGGCGCTCTTAACACATTCCTTTCATCTTCACCAAGGAGAAGGCCATGGCTCAACACATCGTGCTCACAATCCTGGTCGCCAGTACCCTCATGATGCCGGCGATCGCCACCGCGGGCAACATGCCGGCAAAGAAGGGTACAACCGTCAAAGAAGTAAAAGCGATGTCCGAGAAGGACCAAACGGCGCTTGCGTTAAGCGGAGCACCGGCGCACATAGCCAAAGAAGCTGGAATCATGATCTACGGCCCTGATGGCAAGCTGACCGAGACCAAGAAAAGCGCCAACGGCTTTACCTGCATCCCGACCGTCATGAATCTGCCGAATCCTGACCCCATGTGTATGGACGCTGCCGTTCAGCAATGGATGACCGACCACATGAACAACGCGCCAAAACCGACGAACACGGTGCCCGGCATCGCCTATATGGCTCGCGGCGGTTCACACTTTGAAAAAGGTGGGCAAGTCGTCATGTCGGGGGACGGGGCCAAGATTGTGAAAGAGCCCCCGCACTGGATGGTCATGTGGCCCTTCGACGCAGCAGCCACTAAGCTCCCGACTGCCCCGAACCCTTCCGGCGTCTACATCATGTTCGAAGGCAGCCCCTATGCTCACCTCATGGTGTACCAAGACCCCAGGAAAATGAAGTAATAGCCTCAAGCCGTGCAGAGAGCAATGGGACTCTCTGCACGGTAGAAGTTCGCCGAGTGGAAGAGCGTTAAGAATGGCAGAACTCGTGAAGCGTTTCGAGCTTTCAGCGAGAGACGAACGACGCTTCACGAACGACGAGAACCGGACGCGGCAGGCGTACTCTTCACCGTCGCAGGATAAAACGCGATCGACGTCATCTACCCGAACATCTCCCTCTACTGGTACTGAAACCAGAGCGGCAAAGCGATCATGCGCTAAGCCATCTGTTGCTACCGAACCCCTGGCAGTCCCTACGGTGCTGTGGTACCGTTGGCCATGCGTCGCACGTCCGTCGGCTGGATTGCCCGCCTGTCCATCGGCAAGAAACTTGCGCTTTCGTTCAGCCTTATCCTCATCCTGCTCATCGGAAGTCTCAGCGCATCGTTCTTCTATCTCTCCCGTGTGAATAGCTATGTCGAACGCCATAAGCGGATCACCATTCCCGGCGTCATCGCGGCTTCGGAGATACTCCGCAACCTCTCCGACATGCAGACCCACATGCACCACCTCCTCCAACATCAACACAATGCAGAGCAGACCATCAGCCTGAAGGCCATCGAGGAAATCGAGCACCGAACGCTCACGTCACTGGACACCTATCAAGCCACACATGCCGCCCGCACGCATCCCGTCTTGTACGGCATGTTGCAACAGCACGGACGGAGCGACCTGGCCGATCAGGAAAGCCAAACGATCGTCGCCATCGCTGATGGAATGAGTGCCTTACGCGCCCAGCGGGAAGATTTCGAGGCTGCGACTCGCCAGGGCGCGAAGAATCTGTCGAATGCAGAACCGGTGTACGAACAGACTGCGACCAAGACCGCCGATGCGATCGCCTCGCTCATCGAGCTTCACCGCAAGATTGATGTGGAGATGAAGATCGAGGGCGATCGCCTTGTCGAGCAGGCACGGCTCATCGTCATCGTCGTCGTCAGTCTGCTTGGGCTTCTAGTCGTGTCGATCTACCTCATGATGAAGCGGCTCGTGGCTGCACCGCTTAAGCGGCTTGCAGCCACGGCAGATCGCGTCGCCCGCCATGACCTCACGGCCGAGTTTGAACCCTGGCCCACACGGGACGAAGTCGGCATCCTGGCGAATTCTCTGACGACCATGCTTGCAAATCTCCGCGAGCGAGGCACCGCCCTCATGCGCAAGACCAAGGAACTCGAAGCCTTCACCTACTCCGTGGCACACGACCTCAAAGGACCTCTTCGCGAAATTGAAGGCTTCTCGTCGCTCCTGGAAAAACGATTCGTAGAAGCTGCAGACCCCCAAGTGAAACACCACATCGACATCATCAGAAAGTCCTCGTTACGCCTCACGCACTTGATCGACGCTCTCCTCAAGTATTCACGACTGGAACAGCAGGACCTCCCACGCACCCGCTTCAACGTGTTGGAGATGATCCGTAGCTTGCTCGTAGACCAGCAGA
>Ga0210404_10000733_pt1 | contig 15458 bp, 18 predicted proteins | sample IncBWH28MmetaG_FD_155455 | JGI IMG/M metagenome (GOLD analysis project Ga0210404, IMG submission 155455) | Forest soil microbial communities from Barre Woods Harvard Forest LTER site, Petersham, Massachusetts, United States - Inc-BW-H-28-M | ecosystem: Environmental > Terrestrial > Soil >... | reverse complement strand
CAGGGTTTAGGCGCGGCGGGGCAAGCCTACGGGCAGGCTGGCGCACTCGGGCAGGCCGGGGGGCAAGCCACGCTTCAGGGCGGTCAATTGCCGTATCAGACCGCGCAGAGCCTCGCCGCAGTGCCCGGACAGCTTGGCGGCGCGTATGGGCAGTTCCTGCAAAGCAACGTGTACGGACCGGCGCAGGGGTTCCAGTCGCAGGCGATTCCGTATATGAATTACGGACAGGGGGCGCAGGCCGTACCTTACCAGAATGCGCAGCAAGGCGCGGGAGCGGCCGGCGCACTGATATCACAGGGTATCCAGGGCTTGGGCAGCAATCCGCAAGTCCAAAGCGGACTTGGAAGCCTGTTCGGCGGGAATAGCGCTAGCGGGTCTTTCAGCGGCGGCGACTTCTCCGGTGCGTTCTCATCCAATCCGTACTATGGCGGTGGCGGTAACAGCTACGGCTTCACCATGGGGTATTGATCATGGCCGGACTTGGGGGACTTCCCTACTTCATTCAGTACCAGGGGCAGTTGCAGGAACAGGCAGCAGCGAAGCAGCAACAGCAGATGCAGCTTATGCAGTTCCAGCAGCAGCAGCAGGACCGCCAGCGGCAACAGGCCGCAATGGCGGCGGCCGGCAACGCACTCCCTCAACTGGTGCAACCGCCTCCGCAGGCGATGCAGCAGCCCGCGCCGCAACCTCCGGCACCCGGTCAGGCATCACAACCGATGCAGCAGGCCGGCGGAGGCGTTCCGTTGCCCCAAGGCCCGGTTCCCGGCCAGGTGTTGCGTCCGCCATTGCTTCCGGGCGGCGCGCAGGGCGCTATGTCCCCGCAGGGCATTCCGCCTTTCCGTCCGATGCCTAGCGCGCCGCCCCCGCAACAGGCGCAACCGGCAGGGATTCCCGCGCCCCCGCAACAGGCACCGCAAGCCGCGCCACCCCAGCAAGACCAGATGGAAGGCGGCTTCTCGCTCTCGAACATCATCCAGTCGGGGCAGAAGCAAGGGCTCTCCGGTTCGGATCTGTACGACTACGTGCAGACCATGGAACCGTACATGACCGCGCAGCAAAAGGCGAAAGCGGAGCAATTCAAGACACAACTCGAACTGAAGAAGCTCGATGCGGAAATTGCTTTGCATACGCAGGCTGCTCAAAACCAGAACCTGTCTTTTCAGGAACGCGAGCGACACGATCGGGCGCTTGAGGATCTGGCATCGCGCCGTATCGGTATCGCGCAGGGCAATCTGAACATCCGGATTCAGGCAGCAGGAGGCGGAGCGGGGTCCGCCCCTGTGGCCGACCTGACACCGGACACGCAGGGTAATTTGCCTGCCCCGAAAGCGGTCGGCGGCTATTCGAGTGAAGCAATCAAGGCCTTGGGTGAAGACTTCGCGCAGCGGGGTTCCGCTGCATTCACAGGTATGGGGCGCGGGAAGAGCGAGGCAGCGGTACGCGCCGAGGCGATCAACTACGGCACTGCGGTAAATGCGCAGAAGGGCGGGAACGTTGCAACCAACCGCATCCAGTACGCGGCGGATACGGCCGGCGCACGCTCGAACGCGGTACAAGCCGCCAAGGTGGACGCGGCGGCGAACGCGCTTGTGCAGAAGGGCGGGATTGGCGACCAGTTGCAGGAGGCGACGGACGCATTGGAGCGAACAGGAATTCCAGTCGCCAATCAGGTGCAGATGGAAGCGCTCCGGCGTACGTTCGATCCGCGCGTCGCGGCTTACGACGCGGCACAAAATGGCGTGGTATCGGAAGCCGCGCAGATCCTCGGACGCGGCACGCTTACCGTGAACTCGATGGAAGAAGCGCGGCGCGTAGTAAGCCAGTGGCATACTTCCGAACAGACGCGGGCAGGCCTTGCGCAGCTTAAACGTGAAGCCGCGACCACGGTTAGGGCGTCTTCGGAAGAGGTAGCGAAGTCCGCGCGCACGCCGAAAGGTCAACCGGGTGTACAGGCAGGCAATGCGCCTGAAACAAAGACGATCGGCAACAAGACATATGTAAAACACGGTTCTGACTGGTACGAGCAATGAAACTGGTAACCGATCCGGCGCTCCTGGCGCAATTGAATGGCGGTGGCGGTGACTCCTCATCCGGAGGGAAAGTCACTGATCCGGCTTTGCTCGCGCAACTTAACAACCCGGCAACCGGTCTGGAGAAACTTCCGCCGGCCGCTGGCGCTCCGCAGAATCCTGTGTACGTCGCGCCGCCCTCTGAAAGCATCGGGCAGCGCATCAAAGGCAGTGCGGAGGCTGGAGCAGCGTTGGCAACGGGTGCGCTCGGCGGCGCTGCCGGCCAGTTGTATGGGCTCGGCAAGACACTTACCGGCGGCAAGTACGGCACGCCGCAGGGCGCGGCGGAAGGCGAGGCAGCGGGCGTCAATCTCGCGAACAAGCTTACCTACCAGCCGCGTACGCAAACCGGACAGGCGATCACGCAGGGCGTTGGTAAGGCGCTTTCCCCTTTGCAGGCGCTGCCGGCGGACGCCGGTTTACTCGGTCGGATTGGTGAAGTACCGCGCGGTGTACTGGCGGGCGAAGAGGCAGCCGGCGCGGCGGGGCGCGTGGTCGGCAAAGGCGCAGCAACCGCTGCCGCGAAGGCGTTACCCGCCATAGATGAGGAAACCCGACAACTCGCGCAGCAGGCTCATCAGATGGGTTTTCGCCTGACTCCGGAACAGGTGGTAGGCGGCAAGTACAGCAAGATTGCTGGCGAAAGCCTGGCCTCTGTTCCGCTATCGGGCAGCAATGCGGAATTCAATAAAGGCGTATTCCTTCGCAACCTGTCAGAGCAGGCAGGCATAGAAGGCGGAAAGCCGACGCGTAAAGCCTTCGGGCAGGCGACGAAAAAAGTGGGCAAGGAGATTGGAGCGCTTAATCAGAAGTACGATGTACCTATCGACCGTTCTGCAACGCAGGCTTTTAAGTCGAACGCTAACGGTCAGTTGCCGGAAGTGCAGAGCGTCGTCAACTACTACTCTGATCTGATCTCGAAGAGTGCCAAGGGCGGCGTGCTTCCGGGCAGCACTTTCCGGAAGATCAATACGAAACTTAACACTCAGATCAAGCAGACTTCGAATGGTGATCTGAAGTACGCACTTAGCAATTTGCAGGACGATCTTCTGGAGCTTCAGCAAAAGCAGATGAGCCCTGAAGATAACGCGCGCCTCAACACTTTGCGACGGCAATATGCGATACAGCGCACGATAGAGCCGCTTGCAGCGAAGAGTCCTACAGGCGACATCCCGCCGTCGGCGCTACTCGGGGCGCTTACTGCCACAAAGACGGGGAAGTCTTTCGTCGCGCGTAACGCGGCCGGCGATCTCGGCAATCTGGCGGACATCGGCGCACGCTTTTTGAAAGAGCCGAAGTCTTCGGGAACCGCAGAACGCCGATTGCTGCAAGGTATCCCTCCTGCACTTGCCAGTGCGGCCGGCGCGGGTGCGGGCGTCGCCGGAGGGGCTGGCGCTCTTCCTGCCATTTTGGGGGGCGTGGGCGCTACGTACGGCGCGGCTAATCTGTACAATCGCGCAGGGCCGGCTATAACACGTGCATTGATCGACAGACCGCCTCAATGATGTTCGTGTGCGGCGGCAAGGAACATTCCGACGAACATCCCGAACACAATCGCAGGAACGAAACCTATATGCGTGCAGATGAAGAAGAAGCCGCCGATAAGTGCGCAGCCCCAAAGGAATTCAAGTAAGCCTTTCATGGTGATCTCCCAGGTTGTTACGGCCACTATAGCAAATGCGAAATGAAAATACTAGTCATCGATGTGGGTAGCAATGCGCTCGACCTCTGCATGCGCTGGCAGCATCAGGGCCATGAGGTGAAGTGGTACGACAAACCGCGTCCCGATGGGACGGACCGCCATGCCGGAGAGGGAATCGTGGAGAAGATCCGCGATTTCAACGACCTGAGAAAGAAGTGGATCGGGTGGGCGGACCTCATCTATACCCCTGACAACGTTTCCTACCTCGATCTGCTCGAACCGTATCGCAGGATCGGTTACCCTATCTTTGGATGCAACCTTGCCGGTGTTGAGTGGGAGCTCGACCGCGAAGTCGGCCAGAAGGTCATGGCCGACTGCGGCATGCCGATCATTCCGGGCAAGACGTTTCATGACTACGATTCAGCGATCGCTTACGTAAAGAAGGAGGGTAAAGCGTTCGTCTCCAAGCCGTCCGGTGACGGCGAGCGTGCAATGTCCTACGTCGCGAATAACGCGGCGGATATGGTCTACATGCTGGAGCGCTGGAAGAAGATTCCGAAGTACGTGAAAGCGGCCAAGGAAGAAGGGTTTATTCTCCAGACCAAGATAGACGGGATGGAAATGGCAGTCGGCGGATGGTTTGGCTCGGCGGGCTGGAGCCGTGCCGGGTGGGTGGAGAACTTCGAGAACAAGAAGCTCATGAATGGCGATCTCGGAGTCAACACCGGCGAAATGGGCACGACGGTTCGCGTCGTCAAGAAATCCCGGCTGGCGGATATGGTCCTGAAGCCAGCGACAGATCACCTCCACCGCATCGGGTATGTGGGCTACGTCGACGTGAATTGCATGATAACGCACGATGGAACCCCCTACCCTCTTGAGTGGACGATGCGCGACGGCTGGCCGATCCGCCACAACCTGACTGCGTTGATCGAAGGCGACCAAGCGCAGTGGATGCTCGATCTGGTAAACGGTAAGGACTCACTTAAAATCAAGACCGACACCGTGTGTATCTCTGTCCTGATGGCGCTTCCTGATTTCCCGTACTCGAAGATCACGAACAAGGAACTCTGCGGAATTCCGATTTACAATGCGGAAGACATGGATCACCTTCACTTTTCCGAAGTCATGATCGGCAACGCGCCGCGCGAGATTAACGGGAAGGTGGTTGATCTTCCGGGACCGGTTACCGCCGGGGATTACGTTCTGGTTGCCACGGGTACGGGGCAGTCCATAACAGGTGCGCGGCGCAGTGCTTACAGCGCCCTGAAAAAGGTAAAGATACCCAATAGCCCGTTTTACAGGACGGACATTGGCGCAGGACGGTTGAAGAAGCAGTTGCCGGAACTTCAGGCTCTTGGCTTTGCGACGGGTCTTTCTTACTAGGAGTCATTATGCCGCTCAAAAAAGGTAAGTCGAAAGATACGGTTTCGTCCAACATAAAGACCGAGATGAAACACGGCAAGCCGCAAAAGCAGGCCGTGGCTATCGCTCTGAATCAGGCTCGCAAGTCGGGCGCGCACATTCCGAAGAGGAAGAAGTGACTAGTCGCGCACGAAAGAATGGTCTGATCAGCGAGCAGTCAATAAAGGCGGCGATCAGTGAAGCAAAGGGTGACCTCTTCCTCGCTTCGTGCGCCCTTGACTGTACGGCACGTGAACTCGACGGATATATCCGTCGCTCCGTCGAGTTGCAGCACTTCATAACTGCTGTTGAACAGGTCAAGATCGATCCTGCCTACTCGCGTCTGAGCGTCGAGCAGTTTGAGAATCAGCTGGCTGATCAGACCCGCGCGCTGCGGATAGAAGGGCTCAACGAAATCCATAAGCTCGCGACGATGGAATTCGGCGATAGTGCTGCCCTTGCAAAGGTCAAGCTCGATGCGGCGCTCGCCCTTCGCGGTGGAGTGCAAAGTGGTGTCTCCAATAGTGAGACAGAGTCGGCGCTCGCCGAGTTGAACCACCTGTATCATCAAAATGCTCCTCGTATCAAAGAGATTCGCCAGACTGTTCTAGTGCTTCGGGACGAACGCGATATCACACCAAATCTAACCCTGGATTCCGACAAAGTTTAGCCACTTCAACGAGCCATTTTGCTAACGAAGTCGGGGTATGTTCTCGCTCTGCTTTCGTGACCTCTGGGCGGTATTGAGGATGCCCTTTGGGAAAGCGGTGCGCCCCGATAACATGTGTTGGCGGAACCAATGACATCGACCACGTGGGCAAGTTCTCGGGTTCGCAACCCGCGATGTAAAGAAGCGTCTGTTTTTCGGCTTTATGCCCAAACCAGCTTTGATGGATGAGAATCGAAAAACCGCCGAACTCATCGCGTAATCCTGGCTTGGGCAGGTTGTACTCAGGCCACAAGCGGGATGCGCGCGGGTGCTCTAGCACCCCGCCATATTCCCGGATGCGGTCAACCGCCCACATTGCTAATTCACGCTCCCCCGGTCTAGGATTCGCCATGTGACTTAACGCGCCCCACGCGCGACAAGGCGGATGCGCAACGATAGGCGCTCCACCTTGCCACTTAAGGGCGTCGCGCTCTATATCCCATACGTCACAGTCGGGCATCGTCTTGTAGATGCTATCCGCGCGCGCAAACAGAACGACTACTGATGACAAGGCAGATCCTCCACAAGTAATCGAACAGAAGACATATCCCTGAGCGCGTCTTCCCGGCCGCGCTCCAGTGCTTTCCATTCGGGTGTTTCCGCCGGGTAGTGCTGGATCTTCTTCAACTGGATGTAGCCGAAACGCGCCATCTCTTCAACCCAGTTCCTGTAACCTGCCTTGGTGATTTCCTTGCGCGGGTACTCCTTACTTTCCAGCCAGTCCCAAACCGGGATGAACTCTTCACGCTCCGGGGCCAGGCGTTTCTTGATATGCCAGAATTCCACCGGCCGAAGTGCGGTCTTCATGAACTGCACGTTGACGACCGGAACGCCAAGTTCGTTCGCCAGTTCGCTGTTCGACATGCGCTGGCCGCCGCACACGCTCCACAGGTCTTGCAGGAAGGGCACAGGAGGGAAGCGGAGGTCTACCGTCTCATCATGCTGCGCCCAGCTCACGGGACGCGGCATGACCCCGTACGCCGCGTTACGCTGGCAGCATGCCTCTATCCGCTTCATCTGGTATGGGCACTCGACCATTAGCGTTACATCGGGCGCAAGCTCGATCGCAGGGCGGGGGTCCTGCTCGATCAGCACGCCCCCTGTCTCCTTCCACATCGTTACCTGTCGTTCGGTCGCCGGAATCCAGCTTGCGTACTGGTGAATCGGGAGATCATCGAGCGTGGAGCTATTAAACAGCGTCGGCTTCACGAGCGAGTACCCCCGGTTCAGGATCACATGCGTGAACTGGTCGTAGGCGACGTGAATCGACCTTGACAGATCGTCGGTTGCGTAGAGCTTCATATGTCGTGAAGTCCCCCTTGGACCTCCTGCAAACCCAAAGCGCGGCGCGCTGCCTGCCGTACCTCAAACGATACTGCGTGTCCGAGATCCTGCGGATCGAGCAGACGGCGCGCGAATGCGGCGAGATCCAGTACGGCCTTCGTATCGTTGCGTAGGGGGGCGTACAGGTTGGCGTGCAGTTCAGGACCGGATGCCGTACGGTTGGTCATTGCTTCGTGCTGTGCGGCCTGCTCTTTAAGGCGTGCATTTACGGAAGCGACATCGGTTTTCAAGGAAGCTGGATAGTGAACAAGCTTTTCGAGTTGCGTGATCCTCGCTTGATGCTCGTTGACGCGCGTAGTAGTGGCCTTTATCAATTCATAGATCAAGTCAATATGCTCTTTCATTTTCGCCTCTTCATAGCCTGCATAAGAATGTCCTGCACTGAGCGCTTGCTTTCAAGCCGCTCCAGTACGTCGAAGTCCACAGTGTCATTCGCCAGTATGTAGTGGATGAATACCGGCCTGTCATGCCCTGCCTGCATCTGCCTGGTCGGGCCTATCCGCTCGATGATCTGTTGGTGCTCTTCGAGGTTCCAGTTCACTGAGAAAAATACCAGTATGTTCCCTCCGTCCTGAAGATTAAGGCCATGGCCAGCACTAGCAGGATGAGCAAACAGAACCGGTATTTTCCCCGCGTTCCAGCTTCTAATAGTTTCTGGATCGGAATCAAGCACGCGGCCGCGAGAAAAAGCGGCAGTAAGACGATGCAAGTCATGGCGAAAATGATATGCCACGAGAACAGGCGAACCGCCGGCCTCTTCGATAATGTCGTCAAGTGCCGCAATCTTGGCATCGTGAACCTCCGTCCAGTTTCGCTGTTCATCGGTATAAATCGCGCCGTTTGCCAGCTGGAGGCACTTCTGCGTCTTGCTGGCTGCGTTCAGCGCTTCCACTTCGGTCGGCCCCAAGTGCCCCTCCAGTTCGAGGAACATTTTCTTCTCCATGTCCCGGTACTGCTGTCTCGCCTTGTAAGGCAGATCCACAACTATCCGGTTCGAGATTGGTTCTGAGAGATTGAAATAGTCCTTCGCATCCAAGGATAAGCATACGTCGGAAATCATCTTCTGAATCTCGGATTGCGCATGCTGTACCGGCTCCAGCCCATACCCGTCGTAGCTCGTCCGAAACCAGCGTTGAGAAAACGCTGTAAACGACTTTCCAAGTCTCTGGCCCCCATCTACGAACCACATCGGCCCCCATAGATCTTTCAGCCCATTGGGCGCAGGTGTCCCTGTCAATCCTATCCATCTGTCCACCTTCTTGTGTGCGACTTCCGCAAGCGCCTTTGCGCGCTTCGTACCTTGGCGCGTGCGAAAGCCTTTGAGTTTCGTTACCTCGTCCGCGACTATCGTTTTAAACGGCCATGGGCGGGGATTATATTTAAACCACTCAACTAACCACGGTACGTTTTCATAGTTGATCGTGAAGATGGCGGAATCCTCGCGAAGCGCCATAGCCCGTTGCTCCGCTGTACCGACGACAGGCGTGACTGGCAAATCGAGATCCCACTTCTTGACTTCGTCAGGCCACGTACTTTGCGCAACCCGGAGAGGCGCAAGGACCAACGTCGGGCCTTGATCGACCAGCGCTGTAGCTTCGATGGCTCGAAGGGTGCTGATCGTTTTGCCAAGACCCATTGGTACGAAGGCATTGCATCTCTCCTTTTCCAGAATGTGATCGATGATCAGTTGTTGGTAGGGACGAAGTTTCATCGCGGACGCACGGCCCATCCGCAGGCGAAGGCCAGAATCGCGATACCCCAGCACAAAAGCACCATTGGCAGACCGCTCATTTCGTCACCTTTTCAATAAAGTAATCGACACCTTCCTTGCTGTCGATTGTGAATACGTGCGCGCCGACGGTACGAAGCTTCGCATGCTCGCGAACCTGGCCGGGGCGCAGGAACTTGCCGGGTGCTTTCAATTCCACGAAGTACACCCGACCGTCGAGAACAACAATGCGATCAGGTACGTCCTTGTGGCCGGGGGAAGTGAACTTGCGTTGCTCGCCGCCGATTTCCTTAACCCGACGAATGAGATACTGTTCGACTTCGCGCTCTTTCATCCGCGCCACCCAATCAGCAAACCGTAAACAACTCCGAGCGCGATCACGCCGAGCGCCACAGAGAGAATGTCCTTTCGCACGCGACGATACTCGACATTCAACCCGTGATAAGGCCCAAACGCCTCATTGAGCGTGCGGGGCGTAGCGCGATAGTGTGTCCTGTCTTTGGGGAACATGTTTGCTCCTTCGTTGTTAAGGGTGCGCTGGCCAGACCTTTTACCTCTTGAGTCCCCTGACTAGCCGAATGTGGACGGTAGCTGTTACCCGCAGCGCACGACTTCACTATAGCAATTGCTATAGGAAATGTCAACCCTTCCTGTATCGGTATCCTTCAAAACCCGCTGCAGCTAAGGGTAATCCTGGTGCCCATGCCGGAACCACGGCCATGAGCGACGACAGGTGCTTCGGCCCATACATCAGACCGTCCGGAGCGTACGTGATGTTCTCATCGTGCACTGGTAGACGGATCTCGTATCCGGCTTCAAGAATCGCGGGATAGCTTGCCTTGAACACATCACGGGCGACGGCTTGCGTACGGTTTTCAGTTATTTTGCCCCCATACGTTGTAAGTCTTTGCCATTTCCGGCTGTACTGGTTCAAGCCCATATAGGACAGTCTACTGTCCGTCTGCGGTGCGGGGTAGGAGACGGAACGCCCACTCGGTAGAATGACACGCAACCAGTTGCCCTTGCGCACGAAGGTGCAACGCCCTGAGACAAACTCCTTACCTTCATTGCTAACCGCATTGCTGAATGAAAGATCGTCGCTTGTCCACATCTGAACCGTTTTCGGATGCGCGCGTCGCCATAGGCGTTTCAAGGAATCGCAAGCGATGAATACGTCTTTCGGCAGACCGTACGTGGAGCGCTTCGTCTCAATAGACCATTCCCAAAAATTGAGGGCTTCTCTCACGGCATCATCCGGCAATGACAGGCCGCTCGTCATCTGTTCAAGGTCCAGAGCGTAAACCGCAGCAAATGTAATGAACGATCCGACCCCGCCTCCGAAACCCATAGCCAGTTCCAGCACCTTGCCTACTTGGCGCTTTGCTTCTTCAAGAGAGACGCCGAAAGTCCGCGCATACGAAGCAATGTAAAGATCCGGACCTTCGCCTCTATCAAAATCCCGAAACGCCTGTAGCTTCCACTCTTCGCCGGCCAGCCAGGCCAGTACACGCCCTTCGATATTCGACAGGTCGGCTATGACGATCTTCTTACCCGGCGGCGCGATGATCACTCCGCGCATCGCGTTCGCGCATAGTTCCATCACGTTACCCGTAACGAGATCCGCGCAACCGGCCTTGATGGCGTCAATGCCCGCGTCGATCTCACCACCCGGTAGCGTAGGGCGCATCAGATTCTGAGGCTGGAAGAGTCGGCCGGCATCGCGTCCGGTCCGCCCAGCGCCCGAGAACTGGATCACGCCTCGCAGGCACCCGTCCGAACTGGTAGAACGAATCACCCTCTTGTACTTGCTTACGGATGACGTAGAGGCCATAAGGCGGATGCCGATCAGATCTCTGACTCCATCGGGCAAAGACGAATCCGTAAGGCGTCGTTCAAGTGTATCCGCCCGCATATCGGGCAGTGATACCCCATGTTCTCTGAGTATGTGTTCAAGCAATTTATCTCTTTGCGTCGCGGATGTAACTGCTCCATCCGTTGCTTCGCTAACAGCGACCGCAAGGCCGGCTTGCGCAACATCGACCGCTTCAACGGCAGACCTCGCGAGATCCAGATCGACATAAATGCCCTCCTGATTGATTCGCTGATCCAGTTTCCAAAGCTTAAGTTCGAATTCGTGATTCGGGTAATTCCACTTCGGCATTTTCTGATGCAGGATGCGCATCGAAGTGATATCCGACTCCGCGTACTCGATGAATTCCGCCCACTCTGCTGGATGCGTTTCGCGCGTATAGCGCCTGATCGTGCTGTTAACAGGGCGCGGTTTGCAAAACAGTTGAATCAGCTGCTTACCGCGCTTGTGCTTTGCTATATCCGTGTCGAGTTTGAAAATCTCGCACAAGGTATCCAACTTTCCAGGGAGTCCATGGCAAAGCGCCTGAACCATTGTGTCGCGGTGGCGCGCTTCATCGGCCATGAAGTACGGCAAGGCGTGTTTTAAAACCACGCGGTCAAACATCCCGGAGTTATGCCCCCAAAATTCGTCGGCGTCCTGTACGGCTTCAATGAGTTCACCGGGCATAGGGGTGTACGTCGCATCCCAACACTGAACCGGCCCGTCATCGACCGCCCACGCAAATAGCAATACCTCTGCTGCCTCCGCATATTTATGCGCGCCATCCGTGATTGGGATTTCGCTGTATGTTTCCAGATCCCACCAGAGTTTCATCGCTGATCCTCGTTGTCCTCGTAGTCCTCGTAGTCCGCGAAGTCAACGGGCTCATCCCATTCGTGACCGCATTCCGGGCACGTCATCGCGATATCAAACTCATGCCGTTTTTCGCTGTCGTCTTCCGGTTCCTGTTTCGCAAAACGCTTTGCGGCTTCCAGAATCGCGCACACATCATCGTCATCCGCAATCAGTGCGCTGCGTAACTCTTCGTCGCTCCAGCTTGAATAATTTATGTCTCGCATCTGCTGAACCCGGCTTTCGCCGGGCCTCCATAGTTACGCCAGATCGTCTTCCGCATCGACAACATCAAATCCGTCATCCGTAGCGCGCGACGCGCCGCCGAAGCTGTCACCGTGGTCCTGGAACTGTACGCCGAGCAGCCCGCAGCGCATGCCACTATACGTGCCTGACTGAGCCCACATTTCCACCTTGGCGTTGACGTAGCACCCGGCGTAGATCACGCCCTCCTTGCCGGTCAACTTTTGAGCCTTGCCGGTTTCCGGATCCTTGAACTTGTGCAGAAAGATCGGCGCGCCGTCCTTCTGCTTGCGCACTGCCGACAGCGCATAGCGGTTCTCGAACCCTTCATACACTTCGCCCGTCTTGTCTTTCTTGTTTTTCATGTATGAGAACTTGTTCTTGTTCCCTCGCATGTCTTCAAGAAAAGCATCGGCCTTCTTCCCCCACAAGGCGACTGCCTCTTTCTGGATTGCGTCCTGAATCGCAGCGTCGTTTGCGCTACCCGGCTCCACGATGAACGTGGCAGTGTGGCGGAAATCGCCTTGGCCTTCATACTGCGCGGGCTCGAAAAGATCATCGATAAACGCGATGCGGACATTCTTCAATTGCACGATGGTACCCATTTTCTACATCTCCTTAACAAAGGTCTTCGGCTTCAAAGCCGTCTTCCAAGGGTTTGACTTCAATAGCCGGACGCTTGTCCGATTCGTGGACTACATGCGGCTTTCCTTCAGCCTGAATCACCAAAGCCTCAATCTGTTTCAGGCGTCGCGGTTGATCCTTCAGCGCTTCAAGGATAGGCTTGGGGCCGAGCAGTTTGAAGCTGTACATATGGTCCTGTTTCATCTTGAACTTCTTCATGAGGCTTTCCGCTTCCTCATCCGACGCCCATTGCCGGTTACCGCGCTTGCCTGCCACAACCTTGACGCCCGGTACGGTCTTGCCTGCGAACACTTCCAGTTCGATACGCGCGCGTACAGCCTTGATCCAGTCTTCGACCATCTCCAGCCTGGCGAACTTCTGCCCGAGTGACTCGACGCGGATCAGTTCAATGTTGTCGATGACTGGATCTTCAGCTTCGAAATCCGCGCCTGTCACTTCCTCTACTGCTTTCAGCAATGCAGGGCAGACCGCCTTCGCCTTGCACCACTGGCAGGTCTTCTCCGACGGCGCAAAGTCCGATTCCTTCAGCGCGCGTTTATCCACCATCTTGTGAATCAAAATTGCCTTCTGCGCTGCCGGAGTCGCGTACGCATGCGCCCATCCAGTAATGAAGTCAGGCGTCGTAAACCATTCTTTCGATGCGGAAGAGCGAAGCGGCTGCTCAATGATCAGGTTCACATGCGTGAACTCTTCCGTAAGCCCGAACTTCTCAAGCGCTCCGGAACCGTACATAAGCAGCTGCGGATTCTCTTCGACTTCGACTTCGGAGTATCCGAATTTCGCATCGACTACATCAAGCACAGAATGACCATCAGGATAGCTAACGACAAGCACGATATCCCCGCGTCCAGTAGCACCCTCCTCGCCCGTGATGTGCTCAATCGGGAGATCCTGCTCCACTTCGACAGTAACGTGACAGCCGAGCAGAATGTAACTACGAATACGCTCGCGTACGTTATCAATAACAGTCTGTACGTCGGCGGCTAACTCCCGGTTGACGGTATGTCCTTTCTTCAGGATATGACCTTCATACTTCATCGCATCGTTTCCGAAGGCCATGCACAAGGTCAGCAATTCGTGCTTGTCCGTTCCGAGATCCGCAGCCTTCGTATCGCCTTCCGGCTGGCCGATCTCCATGGCGAGCGAGTTTGCGCAATACAGCCAGCGGTGCGCGCTCGACGGGCTGGCTAGAGCGTGGTATTCCTCACTCATTTGCTTAACCCCCACGCGATGGCAAACAGGACAACGGAACAACACATAAAAGTCATCCCTGCTGAAACGCAAACAAAGATTCCTAGGAGGTCATGCTTCATGTGGAGCCTCCGGATCGACTTCGCGGTTCGCAACGCGTGTCAAGTAAGTCACGGCTTCCGGCCACTGAGTTTCGGTCAGTTCCTTGCCGTGCTTCACGCCGAGACGCGCGAGCGCTGCCTTCGCTTTCGCCAGATCGGTCTTTGCGATCTGCGTCACCAGCTTGGCGACGTCGCTATAGGCAACCGGCTTTGATTCTTCTGCGGAAGTCTGCGAAGTGCTGGTAGTGGTCGGTGAGGGTTCGTTTGGGAGGTCTTCGACCTTCATCGAAGCCGTAGCGAGCGGCGCACCTTTCAATTCGTGGACGATCGAATCTGGCCTTGGCGCTTGCATACCGCTGTTCGGCTCAAAACGATCCACAAGCACCTTGATCAAGCCTTCAACGGCTTGCGTCAACTCTTCAATACGTGTTTCAAGCATTCTTCATCTCCTTCGGTTGATGGGTAACGCAGACCAGAATTTAGGCGCTAAAATTCCCCTTGTCAAGACATATTTTACGGATAAATTTTCTCTTGCTATACTTTCGGCACTTGAAAGGACACTGAGCATGGAATACTCCGACGAAGAACTAGCAGCTTTGGATGCCTACTACGAAAGCGTGAAGGAAAATTTTGAGCGCAAAGTTCGCACCTATCAGAGCGAATACGCCAAATCTCCTGCTGGACGACTCGCCGCGAAGCGCTACAGGGAAAGTAACCGCGAAAAATTGACTGCCTACCATGTGGGGTATCAAGCGGCACATCGCGGGGCGATCAACGCACGCGCCAACAAACGCAACGCTACAAAGATCAAAGCTACGCCGTCTTGGGCAGATCTCAAAGCCATAAAAGAAATCTATGAACTGGCGGTTTTTCTTAGCGAGACGTTAGGAGAGCCTTATCACGTGGACCACATCGTGCCATTGAGGTCAAAGCTGGTATGCGGTTTGCACTGGGAGCAGAATTTACAAGTTCTGCCCTGGTTAGAGAACATCCAGAAATCCAACAAAACATGGCCTGACATGCCTTAGCACTTGCGAACTGAGTTTGCATTTGCTATAGTCCAGTCACCATCAACGAAGGAGAAATCATGAAAGCATTTCACGGTGACCCAGCAATCAAGGAAAAGTACCTCGCGCGCCTCAAGGCGCATCATGCAGCCGATGAGATCATTCAGGGTGAAGGCTGGAGCGGTTCGCACGGCTGCGCGGTCGGCTGCACACTCAATAAATACGATCACGAGGCTTACGAAAACGAACTTGGTTTGCCGCAATGGCTCGCGCATCTGGAAGACCGAATTTTCGAAGGTCTGCCTGCGAAAGACGCTCAACAATTCGCGGTTGACTTTCTGGAATCGATTCCGGTAGGTGCAAGCGTTGATAGCGTGCGCTGGAAACTCGCTTCACAACGTCATACGCGAGACCGTGATCGTTTGATGTCGAATCCTGAACCGTATGCAAAACAGTGTGTTGAGGCTTTGAATATGGTAATTGCGTATTGCGACTTGAAAGATAAATCGGAGTCGGCGGCGGAGTCGGCGGCGGAGTCGGCGTGGTCGGCGGCGCGGTCGACGCGGTCGGCGGCGCGGTCGACGCGGTCGGCGGCGTGGTCGGCGGAGTCGGCGTGGTCGGCGGCGCGGTCGGCGGCGGGGTCGGCGGCGAGGGCGGCGCGGTCGGCGGC
>Ga0210404_10000731_pt1 | contig 15473 bp, 21 predicted proteins | sample IncBWH28MmetaG_FD_155455 | JGI IMG/M metagenome (GOLD analysis project Ga0210404, IMG submission 155455) | Forest soil microbial communities from Barre Woods Harvard Forest LTER site, Petersham, Massachusetts, United States - Inc-BW-H-28-M | ecosystem: Environmental > Terrestrial > Soil >... | reverse complement strand
TACAAAGACGGGGGCGTACGTTACCACCGACAAAGCTGCGCTCGCCGACCTGCCCGAGGCCCGCATTGCGGCCGCCGCGCAGGCTGCCAAGAACCGGCAGGTCGAGGGCTTCGTGATTCCGCTTCATAACACCACGCAACAGCCCGACCTGGTTTCACTCAGCGAACGCGCCACTCGTCAGACCATTTTCGAGCACTCCTGGAACCGCACCGAGCGTGGCGACGCCAACGACACCCGCGACACCGTCGCCCGTCTCGCGCAGCTCCGCGCTCAAAAGGCAAAGCTTCTCGGCCATCCGAACTTCGCCGCGTGGAAGCTCGAAGACCAAATGGCCAAAACACCCGAAGCCGCTCTGCAGTTCATGGATGCCATCGTCCCGGCTGCCACCGCAAAGGCCGCGCGGGAAGCACAAGACATTCAGGCGGTCATCGACACCCAAAAGGGTGGCTTCCAGCTTGAGCCGTGGGACTGGAACTTCTACGCCGAGCAGGTCCGCAAAGCTCGTTACAACCTCGACGATGCGCAGGTGAAGCCCTACTTCGAGATTGACAATGTGCTGCAGAACGGAGTCTTCTACGCAGCCAATCAGCTCTACGGACTCACCTTCAAAGAGCGGCACGACCTCCCCGTCTACCATCCGGATGTGCGGGTCTTCGAGGTCTTCGACGCCAACGGCAAGCACCTCGCGATTTTCTACTGCGACTACTTCAAACGTGACAACAAAAACGGCGGAGCCTGGATGTCCAACTTCGTCGAGCAGTCACACCTACTGGGGAACCTACCGGTGGTCTACAACGTCGCCAACCTGCCCAAGCCGGCCGAAGGCGAATCTGCCCTGATCAGCTTCACCGATGTCATTACTATGTTCCACGAGTTCGGACACGCCCTGCATGGCATGTTCTCCGACGCCGAGTACCCCACACTCGCCGGTACCTCAACTGCTCGCGACTTCGTCGAATTTCCCTCGCAGTTCAACGAGCACTGGGCACTCTACCCCTCGATCTTCACGCATTATGCGAAGCACTACAAAACCGGCCTCCCCATGCCCGAGGAACTCGCCGCGCAGATCAGGAAATCGGAAACCTTCAATAAAGGCTACGACATGACTGAAGTCCTCGCCGCGGCTGAACTCGACATGCAATGGCACTTGCTCACCCCCACCGCGCCGCTCCAGAACCCCGATAAGTTCGAGAAGCAGGCGCTCGAGAAGACCCACCTTAAGGTGAGCTATGTGCCACCCCGCTATCGCTCCACCTACTTCAGCCACATCTGGGGAGGCGGGTACAGCGCCAGCTACTACGCCTATCTGTGGACCGAGATGCTCGCCGACGACGCCTACCAATGGTTCGTCGAAAACGGCGGCCTCACCCGCGCCAACGGCGATCGCTTTCGCCAAATGGTTCTCTCTCGCGGCAATACCGAAGACCTCGCCAAAATGTACGAGTCCTGGCGCGGGGCGCCTCCCAACACGAAAGCGATGCTGAAACACCGCGGCCTCGAGGACTCCGCTCCGGCAAAATAGCCCGACGAGGCGACTTTGAGCTTGGCTTGTGGTTTCGCATTCTCCGGGTGAGAGGAAATCAATGCCTAAACGCAACAAAGGGCGAACAGCAGCACAAGCGCAATCCGAATCACTGAAAGGCTGGCAACAAATCGCCGCCTTTTTGGGACAACCGATTGCGGTAGTTCAGCGTTGGGCAAGTACCGGGATGCCAGTTACGCGACAGGGTAGGTACGTAGCCGCCAATGAAGAAGAGTTGAACAAATGGTTAGGACGAGAATTGGGCGGCGAACCTGTTCGTGTAGCTACCGAGCAAACGGACCTATCGGCGGAATTGAAGCGCGGACTCTCGTATATACGACAGGAAAAACGGCAGCCTTCGAAAGCCGCCCGGCCGAAGAAGCACTAGTCACTCCGGCCAGAGACCTGAAGCCACCACTGATACGTCGGCCCACCAGGTTCGCTGCAACAATTGGCCAGAACTCGCCTTCAACCATCGTCCACCAACACGGTATCGGGTTCCCCGTTTTAGTCGTCACAGAATTGTGCCAAACCAGCCATGCCGTAAATGGTTGAATGTCGGGCAGGTCCAACACCGTTGCGCGCGCTAAGTGTCAAAGGCGTCGGAGGTCTCGACGGTATACTGACATCTCGATCGCGATTGCGCCTACATTTCTAATGCTCAATTGCAGAGACATCCGGCAGGTCAAGAACTCGGCGCGCTTGTTCTGCGCAAGCTTGCTTGGTCGTTACGCAATACATTTATGGCGAAGAAGAAGTTATTTAGAAAAGGGGCACGTGCCCGAGTTGTCCAGATCTTACAATCCCCGAAGGTGAAGCAATGCGCAAACCAGGCAGACTATGCAAACTACCACCAACAACGCGATACCTGCCGTGATGTCACTCTCGCTGTCATCTGATTCCGGATCGAGGTAGCGAATCGCAGACCAGACCTCTTGGTCCGAAATGGTTCCATGATCATTCGCTTCTTTCTGCTGATTGCTCCTGGGCACGTTACTCTCCACCACGAGTTCGCCGAAAACTGGGCGCTTGAAAAAGCGGCTTTCGATAGCCAGTATCGACTCGTGCGTCTCCGCCATTCCCTAGGTTCCTTAGCCGCCTCCAACCATCCCAATGCAACCGGGATGCCAAGCAAGTGAGAATTGCCGTTCCTAAGTCGCTGGAAATAAAAAACGATTGAAAAAACTTACGCAGGCGACAGTGTTGAAAGTCGAAGGGTTGACACTTCTCTGACATGACGGCGCGCCATGCTCGTCAATTGTGGCGCGTTCAGCAACTGATGCCCCGGATCCGGTAGGTGCGCTCGAATCCAAGAGACCACCCTCCAAGTATCGGCCTGTTCACCGGGGTTTCGTCAGTTTCGACATTGCAACCGCGGGGAGGTGAGCCATGCCGGTAAAGAGACAAAATTGCCCACTTCTCCGCGGGTGCTGCGCGGGGGCCTATCGTAACTTCCGGATTGCCGACCATCACGGAACTGGCTCGGTTACTGTTCATCAGCGCGTTTGTCGGTACTGATCGATCCCCGCAGATTCCTACCTTGACGGCGACGTGCCTCATTTCGCCTGTGCCTGCTTGAAATTTCTCGAGATTTCCTGAAGTCTGTCGAATGGGCTGCCTCTCGTCCGTCATACAATCGGGCGCACAAAGGCGCTCACAATGGTTCTCAAAGGAGAAAGGTGATGCAATTCGCCCTGCTGATCTTCGAATCACCAGAAGCTTTTGCGGCACGGAATGCGGACGAAAATGATCCCTACCTCGGTGCGTGGCGGGCGTACTACAAAGCGCTCGTCGAGGCCGACATCTACGTCGGTGGCAATCCACTGCAGCCCCCGGAGACCGGGACCACGGTGCGACTGACGGATGGAAAGCGGCGTGTACAGGATGGCCCCTTCGCGGATACCAAGGAGCAACTGGGGGGATTCACAATCCTGGAGCTTCCCTCGCTTGACGCGGCGCTCGAATGGGCAGCGCGATGCCCGGCCGCCTCGATCGGTGCTGTGGAGGTCCGACCGGTTTCGCCTGAATTCAAGCGTCGAGTCACCGGATGATTGGAAGCGAACAAGAGAGCACTCACCGAACTATCGAACGTGTGGCTCGCGAGTCCTACGGTCGCCTGGTTGCATACCTTTCCGCGCACACGCGCGACGTGGGGAGCGCGCAGGATGCCCTCAGTAATGCGCTGGTAGCAGCACTCGAAACTTGGCCGCGAGACGGCGTGCCACAAAATCCAGAGGCGTGGCTGCTGACGACGGCGCGCCGCTCTTTTATCGATCTTGTGCGTCATCGGCAAGTAGCGGAGGCCAGCGAGCCCACGCTCGCGCTCCTCAGAGATGAGTCCAAGCACATGACTTTGTCGCCGGAATTTCCAGATGAACGATTGAAACTGCTGTTTGTGTGTGCCCATCCAGCAATTGATCCGGCGATGCACACGCCGCTCATGCTCCAGACCGTTCTCGGCCTGGATGCCGCGCGCATTGCCCACGCGTTCTTGATTTCGCCCACCACGATGGGGCAGCGCCTGGTGCGTGCCAAGTCGAAGATCCGTGACGGGGGTATTCGGTTTGAAATCCCGCAGCAGCGTGAATTGCCGCAGCGGCTTGACGCGGTGCTGGAAGCGATTTACGCCGCCTTCGGGATTGGCTGGGATGACATGGCCGGTGTCGACCAACGCGGACGCGATCTCGCCGAGGAGGCGATCTGGCTTGCACGAGTGCTTCTGCATTTGGTGCCAGGGGAAGCTGAGGTTCACGGTCTGCTGGCTCTGATGCTCCACTGCGAAGCCCGCCGGGCGGCGCGGCGGGGGCCGGACGGCCGCTACGTGCCTCTCTTGGAGCAGGACTCACAGCGGTGGTCTCTGCCATTGATCGAAGAGGCGGAAGGCCATCTCGCTGAGGCGGCGAGTCGCGGTCGCACTGGCCGGTTTCAACTCGAGGCCGCGATTCAGTCGGTACACGCTGAACGGGCACGCAGCGGCCGAACCGAGTGGACTGCGATCATGCTGTTCTATGAGCAGCTAGTCCACATATCGCCGACGCTCGGTACACGAACTGCATACGCCGCAGCGGTTGGCGAAGCGAACGGACCTGACGCAGGACTGGCGGTACTCGATGGGATCGGCCCGGACGCTGTCGCCGCTTATCAGCCCTACTGGGCGGTCCGCGCTCACCTGTTGCAACGGCTAGGGACAACACCTGAGGCCGTGGATGCTTTCGACCGGGCGATCGGGCTGGCCGAGGATCCGGCAGTAAGACAGTTCTTACTCCAAAGACGGGGTTAATTTCTTCCTCTTGCTCTGTCGAAATACCCCCGCATTACCCGTCACCACTATAGAGGAAGCTTAGCAGTCAAGCTTTGCCACCCGAAACGTGAACGATAGGAGAGTGTATGACAATCGCAGACAAAGCAGTTCTGGTGACCGGAGCCAATCGCGGTATAGGACAGGCGCTGGTCGAGGAAGCCTTGAGGAGAGGCGTGAAGCGGGTGTATGCCGGTACCCGCCAGCCCTTGACCCATTCCGATGGGCGCGTCACGCCCCTGACCCTGGATGTGACCAACGCTGCGCAGATTCAGGATGCTGTCGAGAGAGTCGAATCTCTCGATATCCTCATCAACAACGCCGGCGTGGACCTTCACGACGATCTTAGCGACCGCGCTGGGATCGACCGGCACCTGGCCGTCAACTTCTTCGGTACGCACGGCGTGACCCAGGCCTTCATGCCGTTGCTAGCTCGCTCTGAGGGAGCTATCGTCAACGTTCTGTCGTTGGCGGCGTTGGCAAGCGTGCCGTTCAGTCCGGCGTACGCGATCTCGAGGGCGGCTGCGTTCTCAATGACGCAATCGCTGCGTGCTCTTTGGGCCGGTCGGGGGGTGAAGGTGCATGCAGTTTTCGCCGGTCCCGTGGACACCGATATGACTCGAAGCCTCGACATCCCGAAGGCTTCTCCAGAGTCCGTCGCGGGAGCCATCTTTGATGGGCTGGCGAACGGTGACGAGGATATCTTCCCAGATCCCATGTCGAAGACTGTCGCGGAGGGCTGGCGCGCTGGCGTAGCCAAGGCACTTGAGCGCCAGTTCGCTGCCTACACGCCCGAGAACGTGGCGAAAGTTGCGTAGGTCGCGAAGCCAGCCGCCGGATGCGAATTAGAAGTTCAGAGGAGGGAACATATGTGCCCAGCATGCATCGCAAGCACAGCAGTGATGGTCGCCGGAGCCGGATCAACGGGAGGAATTCTGGCGGTGTGCATCGGCAAGTTCAGAAAATTTTTCAGAGCGAGTAGTCTCAGTCTGTTTCAGAAAATAAAGGAGAAATGATATGGCAACAAGCAAAGAGAGAGACAAGGAGCACCGGAAAGGGAATCTCGCAATGAACACACCACCAATCGTGTCGCAGCAGGAGTGGGAGGCTGCGCGCCAGCAGATGCTCGTGAAGGAAAAGGCCTTCACCCGCTCCCGTGACGCGCTGGCCGCCGAACGCCGGCGGATGCCTTGGATGACGATAGAAAAGAAATACGAGTTTGACGGACCTAAGGGCAAGGTCAGCCTGCTCGATTTGTTCGAGGGGCGCCCTCAGTTGATCGTCTATCGCGCCTTCTTCGAGCCCGGGGTGTTCGGTTGGCCAGAGCACGCCTGCCGCGGCTGCTCTCTGGGCGCCGATCAGGTGTCGCACCTGGCCCACTTGAACGCTCGCGACACCACCCTCGCCTGGGCCTCACGCGCGCCGCAGGCGGACATCGCACGCCTGAAGGCGCGGATGGGCTGGGAGATGCCCTGGTACACCATGACCGACAGCTTCGACAAGGACTTCGGCGTTGATGAATGGCACGGCCACAACGTGTTCTTCCGCGACGGCGAGCGCGTGTTCCGCACATACTTCATCAACAGCCGCGGCGACGAGGCGATGGGGAGCACCTGGAGCTACCTCGACCTCACGCCGCTCGGCCGTCAGGAAGCCTGGGAGGACTCGCCGGAGGGTTACCCCCAGACCGCGCCGTACAAGTGGTGGAACTGGCACGACAATTACGACGCCGAAGCCTCGCCGCACCCGAAGTGGGTGGATATAATCACCGACCCTCAAGGAGCCGCTTTGCGAAGGCGCGACGAAGAGGCGAAAGCGAGCTAAAGAGCGAGCTAAAGAAGGACGACGGGCGACTAGTTCGCTGGGTTCGAGCAGCGGCTCTTTTCAGGAGCCGCGCGAGTGCTTCCGCAGGGTGCGCGGAGCATTAGCCAGGAGGAGATCTTGCCGGAGTGATCTCACCACCGCGCGGAAAGGAGTGACGATGACGAAGCATATGACATCCGGTGTCATCGGATATCTTGCGAAATTCGATTTGTCACCTTTATGAATAATGAACAAGCTGTAAAACGGGTCCTTTCTGATTACTACAACGCATTCAGTACACTTGATGTCCAATTCGTCCTGCCCTACTTTCACCAGCCAGCGCTGCTCATTGGACCGTTAGGGGTGATCGCGATCCCTACTCCGGCCGCGGTGGTTCCCATCTTTGGCCCGGTCATGGAAGACCTTCGGCAACGGAAATATCGTCGGAGCGGCTTCGTCATCACGATCACTACGCGGAGGGCTACTTGGCCGACGCCGATAAGCCCTACTGGCCTGCGGACGCTGTGACCGCACGCTGAATATTCGAGCGCACCTCAAGCCGGCTCGTGGCCGATCATTCACAAGATGACTTCGGCCCAGAGCCGGTTCGCAAACTCGTCGCATATTTTTCCCGATGTCGACTTGGAGGGAGGCTCCTAGCTACGACATCTCTGTTCATGCTCTGAAATATGCCCTTGCCACATTGATCCAAGGTGTCGCATCGGCACTTCGTCATCAACTTGTTGAGCACACCTCGCACTGCTTTTATTCCATCCATCAGATGATCCAACTCCGCAAGCTTTCTTTGGGAGAGGGTTCGCCAGCGTTCCGAAGGGCGAGTGATATCGCGGAAACCAAAGAACAGATGGCGGATTTCACTCAGTGTAAAACCGAGTTGACGCGCACGCTGAATGATGGCCAAGCGGTAAAGCACCGTGGGATCATAACGCCTCTGACCACTTACGCGTTCTGCCGGTGGAAGCAGGCTAATCCGCTCGTAATAACGAATCGCCGAGGGCCGAAGTCGAATCTGGCGTGCGACCTGGGAAATGGTTAGTTGAGCCATGCGTCATTCTAATCCTCACGTTCCCGCTCGCCGGAATCGTCTCCTAACTGCCAAATTCTAAAAATACTTCTTGCCTTAAAGTCCGCTTTAAGTTGTAGCGTGACGAACAAGGGGCAGAGTACCTCAGATCTTGCCCCAGAAGGAGAAGTGACTCGTGCACAAAATGAAATGGATAACGGTACTCGTGCTGTGGTTGACTTCTGGCAGCGTGTTGGCACAAGTCGGCCAGCAGCGTGCTGACGCCAAGGAAACTGCCAGCCTCGACGCAGAACGGGAAAAGCGCGCTCTGCAGGTCTTGGCGAAGCTCACCGAGAAAGTGATCGTATCCGCCGCTGATGCCATGCCCGCCGACAAGTACGGGTTTGCGCCAACTGATGGTGAATTCAAGGGCGTGCGTACCTTTGGTCAAATGGTGAAACACCTCTCCGCAACCAACTACATGCTGGCGGCGGCAGCCTTAGGCGAAGAACCGCCGGCAAATGCCGGCGACGAGCTCGGCCCTGAAGCTGTGAGAACCAAGCCCGAAATCCTCAATTACCTGAATGGCTCATTTGCGCAACTGGATAAAGCGCTCGAAGCCATCGGCCAGAAGAATGTGCCCGTTAAATCCTCGCCGATCTCGCCCCTGAAAGGCACGGAAGCAACTCGCCTTGCATTAGTGGTGGAGTCCTTAGCGCATGCTTTTGACCATTACGGACAAATGGTCGAGTATCTGCGCATGAACGGAGTCGTGCCCCCGGGCAGCCGCCCATGAAAGATCGTTTTGACGACACGCCTGTAGCTTGCTCTCTGACGACCGTAGAATTGCGCGATCGTGAAGCAAGGCTTCTTGCGCAATTCAGGTCTGCAGTCATTGAGACTGAGGAGCTTCAGGAGGGTTATGCCTTTCGCCTTCCGGGTGATGGCGAGTGGATTGGGCTTATAACGGAATTGATTGTGGCAGAGCGCGAATGTTGCCCCTTCTTAGCATTTGAAATGGTTGCCCTCCCCAATATGGGGCCAGTGATTGTTCGGGTGATTGGGCCTGCCGGTGCGAAGGAGTTCTTGAGAAACCTTCTATGCAAGCCTGAGGCATCTACCTAGCAGCATTCTGGACGAGTTGTCGACATTCCGCGAAGTAGTGCTGGATTCATCCACTGCTTCCGTTTGGCCTGTTATTTGGAGAAACCGAAAAACAGCAAGAGCAATGCGACGAAGGAGGCCCAATGCCCCAGATCTCGACACAAGAGTTCGAACGGCTGCCACTGCGGGTTCACGACTTTCTTGCGGGCGTGCCGCTTCATGATGTGTGGTCCGTCGATCTGCCGCGGGCGCGCCCTGGCATCACGCTGGATGAGTTCTTGCGGACACTAAGCGCGTGTCTGTGCGCGCCCACGCCGCTCGCGCGCGCTCCTGAACATCCGTCTCTTCGTCGGCGGGCTGCTTGGCAGGGATCGCGAGCCGGCCACAACCGCCTGGGAATCCTTCGCAACGCGTCTGACAATCGCCGATCGCTCGAAGTCCCTTGCGCCAGTGGGCACGTGCGAAGGACTTTTCCGCGTCGTAGACCGCTTCGAGAACGAGCAACTCCTCGAGCTGATCAACCGTACCGCCCACGCCGCAGCGCTGAGCGCCCTTGTCGAAACGGCTAATGGGTACCGCTTCTATTTCGGAGTTTATGTGCGCAGCGTCAGTCGCTTCACGCCCGTCTACATGGCCCTGATCGACCCGTTCCGCAAGCTGGTCGTTTATCCGTCGCTGCTTCGCACCGTCCGCGCCAGCTGGAATCAAGCATTCGGCACAGACTGACTAAAGGGGGGCTGGCGCACGTTTGGTTTTTGATTTTCCTCGTTCTCACTGCAAAAGTGATCCTCCTGTTGCACGAAGATGTCTTGCGCCAGTTTGAAGCGCAGGATAAAAGCTAATCATGGATGGATAGTCCACATCTATCCCCGATCCGAAGAAATTGAAAATAGTAAAATACCCTGTTTTCCCCACGTTTTCCTGATGGCCCATTTCTTAGAGGAGCACGACATGGCAATTCCGTATTACCACGTTGATGCATTCACGGGTGAGCTCTTTGCAGGTAACCCGGCGGGGGTCTGCATCCTTTCCGCTTTTCTCGCGGATAGCACCATGCAGAAAATTGCGGCTGAGAACAGGCACAGCGAGACCGCTTTTGTTGTTCCTCGCGCTGATGGTGATTTCGACTTACGCTGGTTTGCACCCAAAGTCGAGGACGACCTATGCGGGCACGCGACCTTGGCATCCGCCTATGTGCTGGCGCTGCGGAAGCACAACGTGTGGCCGATTCGTTTCCACACCTGCAGCGGCATATTGACCGTCGCTCGAGACCAAGACAGCTTTGAAATGGACTTTCCCGCCAGGCCACCCCAACCATGTGAGACGCCAGTGGACCTCTTACCAGCCCTAGGTTTGAAAGCGGCACTAGTAATGAAATCGCGCGATTACCTCGTGGTGGTGGATCAAGTTGAGCAAGTGCGAGCGCTCTCGCCCGATTTTGCCACTCTTGCCAAACTGGACACCGGGATCGGGGGAACGATTGTTACGGCTCCAGGCGAGGATTGCGTGGATTACGTGTGCCGATTGTTTGCACCGTTGGTCGGCATCGATGAGGACCCCGCAACCGGCTCGATACACTGCACACTGGCTCCATATTGGGCGGGGCGGCTGGGTAAGGACACGCTGCGTGCGCAACAACTCAGTGCCCGCGGTGGGTACATGCAGTGCACAATCAGTGGCGATCGCGTGAAGATCGCCGGCAGGGCACGCTTGTACCTTCACGGTACGCTCGAACTCTAAAGCGTCTGCCTCCAGAGCGAGAACCTGATACGCACTCCTGTCAACGAATTCGCGGCAATTTGCCTGGGGCTTTTCTGCGGTAGTCCTGGCAAACGGAGCGGGGCGGGACAGAGAACTGGGAATACCCGGAGCGGAAGAATTCGTCGACAAGGGCTTGGTTTACCAGAATCCGTTCATCTATTAGTACAACCACAAGAATGAAGGGGACTACACGGGGCCGCACTGCCGGGCTCCTGACGAAGCCTTGGTCGTAGGCGGTGGGCTTGCGTCGATTGATGTCGTGAAGATCCTGCAGCTCGAAAAACTATCAGCGTGTTCTTCGAGCACGCGGTATTCCAACCGATGTATATGAACTCGAAAAGAAAGGTGTCCCGGCCGTCTGCAAGATGCACGGCATTGCTCCTGAGGACCTCGGTGTTAAAAGGATCCTACTGATCTATCGCCGCCGAGGACAAGACATGCCGCTGGCTCAGCCTCCAGAAAATGCCACGCCCGATCAGATTGCTAAGACAGAAGCGATCCGTCAGAAGATGCTGCGCTTAGCGCAGGACAAATACTTGTTTCCAGTTAAGGATCGCAAGGTATCAACGGGGCTCCTAATAGAGGACGGGCGACTGGTGGGCTTGAAAGTGGCGGAGACCAGAGTGGAAGGGCGAAAAGCAGAACCCGAAAATACCGGAGCCGTTCATGGCCGTGGGATTTACGTGATGAAAGCGCTGATGGATGAAGTACGCTTCGAAGAAGGTGGGGTTGTCGTTCATATGCGAAAGGGCGCCAGCCAAGCTGCAGGCAACGATACAAAAAGGAGTTCGAGGGAGTAGGTCGGTTTCCGATTCCGAGTCGAAAGCGATATTAGAGCATCTACTAGGGAGAAACTTTATGTCTGCCATCATCCAAGTTAGCCCCCTCGAAAAGTTGTCTCAAGAACCACTGCCAACCGGGGATTCGTGTGTCCTGGTTATTTTTGGAGCTTCGGGAGATCTGACGAAACGCAAGCTGATTCCCGGTCTGTATAACCTCGCATGTGCGGGCTGCATGAACCCGCAATTCGAAGTTCTCGGGATCGGACGCACGCCGATGAATTCTGAAGAGTTTCGCAAGAAGAACGGGGAGGCAGCCGCCAAGTCCAAAGACACACGCGACTTCAGCGAGTCAGGATGGGAGGACTTTGAACAGCGGCTCCACTACATGGTAGGTGACATCAACGATCCGAACGTCTATTCGCAGTTGCGCGTTCGCCTGGAAGAGATGGAGAAGAATGGTTCGAGCCCAAATCATTTGTTCTATGTATCGACGCCCGCGTCAGTAGCGGGCCCCATCATTGAAGGTTTGGGAGCAGTAGGACTGAACCGGCACCAACGTGGCTGGACGAGAATTGTTCTGGAAAAGCCCTTCGGGCGTGACCTGGAATCGGCGCGTGCGTTGAATGATGTCGTACGCGGTGTATTCGACGAGAAAGCGGTGTACCGGATTGACCACTATCTTGGCAAGGAGACAGTGCAGAACATCCTGGTCTTCCGCTTCAGCAACTCGCTGTTCGAACCGGTGTGGAACAGGAACTACATCGACTATGTGGAGATCACCGCGGCTGAAACGGTGGGAGTCGAAAACCGCGCAGCTTTCTATGAAGAGACCGGCGCCCTGCGCGATATGGTCGCGAACCATCTGCTCCAGTTGCTGGCACTGACTGCGATGGAGCCGCCGGTAGCGTTTGATGCGGATTCGGTGCGGGAACAGAAGGTGCAGGTATTTCGATCCATTCGGCCGATGAGTGTCGAGGACGTAGCACGATTCGCTGTTCGAGGACAGTATGGTTCCGGCGTGATTGACGGGAAACCGGTACCAGGCTATCGACAAGAGCCGGGAGTGAATCCCCACTCCACAACTGAGACCTATGCAGCGGTAAGGTTTGAAATTGAGAACTGGCGTTGGGCGGGAGTTCCTTTCTACATCCGGACTGGGAAGCGTCTTGCACGAAATCTGACCGAGATCCGCGTGCACCTCAAACCGACGCCGCATGCGTTGTTTGCGAGCACGTCGTCGGGTATTGATCCGAATGTCATCACAATTAGCATTCAGCCGGACGAGGGAATCTCGATCGCGTTCGATGCGAAGCGGCCGGGAACACAGGTGCGAACGGTGACGGTTCAGGCCAACTTCTCGTATGAAGCGGGCTTTGGGTCGAAGGGGCCAGTTGCGTACGAAACTTTGCTGCTCGACTCGATGCGTGGCGACGCAACGCTATTTACGCGCCGAGACGAAGTGGAGGCGGAGTGGCGCGTCATCACGCCGATTGAAGAAGCGTGGGTGCACTTGCCGGTGCCCGCCTTCCCCAACTATGCCGCGGGCGGCGACGGACCAACCTCGTGGCATGACCTGCTCAAAATCCGTGGCAATACTGCCGATCAGGCGATTCGGTACGCATAAGGTGGCTTAGGGGAGCTGATCGCCATTGCTCCCGGTTGACGTTAGTGCTTTATCGGACGCGCGCAAGGTTCAAAGCGCGTGGAGACATGAGCGCTGTGCGCGCGTTCGATAAAGCCGTCAGAAGGAAGCCGCTCGCGTTTGCGGCGGACGCGGTAGGTCTATGGGAATTGCATGTGGGCAGGAGCGGGGAGCGGGTGCCGGTTGTAGAGTCGAGTCGAGCAATCGGGCGGGTCGCCGGTGTCGCGGGGTGGTTGCATCGATGATGACGAGGGGTGTGAAGTTACGAGCGGTTCGGGGGCAAGACACAAGTCGGCGTGGCGCGACGGAGCACGCGAAGTTTTCGAAATGGGATTGCGACTTCATGCTGCAGCCATCGACGCCTTGGGTGGGGAGCGGAGTTGGATCTGAGCGGCCGTGAGTCTTTCGACGATTACCATGGGACCGCCGCACTTGGGACAGACCCAAGAGGGGCTCATGTCCTGGACCGTGGATGTTGCTGTTTCGGTTTGCGCTGATGCGGAATCGAGTGCTGCCAAGCAGAGCGGCAGAAGTTGAGCTCTGCGGCGACTGGCGAGGAAACCGAAGTGGCGGATGCGGACGAAGCTCTTGGGGAGCAGATGCAGGAGGAAGCGGCGCAGGAACTCACCAAGCGAGAGGGTCATCAGCTTCTGCTCATTGTTGTGAGCGGAGTCGCGCCAACGAAAGGTGACCTGGCCGTCGTCGAACGAAAGCAGTCGGTGGTTGGAGATGGCTACGCGATGAGTGTAGCGGCCCAGGTAGTTGAGTACGAACTCGGGACCACCGAACGGTGGTTTGGAGTAGACGATCCCATCTTTCCGAAACAGTGGCCGGAGCCAGGATGCGAAGATCTTAGGTTGAGCGAGTGAAGCCAGGTTGCCGGCAAGGTGCAACTGGCCTCGCTGAAACGCCGACTTCAGCCCGGCGACGAACTTCCCGCGAAATACGCGTCGGAGCAGGTAGATGGGGAGAAAGAATCGAGGACGAGAGTGAATCCAGCGGGTGCGATCGCGGGAGAGCCCACCCGCCGGGATGACGCAGTGGACATGGGGATGAAGCTGCAGTTTCTGATTCCAGGTATGCAGCACGCTGAAGAAGCCGATCTCGGCGCCGAGATGTCTGGGGTTTCGAGCCACTTCGAGGAGGGTTTCAGCGCTGGCGCGAAGCAGCAAACCATAGATGACTTTCTTGTTCTGCAAAGCCAGCGAAGCCAGTTGCGGCGGCAGAGTGAAAACCACATGGACGTAGGGCGTGGGCAGTAGTTCGCGGCGACGTGCCTGGATCCAGCGTTCACGAGCGCTGGTCTGACACTTCGGGCAATGGCGATTGCGGCAACTGTTATACGAGATGGCAGCGCGATGTCCGCAGCGCGTGCACTCATCGATGTGACCGCCAAGTGCGGCCGTGCGACAGCGTGTGATGGCCAGCAGGACCTTAATATGTGTCCAATGGAGCCACTGACGGTTGTGCTCGATGAAAGCGGTGCCTGCGGTACGGACCAAGTCGGCCACCTCCAGGGGCGGCCGAGTCATCTATCTCCCCGGTTGTGACCTGCCTTTCAGCAGCAGCGAGTCCAGAGGACTGGCGGTCGCATGCAAGTGACGCTCGGAAAGATGGAGATAGCGGGCGGTCTCTTTCAGATCGTGATGGCCCAACAAAATCTGAATAGTGTGCAGGTCAGCGCCGGCCTCGAGCATGTGCGTGGCGAAGCAGTGACGGAGCACGTGGGGATACACCTTTTTCTTCATGCTGGCACGGCGAGCCGCGTACTGGCAGGCGTGACGCGGCGTTTTCGTATCGATGGGCTGATCACCACTATGCCAACTGTTTCCGGGGAAGAGCCAAATGGATTTTTGGCGCAAGCGTCGCCAGTGTGCGCGGAGTTCTTCGAGCAAAACGGGACTGAGCATCACGTCGCGGTCCTCGCGCCCCTTGCCACTTTGAATGTGAATCACCATCCGCTGGCTATCGATGTCGCCGACTTTCAAGCGAGTCAACTCCGCATTCCGAACTCCGGTGGCATACAGGGTCATGAGAATAGTTCGATGAAACGGTGTGCAGGCTGCATCGATAAGCTGCGCCACTTCTTCTTGGCTGAGAATCGTGGGCAGGCGGTGGGTCTTCTTGGGATAAGGAGTGTCGGCAATGCTCCACGGTTTCTTAAGCGTCTGAATGTAGAAAAACCGCAAGGCACACAAGTGGTTCGTCACTGAGCCGGGCGACAACTTCCGTTTGGTGAAGAGATAGGCTTGGTACTCGCGAATGTGTAGTGGACTCAAACGATCCGGAGAGCAGTTGAAATGTCGTGCGAACCTTTCGACATGGCGAATGTAGTAGCGTGTGGTACCCTCGGAGTAATGACGACGCTGGAGTTCCTCCAGCATGATTTTTCGTAGATGGGTCACAGGGACCTCCTTGTGACCCAAAATTTATCTGACCATGGGCACCAACACTGCCGAGCTCACCCACGCGGCAGCGTCCGCCGCGCGAGCGGCTTCGTTCTGACGGGCAACTCGGAAACTATCTCCTAACGGGAT
>Ga0210404_10000729_pt1 | contig 15512 bp, 10 predicted proteins | sample IncBWH28MmetaG_FD_155455 | JGI IMG/M metagenome (GOLD analysis project Ga0210404, IMG submission 155455) | Forest soil microbial communities from Barre Woods Harvard Forest LTER site, Petersham, Massachusetts, United States - Inc-BW-H-28-M | ecosystem: Environmental > Terrestrial > Soil >... | reverse complement strand
TGAATGCAACTTGTTTTCATCTACGTTGCAAATTGGTTTCAACTGAAACGATTCGCAAGCTCGTTGACTCCCGCCGAAGGGCGCGCCATCCTTTTCGCGATCGTTCAATCGCTAGGGCTGGTGATGCGGAGGGCAAATTTGGACGTCGCGCGACTCGTACTCGCCATGCTGGACGAAGCCTACGAGAAAAAGACCTGGCATGGCCCGAATCTGAACCAATCCTTAAAGGGAGTGACGGCGCGGCAGGCTGCGTGGAGGCCGGGGCGTGGTCGTCACAACATCTGGGAAGTGGCGTTACACGCCGCCTACTGGAAATACGCGCTCCGGCGAAAAATCGAAGGCGGAAAACGTGGTTCCTTTGTGCTAAAGGGCAGCAATTTCTTCGCTCGGCCCGAACAGGGCAAATTAAACGAAGCAGCGTGGGCCGCGGATAGGCGGCTCCTCGACCGCGAGCACCGGGCCTTGCGCGCTACTGTTGCGCAACTGCTAGGCACACAGCGCGCTGCAAAACTCCTGCCGCAGCTTTATGGGATCGCATTCCACGACATCTATCACGCGGGCCAAATCCGGCTTCTTCGGCGGCTCCAGCAGCGCGATCACAGTTTCGGTTCTCGGAGAGCCTGAACGAGCGACTTGACGTCTCGCGCGTCCTGAAACAGGCGAATGGCGGCGATCCCCGCGGCCCCGGCTGCAAGGCAGGAAGCGGTGTTTTCAAGAGTGACTCCACCGATCGCGAGCACGGACAAAGAAACCGAGCGGCAGACATCGGCAAGGCGCGCAACTCCCTGAGGAACGCCGTAGGCGGTTTTCGAGGGCGTAGCAAAAACCGGGCCGAAGAAGATGTAATCGGCGCCGCCTCGTTGCGCGGTCTTAGCGGCCTCGAGCGAATGACAAGAAACGCCAATCAGAAAACCTTTGCCAGGTCCACAGTAGCTCACAAGCCGCCTCGCTTCCGCGACTGGCAAACTATGCTCGCCGAGATGCACGCCTCCGGCATGCTCCGAGAGCGCAACGTCCAGACGATCGTTGACGAGGATGCGTGCCGGAGTCGCCCCCCCGGCGGCAGCCTTCGCCGCGCGTTGCAGAGCATGGTTCGTCAAGGCCGCGCAGTCTTTCCCCGAAAGGTCCTTCTCGCGAATCTGAATCCAATCGATCCCTGCGGCCACAGCCGCTTCGATCCTACGCGAGAGCTCCGCGGAAGCATCGGCGGGATTTTCGACAGGGAGGATGCGGCGGTCCGTAACGTAGCAAAAAATCGCCTCGCTGCGGGACTTAGTGAGGCGGGACACGACTAGCGCTCGGGCGCGACCCAATCCAGCCGACGGCCAGAAGTATATCCAGCACGCCAATCCCGCTCACCGCGCCGCGAAAAATCGGATGGAGGACGACGTGAATGAGCGAAGGAAAATGGATGAGAAAATAGTTCGTCTCCCAATATGCCGACCATGGGAGATAAAGAAGTATCGCGCCCATTTCGAACGCGAGAACTACTTGTAGTGCCTTGTAAACCCGGCTCATCGATGAATGGAATCCGTCCTGTCAGGAGAGGAACAGGGTCAGCGGGCAGGCTTCTGAAGAGCAGCGATGCGCTCGGCCACGTCACGGTAGTCGATGTTCATCGCGTAGACCTGGGAAAAGCTCTTTAGCGCCGCATCCAGTTCGCCCGCCGTCTCCTGCGCCACGCCCAAATCATACCGCAAGGCGAGCGTGCTTTCCGGATCATTACCGGGAGTCTTCAGGGCGCGTTCATACCAGATCGCGGCGATCCCCGGCTGGCCCTTTTCCATGAAGGCCAGTCCGAGCAACGTGCAGCACTGCATGACGTACGGGAACGCGCGGCCGCGCTCGGTGGCTTTGGCGACCTTTTGAAATTCGCTGATGGCTTCCTCGAGCAGGCCCATCTCCCGGAAAGCGATTCCCAGGTTGTAGTGGGTTTCGAGATCTTCTTCCTCGGCCCCCATCTCGCCGAGTTCCGCGCGGAAGTCGTCGAACACTTCCTTGAGCGGGCCGGAGGCGGTCGGAGAGATCGGAGCAGCATCTTTCTTGGCGGGCGACTGTTGAGCCGATGGCGTCGTGCCCGAAAAGCCCGGCGAAAGCTTGTCCATTCCAAGCCCATCGATCTCGTTGGCCAGATCGGCAAGGAACTGATCGGAAGCGAAGCCACTGCCCGCGGGCGGCGCGGGAGTGGCATTTTGCGCAACGTGTTCGGGTGGTGGAGGCGCGGCCGGAGTCTCGGGTGGCTTCTGATCGTAGGCTGGGACGAGAGGCTCAGGATCCAGGACCAGCTCATATTCCTGAGCGAGCTCAAATTCATCCGCACTGGGCGCGGCAGGTTTCTGCGGAATCGCGGGAGTCGGCACTTCTTTCTCTTTTTTCGCTGGGGGCGTGCTTGCCTTTACCTCAGCGGGAGTCTCTGAGGTGAGATCGAACGCCGCGACCGGAGCTTCGTCCGCCGGAACGACGGTGGGTTCTTCGCCGATCTGGAACTCCTCGACGGAAGCTGGCTCTGGGTGAAGCTGGGGAACCGCCGCCGGTGGTTTTGCCTCCGCCTCGCTGGCAGCTGACTCGTCAAGGAGCGTATCCCATTCCTCGGACAGATCCACTTCCTGCACTTCGTCCTTGGCTTCCGGCGCCGGTGGCACAGCGCTAACTGTAACCGGTTCGGGTTTCGCTTCTTCCTCGGGCACGGCCGGCTCGGGTGTCGGTTCCGCCGAAACTTCGGGTATTGCGATTTCGGGAAGCTCTTCGATGTGAGACGCGGTCGTAACCGCCGGTTTCCCAGGGGAAGAGATCGCCAGATCCTCATCCGATATGCCGGCGGCCCGCTGGAAGCGCCGGCGCAATTCACCAAATCGTTCGGCGCTGCGGGTGTCGCCTGTTTCGGTATGGATCTTTTCCAGCTGTGCGGCGAGTTCCGCGGTGCGCCGGTCGTCACCGGCGCCCAGCACAAAGTCGAGCAGTTTTTCGAGAGTGGGCGTGTGGCGTGGCGCACGGCGCAGAATCGCTTCCAGCAACCCAATGGCTTTCTGTGTCAAGCCGTAACTGGCGAACAGGTCGACGTCAGTAAGCGATTGTGCGATGAATTTTTGTGTCTCATCATCGAGCGCAGATTCCGTGGACACCATCGGAGGCTTGGCTGGAACTTCAGGCGCGGCCTCTTCCTCCGTGGGACGAAGCTTGGGGGCAGGCGGCATGGAAATCTCGGCCTGCAGGTTTTCCTCGGGAACTTCTGCCGCTTCTTCCGGCGACAGCAGCCCCATCTTGCGCAATACGCCGTTGAGCTTGCGCTTGGCGGAATCACTTTCCGGTTCTTTGTCGACGAGTTGTTCAAAAATCTGTTTCGCGCGGTTCAGCTGATTGCCGGCGGCTAAGGCATCGCCCAGGTGCGCGAGCGCGTCGGGCATGCGGAAGGAATCGCTGGTGCGCCCGTAAAGTTCGACGAGCCATTCCAGCGGCTCGATCTCCCCGGGCATGCTCGCTGCGAGCTCGTTGAGGAGTTTCCCGATGACCTCATGCTCGCCCGCGTCGATCATGGGCAAGCGCACTTTCTCCAGAATGGTCATGGCTTTTTCGCCTTGGCCGGATCCCACGAGTGATTCCACGACTTTTTGCATCGGCCCAAAATTCTTTTCGTCCGCCTCGAAGACTCGGACCGCAAGGTCCGTGGCTTTATCCCAATTGGAGCCCTTGGTGTAAAGATCGAGGAGCAGCTCAGTCTGCTCGCCGCCCTTCTCCAGATCGGGGACGTTTTCTAGGAGCTCTGCCGCCTTGGTCAGATTCCCCTGGGAAGAGTAAGATCGCGCCTTGACGATTATGGCAGGCAGATTGTTGGGCTCGAGCTTGAGCGCCTTGTCCGCGAGTTTCTCGCTCTCCGCCTGATCGCCGCGCGCCAGCGCGCGCTGTGAGGCAGAAATGTAGGCGTCCATGGCCTCTTTGGTCTGGCCCATGGCCTGATAGAGGTCGGCGAGCCGTATTTGAATGCGGAGATTGTCAGGCTCGGCCAGCAGAAGTTTCTTCAGCAGGCTTACGGCCTCCGGCTGCCGGTTGTTCTTCAGGTGAATTTCCGCCAGCTGAAGGAAAAGAGGCCGGGCCTCGCTCATCACTCCTTGCTGTACATAGAGATCGGCCAGCTTTTCAAGGGGGCGGATCTCTTCGGGAGCAAGCTTGGCGATGCGCTTGTAGACCGCGATGGCCTTTGTCAGAAAACCGTCACCCACGAAAATCTGGGCGAGGCGTTCGAAGTAGTCGATGGCCTGGAAGGTTTCGCCCTGGCGGATGTACAGCTCACCGATGGTCATCAGCGTGACCTGGTCGCGCGGCTCGAACTTCAAGATTTGCTGATACTCTGCGATGGCTTGTACAACTTTGCCCTGGTTCAGCAGCTTTTGTGCGGCTTCGACGTTTTTGCTCTTGTTATAAGCCATGCGCGTACAAGGACAATTCTCCCCTTGGAGTCTGCCCCAGACGTTCTCCTCGATTTGCTGCGGTAGCTAGACGAGCCGCAACGCTACTTCGTAACGCTATCAGGGGGGAAAAAGGCAAGTCAATGAACGCAGAGCCCAGTGTGAGCAGGCAGTTATCCCCGTCCTTACTAGGACATTCGATAGCGGACACCGGGCGAACACGCGGAGGAACTGCTTTTCCCGCCGACCCCAGTAACTCATGGTCCGACGGAACGGTGCGGCTCGTAGAAAATGATAACATCCGGTCATTGTCCGCAAGCGGACAGGAAGGCGGATACTCTGTGGGCATGGGTTTATCCCGTCGTCATTTTCTCTCCACACTCGGCGGAACTGCCGCTAGCTCGCTCCTTTCAAGTGGTGCTACGCGAGCCATCGCTTTTCCACTCTTGAAAAGCCGTTTCAAGCTTTCGGTTATCACCGATGAGATCTCTCAGGATCTGGGTCACGCTCTGGAAATTGCTTCCCAGGAGTTTGGGCTGGGGTTCGTCGAGTTGCGCACGATGTGGAACAAGAACATCATCAACCTTGACGAAAAAGAAATCGCGGAAACGCAGAAGCTCTTGCGCAAACATACTCTCGAGGTGACGGACATCGCCAGCCCGCTCTTCAAGACCGATTGCCCAGGAGCTCCCAAATCAAAATTCAGCCCGGCAAAACCTGAGTTTGGCGCCGATTTTCCCTTTGAAAAACAGGGCGAAGTGCTGGAGCGTGCCGTCGCCGCTGCCAAAGCGGTGGGGACCGATCGCATCCGCTGCTTCGACTTCTGGCGATTGGAAGACCAGAAGCCTTTTCGCGCCGCCATGAACGACATCCTTCGAAAGGCCGCCGAGGACGCCGCTAAGGTGAAGATGACCCTGCTCCTCGAGAACGAAATGTCCTGCAACACCGCGACCGGCGCGGAAGCCGCACGCACTTTGCACGCCGTGCAGTCGCCCAACTTTCAATTAAACTGGGACCCCGGCAACGCCGCGTATCGCGGCGAGATTGCCTTTCCCGATGGATTTCAAAAACTTCCCTTGGAACGCATGGGCCACATGCATTGCAAAGATGTAATGCGCAAACCCGATGGCACCTGTGAGTGGGCCGCCATGGGCCGCGGCCTCATCGACTATGTCGGCCAGTTTCGCGCTTTAGTCCAGGGCGGTTACCGCGGAACCGTGAGCCTCGAAACGCACTGGCACGGCGCAGGCTCGCCGGAAGAATCCTCCCGTCAAAGCTTCGCTGGAATGAAGGAACAACTGGGCAAGGCCGGCGCACTCTGACAAGAAAAGAACCGCCTGCGGATGCGGACCAGCGCTAGAGGCAAAACACTAAACTTCGAGCGGAAGCTCGGTCTGCGTTGCGCCCGTCGCCCAGCACCCGGCTTCGCGCACCGGCGCAAAAGAGTAGCGGTGCAGCGGCGTCGGACCATGCACACGCAGCGCTTCCAGGTGGTCGGGCGTCCCATAGCCTTTGTGGCGCGCCAGTCCGTACTGCGGGTACACCGCATCCCATTCTTCCATGCGCGCGTCGCGATGCGTTTTCGCAAGGATAGATGCCGCAGCGATAGACACGCTGCGCGCGTCGCCTTTGATGAGCGACTTTTGCTCGATCAAAACATCCAGCTGCATGGCGTCGATGAGCAGGTAATCGGGCGAAGTCGTGAGTTGCTGCAATGCCGCGGTCATCGCCTGCCGGCTGGCTTGATAAATATTCCACGCATCGATGCGCTGCGCGTCCACTTCAGCCACGGCCCAAGCCAGTGCATGCTCCTTGATCCGTGCGGCAAGTTCCGCGCGCCGCTCCGCAGGAATTTTTTTCGAATCGTCGAGGCCAACGATTCGCCGCTTCGGATTCAAAATCACCGCGGCGGCAACCACAGAGCCGAACAACGCGCCACGTCCGGCTTCATCGATGCCGGCGATGCGCGTCCAGCCCATTTGGCGCGCCGCCCGCTCGAAACGGGAGGAGCAGAGTCGGCTCATTTCGTGGCGATTCTAGCATGCCGAACAGAGCGCAACTCAGGACTTATCGCGGATGTCCTGTGAAAATCATCGACCTTGTAAGGATGCGCGATCCTCGGTCACTCGTATCGCAAGGCGATCACAGGATCAACTCGCGTCGCCCGGCGTGCCGGCAAGAGGCAAGCGACAAATCCAGCGGTGGAGAGAAGCAAAGCACCTATGCTGAATGTCGAGATATCGGTCGGCCGCACTCCGAACAGCAAACTCGAAAGAAAGGGTGTGAGCTGCAGCGCGAGAACGAATCCCCCCAGAAGGCCCAGCGCGATGGGCATCATACTCTGCTGTAAGACCAGCGCGAAGAGTTGGCGCGGCGCCGCGCCCAGCGCCGTTCGAACGCCAATCTCGCGCATCCGCTGCAAAACGGAATACATCGTAACCGCGTAAATCCCAATGCAAGCAAGCAACAAGGCGATCCCTCCCATGACTCCCGCCAGCAAAGTCACGAATCGCGTTTGCCTGCGCGCCGATTCCACGTACTCCGTCATCGGCTGAACGTGATAGAGGGGCAGGTCCTTATCGAGCGCGGCGACCTGCTGGCGGATGAGCGGCAGCAGCGTTTGTGTACTGGCGCTGGACTTCAGAGTGACCGCCATGTGCGCGCGAACCGCCTGCGGATACAGCAGGTAAACTTGTCCGCGCACTTGATTCGTCAGCGTGTGATATTGCAGGTGTCTCACGACGCCGATCACTTGCGCCGTATCGCGCACAAAATTCCCGTTCTCAATGTTGATCAGTTTTCCGACCGCCTCCTGTCCTGCCCAACTTTCTTCCGCCACGGTATCATCGATAATGGCGAGCTTGAGATACTCCACGGCGTCGTGATCGTCGAAATCACGCCCCGACAAGAAAGTGACTCCCATGCTCTTGAAGTAGCCGGGAAGACTCGAGCGGAAATCCGCCATCGTCGTATTCTGTTCCTGTTTCGAAGCGCCTTCGCGCCAATAGAAGCCGTACCAGTTCGGTAGCGTGTCGTCGAACGGTAAGTGGGAAATCACTCCAACCCCTTCCACGCCGGGTATTTGCGATAGATTTTCCTTGAGCTTCCGGAAAAATTGCACCGCTGCGCCGTCCGTTTGATACTTCACCGACGCCACGGAAATGCGAAACGTGAGCACATTGGCAGCGTCAAAACCGGGGTTTACTTCCAGCAGCCGCACAAACGTCCGCAGCATCAAGCCCGCGCCAATCAGCAGAACGAAGCCGAGCGCCACTTCGGAGATGACCAGTAGATTGCGCTGGCGTCGCCCGCTTCGAGTCCCCGTCTGCCGATTGTCCTTCAGCGAGCGGGCGAGATCCAATTTTCTTGTGCCCAGCGCGGGCGCTAGTCCAAACAGCGCGCCAACCATAATGGCCACCGCGAAAGTAAAGACGAATACCGGCGCATTCATCTGAATCGCGGTGAACCGCTCCATCTCTTTGGGCTGCATGGCTAACACCAGCTTTAGCGCGCACCATCCAAAACCCAGCGCTGCCACGCCGCCACAGCACGACAGCAGAATACTTTCCGTCAGCAACTGCCGGATCAATCGGCCCTGTCCGGCACCCAAGGCTGTTCGCAGAGCCATTTCGAGAGACCGCTCATTCGCCCGCACCAGCAAAAGGTTGGCGACATTCGCGCACGCGATGAGTAGCACCAATCCGGCTCCGCCAAAGAGCGCAAGAAGCGCCGGACGAATGTTTCGAACCACGTCTCCTTGCAGTGGCACAACCTGAAGACTTAGCGGAGGGTCTGCAAAGGTGGGATACTCAGCGCGAATCTGTCCGGCGAGCCTGTCCATCTCCTGCTGCGCCTGCGCAATGGTCACGCCCCCGCGCAGCCGGCCAATCACGCGCAGATAACTTTGGTCCGCGGGATCGCTTGCCAGATTCGAACGAAATGGCACATAAGCGTCCATCTCCGGCGGAACGCTCGAGCCCTCGGGGAAAATGATCCTGAATCCCGGCGGCATCACTCCGACGATGGTCACGGACTGCCCGCTCAGGCGAACCGTCTTGCCGATCCACTGCCGATCCGCACCAAACCGGCGCCGCCACAAGCCATCGCTGATAATCACCACACGCGGTGCACCTTGTCCCTGCTCTCCGGTTTCAAAGAATCGTCCGATCTGTGGAGTCGTCCCTAGAATCCCAAGAAAGTTGGCCGTCACCATACCGAGCCTCACCTGCTCGGGTTCGCCCTCTCCGGTCAGCGCTCCACTTTGCGCCCAAATCGCTCCCAAGTCCTCGAACAACCGGCTTCGCTGCTGGAGAGTCGCAAGCTCCGGACCCGACGCGGGCGCTCGCCCTTCATTCCCAAGCGTCGACCACACAATGGCAAGCCGGTCCGCCTTCGGAAACGGCAAACTTTGCAGCAGAACCGAATGAACCGCCGTGAAAATGGCAGTGTTCGCGCCAATCCCAATCGCCAACGTAAAAACCGCGACCAGAGCGAATCCCGGCCGCTTGCCCAACGACCGCAACGCAAACCGCACATCCTGCAAGAAGCTATCCACCAGGGGCAGCCCTCGCTGCTCGCGGTAGAGCTCTTTGGCTTGTTCAACTCCCCCAAACTCACGCCGGGCGGCGCGGCGCGCTTGCTCGGGCAACATGCCGCGCCGGATGTTTTCCGCCGCAAGCAACTCCAAGTGAGCGCTCATTTCCTCTTCGAGTTGACGATCCGACCGAGACTTCTCGAATAACCCGAGCAGGCGCGCAAGATAGGTGCGCGGTTTGTGCATCGCATTCTCCTATTCGTGCCGAAGCGCAACCAGCGGATCGCCGCGTGTCGCACGCCGCGCCGGGACGTAACTGGCAGCCAGCGCCACGCCCACCAGCAACGCAGCAGCACCCGTCAACGTTAACGGATCGGTTGCGCTCACGCCGTACAACAAACCTTGCATCAGCCGCGTGAGAGCCAGGGCCACGGCCAGCCCGGCAGCAATGCCCAAAAGCGCGAGGAGCGCGCCGCGCCGGAGGATCAGGCGGCGGATGTCCCCCGGTTGCGCGCCGATCGCCATGCGGATGCCGATTTCATTTCGACGCTGGCTTACCGAATATGCGAGCGTGGCGTACAGTCCGAGCGACGCCAGCACGAGCACCACGGAGGCAAGAAAGAGCAGCAAGAAAAGAGTGAGGCGCTTTGGACCAAAAGAATCGGCCACCATCTGATCCATGGTGTCCACGTCATAGATGGGCTGCTCCACGTCGATGCCTGCAATGGCGCTACGGATTGCCGCGGTCAAGGTGGCAGGTTCCACTCGGCTTTTGACCACGGCATTCATGATTCGCGGCGGATTCGCCTGCTGGTCAAGGGGCACGTACAATTCCGCGCGCACCGGCGCAGCGATCTCGCGTATTTGCTTCACGTCGGATACCACGCCCACGATCGTCAACGGCGTATCGTCGGTCGAGAGGTTGGAGAACGCCTCGCGCCTCCCGTATTGCGCGCCGAGCCGGACGCGTTGGCCAATCGCATCTCCCGCGGGCCAATATTGGCGCGCCATCGTTTGGTTGATAACGGCTGTGCGCGGAGCGTTTGCTCCATCCTGCTCGGAGAAAGCCCGGCCCTGGACCAGCCGCACCCCCATGGAACCAAAATAGCCGGGACTGACAATCCGGAAAATTGCGTTTTCCGGGCCTCGCGCGTCTCCGGCTGCTCGCCCCTCAATGGTGAAATCCCTGGAAAACAAATCCGAGGTGCGATCCCCCAAGGGGCGGCCAGATCCAACTCCGGCGCTTTCCGCACCCGGCAGCGCCTCGATGGCGCGAACGGCATGATCGAAGAACGAAGCAATCTGCCTTGCACCTTGGTACTTCGTATCCGGCAACCCAATCTCAAAACTCAACACGTGTTCGGGACGAAACCCCAGGTCGATATTCTCAAGGCGCCGGTAACTTTGCGCCATCAGCGCCGCCCCCGCCACGACCACCATGGACAAGGCAATCTCCACAACGACAAGAACGCTTCGCGTGGAACGCCCGCCGCGTTCGCCGCTCATCCTCATCCCGCCTTGACGGATCGTTTCCGCGAAGTTTTGCCGGCCAACTTGAAACGCGGGAGCCAAACCAAATAGGATGCCCGTCACCCCGGCGATCCCGCACGCCACACTCAATGCGGCGCCATTCACCTGAATCAACTCTGGTTCGGTGGTCAGCCACAAATGCGGAATCAGGTGGACCAGCAGCGGCAGCCACGCCTTCGCGATGGCCATTCCAAAAACCCCGCCGGTGAATGACAAAAGCAAACTCTCCGTCAGCATTTGCCGCAGTATGCGGCCGCGGCTCGCGCCCAGCACGGCACGCAAGGCAATTTCCCGCATGCGCGAGGTCGCCCGCGCCAGCAGCAGGATCGCCACGTTGGCGCAAACGACCAGCAGCAGTAAACCCACCGCGCCCGTGAGCACCTGGAAAGCGGGCTTGACGCCTCCGAGGACCAGTTCCTCGATATTCCAGGCGCTCAAATTCCAATCGCGGTATTCCGGCATGGCCGTGCCGTATTGCTGCTCGAGCTGTTTCGAAAGCGTCTGCAGCCGCGCGTTAGCTTGCTGCTCGCGTACACCTTCTCGCAGGACTCCGATAATCCAGTTTTGCCGGTCTGCTCGGTTGGTGTCCGCCCAATTGAGCTGCAGCGGAATCCAAACCTCGCCGCCCCACAGACCGAAGCGCGATGGCATTACTCCAATAATGGTGTAAGGATTGGAATTGAGCCGGATAACCTGCCCGCAAATATTGCGGTCGCCAGCAAACTTGCGCTGCCACAGCTCGTAACTCAGGACCACCACCGCGGCTCCACCGGGACGGTCCTCGTCTTCCCGGAATAGGCGGCCCAGAATCGGCTTCACGTGCGTCATGGTGATGGCGTTGGCGGTGACGTGCGTTCCCGGAATTCGCTCCGGGAACTCGCCGTAGCCCAGAGTGAAACTGTCGCCGTGTATTGCCCCCACGTTCTCGAAAAGTTCTGTGAGCTCCTTCACCTCGCGAATCTCGGGAACGGAAAGATAGTTGACGAATCGCTTTTGCCCGGGCAAATAAGCGCGCACCGCTTCCCACCGCTGGACTACAGGGTAGGTCTGTTCGGCGGTGTGGAACAGGGACGCATCGATCAGACTATACAGCGCCGTTCCACACCCGATGCCTATCGCCAGGATGATCACGATCGCAAAGGAATGTGCCGGTGTCTTCGCCAGCATGCGCAGGCCATAGCGCATGTCCTGGACGAGCGTCTCCAGGAATGGCAAGCTGCGCTGCTCGCGGTACTCCTCTTTGGTCTGCTCGACCCCACCGAACTCGCGACGGGCGGCATGCTTTGCTTCCTCCGGGTTCATGCCGCGCCGGACATTCTCTTCGGTGAGCATCTCCAGATGCGACCGCACTTCAGAATCAAGTTCGCCTTCCGCACGCTGTTTCCGGAAAAAAGCCAACAAGCGCGAGGTTAATACACGCAACCACTCCATTTCATGCTCCTTCGGCGCCCCGGAGAAGGCGCGTCATCAGAGCCGTCATGCGTTCCCAGCTTTCCGTTTCCGAAAGCAGTTGCTTTCGGCCTGCCCGCGTCAGCGAGTAGAACTTCGCCTTGCGATTGTTCTCCGAAGCGCCCCACTTGGAGGAGATCCAGCCGCGCTGCTCCAACCGCAGCAGCGCGGGATAGAGCGTGCCCTGGTTGAGCTTGAGCAGGTCTTCCGAAACTTGCTGGATGCGCTGGGCAATTCCATAACCGTGCAAAGGCCCGAGAGCCTCCAGCGTCTTGAGCACGATGAGATCCAGCGTGCCTTGCAACACTTCCTCGCGCGGAGGCGCCATGTTTTCTCCTTTAGACAAACAACAGGAGCATAAATTTCCTCCTGTTGAATGTCAACAGGAACGAACACTCTCTTAGACGCGCCCCTCGCCGTTTTGTTTCCTGATTTCTTCCCGCCCTTGGCGGACTCCGGAGCCCCTCTTTCCCGTCTTTCGATTGACTGGCCTTCTTCGGGCATGGCAGCATACGCCTGCCAATCGCAATGCCATCGGCTAACTCTGACGCTTTCTATCCTCAAGGAGCACACCGGCCATGAAAACGAACCATCGCGCGTTCTTGCCCGCAAAATATTCTCGTTCCGCGCCGCTCGCCTCGCCCTCCTGTAGTCGCGGTTTTTTCCTGCTGCTTGGGCTGCTCCTCGGTCTTTGCTTGTCGCCCTCAACATCCGCGCAAACTCGCCACATCGAACTCAGCGACTTCGCAAAAATCACTTCGGTCTCCGACCCGCAGATCTCCCCCGACGGAAAATCCATCGTGTTTGTCGTCTCGCGCCCGAATCTGGAGCAGGACCGCAGCGATCGCGAACTAGTGCAGATGGATATCGCCTCGGGCACGCAACACAGCCTGACGTACGAGCGTAAAGGTGTGGGCTCGCCGCGCTGGTCTCCAAACGGCGACCGTCTGGCTTTTGTGGCCGTCGAAGGAGCCGGCAAAGACGCCAGGCCCCAGGTTTTTGTTCTCCCCATGACCGGCGGCGAAGCCCGAAAGCTGACCGACGCCCCCAACGGTATCGAACAGTTTGCATGGCGACCCAACGGCCAGGACATCGCCTACGTCTCCTCCGACGAGCCCGAAAACAAAAAAGAAATCGAAAAACATCACGACGCATTCGAAGTCGGCGACAACGACTTCCTCGCCACCGAAGCCGCCCTGCCCTCCCACATCTGGATTCTTCCGGCCGCGGGCGGAAAAGCCAAGCGCCTCACCTCCGGCTCATGGAGCCTTCCCAAGAGCGCGCCTCCAAGTTCGCCGGCCTCTCCCATTTCCTGGTCGCCGGACGGCAAGTGGCTGCTGTTTACCCGCCAGGAGCATCCGCATCAGGGCGATGCCGACTTAACGACCCTGCAGGTCCTCAACGTCGACACCGGCGAGGTCCGGAAGCTCACCAAGCATGAAAAGTTCGAAAGCTTCGCGGAGTTTTCTCCCGACGGCTCGCGCGTAGCTTATTGGTATCCGCGCGACGGCGATCCCAACAATGAAAACGAAATCTTTGTCGCCCAGACTTCCGGCGGCGACGGCACGGACATCACGCGCGCCATCGATCGCTGTCTCCTGCGCGTCATTTGGATGCCCGACGGCAACTCTCTTCTCGTCGGCGGCCATGATGGAACGACCACTTCGCTGTGGCTGCAGCCGCTGAGCGGCACCACGAAAAAGCTGGCGCTGGGCGATATCAGCCCTACATGGGGATTCTGGGTGGACGCCTTCGTCGGCCGCAAAGGCGAAATCGCCTTCACCGGTAGCACGCCATCGCACCCGTCCGAGCTCTACTACATGACTTCGGCAAACGACACGCCAAAGCGCCTCACAAATTTCAACAATGAAATCGCCTCGCTCACTTTGGGCAAGAGCGAACGGTTCGAATGGAAAGGCCCCGACAATTTCCAGGAAGACGGCGTGCTCGTCTACCCGCCCGATTTTCAGAAAGACAAAAAATATCCCCTGGTCCTCATCATCCACGGCGGCCCGCAGGCCTCCACCACAACGCAATTCAGTTTTCTTTCCCAGCTCATGGCCACCCATGGCTACATGGTGTTCGAACCGAACTACCGCGGCAGCGACAATCTTGGCAACGCCTACCAGCGCGCCATCTGGAACGATGCCGGCGACGGCCCCGGCCGCGACGTCATCGCCGGCATTGACGCCCTCAAAAAGCTCGGCTTCATCGACGAATCGAAAATCGCCGTCACCGGCTGGTCCTATGGCGGCTACATGACTTCCTGGCTCATCGGCCACTATCAAATCTGGAAGGCCGCTGTCGCCGGCGCGCCGGTGACGGACACCTACGACGAATACAATCTCTCCGACGGCAACGTCGGCGACCGCTACGGCTTCAAAGGCTCGCCCTACGTCGGAGACAATCTCAAAGACTATCGCGCGCAATCTCCCATCACCTACGCAGCGCATATGAAAACGCCAACGCTCATCCTTCACGACACCGGCGACGCTCGCGTCACCGTCACCCAGGGCTATGCCCTCTATCACGCGCTCAAAGACAACGGTGTTCCCGTAAAGTTCATAGCCTTCCCCGTCCCCGGCCACTTTCCGGGGGACCCTGTGCGCGCCATGGACTGCTTCCACTATTGGATCGATTGGGTGGACAAATATCTGAAGTAAGGATCATCCATTTCTAGCTTGGGGCCGTCAGAGAGGTAAGTTCAGGCGGAGCCGCGACTTTAATCCATGGGAGAAAACCTAATGCGCTTACAGCTGTACTCGTTTCTTCTCCGGTCTTGCTCATGCATCGTTTCTACGTTGGCAATGCTCGCCGCGGTTCCTTCATCATCAGCCCAAGGTTTTTCCAGCGCCGACCTCTCCCAGCTGCGTTCCGTCGGTAGCGTCGAGCTTTCTCCCGACGGCCACCGCATCGCCTACACCATCGTTATGCGCGACCGCCCCGGCCGCCCTTACGGCCAATTGTGGATCATGGATCTCGCCTCCCAAAAATCCGCACGCGTCGGTGGTGAAAAAGATGCCGCGGGCAGCCCGCTCTGGTCCGCCGATGGCAAGTGGCTGGCGTTCCAAGGAAGCGTGAGCGGAAACTCTGGACTGTTCATCGCTCGACCCGACGGCTCAGACATCACGTTCCTCGCTCCGACCAACGGTACCAACAGTCCTCTCCCCGGCGCGGGCAAAGAGTTCACCTGGTCCCCCGACGGCAAACAGCTTGCTTTCATCTCATCGGTGCCCGGCAAGGAGGCCGCCGAAGCCGCTGGCGATCCCAGGGTCATCACCCGGTATCTCTACAAGCCCGACGCCGGCGAAGGCATGACCCGCTTCAATGACAATCAGCGCCTGCACATCTTCACCGTCGATGTGGCCACAAAACAAATCCATCAGCTCACGCAGGGCGACACCGACGAGCATTCCATCGACTGGTCCCCCGACGGCACAGAAATTCTTTTCGCTTCGAATCGCGAGCCCAATCAGGACGAGTTTTTCAACTACGACATTTTCGCTTTGAAAATCTCCGACAGCAGCATTCGCCGTCTCACCGCCACCGAATACAACGAATACGAGCCGCTCTGGTCGCCCGACGGCAAACGCATC
>Ga0210404_10000728_pt1 | contig 15536 bp, 11 predicted proteins | sample IncBWH28MmetaG_FD_155455 | JGI IMG/M metagenome (GOLD analysis project Ga0210404, IMG submission 155455) | Forest soil microbial communities from Barre Woods Harvard Forest LTER site, Petersham, Massachusetts, United States - Inc-BW-H-28-M | ecosystem: Environmental > Terrestrial > Soil >... | reverse complement strand
CGACAATGACAACGCCCACATTCCTTCTGGACCTACGCTGAATCGAGCCTCTGATGTTGGTCGCAGATAGATCTGGATTACGAGGCCAAAGCACGACCGCTCCCTCCGGAGCATTCTTTCGGTCGATTCCGGCATTCGCGACAGCGTCTCCGTTCTTCACGGTTAGAAGCGCTCCTTTCACGCCGCCGACCACGGTATCAGCTTCGTCTAAAACTGCTTGAGCAAACGGGGCTGTTAGAGAATGCTTCCGAGCGAGGCTTTTAGCTTTCGACCCGGGTTTTATGTTTTCGAGATATCGAATTCTGTTTTCTGAAATCCCGACAATCTTGCTTGAGACTGCTACGATATCTCGGGTTTTGAGTCGCACGTGGCTGTCTGCTAGACCTTTGAAGAGGAGATATACAATGGAATCTCCTGGTCTTGCTAAACTCGATCTAACTGGATAGACTATCACAGTCGATTCAGGACCCGGTAACTTGGGCGACGATCCGCGCTATGTCGCCGTCCCGAACCATACTGCGAATCGCTTCGATGTCATCATGTGAAGAACGATCCTCAGAAAGCGACGAAACCTTCCGTCTGACCGCCTGGAAGACTCGTCGAGTTCCTGCTCCTAGTCCCCTACCGCCTCTCAAGTCCACTCCTTGAGCCGCCACAAGCAGTTCTATGCTGGCTACGTACTGGGAGTTTTCGAGAATAGCTCTAGCCTTGTGGGCGGCTCCGGGTCCCATGCTGACGAAGTCTTCAAAATTACTCGAGGTCGGGATCGAGTCACTGCTGGCGGGGTGTGTCAGGAGCTTACTCTCCGCGACAAGCGATGTTGCCGTATACTGAACCGCCATCAATCCGCTTGACACTCCCGGCTTCGACCTTCCTCCAACCAGGAAAGCCGGAAGTCCATTGTTGAGCGATGGGTCCAGCAGAGCGGATATTCTTCTCTCCGAAATGTTAGCAAGGTAGGAGATCGCCAATGCCATGATGTCCAGTCCCATGGCCACGGGTTGCCCGTGAAAGTTACCTCCTGAAAGACACACGCCGTCTTCAGGAAACATGAGAGGGTTGTCAGTAGCCGAATTCATTTCAACCTCAAGAATTTGTCTCGTGAAGTCTAGCGCGTCCTTGGATGCACCCATCACCTGCGGGGCACACCGGAATGAGTACGGATCTTGAGGGCGACCCTCAGAATGATCGTTTCTCCCTATCGTCCTGACCATTCTGCTTCCTTTCACTAGCCTTCGAATATGCTCAGCCACGGTCTGTTGTCCCGGATGAGGCCTGAGCTTGTGTATTCTCTGATCGAAAGCGTCCGTCCAGCCGTTCAACGCTTCGAGCGAGAGGGCTAACGCAGCTTCCATAGTCGCGAGCAGATGGTACGCGTCGTGGAGGCTTAGGCAGCCCATTGCTACCATCTGCTGGGTACCGTTGTTAAGCGCTAGCCCTTCCTTCGCCTCTAGCTTGAGGGGGACGCTGCCTGAGACTTCTAGAGCTCTCCTTCCCGGAATCCATCGTCCGCGCGATTCAGCGCGTCCTTCCCCAAGAAGGACAAGTGCCATGTGTGATAGAGGGGAAAGATCGCCGCTCGCGCCGACTGAGCCTTTCTTCGGTATGTAAGGATGGATTCGTTTGTTGAGTAGCCTCACAATGGTGCTTACTACTTCAGGTCGGATTCCTGAGTTCCCTTTGAGAAGCGTGTTGGCTCGAAGGAGCATCATCGCCCTCACCTCTTCCGGCGAGTGTGGTTCTCCTATGCTTGCTGAGTGGCTCCGGATCAGGTTAGTCTGCAACTGTTTCAGATCTTCGGTTGGGATTCTGAAGTTTGATAGTGCCCCGAAGCCCGTATTGACTCCGTAGATCACTCCCTTATCCTCCAATAGTCTTTCGAGGGCTTTTCGTCCGTTTCTCGTTCGGCTGATAGCTTTCTCGCTGATGATTGTCTGGGCATTCTCTCTCGCAACTTGCAATACTTGATCGAGTGTAAGATGTGATCCATCTATCGTAATCTGGGGCAATGTTCTACGGATCGGTTGCTGAGATCTTTGAGAGATAAGTATTGGCGGGCTTACTTGAGCATCGGCATCCGAACGCCCTTTGATCGCGCAATCTCTTTTGCTTTAGAATAGCCAGCATCAGCATGTCGCACTATTCCGATTCCAGGGTCCACTGTCAGTACTCGTTCAAGCCGTTCTGCAGCTTCAGGCGTCCCATCAGCCACGATGCACATTCCGGCGTGGATACTGTAGCCCATACCCACTCCGCCGCCTTGATGCACGCTCACCCATGTTGCTCCGGCCGCTGTGTTGAGAAGCGCGTTGAGTATCGGCCAGTCAGCAATCGCGTCGCTACCATCAATCATCCCTTCTGTCTCCCTTCTCGGAGAAGCTACGCTCCCACAGTCGAGGTGATCTCTTCCGATCCATATTGGGCCTGATAGTCTTCCCGTCCTTACCATGTCGTTGATGCGTTTTCCGAACTTCGCCCTCTCTCCATAACCCAGCCAGCAGACCCGGGCGGGTAGCCCTTGGAACTTGACATGCTGTTGCGCCTTCTCTATCCATCGTCGAAGATCTGTGTTGTCCGGGAAAGTGTCGAGGACTAGCTGGTCTATCTTCCTGATGTCGTCAGGGTCCCCGGCGAGCGAGGTCCATCTGAAGGGGCCTCTGCCTTCACAGAACATTGGTCTGATGTACTTCTGGACGAATCCAGGGAACTCGAACGCTTCTTTCAGCCCGGCGTCAAACGCTTTCTGTCGTATGTTGTTCCCATATTCAAAGACAACAGCGCCCCGACGGCCCATATCGATCATGGCCTTGACGTGAGCCTTGATGCTCTTGCCGGCCATGTCTAGATACTTGTTAGGATCTGATCTTCTGAGCTGGTCTGCTTCCTCCTTGGACAATCCAGCGGGGTAGTATCCGTTCAGTGGATCGTGGGCCGAAGTCTGATCTGTGACAACGTCTGGAATGATTGATCTTCCTACCAGTTCTGGAAGGATCTCAGCGGCGTTTCCCAGTAGAGCGACACTGGTCGAAGCCTCTTCTTGCTTTGCCTGATTGACAATGTCGATCGCTTCGTCAAGATCCTCGGTTGATTTCTGTACGTAACCATGTTTCAACCTCCTCTCTATTGCGCGCTTATCGATCTCGACAGCCAATGCGATTCCATCGTTCATTGTAACTGCTAGAGGCTGAGCTCCGCCCATCTCCCCGAGGCCTGCGGTGAGGACTACTCGTCCCTTCAGGCTGCCCCCAAAATGTTCTCTAGAGGCAGCTGCTAGCGTCTCGTAGGTGCCTTGGAGAATCCCCTGAGTTCCGATGTAAGCCCATGATCCAGCAGTCATTTGTCCGAACATTATCAAGCCCTTCTGTTCTAGCTCGTAGAAATGGTCCCAGGTCGCCCACTTGGGCACTAGCATACTGTTGACTATCAGGACTCTTGGTGCCATTCTGTGGGTTTTGAATATCGCCACAGGCTTACCGCTCTGAACGAGAAGAGTATCGTCTTCTCCTAGATTTTTGAGAGAATGCTCGATAGCCTCCAGTGCCTCCCACGATCGAGCGGCTTTGCCTGTTCCCCCGTAGACGATCAGTTCATTCGGGTTTTTCGCCACATCAGGCTGCAGAACGTTGTGGAGCATTCTCAAAGCTCCCTCAATCTGCCAATTCTTGCAATTGAGAGTCGGGCCGGTAATTAGGGCTAATTTTTCCTTACGCTTCTGGATGGTAACGGGCGGTGGTTGACCCTCTCGAGTCAATGGACTCTCTTGCCCTCTTTCACGATTTCCCTCCCCTCAATAAGGACCTTGTCCACTGCTCCCTCACCGTAGGTGTAACCTATCCACTTGTGGCTTGGAACCTTCAAGGTCACGATGTTTGCACGTTTTCCATTTCTGATACTGCCTATGCTATCCTGAAGGCGCAGGGCCTTTGCTGCGTTGATCGTAATTCCGCGAATGATATCCGCTGCCTTCATGCGTAATCCTCGAGCTGCTATAGCAGCAACGGTCAGCTGGCCAAGGATCCAGTTTGAGGGGCTAAAGTCAGTCCCCAACGCCACGGGGAGACCCATCGACAGCATCTCCGTTACTGGAGCGTGGTCCGTGCTCAGCAGACTGTGCGAGGAGGCTGGTAGCACGACCGGGACTACCGATGTCTTGGTCATTCTCTCTAGTTCGCTCGGTTTTGAATGAACTAGGTGGTCTGCCGATGTTGCCCCAACATCGTTAGCTATTTTTGCGCCTTGTCCGTCGGTGAATTGGTCGGCGTGTATCTTCGGCTTGAGACCGTAACTGTTTCCTACTTTCAATATTTTCTTGGACAGCTCTGGGTTGAAGACACCGTCTTCGCAGAAAACGTCGCAGAATTCTGCTAGCTTCTGCTGGTGAACTGTTGGAATCATCTCTTCGATGACTATTTTGGCGTAGTCTTCGGGAGTCATCCATGCGGGGACGGCGTGGGCGCCTAGAAACGTTGAGGCCACCGGGGAGAGGTTCTGCCTCTTTAGCTGGCGTATGACCCTAAGTATCTTCAGCTCGTCTTCTAGATTGAGGCCGTATCCGCTCTTGATCTCCAGAGCGGTCGTTCCAGCCTCGATCATTGAATTTAGCCGATTTTGAGCGATCGAGAGTAGTTCAGACTGGGTGGTCTGGCGCGTTTTCTTGACAGTCTCCATGATTCCTCCTCCCTTTCGAAGAACGTCGAGATAGGACGCTCCTCCAAGTCTTTGCTGGAATTCCTCCTCTCTGGAGCCCTGAAAAATCAGATGCGTGTGAGGGTCTACAAAGCCTGGAAGGATTATCTCGTCCGTTGCGAGAATATTCCTTGAAGCTGAGAATTTTCGTTCTAGCAACTGCGAAGATGCTGCCGCTACGATTCTTCCCTTGTCGATTGCAACTCCACCGCCGTCTATGATTCCGAGGTCGTCCTCGGCAGAGTTGGCTAGTGTGATTGTTTCTTTTGAGTCAAGGATGAGAAGGTCTATTCGATGCTTCGTCTCGGGTTTTCCCTTCGCTTACTTCGATACGGGGTCTGAATAATTGGGCGAGAAATTAGATGACGAGCTTTCCATCAACCATGATAGCCGTCCCGTCGATGTCAATAGTTGGTCTTGTCAGGGTTCCTGAGAATGCTAAGCTACTATCGTTCTGTCCTCCGATTCCCTTGTTGGCTCCTATTCCAATGGTCGCTGTTCCAAGAGCAAGCTCGTCCGTGCGATATCCGATAATCTCTATCTTAGAATTCAATCCAAGAGCAAACTGACCAATCCTGTCCTTGTCGCCCTGCGTTGCTTCAAAGACTTCCCTAAACACATCCTCGTACTTCTTGGCATGAAATTCCTTGACCTTTCCTTTCTCGAATACAAACTGCAAGTCAGTTATCAGGCGCCCTTTCAATGCCCTCGGAGTATCGAGCACAACAGTCCCTCGAGCACTGGTTTCGATCGGAGGTACCTCGACCTTCCCTGAGGGCAATTGGGTTGAGACGAGGCCTCGTTCCATATCCTCTTGGTCTACGATTCCGTCCTCTATGTGCACGGGCCTCTTCGTAATGTCGAATCTGAGGTCCGTTCCAATCTTCGATGTGATGTGGACCTTTGATCCCCTTTCGAGACGGGCTGCAATCTTCTTGCCCAGTTCTGTCATTTTGGGATAGTCAACCTTGATCGCGTCTTCAGTGTTTTTGAGCCATCGGGCGTAGTCGAATCCGTAGGCCTTTGCGCGCTGGGGGGTCACGTCGCCGAGCAGAACTTGGAGGACGCGGATTTTTCGCTCTATAGTTTTGTCAACCAGTGGTTTGTCTCCCTCAAAAAACGGCTCAAGGCGTGAAGATGGAACTTCTCTGAATTTCGTGGGATCTTCGGGGCCGCCGATCCCGATCCAGACGGTCGCACTCTCCATCGCGCTCAGGATGTGTCGCGGGGTCTTGCGGAAATACTGTTCCGGTATTTCCTCCAAGGCCTTCCACCACAATCTGTCGGTCATCAGGGTTATCAGAGGCTTTGCCCCGGTCCTAAGGCATTCAAGTGCAATGTCGCTAGCTAGGTCAATTGTGTGCTGCCAGGTATCAATGACAACCATGTCATCTTCATGAATTCTGAGAGAGGTCTGGACGACCCGTTTTGCTATGGAATCATCCGGCAAGCAAAGACCAGTTGATATTAGGATTTGTCGCGTAGATAAGCGTTGAACGCATAGAGTGGATATCGGCACTAGATGCTATGACTGTCTGAGGTTCAAGACGGACCATGTAGCCGCTTCTCCATCTCCCTGGGAGTTTTCGGAGTAAGCGATCTGGAGATTTGCTGGTTTGTCCTAAGCACCCCTTGTCTCAACCGTCTCCAGTTATAGGCCAAGATCAGTCATGGATCACGCCCACGTTTTGTCCGCGACGGCTCCTGAGAGGTTGTCCAACTCCAACTACAAACAGTACCATCTCTGAGATACCGTCGAGATTCAATTCCTCTTCGATCATGGTGTCACGAGTAATTCCTATGCAGAAGGCACCTAGTTTCAAAGCAGTTGCGATTAGAAGAAACGACTGGGAAAGATGCCCGGCGTCCAGTAAGAGTGCTCTATAGACCCTGGGAGACCTGTATTTCCAAGCAGTTCGTGCGACAACCGCCGTCATTACGAAGAGAGCGCTGGCATTTCTCGTCCACGAATGTCCCGCGGTGAGGGCGACGCATTTGTCTCTGAAGTCTCCAGCTTTGAGAAGTTCGAGCGAGTGGTCTCTCACTGAATAGTGATAGATGCCGGGGTCTATTCCTTCAATATTGTTCACAATCGCATAGGTTTCTATCGGGTGGCGGGCCCCGGCTGAGGGGCTGGTCTTGTGCAGTAGCTCGCCAAACTCGCGAGTCTTATAGGACGAAATTCTTCCCCAACTATGGTAAACGAGTCTTGACATCTGGTTGAAGCTTATCGGTTTCCCGGAGAACTCTCTTGTCGTCTGTCTCCGGCGTAGCGTGCCAAAGAATGGCGCCTCAATTCCAGACTCCTTCAGCAGCCGGATCTTACGATGTCCCGGATAGGATTTGTAAATCGGAGGCTGTCTTTTTCCTTTCAGATATCTAGCATAATATCGGCTTATCTCTTCGGTTGTGTTGTGGGGGTCATCGATCTTCGTAGAAAAGTGGTAGTAGCGAGAAGCGGTCGGCCATAACCATTCCTCCCCGAATCTCGTTTCTAACTTGTCCTGATCCGAACCCTTAGTAATTAGCAGACCGCAGTCTTTTAGATTCTGAATAGAATGAAAGATGGACTTACTGGTGTACCCGCCCAGATCTTGGAGAGTCTGCGAGGCAGTTCTCCAGCTCGAGAAATATCTAAGGACCACCAGGGTGTCCAAGTCGATTTGAAAGCTTTGCCTCGTTATGTAATTCTCGACTACTAGGAGTCCTCGACGGAAATACATCACTATGTGAGGGGATCTTCTCATTTTCAACCCCGACAATCCGCGATTGACTCTTCTATCGGTAGGAATCAGCTTGCTATTCCTCAGCACCCTTCCAGGATCGGAAAGCGTTATATTTCGAGTCATGCTCTCTAAACGCGAAGGAAATAGTCTTTGCCGAAGAAGATGAAGCGTAAGAAGCTTAATGCGGTCGCCGTGCCACTTCGAGCTATTCCACGCGTGCCTGCTGGAAAGTGGACCCTTAGTATCGATTCGTAGACATTCTTGACCTAGTCAGGCGAAATTTCTGACGTTCAGTAAGATTCGTACTTTGAAGTACGGCCTGATAATCCCCGCTTGAAGACACTCGAATCACGCTAGGTTGCTAAGCTCGTACGTCCGAACTGCCAAAGCCGAGAACTAGGAGTGAATGAAATCTTCTCATCAACAGACTAATTTGCGGTTTGAATATCACAACCTGTTCGGATTTCTGTTCCCTGAATTGTTCAAAGCTTCCTTGGAAAGAACCCAACAGAAGCAAAATCGCGTACTCCTCGTACCGATCTCCCATTATTGAGAAGGCGCCGGTTCCGAGGTCTCTTCTTCTCAGAAGTACAATTGGCAGCCTAACGCGTGTGTCTGCTTCTGTAGGAAGAGAATGGGACAATTCTTCCAGCTCATTCTTCTTCATCCTGATCAAGTCTCCAGACGCGGCTAGAACTCGCGGGGCTGGGTCGCTCAAGAGTTCCTTCAATGTCCTCCGGCTCTTTGGAAGATGAGAGTTGAGCCGTTTCATATCGTCGCGGAGCAGTGCGTCAACGAACCTATCACGCTGCTCCAAGTTACTAGCTCACCGTTTGCTTCCGAGGATCATGCAGTGGTCTTTTTCAAAGGGATCGAGTCGAATCATTTCTCTCACTTTGTAGCCGTTTGCCTCAAGAAGGGTCCTCTCTTGTCGAAAAATTTCTGATGGGTCTTTCGAGACATCAATGCTTCTAGCCTTTACTGCAAACAGAAATTCTCCCTCATCGTCGAGATAATGCTCGACGTTCTCTGACAAGATTCTGGCTTGATCGGGCTGTGCAATGTCAGCGTAGACAGTGTCGACACCTTGGACTATGCTCCTATACTTTTCTGGAAACCGGGCATCTCCAAAAATCGGAGTCATATTTCTCCTGTTCTTGCTCGCATTGTTGACCAAGTCTCTGAATGATCTCTGAGCGAATTCTACACAATAGACTCGTCCCTTGTCACCCACAAGGTCGCTCACATGACTTGCCGTCGTGCCACTAGCCGCCCCAAGATAGAGAATAGAATTCCCCGGCCTTATCGGGACCTCTGAGAGCCCTTTTAGAACAGCTGCAGCTAGTTTGCTCCTAAACGGGTCCCATACCCGATATTCTCTATCTCCGATCTTTACGATATCTTCCCCGTAGACGGTTGTCCCGGGATCCTGGCTGAGGGTGGCCAATCTCTCTTTGCCCTCTCGGACCACCCAGTACATCCCTTCGAACGTCTTGTGCTGGCGGGCGCCAAGTCCTTCCATGCTCTCTCTTATGCGGCGGGCTCTGATATCGACCTTTCAGATCCACAATCTTCTTGTCAAGCGCTTCTTTCATCGCCTGTCCTTTGTCACCTCCACCATAGACGTCCATTCGTGCTGCGATGGCGAGTTTTCCAGCGACTGCTCTCGCGATCTTTCCTCGGAGCCATTTGGGCGACTGGTGGATTGCTGCGTATTGGAAGATGATTCCGTGTTTGGGCGGCCTTGCTCCGGTCTTTAGGGTTCTGAACAGCGCCTTTTCTGCTCCGAGCACTTGGAGGGTGCTTGATGGCATCTTTGCAACGTTCTCGAGTCCTCCCGCCATGGAGATGAGTTTGGCAGAGAGAACTGCCCCGAGGACTGAGGTCATGTTCGGAGCTACTTCACCCATGATCTTGTCCGTGTATTTTTCGGCGGCTTCTCTCAAGCTGTACAGCTCAAGGACTGTGCCGCAGACCTCGCGGAGCCATTCTAGGTCCGAGCCGGACATTTCTGCTCCGGAGGATTTTTCGGCAGATGCCGAGATCTGAGTCGCCTTATCTTGAGGTATGCCCAATTTGGCTAGGGCCTCGTAGGAGAATGATTCTCTGGCGCCGAGACTATGAACCAGTCGGATGTACGAGTCGTGTTTCTCTACCAAACGGTCTAGTTCTGGGAAGTGGAGTCCATACCACTCTCTGACTCTGCCAGCTAGGAGGTTGAGAATTTTGTCGAGGTCTTCGATGCTTCGAACGGTTTGAATTGCGTAGAGGTCACGCTTCGTTGTCGCCTCTGTTATCGCGGTCTTGGCTAGGGCTAGGGAAACGTCTCGGACGAATTGTTCGTACTCATCTTTCGATTCGATGATTCTAAGACGGACGAGAATTGAGGGCAGCCTATTCCTGAGCTTTGAGATTGTAGGGTCGTTCTCGTCCTGCACGACTTCTGACTTCACGATTGAACGGGCGAGTCTCGCGAGAGGCTCGCTGTCGACAGTAACGAGGTCGAGTTCTAGTCGTGAGAGGCGTTGCGCGAAAACAGAGGAGTCTGCAGGAAGTTCGCCGTTGAGGACTTGCTTCAACTGGGCAGCGGCGTCCGTTGGATTGTGGGCAAAGAGTGCTCTCTCGGAAATCTTGCCGGTCTTTTCGATTAGGAAGAGCCCGGCCGGTGAATCGATGAGGTACGCTTTCAAGACGCTTCTCCCGATTGGAAGACGAGTGTGCGGCTTTCGCTTGACACTCGTGCGAAGATAATTAGCACGCTAATGCTGTTCATGTTTAGACTCACTTGGAACCGGATTTATCGGTAGAGTTTGCGGGTATTAAACTCCCCAATCCGACAATTCTAGCCTCAGGAATTCTGGGAGTCTCGGGCGAGATGCTTATCCGCGCATCCGGGGCTGGTGCCGGTGCCGTAGTTACTAAGTCGTTCAATAGGAAGGGCAGGGAGGGCTACAGAAACCCGTCTTTCATCGAAGTCCATGGCGGTTTTCTCAACGCTCTGGGTATTCCAAACCCAGGGATGGAAGAGATGCGGGAAGAAGTTGAGACCGCTTCCAGGAAAGGGGTGCCGGTCATAGCGAGTGTTTTCGGTTTTGACGCTGAGGAATTTGCTGAATCTGCAGTAATGGGGGAGAAGGGAGGTGCCATCGCTGTTGAGCTGAATGTTTCTTGCCCCCATGTCAGGGAGGTTGGGGTCGAGATAGGACAGCGGCCGAGTGTCGTCGCCGAGGTTACTCGAGCGGTGAAGAGTCACGTCCACGTCCCTGTGTTCGTAAAGCTTAGCCCAAATGTTACGGACATAACCGAAGTCGCCAAGGCCGCTGAGAGCGCAGGTGCCGACGGTATCACCGCCATCAACACGGTCCTGGGAACCGCGGTCGATGTGGATTCGGGCTTTCCTATTCTCGGAGGGGTCCTGGGTGGACTCTCCGGTCCAGCCATACACCCAATCGCGCTCAGAGCCGTCTACCAGATCAGACAGGCTGTTCGTATACCCATCATCGGGGTCGGTGGAATCGAGGATTGGAGGGGCGCCGTGGAAATGATGATGGCAGGCGCGTCAGCAGTCCAGATCGGAAGCGCGATAACGAGCAAAGGTCTTGACGTGTTTCGCGAAGTAACCACAGGAATCGGGAGGTTTCTCGCGGAGAAAGGATACGGATCAGTTCGCGAGATCGTATCAATGGCGGCGGCTCACAAAGTCGAGCCGTCATGAGACGCTTGTTAGCCTAGAACTGGAAATAGGATCCTCCACTTCTGCGTCGCGAGACTTGGGCATTCCTCGCTATCAAGCGATTTTAGGTTCTTATATGATTCTCGATGATCGTGCGAGTGTCGGCTTACGGTTGAATAAGATCCAGTGGATGGAATGGGGAAAGGAGAGTTTTGACAAGGCAAAGTCCCTAGGGAAGCCCATTCTCCTGGACATAACCGGTTCTTGGTGTCACTGGTGCCATGTTATGGACAACACTTCCTACTCCGACCCTGCAGTCATCGACCTCGTGAACAAGAATTTCATTCCTGTTAGAGTCGACACGGACAGAAGACCTGACGTTAATCGTCGTTACAATATGGGAGGCTGGCCTACAACCGCTTTCCTGGACGATCAAGGGAGGGTTATCACCGGCGGGACGTACATCCCACCTCAGCAACTGAGGGAAGTCCTCCGGTCCGTCCTCGACTTCTATGGAACAAACAAGGGCAAGGTTGGAAGCAAGCTTCCCCAGACTAGAATTCCTCAGGCCAAGGACGAACCTCTGTCGGACAAGATCACAAAGGACATTGCAACTACGGTCGCAGTCAACTTCGACATAGACTACGGAGGATTTGGTTTCGAGCCCAAATTCCCCCATACTGAAGCTCTAGAATACGCGCTCCTGCGTTATCGCTATCACGGGGAGAAAGAAATGCTGACTGTCGTCAGCAAGACCCTTGACAAGATGGCTGCTGGAGGAATCTATGACCATGTTGAAGACGGGTTCTTCAGGTACAGCACAACTCGCGACTGGTCAATTCCCCACTTCGAGAAGATGGCTGAGGACAATGCGAAGCTCCTGTCCGTGTACCTGCACGCCTTCCAGCTGACGGGCAAGGAACTCTATAGAGAAGGAGCGGAGGGAATCGTCAAGTACGTAAATGCGATGTTATCGGACGCTAAACAGGGTGGTTTCTTCGGCAGTCAGGACGCGGACGAGGAATACTACAAGCTCGATCTGCCCGCCCGAAAGAATCGCACTGCACCAGGAGTTGACAGGACGCTCTACACAAACTACAATTCACTATTCGTCTCGTCGTTCTTGCTTGCGAGTACCGTTCTGGATCGGCCGGAACTCGGCAAGTTTGCCATCAAGACTCTAGACCGCATTCTAAACCTTCCAGGCGACAAAGGACTACCATTTCACTACTGGAGAGAGGAAGAGGGCGTGAAGCTGAAGGGACTCCTGGTCGATTACGCGTCCCTACTCAACGCGCTTCTCGACGCATACGAGTTCTCTGGCAAGTCAGCTCTTCTTGAAAAAGTCACGACGATTGCAGACGATTCAATTGACAAGCTTAACGACAAGACCAACGGAGGCTTCTATGACATTCCATCAGAAGACTCGAACCTCGGTGAACTCAAGACTCGTGACAAGCCAATTGACGAAAACAGCGTTATGGCAAACGGTCTTCTCAGACTATCAGGAATCTTGGAGAGAACTGACTACGCTACCATCGCGGGGAAGGCCTTGACATTGTTCAATGCGGACTATGAGAGATACGGAGTCACTGGAGCAGGCTACGCGTTGGCGCTAGATTCATACATTAACGGTCCAATAGGTATCACGATTATCGCATCTCCCAGATCCAAAGAACTTGGTGCCTTCAAGACAAAGGCTCTGAAGCTGTATCCGGGCAGAAGATACGTGAGATATCTGGATCCAGCGAAACAGTCGGACCAGATCCATAATCTTGGGTTCGACGCGGAGAAAGCTCCCGTATCCTATGTCTGCGCCGGGAAGACTTGCGGCCCTCCAATCAGCGATCCGTCAAAAATAGAGACCACTCTCAGTTCATTACTTGCCCAATAGTCATTCACCGTTGGAATTCATTTCTTACAGTTCGGGAAGGGCCGATTGGAAGCACTTCCCGTGACGACTCGTGGGAAAAGAGCTAGTCGCGGCAAATCCTCGCTCAACACCGATCTCATCCTACACAACGGCAAAATCTACCCAGACGCGGGGTCAAAGACGCGCTTCGAAGCAATAGCAGTTCGGATGGGAAAGGTCACCCAAGTCGGATGGAACGATCAAGTCCTCGAACTCAAGTCACGGTCCACACGGATAATCAACCTTCATGGCCGGATTGTATTACCCGGTTTTCACGACTCGCACATACATCTCCTGAATTATGGAATGCTTCTTCGAACTCTCGACCTCTCTCGCTCACGATCAATTGAGGAGATCAAGAAACGAGTGACGAAGTGGACCTCCACGGAGCCTAAGGATACTTGGGTTCTAGGAAGAGGATGGGATCATGAGAAACTTCGAGAGCGCCGCTATCCCACGAAAGAGGATCTGGATGGCGCATCTTCAAACCCTGTCTTCCTCAAACGAATCTGCGGCCACGTGGCGGTTGCAAACTCGGCCGCTCTATCCATCGCTGGGATCGACAATCCTAGATCGAACCCTGCGGGTGGAGAGATTGTGAGAGATTCGCAAGGGAAACCTAACGGGGTCCTGAAAGAGACCGCCATAGAACTCGTCGAGAATAAGGTACCCGAGTCGATGGACCTGACAAGGAAGGCTCTGGTGTACGCATCCAGGAAGCTCGCGAGGCTCGGTTTGACGTCGCTGCACTGCATCGTCAGCAGCTTAACCGAGCTGAACGCTTTGCGAGATTTGAGACGGGAGAAGAAAATTCCACAATCGATCTATCCAATCATACCATCGAAGCTGGTAGAGAGTCTAGCTACCTCAGACACGTTAGAAGAGAAGAGCGAAGACACTTTTCGAGTCAGAGGACTAAAGCTGTACCTTGACGGTTCTCTGGGTGCTCGCACCGCCGCGCTAAACGAACCCTACAATGACGACCCAACCTCATCTGGCATGCTCACACTCAGCAATGAAGAACTGACGAGGGTAGCGGCGAAAGCAAGAGACTCGAAGCTCCAGCTCTGCATCCATGCTATCGGAGACAAAGCCGTAGACCTCGCGGTCCAGGTCCTCGGCGACACCTTCGGAGCGGAGGGATGCAGACAGCTCCGACACCGGATTGAACACTCATCCATTGTCAGTGAAGAGTCGATGAAAGAAATGCGGAGATTGGGGATAATAGCGTCCGTACAGCCGAGATTCGTCTATTCGGACCACTGGGCGAGAGAGCGCCTGGGGGTTGGACGACTCCCCCAACTCTACCCTTTCGCCTCGATGAACAAGGCCGGAATCATGCTAACCGCTGGGTCTGACTGCCCTGTGGAAGATCCTAATCCATTCGAGGGGATCTGGTCGGCTGTCGCAAGGCCCGGTCTAGATAAGAAGGAGAGGCTGACGGTGAGCGAATCGCTTGTAGCTTATACAAAGAACGCTGCTTACGCGTCCTTCTCCGAAGGACTCAAGGGCACTCTGAGTCCGGGTAATGCTGCCGACATGGTAGTGTTGGATGGAGATCCTTACGAGTCCAATGTCGAGACATTGCGAAAAATAAAGGTAGTCCGAACCGTAATCGGGGGAGAATTGGTCTCCTAGACCCTTTCTGGGGACTCAGACGGGAGCAGTACATCGTGGGGTCTTGCCTCTTCAGCTCCAGAATTGGTAATGCCCGCGAGCTTGGACTTTTCCCAAAGCTCTGGTATTGTCTTGGCTCCAGCATATCCCATGGAAGCTTGTAATCCTGCGACCATCTCTTGAACCACTACACTGAGTTCACCCTTGTATGGGACCCATCCCTCGACGCCCTCAGGCAAGCCTTTCGACGGCTGAGCATATCGATCAGACGAGAATCTTTTCGCCATAGCCGACGGGCTTCCCATGCCTCGATATTGCTTGTAGTATCTTCCCCCGATGGTTATCAGCGTGCCTGGGGCCTCCTTCGAGCGCGCGAAAATATTCCCCATCATTACAGCTGAGGCGCCGAGAGACAGCGCGATCGCTGCGTCGCCTGGGCCTCTGATTCCCCCGTCGGCGATTATTGGTAGCTTTGAACCGTATGTGCGGAGAGCATCCGCGACCTGTGCTGTGGCGAACACAGTGGGCGACCCAGCTTTTGTTGCCTCCATTGTAGTGCAAATGGAGCCTGATCCGATTCCAACTCTGAATCCCGCCACTCCGTCGAGTTTGGTTAGAATGTCTTCGGCAGCTTGGTAGGTGCCGATACTCCCGACTACAATATCAGATGTGACTTCTTCTAACATCTTCTTCATCGAGCTGAACACGTTTGCGTTGTGGAAGTGTGCTACGTCTATTACGAGGATGTCAGCGACCTCGCTGAGTTTCTTCGCTCGCTTGAGATCGAACGGTGATACAGCGGCCCCGCATAGGAGTTGACCATTCTCGTCCCGGGCGGCATTGGGAAACCGTCCACGCTGAAGAATGTCCTTTATCGTCATTAGGCCCTTCAAGCGGCCTTCCTTGTCGATAAGCGGAAGTT